>Ga0209673_1000227_pt1 | contig 110062 bp, 92 predicted proteins | sample AraplaCol_mMS_r2_2_FD_184274 | JGI IMG/M metagenome (GOLD analysis project Ga0209673, IMG submission 184274) | Arabidopsis root microbial communities from North Carolina, USA - plate scrape MF_Col_mMS_r2 (SPAdes) (version 3) | ecosystem: Host-associated > Plants > Roots > Endosphere | place...
AAAAATAACCTCGAACTGGCGCCTCCAGCAGACGTCTGTCTACTGCCAACGCAAGTCACCCTAGAAATTCCCAAAAATAACCTCGAACTGGCGCCTCCAGCAGACGGCTGTCTATCCCCAACGCAGATCACTCTGGAAATTCCTAGAAATAATCCGGAGTTTTCTAGGGCCGCGTGTCTACCGCCGACGCAAGTCACCCTAGAAATCCCTAAAAATAACCTTGTACCTGATATGTAATTTGCCCTCCCCCTGTTTGACTATATCATTCTTTGAAAGTCACCGTTTTTTTAACGTCACAGTTTCTTGGATGGTAATGTTTCTTGGGTGTCACCTTTTCTTTGTCCTTGGCTGGCGCGCTTCCCACACGTTGTCCTTGTTCTAGGATTGATAAAATATGAAGGAGAGAAAGTAGATGCAGACATTGATTTCATTGGCTCTATTACCCACAATAATGGAGTAGACAGTTGTTTAGGTATATTATCAATAATTGCGTAGTGAAATCTTGTATTCTAGAGCGAAATACCAGGGTAGCGGAGAACAGAGTTGTCTAAACACTACAGTATCAATGACTGGTGTATTCTATAGCGAAATACCAGATGGTGCCATGACAATGCATGTGTCATCATTCGTGGTGGTCGCTTAAAACTCCGTTTCTCAAGTTCACCATCTTGAACGAGAAGAAATATGAGACTCAAGGTCATTGTGTGAGTCCTACCCCAGATATGAGCGTCAAGGCTCATGCTCCCGCATTGGATTTCTTTTCCGAGCGAAGTACTGCGCTATTGCTGCTGCAATTTAATACAGTACTAGAAACTAGTAGGTTTGCAACTTTTTGATATAGTTCTGGTAGTTGTCATAGCGCTTTGGAGCATACTGGTCGGCGTCGAAGGTGCAGGTAAAGCAATTGGGGGTAAAAGGCCTGTAGGTGGGGCATACCCAGACAACGAGCTTGCTTTCCTTGTATTTTTACGAAATTCGTCCATGTGCTCTCCTGGGTTGATCGCAAAGATCATACCAACATGACAGTGTGAGACAGGGTGAGTTTGCTTGCAGAAATACCACCGCGGATCAACTCTATCAACAGTCAGAGTCAACATAAGTTCATGGCCCTCGGTTGGATTGAACTGATGGAAACTGGCATCGAACTGATGTGTCACTAAGCAAGGGTCGTGAAGTGTCGATTGAGTTAAGGTATGGTTCAAAGTGCGGAAATGAAATGTAATGCGATCCCCAATATTTGCATTGAGGTGGTCTGGCTCGAATAGTATAGTTTCGCTGTTTCCGACGAGAACATGATGATTGGAAGTAGGATCTCCGAAGTCCAAGGATATTCTATTGATCCTATATCATGTTGGTTTTCAATGGAATTAGGATAGGAGAAGGGAGAGCTTACTCCGCAGAAAAGACAGTGCAGCATAATAGCACCAAGATGTTGATGAATCGCATCCTTTGCATTTTTGCAGGAAGAAGAGATAGCCTAGATGATATAAATTCTCTAAATAGTAGGGACAGCATGATTGTATTGGTGTCATCAACTATTTGTGGTTTTGTCTCGGTTTACGCGGGCATCCAACCAACGGCACTTAGCGCGGGATATCGAATAGGTAAACCATGTAACCAGGGCTTTACTGAACAACACGGTTGAAGAAAAACCATGACTTTTCGAAGTATTAATACTTCCCGATCTATCTCATTTCCCACTAGCCATTCATATTCTCATAACATTGCAATATGATTCCTTTCGAGACCGACAACCCGAGCGAACAATCCCAGTCTCCTGCATCGTCAAGGCCTCCTCCACCTAAGCTAGAGTCCCCAAGTACCAACCATTTGGGCCTCAAAAGCTCTGTCCCGGATGAAGACTCACGAGGTAAGAACTCAAAGAGTCCAGTGATCATCCTTCCAAGCATCATTCCGGGCTCCCGTTCATATACACCATCCCCAGCTCCAAGCGTTCATCCAAATTCGTTTGGTAGACCGTCCGCCACTCCAAGCTCTCATCCGTTTGGATTGGCTCTGTCAGCTTCTCAATATCTCTCGTGTCCAACCCTCGCACCGGGCCCAAACTTTGAATATCCAGTCTACCAGACAACCCCGTATGCAACAACCTGGGCTCTAAGCAATCCGAATACCGGGTATCCGGTCTACCAGCCTCCTTTGTATGGATCAGCATGGACTCCGATTAATCCAAATACCGGATATCCAGTCTACCCGGCTCCACCGTATGCAACACCACAGGCTCCCAGAAATTCAAATACCGGATACGCAGTCTACCAGGATCTCCCGTATAAAAAGCATTTGCAAGCTTCTCGCCCTCATCGATTTGAGACGTCTTCGTCTTCGAGGACTCAGTTAAGCCAGGTTGGAAAGCCGAATCACAATACAAGCTTTCAAATGCAAGTGCCCTCGCCTACCGTTCAATCACTGGTGCCCTCCAAAATATCGGAATCTACTCTGTCTAGTGAGTCTTTCAAGCCAAGCACCCGCGCTAGACCACACCGGGAATTATCTGCTAACAGCAACATACTAGGCAAATTAGCTACGCCAAAGAAAAAAACGTTTGAATGCTATCCTGATCATCCCACATTCCGGGATTCGGATGATTTGAATAAATTTTATACAGATCGCCATCGAGAGAAACATCAAGAAGCCACTAAGCATATCCGTGAACTGTATGATATATTACAGAAAGATATGTCTCTTCGGTCCCCGGAAGCACAAAAAGTCATGCAGGAACTCGATAATCTAGATAAACAGATATTAAACATGAACTTTAACGGGGGCTTATCTCCAGGACTAGGTCAGATTCGACGAGAAACATTTATCAGTATCTGGAAAAGCTTTTTAACTCCGGCTTGCGGCTGGCCAGGGCATTTGACAAAGGCACAAATCTCGGAATTTTATCTGAGCGGCAAATTGGCGTTGAAGGACTTTTGTGAGGAGTATGACTATCCCTGTGGCTGGGCCTGTGTCCCTCCTTGCTGAGCTGGGCGTTTCATTCATTTTTTCATCCTTTGATCCTGCTCTGTCAAATCTCATTAGTACTACCTAGGGGTTTTGGTTTGTGTACATCAATGAATTTTTTTCAGACCATTTCCAACATTCCCGCAACTACATAATGTAAGACTTCAAAGAAGTCTGGCTAAAGGAGAGACGACAGAAAGAGGATAAGGAAAATTGCACGCAAGAGCTTTGTAAGCAAAATTTCAATGCAATGCAGCTTGTCTACACATGGTCAACGGGAGAGGAACTCTGCCGCGAGATCTTCCCTTGGTTCTAAAAATCCTGAGTGTATACCTGATAAGCCGCTATTGGCTAAATATATGATGCAGTGGCATCGGATTATGTTTTCCTTCCCTCCCCACAGACGGATGGTATACCTCAGGAAGCAAAGTTGTTTTCTTGGAGAAGCAATAAAAGGAAGCTTGCGCAGATGAATGCTTTTGGGACTCTGCTCTATGAATTGCCAAGGTAGCCAGGACCTGGGATCTTGATGGCTGGAGGATGGCTTTCACGGTGAATGAAGCAACTATTTTGACATCAATAAGTGAAGCTGACTATCTGGCGCTTGCGATTCAACTTGAGAGACAGTACCAGCATTAGCCATTCTCTATCTATCCACAATGTCTAGACCTTTTCCGCTACCAATGTTTCGCCGTTAGGAATCCTGATATTATCAATGAAGTCTCAACAGATTGGTGTTCTTCCTGTATTAGTACCATGATACACTGCTCGTACAAGGTCATGGTACACCCCCAACCCCTACTTTTTTTTTCAAACGGCCAGACTCAGCACTAGAAAGCTTGAAGCCTGCTGTCTCTGTAATATGGCTCTAGATAAAGTGGTGAAGTTACAATGAGAATCAAATGGTTTGACTGGCGAACAAAACATGCTTAGGGTAATGATAAAGCAGCATTATTGTTTGCAGGTTGTAAATACTACTTTCTCTCTCTCTCTACATATTTATTGACTATTTTCTTTCTTCGTATAATTGAATACATAGGTTCTCATTATACTGGTGCTGTATGTTTTCCCCTATGAATTAAAAGCCCAAGTAACGTAATATATGGTTCGATCTATCAAATGATCAATGAGGTATAACAGTACAAAAGTTAATCTACACGAGAAATCGAGAAGAAATCTCACTGACCGGAAAATTGATCGCTGATAGCTCGCATTCAGGATTTTGCATTCATTTTTCCGATATAAGATAATTTTCTGGACAAATTACCAGTCTGTGTGAAGAAGACAGAAAAGCGTTGAAGCTCTACGAGAGAGTTGTTTACTCATTCTACCTCTGATACAGACACAATTTTCTAGGAGTATATCTTATCGCTAGTGTATAGATATGTCAGACTTTTGATTAGCTGTGCTATTTTTTTGTACTGTCAAATCGAAGATTAGTCGGATAGATAAGACAAAACCGACGGATCGACTAATTATTTTTTCGTTATATAGTGTGCTCACACCTGTAAAAGACCAAACAACCGAACTCAGATAGCCTTTTGATTTTCCATTTTAGCCGTTACAAATAGCTCATGAAGGACCGGGATCTAGAATCGCACATTTCAGCATTGCAGTGAATCTCTCCATTAGATCAGGAGCCTACCACTTAAACTGCAGGTATCCATCACGATTGTTGATTCTCTCAGCCAGATTCACATCTCCTGGCAAGAATCTGCCTGCATCATCTTCCAGGTCAGCTCGCAGAATGGGGGCTCGACTAGCACCTTCTTCTGGATCGAAGCTGATGTTTCTGGCACGCTCAGTGAACTCATGACCACCCCATTCAAATCGTCCTTCTTCAATGTTAGCCTAAGTTAAGCTAACCCTAATACTAATACATCACATACCGCGACTATCTCCAAGGCAGCTGTCCAATCGCAGCTTACTTGGGTTCCAATGTTGGTGATTATCCATGCAATACCCCACAAGGTAGGTATCGTCTCCCCACTTTTCGATATGCAGGTTACTGGTGGCATTCATCTTATCGAATCGTGATCGGAAGAGTTTGTGTAATAATTGCTTATGGATTTCCTACACTGACTGGATATCAAGATACTTTTATACTTTCTATAGCACCGCGAAATCCCATTATTACACTCATGTGATGTCTCTTGATCACTGCGATCATGGATCCATTGCAGTTCCAGACCACTGTTGCGTGATAGATTCCACCTTCTCTCAGCAAGGAAAATGAAAATTCATGTTCAAAGAAACTTAGTATCTGACGCAACTCTACATACGAAGAATATCAGCAGCATCGACCAAGCGGACGAGCCATGGTTTAAGTTAACCGTTCGGTAGGATACTGATCTAACAATCCACCAAGCCACTTTTACAGAATGACGGGCTACTACCAGCGCATCTTTGGTGTGAATTTTCAAGTCGTAGATTTGGCTAATCAGAGGTAGGTCTCTCCTAGAATAGTGTAATTTCTCGGGTTGGCTAACTTGAATTCAAACAGAATGGTCTAAGGTCTATTTTCAGCATCGCTAATCGAAAGATGTGCTCTTCTCTGCTTTTTTCAGTCCACGGATAATTGATAAGTGATGACGATGAATCATACCTAGATCTATGCAAATGCTATACAGGATACCGTATTTGTGAACTCGATGTGACTTGGCGAGGTCTACTCAGTCGAGGCCATGGTGTTCATGCTTAAATTGGTGACACGTGTGATATTCGCCACATACCAGCGGCGCCGGCAGATTAGGGGCTAGTCAATCGCAAAAGTACTACATCTCACTCAGGTGAACCTAATTGGGCCGGCCATCTCTACGCTTGGATGCTGCCGGAATAAGATACGGACCTAGAGACAGATTCACCGAATTTTTTTAGCAACTCTGTGATTGGAAGCTATAGTATCCCACTAATAAGGCTTTCAAATTGCTACAATCGCTTCTGCTGCGTTTTCTTGGCACAGTATAACTTCCGGCGAACGAGTTCCATCTGCAACCAAACCCCCGGCACGCCCAGATGAGGGGCGAGGTCTGGAGGCTTCCATAGTTCGTTGGCACTATCTGCCTGTAAAAATGAAACGGTTCTTCCCGGGGATTCCCGCATTGTTCATTGTACGAGTTTCTTACCGTGGAACGTTGCGCCTCGTTCCGGACAATGTAGGGGACGCCCCAAGTTCGGGTGGGATGACGATAAAGGGCAAAAGCAGAGGTAATCATCATTCGATGATCAAACCATGATTGACCGGGAAGAAAATAACAATCCATAAGTTCATGCGTGATGGCCAGAGCCAAAAGAATAGCTACTATTATCTCCTAGTAGGGAGATAATTTGATTCTGCAGCCAAGTCATACTCCCCATGTGATCTTTCAACCCCGTAGCAATGAAGAAAGTACGAAATTGTCGATGCAAACGGTTGCCCAAAGTATCATCTGCTGTTCTTTCTTACAATTGTCTATTCAGGGCCAAGGAGAGCATCAGCCACAAAGCTGAAGATAAGTTACACGACCGACCGAGACATTTGAGTAACCTCGGGTTTCCATGGAACAGGAACAAAAAGACCCAAGGCTTTGAATAACATTAAGTGGCAAGTTGTCATCGATTCGAGGCCTCCAAGAACGAATACCATAGGATTTTAGCAAGTACCGAAGGACGAAATGACCGCGATGAATATACATCTCTTCGCTTAGAGGAAACAACGTCAGCGAAAAGACGAAGGATGGTAATAACCTCGAAAGGAAGTGATTTGGTCATATAACTAAGTACATCAGTGAAGATAGTCGAGAATCCACCTAGATGTATACATCTACTTTGAAAAACTCTATTCATACTAGCAGCACACTATTCGAAATTCCCAGCAATACATCATGTCCGATTTACATCAATCTAGTCCACAGGACTCTTATGATGAGCCTCAGATCTACGTTACTTATGAGACTGCAACGGCCGACCTACGGAATGAGCTGATACGCAAGGAGAAACACTTGAGGTTCCAATATAGGCTTATCAGCGTTGTTTTCAACTTGATTGCAATGACGCAAATAATACTCGGTGCAACTATAACTGCGTTCGGACCGTCAGGTGGGGATCACGTAGTAGCAATCACAATCCTAGGTGCTTTCAACACCTCTATTGCTGGATTATTAGCACTGCTTAAAGGAAGAGGGCTCCCAGAGCGACTAAGGAGAAATATGATCGAAATAGCCAAGGTCTCGGAGTTCATTCAAGAAAGAGCAACCTTATTAAGATACGGCAACAGTCATATTTCTCACGACACAATTGCGACCATTTTACAGGACGTCTTTCAAGAATACAATGTCGCTCAGCAGATTATTGAGAGGAACCAAACGGACACATACGCCGATGAAAGGATACGCCAAAACTCCGTTGCTTATGAAGATATTATGGATGGCCCTTCGTGTCAACCAGTAAAGGCCGGTAAGAAGAGTGGAAAAGCACGCCAAATGGATGAGGAATTGGGCACTGTTAGTCCAGGTTAAACGACAGAAACCTTCAAAACTGCCAGAGTTAGCATCAGCAAACTTTACCAGTACATAATTAGTTTGCCCGACATGAATAGTATATTATTAGCACCTTCAGACATCCCGCTGGATTTCCCCTACATGTTGATGATTATGCAGAAGATGGATGTTGATGTTGGATTAATTAGACTTAAAATGAAGAAACCTTTTTCATATTAGGAGAGCTTAATACGTCAGAACTAGTTCATGTAAAGAATGCATGCTAAGCTATGGACCTCATTCTGGTGCTGAAGTCGAATTAGCCAGAGTGCAAAAAAAAGGTGACCGAAGAGCGGCTTGACATGGACTGAGACTGCTCACCAGAGGATCATTCTGGTCCATTTTACTTTCAGTGTATGCATCGCAGCTATGCGTTTCCCTGCATATGAATTAACTCGTATGTCCTTATACTCAAAAGTCAAAGCAGTCGGGGATTGCGTGCCCTTAACTTGTACATGGTCCATGTAGTATCCCACGCGGGCCTTTATTGGGCCTGAGTACGATCCTTCAAGTTAGACCTACGGAACAAAAGATTTAATAGTATCGAGATGAAGTCTTTCTCCTCTTTGTACATAGTCTAAACTTTGACTCCTACGATATATTTAGGCCTCGCCGATCACCTCCTTACCTACTCGATATACTAACTCAACCATGGCTCTCTATCTACGCCCTTTTCCGCAACCGGATATGGAGAACCCAGTTGCTGATGTTCAATTTGATCGGCCACCTGACAGGCTTAATTTTTATGCTCAATAAGTCGTTGGGAGGCTTAAACTTGGATTCAGATTCCTAGACATGTCCAAGGCTCGCCGGTAATGAATTCATAAATCACCTGAACAGACGGAAAAGGAATCAAACAATAGGAGAACCAGTAAATGATTGACCAATCAACTCCGGCAAATGGTGAATTTTAGCGGATGGTTTTTTTTAGATGGTCTAGATCGCAAGATCCTAATGCGGCTAGTCAATATGGCCTAGATAATGCCAAGCAGGTCAACCACTCTTTTCTACTTGTACACGAGCATACCAACCGGTCTTTACACCGTCAAAGACAGTCACCAGTTCAAGTCTGCTCGAACCTCTTTCCCTGGCATAACCTCATGCGCTCTGGAATTAGCATATAAATAGCACGTATAGATGTTCTCATGTACATCCTTTTCCAAATTTTGAAAACGATCAAGTTGGGCCTCAGTGTACACATGCAAGATATAATAGTACCTCTAGCTTTTCACTAGAGACTTTATTATACTTGATTTGACATCAGACGCCTCGTCGTGAATCTTTGCGTAGCTTTTCACTCCCTTCCTAAACTCCAAGGCTTGGACTGGAATTTCCGGGCAAGAACTTGAATCTCTCGATCACTCTCAATTACATTTCTCCCCCACCTTCATAATGGAAAGCCAAAACTCAAACCACAATCATAGCAGGACGCCCATTGTATCAATCAATGGGAACAGTGTCGATCCAGAGGAACAGCGCCCAATACTTCAAGCCTTGGGCCTTGAGTCAGAGGATGCGAGTCAGTCTGACTATATCCTGGTTCAATCAGTCGAGCCGCTCTCCAACGAACAAGAAGACGAACTTGAATCACTAGGAGTTGATATACAGGAATATGTTTCCCATAATACCTACCTCTGTGGGTTTAAGGGCACAGATCTCGAATCCATCCGCCTGCTCCCATTTGTCTCCTGGGCCAACATCTATCTGGACATGTTTGTTATTCAGGATAGCTTGAAAACTCAGGGTGGAACAAAGGGGTTAGCATCATTTCCTGCCGTGCCGAAAGACCGTATCTCTAAAACGGTTGACGTTGTTCTTCATAAGGATGTTGACACTGGTTCCTCTCATGTTCTCTCGGAAATTGCTGCAGCTGCGCATGCTGACCCTGAAACCTTGGATGTTGGATCCTCTAAGGTTCGATTTAAAGTTCAAAATCAGTATTTGGACGATTTGGCCCATCTTGACGCGGTCAAGGTCATTCAGCCAGTTTATCCAGCAAGACTGTTCAACAATCGGGCAGCACAAGTTCTTGGGGCCCCTGTCCAAGTCAATGGTACCCAGTACGAGGGCGAAGGACAGGTGGTAGCTGTAGCAGACACAGGGTTCGATAAAGGATCTATCATCGATACCCATCCTGCTTTCTCGAACCGAGTAAAGGAGCTCTATGCCCTAGGACGTTCTGGAAAAGCAGATGACCCAGATGGCCATGGAACACATGTCTGTGGATCTGTTCTTGGGGACGGGTTCTCTGCGTCTATGGGAGGAAATATTCGAGGCACAGCCCCAAAGGCTACTTTGGTACTGCAGTCTCTCCTAGACCGACGCAATGGTTTGGGTGGGATCCCTCCCGACTTTGCAGACCTTTTCTCTCCTCCCTATGAAAAGAGCGGTGCTCGAATCCACACCAACTCGTGGGGATCTTCCGGCCCTGAAAGAAGACAGCTTCCTTATACGGAATCTAGCGCGGAAATTGACAAATTTGTCTGGGACCATCAGGATATGGTGATCCTCTTCGCTGCTGGGAATGACGGCATAGATGCAGACAGGAATGGTGTCATTGACCCAAGGCAGATCGGCTCCGAGGCTGCTGCGAAAAACTGCATTACTGTCGGGGCAAGTGAGAATAATCGCCCAGAGATCCCTATCACTTATGGTCAGCGATGGCCAAGCGGTCCAATAGGCAAGGATCTGATGGCGGACAAACCCGAAGGCCTAGCAGCCTTCAGCAGCCGCGGACCTACCCTAGAATCTCGCATAAAACCTGACGTTGTTGCCCCTGGAACGGCAGTCCTATCAACAAGGTCACGACATGTGGTCAATGCTGATGCTCACTTTGGTGCAAGTCAAGACCCCGAATGGTGGTTCCTAGCTGGCACTAGCATGGCCACTCCTCTGGTGGCAGGGTGCGCTGCAGTCCTAAGAGAGACTTTGGTTAAAAGTGGATTACAAAGCCCTAGTGCTGCTCTTCTCAAAGCAATGCTTATCAATGGAGCGGTTGCAATACCCGGGCAGTATATTCCAAGCGAAACTGGCCTATCTCCCAATAGTAACAGCGGCTTTGGTCGAGTCAATCTGTCCAACTCAGTGATCTTACCAAACCAAGTTAGTTGTGGATATCGCGAGGGTGGAGCACTCGCGCAAGGTGCAAGCGAGGAGCTTCTGATCGATATCCCAAGCCAAAGAGATTTTATGAAGGCCCAGGGAAAGTCAACCAGCACTACTGCTTCCAGTGGACCAGTACTGAAAGTGACCTTAGTCTGGACAGATTACCCAGGAAAGATGCTTCAGAACGACCTGGACCTTATTGTAATCAGTTCGGATCAAACTGAAAAACATGGCAATATGGGCGACAAGGCAGACTTTGATCGATGGAATAATGTGGAACAGGTTGAGTGGATGAATATCCCCGATGGCAAAATCAAAATCATTGTGCGTGCGTACCACATCTTCAACAAGACGTGTCCCCAGCCGTACGCCCTTGTTTGGAGCATCAACCAGCCTCCAAAAAGTACGAATACTTCCTACCACAAGAAAACCGAACTTTAAGCAAGAAATTCTCTTGCGGGAACCTGCTATTTGACTCGTGCTGCAGAGTATAATCACTGATCAAGAGGGGCTTAACTTCAGGTTGACTGTGACATTTATAGCCACTCGAATTTTACCTCGCTGATTTCTTGCTTGTTCTTTAGTCGTGCTTCTTCGGGTCAGTTCAAGGTAAGGTATCAATCTGTCTTGGCTTTGAACTTTGCTTGACTTTGTGTTCCTTCTGACCTTTCTATTTGGCTACCTTCAAATCTCTCCACAGCATTACGTATTTACTTGATGGACGTTATTGTTATTTACTTTCAGCGGTATTGTACTGTGTGGAGTGCAATACACAGTATGGGCCGAGGAGATCTTCTCCAGGGGAGCTTGCTGCTTCTCTGGTTAACCTTGTCTCGTGCCCCCCCCCCCCAAAAAAAAACTTGTATTATGCTCCCAGAATGCCAACAGCTGATTTGTTGACCCTTCAATAATAAGCCCCGGGTGGGTAGTATCCCGCTCTTCGAAAATTGATGTTCCGACTTTGGAAGACTTAGCTGTAAAACCGGTCCTATATAACAAACGCGGATTATGCCAAACAGATGATCGGTCTGCTCAAGCACCTGCACGTATACTAACTCGTGTCAGATGCTAGTTCAGTCGAGGTCAGTCGGCCACCACCGCATGAATTTGAGCTTGTCAATGCACCACCTGATCCAGATAACTCCAAATCACTCGGTGCACGAAGAATCAAATTCAAGAATCTGCATACGTTGCCCCTTTATATCACGATTATCAATATCGGGCCTGATTATGGTGTTCCCGAAATCTTCCCAGGTACCTACGCGAGCACCCAAGAGGTCCTTCCGGAAAGTGAGATATCAGGCGATGCTATTATCGATTTGGTGGTACCGGACTTACTCCAAGAGGAATCCCGGCAACCAAATTTCGAGATGTGTGACACTTTCAAGCGTTTCATAACGAAAAGCAGGTTGATTTCTCTTATTATAGACTGCCAGACCTGGAATTAAATTATGGAACGTTGAAAGATGGTGCAACAGTGGCGGTATCAAAATCCCTCCTTTCAGGGCATTTGTTGCACTCTTAAGTACCACTAATAGTACACTGTATGTCCAACGGTAAAATATCGCAAATGCCGGGCTTGAAAGTAAACCAGCAATAGCCTGGCATGAATCTAGGCGTTCTAGGATCAAGTAAGGCGCAAATAAGACTAGAGCCGTTTCCCTTGTGGCAATTTTCGGAGGTAAAGAGACTTTCCTTGATGATTAAAGATATCCAAAATTTGATTATCGTCGACGTTTTTCCAACAATCGCAACTATATCGTAGATAAACAACACTTCGTTTCAACAATTATAAGAATATTTGACGGTATTGTTGCAGTATATATAAATACTTCCAAACAATTGTATTGAGGCTAAAGTTGAGCTGGAAGTGGAAAAGCAGGTCTTCAACGAAGTCTTCACAATTACGGGGCCGACGATGCAGCTCTATGATACCGACGTGTGTAATTTTCTAAATTTGTAAGAATGCGGCCCTTTCGTTCAAATATAGACTTGATTGGCCTAAAACTTATATCACGTACTTTGGTGCGTGCACTAGGGGTTCATACTATTTATCAAGCCGCAGCCAAGAGCTCCTTATCATGTCAAAACTCGGACATTGATAGAATCAAGTGGCAGTTTTGTGGCAGATTTCCTCTCCTGTTCACCATGTATAGGCCACAACCCAGTAATTTCTGGAGAAAACGGATTATGGCTAGAACACTCAATCAATAGAGCTCATTGATCTCGTTTGCGAGAATTCTTGGATCACAGTTCCCGCATTCCTCGAATGTTCCAATTTCCACGTTTCATCGCCAGTATCAAAAAAAGGGAGAACAATGGCAGCCATGGGGGTGCATGGCTTTAATGTAGATCGGAAGCTTAGATCTTGAGTGTCTCCATAGAAGAACATGCCACCTTTCATTGCCTGAGACTGGATTTCAGCTCTAGCGAGTGTCCTGAGAGTTGGAGAATGCTGACCGGGTGGGTCCTCGGCCTTTGCACACCACCCTGAGCCAACCTCAGGGGCGATGTTTAAAATTGGTTGGGCATTAGATAACCGAAAGAACAAAACATCTCTATTTGAGAGACCGAAGAATATCACAGATGAAAGACTGGACAAAGTGTGTTTATAAGATGCCCAAAAAAGGTCTGCTGTCATATCGGTTCTACATTTGCAGGCTGCCGATGATTGGGAGATGATGGAGAGCGCAAAAATATCCTCGCTGTTTGCCTTTTCAACAGAGGCAATAGGTCCTGGATGGCTCTGCATTATAATTTGCGATGAACTGATATTTACGTTATCATTTGTCAAAAGACGAATCGCATTATCGGAATGCTCATCAGGCATCTCTATGTCTTGATTTCCCGGTATGTGAATAGCCTGTGAATCACTTCGGTCATTTCCTTCGATGTGCACGTCTGTTGTATTCGACATCGGGACATCGCGTTGATGGGACGAGCCTGCTGAAGCTGCATTTGAATGTATATTTGTTGTTTCTCCCCTATGGACTGCATCCGAGAATGTCTCGGCTATAACATTAAGCCCATCAATAGGAAAAAAGGATTTAAAGATATCCCGTTTCACAGCGAATGAAGTGACATCCTCCCGCGGTTCATCATCTAGTGCGTAAATGTTTTGCAGAAAAAGATACCTGCGGTCAGAGAAAAAGGTGTCCCAGTCCGTCATACCGCATCGATGGGTGAGAGCCCACTTCTGTGTGGAATCCGTACTCTGAAACGGACGTGGTGCGCCCATACTACGCGGTTTAATTTGCGTCAGGATATTTGCAACATAACTGCTGCATTCGCTGAGCACAGAGTGGTCATATTCAAAAAGGTCCGGAGGTCTGAGGCGAGAAAGTAGTGATTGGACAGCGACATACTCAGTGTTCATAGGTGCTCGGACCTCCTGGGGTCCATTTACGGCAAATCCCAGATGACGAAGGAGATATTCAAAGCGTTTCCAGAGATCCAGACGCTCAAGTTTTTGATGCGACTTAATAGATTGGCTGTGTCCTCTCGGATGAAGATCAGTCAGTCCATAAAAGTGGCGCATCGCGAACAGAAAACATTGTCGATAAGCTGACCAGAACTGATCATTTTTTTCCTCCGGCCTGCCCTCTTCGAAATCGTTTTCTGACACCTGCATGCGGCCTGTCAAAGGGGGAACAAAAGATCGCAGCATGACTTGTCGGATAGTGCCTTTGCATTTAGGTGGCAAAGCCTTCTTCAGCACGTCCGTCATCGTTCTCAAGTACTTGGTATTCTCAAGAAAAAGATGTAATGAAGGTATCATTTCTGTGTAGCTCAGAGAAGCTTGCAGAAGCTGCAATCGCGAAGCAGGATCAGAGACACGAGGGAAAGCCAAATTATGCTCAAAAATTTGACGGATATATCTTCGATCATTTAAAGACAAACGGGGATAACGGCCGTGAAGAAGCTCCACCGTATCAGGGTCCAAAGCTTGAGTGGAACCACAAGTAAGAGCGACCCATGCGGAATGAATTTTATGGAGGTATGCCGACAGCTCCTATTTGTCTGTCAGTCTCACGTAATTGGCCATCTGGTGTCGACAGTCGCAAACCTCCGGGCAATTCAAATTGGTCAAATGGGTTCCCATGAGCCAATGGACCCAAAGTGCAGGAAATGCCAGCAATTTGTCTAGCTTGTTTGCCAAGATCTTCCGCTGAACTTGGCCGGTTTTAGGAGAATATATTCGATTAAAGTCCCGACACTTGGAGGGTGACCACTTCGCCAGCCATTCCTGTGCCGGCTTTTCTTCACCCCGTAGTTGATAATGTCGAATATTTCGGAATATCTCTCCGTCACTGAATATTTGAGATCCATTTTCCGCCTCTCGAAGTCGCTTGCGGCATCCGTCATTCAGTTTATCGGAGTCATAAATTATTAAATTCCACCAAAGGTCGTTAGGCGGGAGCCACTCAAGAGCTGCGGTTATTCGATGTTGACCTTGAAGGCAGAGTAGCTCAGACCCTTCCTCGAGCTCTAAATCGATTGGATAATTTAGGCGCAAACTTTGAAAGTTCGCTTGTAATAGTAACTCTAGGACCGACTTCGATACCTCACAAGGAATCCAGGTGAGGGGATCAGTCCGTCGGCATCCCTCATGGTCAAATCGATGGATTATATTCTTGATACGAGACTGATTCAGGGCACGGGATCCTTGCACGTCTATATCTTCGAATACTAGTTGATTCAACTGACGGACTTTGACTGAACCTAAGGTGGCTGCTTCCAATTGCAATGCAACATCTAATTCAGTTGAATCCATCCTGCAAATTGTGGCAACATCGTAGCCCGGAGTGAACCTTTCCGTGGATATGAAGCAACTAAATGGCCCCCGAAATCACGCTTATTTACACTGAGAAATCGTGATGTGATTATATAAGTCACTCATAGTGTCGGAACCAAATTGCCAAGATCTACGGAAACACCACGGGTGAACTAACCGTACTTGGTTTAGGTTTGTTTTGTACACATCCATATAAAATGGTTAGTGTAGATACATTTTCAATGAACCAGATTCCGCAGAACTTTCTATGACCGTACTGCCCGTTTCGACCGCTGAATTTCCGTCATATAGTTACGCTAGGCCTTTGAAGTCCAAGAAACCGTGACAGGCTACTAGTCAAGATACAAACGTTAAAATCATTTGATTATGTAACAGGATAAGAAAAGAAACATAAGTTCTGTTTTATAGGGCGTTGACGCGTTGCAGCGACACGGAATCACGAATCACCCTTCAACAACTCACGATGGCCGACCTTCGCTACATGGATGACCGCCCAATATTCGCTGGACCGCAATAGAATCCTACCGACTAAGAAAGAACAAAAGTACATGGGTTTGAAAAACGAAAAGAACAGAAACCCCGCCCTAATTAACAGTACGAAAATGTCTGATTACATTGGTCTGGTCAAACCCGATCACCAGGCCAACTTTCTCTTCTGAGTCATTTTTGAAAACAAGGGATTTGGTCACAACCACGGGAGTGCCACGATTGGCGGTCAGCTGGCACAATTCCCATGACTTGCTCCATTCAATATGTATCTAATGAATGTCAAACATCATGATCTTCAATCCTCAATCAAATTGGTGTTATGAATCTCCAAAATATATTTGCACAGCTATTATTTATCTAGTTGAATTCAAAAGCGGGATACATTCCGCCTGAGTGTTAACTTTGAGCGTGGGATGTATCAACGTCTTGTTGGTGCGACAAAGATCTCTTCTTCCTATCAACGAGAACTTCCAGATCCGCATCGTTGTTTCAGTCTAATCGTTCGATCTTTCGGCGGTTTCCTAGAAGCTAACATAACTATCCGAAGGTTGAAATTCAGTTTCGTAATAATCGGCTTTATCTTTTGTCAAGGCGAATTCCCTAATCAAGTCTCGGGTCTTGGAATCAGTGGAAACTACTATTTGTCAGCATATCTCTTTAGCGGCTCGTGATGGTCGTACCTGAGATCAAGAGCTTGTCGCGGCAAGTATTGATTTCGTCATTAATGATGGCACATAGGTTGGGCTTCCCAAAGGTCTGGATGCCACGCCGGCCAATCTGAACCTCCGATCCGGACTTTTCGGTTATATATAATGAATAGTTGAAGCTCTGCTATTTCTTAAAAATAATTCAGGTCGAGAGGAAATGATTCTCAAATACTTACTAGATTCTTCGAGCTTTCCATGCTTTCCAGAAGCCGTGAGACGCTTTCGATTATCTCTTGCTTTTCCATATTTGACCCATTCTGCATCAGTTGAGCATCTTTGAGATGACCAGAAACTTTGGAAGTTCGGGCACTAGTGGCATGTTTCGCGTTCTCCAAGTCCTTTTCAAGCAACTGATCCATCCAGTCGCAAACCCAGTCGCTGTGATCTTCAAAAATCAGCCGAGACATATACACTGCCATTAGAAACTTACATTCTTTCTCCATGACCCATATGATAGTGACACGCTGTTTGCGAGGAGAGGAACCGCCAGTTGCTTGACGACGAAGGATTTCTTTCGCATAAGGTAGCTGCGCCGATATTCCAATACCTGTGCAAATCATGAGGATACTGTCATATGGCTCTGTATCTTGAGGTTCGCCATATGGTCCATCTATCAGAACTCTTAAATGGTCACTTGAGTGGCAAAGAAGCTCTTTGGTAAAACCTGATTGGACCTGAGCAAGAATCGAGATGGTCTCGGCCCTTTCGTCTGGCCCATTTTCCCACCATATGATATTGAAGGGATGGGACTCTGCAATAGAAAGCAATCTTATGGCTGGTGCTTTCAAATAAACATATTGCCCAGCACGAACTTTCCAGGGACGGCGAGGACGGAAGCTGAGCTGAACAGCATCGTTCGTTTTTGTGATGCTCGCCCTAGCGAAAAATTTCCCTGCCATCATATTGCGATATAATTGTAGAACCAAATGGATCGTACAACTCAGTGAATAAAAACCTAGAGAAGCAATAAGAAGACCACCGTTTAAATTGAACTTTTTTTTCAAGTGCAACCAGATCATCACAATCACGAGAGCTCCAAGGGCGAAATGACTGATCGAAAATATCTCATACAATCGCCGTCGGACCCATGGTGTAGCCATCAATGTCAATGATGCAATAGAGATTGTCGCCTGGGGAAATCATGAGTGGAGGGTAAAAAAGGGGACGCAGCCACATACTATAAACCCGTGCCTCTGGGCTCGGTTATTGAGATCAAGCGAAACAGATTGGTATGCGAGTATCACATGGAGCATGCTTTGGAAACAAGCCATCAGACCAATTGTAGAGTGTATACGTCTATAAGAGTCAAGAGAAAGGCCAATCAGCTTAGCTCCCATGCTTAGTCGTGGTGTAAGCATCAATGGCATCAAGTGGAAAACTGCGAGCGATCCGGCCCTTGATCTAGCCATCGATAGATTAGAAACCCCTAGTACATTGCAGATCAGAGTCCCTGCAAGATGAGTACAATGAAGAAGAGCTTGGAGTCTAGTTAAGTGGCCCCAAAAGTACCACCGTGGAAGAAGGTAAGGTAGTACAAGATGCCTGGTAATGAAAGCACCAAGTCTCGGATTGAAAACAAAGCTGAGACACAGCTTTAGATATCTCTGTAAAAGAGCGAGAACAAGTAAAAGAGCTCCAGTATAGAGGTAAATCACCAAAAGGTCCATTGTGACTACGGCTTTTACCTGATTCAAATCTGGACAGAGATTCGATTTATGCTTGGGGGAGTCCACGGTTTTCTAGTTGGGTAGGGAGTGGACCCGCCGCACACTCACCCAATGAAATGGCGGTATGGGGGATCCGCCGAATAGACAAAGGTCACGATTTCTTCGGCATCAAAAAGCATGACCTTGATATATTACAGTCATCTATGATGAGATTCTAATATAGTAAACTTTTCACAATCATCTGAAATGGCAGGCATACCATCATCACAAGATCTGTCCAACCGTGCATCTCAGTTCCCAAGGACGGGAACCAAGAGAGCAGTCGAGAATCTCGAAAGGGTCGTTCAGGATACAAGTCAAAGTGCACGACGGCTGAAAAAAAGCCAAACGACACCAATTTCCCGAAGCATCTTTGCTAAAGAGTACAAGAGCCCCTGGGAGCATTATCAGAAGACATTCAAGCTAAATCAGGCTGGTCATGGGTTGGTTGTCCATGGCAAAAATGCGACCTTTGCAGAGGGCGTTATGAAAGAGATCAAAAGCATCGGGAAAGAGGAATTGGAAAAAATCAAATCTTATTCACATGAAAACCTCGTCCAAATGCAGCGTGTATTTTATGACGAGGGTGCTGTTTTTCTTCTCTATGAAATTATGGATGTAACTCTGGCGCAAATCTCCAACTCCCCGCTCGGTCGTCTTCAGTCATATGAGGTCGCAGCATTTTCACAGGAAGTGCTGGCAGGCATTGACTATATCCACCGTGTTCTTGGGATTGTGCACGGTCAGATAAATTCGGATTCTATTCTGTTGTCCACTTCTGGAGCAGTCAAGATAGGTAAATCTCCAGACTAAAATTCGATCGGACGTCACTAATGATCTGCAGCAAACGTGGGAAACGCAATGTTACATTCTGATAGTCATCAGAAAGAGCAAGATGATCTAAAATCCCTCGGCAAAATAGTACAGGAATGTCTGGACCACGCTCTTTTCTCACAGAAAGAGGAACAACACAAAACAAGATCCTGGGAATCAAACGTGGTCAATTTTGTTAAATCCACACACCATAAGTCTGCAAAATGGTTACTTCAAGTGAGTGATATGATTTTACTTTAGATGGCTCGTTGGCTCGTTGATCTGAACAATCCCAGCACGATTTTTTAAAGCTTTCGCCCGGGTCTTCCTGCCTCAAGCCCTATATTCGGTTGGCACGTGAAGTTGGAGCGAAGGAGGTGGGGATGGTGAAACAATGATTACCCAATAGGGGGGCCCCAAACAACTTACCGGAGCTTTCAATGCCCTGGAGGATCTCACTTGGAAGATAAAATCACTTATGGATACCTGCAAGAAGGCTTTGCAGAACATTAAAGCTTGATACCTTCAATAGATAGAACCTCTCATTGCATCTTGAAGTAATGTGACATATTTTCCTGAAATTTTTTTTAGCGTTGTTTCTAAACAATATTTTGAATTACAGTCAAGCAGAATGGTAATCACGAAGATGAGAGCATTGCGAATACAGACAAATACTCCAATGAATGAAGGCATATGTCACAACCCAGTCGCGCAAGTCAAGCTTCTCATACTGCTGATTACTCAGCATTCTTCATCCTGGACACTTTTCCAATGGGCAACAGTCTGCAATGCTGAATCAATGTTCACTCTTCTTGCGTGTGCATTGGAAAGTAGCATTGCAATATTCGAAAGGCAAGATATCCAATTGGACTTGTAGGATGGTAATGTCTCGAGGAGTACTGCGAAGAATCGATAGAATCTGTAAAGTATAGAAAGCCGTAGAGGCTGCGATGTGCCATGCAATAGGGAATGCATCGTTCCCCAAGCATCATTCAGAGCTCGAGAAATGTCTTCTGCCTTATATCGAACGAATATCGCAATGTAAATCTCGAATAGATGATCTAAATCGTGCCAGAAAAGATCACCGTTTCCTGGAAAATTAGAGCCACACTGCACTCTCTCCAACGCAAAAGAATGGTGCTGTCTCATTTCCCCTGTACTGCAAGTCAACAGGTGTCCGAGATTCGGTGTTAATGATTGTTTGAGCGCCCGAGAGCCGCCAAGCCCAAGCGCAACTTCCATTTGACAGACGAACTCCTCATAATACCCTTGAAGGGTACTTTGAAGAAGCTGATAATCAATTTTTTGAGACTTTTCGACAACACGAAAATAACTTGCGAGAAATGGGGGCTCGGTTTTAGGAGGTCGAATTAGGTGATCCTCCCATGATGTTGATGCACCCCTGTTCATATAAGAAAGTATATTACCTAATCTCAAGAGGTCGCCTCGGGCTGACCTTGGTTGGTCCTTCATTATTTTAAAATCAGTAAACATAAATTGATGGCTCTGCCAGTTTGGACAACCTAAAGCGAAAGACCAAGGGCTAAGGTTGCCGTGAAGAATGTTTCTCGAGTGCAGATATCGGACACGAGACAGAAGCTGAATTGCAAGTAAAAGAAGCGTCTGCATGCTGCACTGCCTGTCACGGTGGTTGAAGACCTGCTCGAGACAAGGGCCGTAGAGGTCCAATATCATTACACTCCGCCCCTTGTGAATTCCAAAATAGCGCAAGCGTGGGATGCCCACACCCCCGGAAGCAGAATGTAGAATGGAAGCTTCCTCGGAGAGAGTCGATTTCTCATCGTCGACTTTAATGAGAAACCATTCAAATGTAGCGCAGTGTCTTGCTGCCTCTATGTTAGGTATCTGCTGCTCTAAATTCACAATGATTGACTCACCATATCCAACGTCTTCTGGATTCTGAGGCAACTTGACAATCTCATATGAGCCAATAGTAGGTGGTAATGATAGCATGTTGACAAAAGGGTTACGGAAAAATTATTCACAGGGACAAAATGAGCTGTTCTTATTCTAAAAGCTCACTATTTAATACAAAAAAGCGTGACAGTTATGATGGAACCGCCCACGCTAGGATCCCTGAATGTAATGAATGAACACCAGACAGCGAATCGGCGAATCACATGGCTTTTCTTCGTAGATATGAGCTCTGTAACAATTCTCTAGGCATACTTCATATATCATTCATAACTGCTTCGACAGAGAGACTTGCGGTCTTATATGGAATATTTGAAGTTCTGAACCGCCCTTCCAACTGCCAAGTTCCGAGTCTAGCGCATTCGCGATTGTGGTTGCTCATAACAAAACAATACCATCTATGCTTCTTAATTAGAAGGTATATATCAAAGCATTTTTCAAAGATACGCACCTGTATTACCTGGTAGATCGCAAATTGATTTCCATCGTTGCTTGGTATAAGAGCATGTTGAGCTCCGCAGGATCCACAAATGGCAAGCTATACAAAAACTGCATCATCGTAGTAACATCGATACTTCCGTCTTCAAGCCAGATTTCAGGATGTCGAGATTTAATCCATGTCAGCTTCCCACGCACAGCGGAGATTGTCCTTCGCGGCGCCTGCGCTGCTCCACGAGACAAGAGAGTGGTTGTACGATTATTCAACATATCCGCAATAATTTCAGGTTGTATATCCCGCGAGGCAAGGAAAAGCAAGAGAGACACCTCTTCCGAAGTCCACACTGTCCCAGCCATTTTGATGCAAGCTGATATACTTCTGTCGGAATTAGCGGGAGCGAATTTGCTGCCTTTAAAGCTCTTTTACAGTTGAACAAATGGAATGCAGCTCCCTGGGTACAAAAATCTAGTTCTATTGTATCTTCAAAACTGTCAGAACTGTGTGCTGAAGGTGGCGCCTTTGGGTAATGGGTGTGAACAGTGGAGTTCGATATCAAATCAATTCAGAGCCTGTAATCTACTTGACAATATGAAAGAGTGGAAAATCAATACAAATATCCGTAAACCTCAGCAAATCGTTTCTCCAGCTGTGCCTGCTGTGCTCGCTGTGCCCGCTGTGCCCGCTGTGCCCGCTGTGCCCGCTGTGCCTGCTGTGCCCGCTGTGCTCACTGCGCCTGCTGTGCCCGCTGTGCTCACTGCGCCTGCTGAGCGTGTTGAGTCTGCTGTGCCCGTTGGTATTTTTTCGCCAAGCACATTCAAGGGCGTTCTATGTCAATTTCAAAGTCGTCTTCCATTGCCGACCGCGGATTTCCCTCCGAACAGCCATCAATGTTATTCAAGTATCCTTGCACTATTTTCATCCAAGGATTGAGTCTTTGGTGTTGATAAGTTTGGATGTCTTCGAATATCCTAATTATAGTGGTAAGTAGCCAAGTCATGGCTCTCGAAGTTTGAACATACCTCGTGAGCGATTCCAACCTGAGGCGTATTAGCTCCGAAGCCTTTCGACTAGGATGTAGAACATAGAACTTACTCCTTTTGCATTGCGTCTAGTCGTATCTTTTGCTCCTCTGCTAAGAGCTTTGCTGCATTGGCCGTCTTCAGTGCTTCGATGGCTTCGTTGGCCCTGCCAGCTTCGGCATCTGCAGGGTGTATTGATGAGTCGCAACTGCGTTCCTCTGGCTCTAGAGAGCCCTCGGTCTCTCTTTGGACAGGAGAAATCTGATCTTCAGTAGAAGATAGGGGTGGGAATGATAGTAGATTTGAAAAATCGCTATAAGTCTCCGGAAAAAGTGTTGGGTCGTAGAAGGGGTCAAGGAGCCCCAAATCGGCACCCCCACCCACCTCTTCTAAAAGACGCTCAAATTGCTCATCGGTGAGCTCTTCCATCTTGGTAATGTTCATGACTGTGTATGTTTTTGAATGGATCTTACTGTCCATGGATCCTCTTTAAGTAGTAGCACTTTGATACGCGCACGGTTTCTTGTGACCGTGATATCGTTTCCGGCGGCACGATCAGGAGTCTATAGCGCATCAATCACAGTAGTGCCGCCCCCGCATTGGCTTTATTTAGAATTATAGCAGTCTCTCTGAGTGGTCTAATTTAGTGTCCGTCTAGGTTAGGTTATTCCATGCATCTGACAAGAAATAACCGCGATCACGCCTTGATCACCGGTCGGTTAGGGCCTCTTTCGTGCCGAAGCATTAGGGATTTACAAAGGAATTGAATATATTGTAAAAGCAATGGATTGCTAAGCAACAATGCTACAAAGCTGATGCAAATTCGGTACTATCCATATGATATTTGATGTAGCGGGTATAATAGACGAAATTTCATCGCGTAACACTTTCCATCAAACTTCTATGTATTTTCGCTTCCGCACTCCCCCGGCCCGGGCTTCACATACAGGACATTCTTCTTTCGCTTCAAGGCGATGGTTTGAGCCTCCAAATTTTTGGTTCAAGCCTTGCTGTTCAACAAACCACTGCATGCTGTTCGGAAAAGCGCTGAGCCGATGAAGTTTATCTCCAAAACAGAGAGACACGACAATGCTTTCCTCCAAGTCACGAACAATAAATCTAATCGGACGATTATATTTATGACAGTGAGAACATATATCGTGAGTCGATATATATACACCCAATTTGATGTTGTCTTTGTAGAGGTCTTTCCGTGACGGATCCAAGATATCTAGACACCGAATAACATGTTGTGCTGGCGCCCGACACCGAATGGTGCCCGCACATTGGAATAAACCAGCATAGTAACTTGGCACACTGTCCAGCTTCAAAAAGAAACAAGTGGTCAAGAGGGCCGTGGCCGCTTCCTTGTGGTTGGAAATTCCAAAGGAAGGAGAATGGACCATTGCCGATAGTCTAGCCATGCATTCTGTATCATCGAGCCTCGGCAATCCACCCGGTACTGATAAATCAAAGCGGAATGAAGATTCCCTGCATGTCTTGTTCATCAAGCCAGAGACCTCTCGCCAAGCATTCTCCCCGTCGAACGAAGAAGAGAATGATCGATAAATGCGAGACATCCATCCATCAACGAGAAAATTACGATACCGAGATATCGCCGGAACAGAGCCGGGCGTCGTCGATCCTGTCCCAAGGGATATCAACACATCTGGGTTCGGGGACGTTGGCCACAGATGCCGTGCTTCTGACAGAGCTAGGTTAATAGGATTATTATGTCTTTTCATTCCACCATCCTGATATGTGATTCCATCGATCTCTATTGGTGGGAAAAGACTTTCGTTCATCAGTTCATATTTTCTTTCTGGTAGTGTAAAATACTTACGGTGGAGCGGCTGTCGTTGCGCGAGCTCTGGAACACGTTAGTATGTGAAAGACCGTTAGTTCCGGAGGCAGGACCTTACATCTGCCACAAGAAGGGCTCTTGGTCGTTATTTGGTCTCAGTCTTCCGTACGCTAATTTAACTGTGAGCAAACAATTGACTAGTACTGCAGGGTTACTAGTCACCTGATTCTACTCGGTGGGGCGCTGTTCCGTTATAATTAGCGAATATAAAAGTGTCCCCATCCTTGATCGTAGTCGTTGTCACCGCAACCTTGCAAGCAGAGACGCCAGACATTGGAGCATCAAACATCCTTTGAGTTGGAGTGTAATGGTTTTTCAGGGCCTCCTCTAGAGGCTGAACGTCGTAGAAGCTATCAGAAACCCAAGAATGGAAAAAGCGCTTTCGCAGTGATGGCGAGAAGACCTTCTTTGCAAGCGTTTTGAAAAGGCTTTTGCAAGATTCATTGTCCATTCGCAGCATAAACCTGGAGAGTGCTATCAGACCGCCAGAACTACACCCCACGGCAAGGTCAATCATGTGACATAATGGAAGGTTGGGACCCAGAACCCGTTGAAGTATATCAAGGTTTTCAAGCGGTATTATGCCTCGAGGACCGCCCCCATCAATACTTACTACCCGGGGAGCCGCAGTTGGTGGCTTCAGCTGAACGGTCAAATCCTTTGATGCTCCACAAAGAATGCAGTCGGGGACAATATACTCCTCCTCGGCCGTCAAAGATAAGCGGCCGTAAATCTGCACACATTGGTCGCAAATTGAATGTCCACAGGCAAGTATATGCTCAGGACTCCGCCTAATGCAGAGAAGACAGGTTGAGTTTGAGCGCAACCATCCCCAATATTTTTGATAGTCCCCGAGGTTCACTTTATGAACCTCCGACGAAGAGACACGTGTTGAAGACATATGCCGAAACAAAGAACAAAATCGTTCTTCAATCCGTTCACACTGCGTTATTGCGAGCTCTTTGGTGCTGTAGGCTTTGCGATGGGCTGCATAGCAGGCGTCGTAGAATAATGTTCTGAAAACAGACCGCGGACAAAAGTCTGCTCCTTGGTTAGGATAAGGACTTTTTCATGGGTATGGGAATACCAACCATGCATTCCAGGAGGGTACGCATCCATCAAAAGAGCTGATGCTATGTGGGACGCAAGGCCCCCATAGGGTATCTTGGTCTTTGCGCCTATGTTTAAGAAGTTGAGGAGATGTGAACGGAAAGCTCCATCTAGAGGGTTTTCCTCTCTTGAAAAGGCCACGAAATTAAATTGACCAAGGGAAGTATTCGATAAATTGCGGGCTGCAAGTTTGAAAAATTCAGCCATGTGTGCTGCGCAGAACATGGCCTGATGACGTAGCCTAGTGAAGCGTGCATCATGTAGTTGTCGCGAAATATCTGCACTCAGGGAAAGAAAGCGAGCCTCAGCTGAGAGCTCATCGGATGGTAGTGGGCTGAAACGAATGTCCCTGAATGTTTTGTGGAGTGAGGAGTACTGAGCTTGAAGGTCAGAGAGAAAACAATTTTCTTCCAGCACTCTGTGAGTGATGCTAGGGTTATCGCCATTGACAACAATGAGGACCCTGGGCCGAATATCACATGGAAGCGAAGACGCTGTTCCAATCGTTGTCCAGAGGGAAAGCATACGGTATACCTCGTCTAGACCACCTACATCTTCTGCGAAGATACATATCACCTCAACGAACATGAATAGGAGTCGGGCAAAGACCAAATCATATAGAGAATAGTCTAGTGGTAGCTGATTGATCGGAATAACTTCATCTCGGTGGCAAATCCGGGGGCTGGAGTACGCTGGTTGCAGGGTCAGGGTTGTGGGATCGCTATCCGCAAAAAGCCGCGGTTGTAGGGAATGTAAGGTACGATTATCAGCGCGAATATTGATACCACGTTGCCGTCGTTGGTGCCTAAAATTGCTATCACAAAGAGCACGTAATGCCTTATCTTTTAACGTGCGGCCTAAGAATAAGGTGATTTGGGGGGTTTGTTCGGTTGGCTTGGGCAGGTCTCGGAAAATTTGGGAAAGCCGCCATCCGTGGCTAAGTAGTGGACCGCCCTTGCCTTCTAATAGCTCTAGCCATGCTAAATGATCGCATTTTGCCATGGCGGGCACTACATAAAAGTAAAGGAAGATCATCAAGGGAGAAACATGGTTTAATTTATTCTTCTATAGATCACGGTTTTTTGTTCAATCGATGAATACCGTGGTGGGCGCTAACGCCGGCAATTTCAACAGATACCACCGGGTCACGGGCTACAGGGCTACAATACGATCATGAAATTCTTTCGACTCATCGACTAATTGCTTCTATGCTTCATACACAACACATGTCCAAGCTCTCTAGTAGCTCCGGAGGCTCATTTTTTTATATTGAACGATACTGTTACGGTTGAACTATCCCGGCCACTGAGATGATGATGGGCCTGAGATCACGTGCATACATACATATCTGTCCCTCAGTCCATTTATATCTCAGACAATACGTGCAACACAATACATATTCAACTCCACTAAGAACATATCACCGGATCATCACCTTTCGGGTCAACAAAAGGGTTCATCGAGGTCAAAACCTGCGGTGAGTTGCCGTAAGCAAATTGAAAACCCAACCCAAACCTGCGTTTGGCGAGCGTCTAGGCACTATCGCGTGTGACCGCCGAAAATCTTTTAGAGAAGCATTTCTTCCGAAATTCTCTTTCTTTTCCCAGGAGCTGTAGCTCATATTCCAGACCAAGAACAAGTTTGCGAGACCTCTCTTTGGAAGCGATGAGAATATCTCCTTGGTTTTTCCATCGCTCTAAACGACTGATCTCCGCACTTCTTCGACGGGCTTTTCTCTCGATAGCCTGACACAAACGGCAGATTCGGTTATCCCTCTCGGTAATGTAGACTAGCATCAAGCTGCACGTGTAGCCCATTCGATGTTCATATGAGCACTTATGGACGAACCGAGTCCACTGCCAATCCCCGCATGTGAATAGGCGTTGATTGTAAAAACACATCTGCAATCCAGTAAATACACAGATCTTTTCCCTGGGAAGAGGTCCATATACTCACAGCTAAATCGGCTTATCTTCCGTGAGTTTATCTCTGAAAACCCAGGAGCAGTTCTCCGATGCTACAGCTCAGTATTGTGGAAGAAGTCTCGATTTCACTGGGGAGCGGTGGGAGAGATGTCGAGTCAAGAAGAGAAACCGGAAATCTGGGCTTCCTAAGGGGGAGGGGAGAAAAGCAAAGGCATATTTCCATATTCATATGCCCTGCGAACCGGGAGAAGGATTTGTGCAAGCCTCTCGAGCAGTCCACTAATAGCTCTTAGGAAATCTCGATATCCAGTAGATAGTTCGAGGTATAATGGCTCAAAAGATCTGGGAATGAATGTAACGTTCCGTTGGTAATCCTTCCTAGCTTGGTACTTCCTGCGTACTCTTTTCCCTCTTTAGAAAGAGAAGGATATGTCTTCTTTTTTTTTTGTCATAACTTGATGGCCCATGGCTTCAATCATTTAGCGTGAACTGACTAGCGTCTCGTAATATTCGTACTTTTTGCTGTCAGGATTCCGATCGACTTGAAAGTCTGGGTTCTTATTCTTGGCCAATCATTACCCCGAAAGCTGACAGAACCACGGCGTCTACTGAACCTTGGTTAAGCTATTGATACTTTTCCAATTACGTCTTAGCGTTGTGGAACGAGCCGGAACATCCTGTTATATCTGCGTATAGTGATGCTTTCTAACATCCAATTTCAAAGATACAAGGGGGGAGATATATTTGTCAACCTGCGCCTGGTTGATCCATTCATTATCCACGGTCAATGAGTTGCCTTTCTTAAGTTATAGAGCTTCGCCTTCATGTCATCAAGTATCCGCCAAAAAGTGCAACAGCGTCGCCCTTTCACTATGTCGGAAGAGATGCTCTTAATTGAAGTGTGTTTTCAATACCCAGGACTGAGCTGGGAGCAATTGAAATGCACTTACAATTCTCGTGTACCTGCCGACAGAGCGAGATCTTGTGAGACAATCAAGAAAAAGGTAAAGAAGATAATTAGGTACGTTACTTTCCCTTCGCTTGATGCTTTGTATCTAGTTTCCCTTTGGCTAAGCACTGAACTTTACAGTTCCTCTACTCTGTCGACCGATGCTACTTTCGATGAACTCCTCGATTCTCTTTGACCCACATCAGGGTAATCTATCCATAAGTAAAGCTTACTATCAAGGTAACCTTGGGAGGCAACAGCAGAGAGGCGGGGACTCACTGGTCTGATTTGCGAGGCTGCATTCATACGATGCAGTTACGTTACGGGCGGCAAGTGCTCAGACTTATGATGCAGCCGAGGGCGCTTTGTCACTGGTATAAGGAAATATATAAATCCTTCACCCTCCACAAAAGACTTCTACTACTATATCTATTGCCCATAGCCTTGAACAGCCCACTTCAACAGCGTAATGATGCAATTCTCACTATCAACTTGCATGATACTGTATTCCGTCGTGGTCGGCTATCTATATTTTCTGCTAGCTGGTAGATTCAATACCGCCCTGGGGGTAGTACCTAGGGTCAACTTATTGCTACCCGGGTTTCGTGGCCATAAACTCCAGGCATCCCTGTTGGATGAGGTGCGACTTTGATTCTGGCCCATTAGTCTCAACTAACAACTCTCAGAAAATAAAATCCAGAACATACATTGTTTCGTGCGCTCCAGAAGCCAGCGATGCTGCTTGCGGTATACCGGGAAATAGACTTACAGTCACCAGTGCTGTTAATGCCGTTCAACTAGCCAATATTGACACCAGCGGACTGTGGGTAGCGTTCTTGATTATAATTGACTGCTCTAACATTTATTGGACAGGACGGCATCTGTTTCCTGTAGTATCGATGGTTTTACATACGCTTTCTGTCATGCGATGTACGATACCATTGACGTGCATGGAACGCTGGCCCCGAAGCATCTGAATTGGATGCAAATACCGGTAACTGGTACTTTTGAGGTTCGAAGCCCCGCACCACCAACACCCAAGCCGATAGCCATGCCTGCTTCTACATGTCAAACAAATCCTTGCCTGGGGGCGTCATTGGAATCAAACCCCCCTGTGACCTCCGCGATGAGTACCCAATGTACAACAGTGGTTTCTCAGGCCCAAGCTGTCGCTCTTCAACCATATGTACTTGCTTTAATTTTTGCTCTCCATCTTTTGTGGTTTTTGTTAGGCGTTTATCTACAATAATTCACTGATTAGGCTAGAGGCAAAGACCACAGCGGCAACAATATATTTTGGACTGTTCGAGGCCTCTTGCAAGATACGTGTGAGGTACTTCTGATACTTAAATTTCCTTATCAATCGTTTTTCTGTCAAGACCGTGAGAAAAATCCTCTTGAATTCAGTCGAGAGATTTGTCATACTTCGGAGATAACGCGTCTCCTTCCTACATTTACGAATGTTGGTCTAATGGCCAGTACAGAGCCAACATTTAAAACCGTAAATATTATTTAGAGCCTTACGGGGCAAATGAGCCATATTCATTCCATCCGATTCGCCGGAATTTAGACCTCTTGGCTCGGTGGCAAGATGGGAAGTCCCATATTGGGTAACCCGTACTGAATCATGCGAGCAAACACAGGGGTTCAAATATCACTATCCATGTAACTGGAATAGCATCGAGAGCCCACGCAAAAGTACCCTCGTGACTAGTACGCGAAGGTCAAACTTTAATGTGATTAAAAAGATACAGGGGTAGATCGCGCTAATTCTTAACTGGGTAAAGCATCAATAGTCTAAATAGAAGTACCAATCAATTTTCCAGGCCCCAGCATGGCCAACCAGTCATGTGGGCTCCAGACCCTGGTAGACCCCAATACGCCCAAGGCGTAAACGGTTCAAAATTGCAGATCATTTTGTTATCACAAACCGAGGATCGCACTAATGCAAGCCACTCGAGAAGATCAACCTCCCGGACTACTCATTTTGGCCGTCGGACTTCGTGGCGGACGATCCGGCCGACGAGCTAACACAACTGCGCAGTATCAGTAAAATGACGACTGCCGGGGTCCCCGAGTATTTGCTAGGATACGGTCACGCCACCGCGCGAATCGAAAGTGACGATCACTCCGGGATGAGACACCCGGGCACACTGGTAGTTCAATTAGGTGTTGCCAATATTGTAGGCGCAATCCACCCTCTCGGAGAAACGGTGGCCACTCGTTTATCCAACAGCGCTTAAGTGGCTCTAAGGCGCCGGTTTCCCTTGCAACCAATTGAAAAAATACCGCAGAATGTGGTATACGCGGTATGACTCACATTTCCAGGCAAAAACGTTAGTAGATGCCTTTCTTGGATGAGGATTCGGGTGACTAAACTTCACACTGTATTATCTGGAAGCCGGGATGGTTGTGCTAGCACTGTGGTGCCGAAAACATAAATCAGGGATCCTGGATATCAGAGCCTATGCTCAAAAGGAAAACGCTTTTCGCTTTTTATATGCTTCATATTAGCATCGATTATTTGGAAAATTATGGGAGGCTACGCTTGGTACAAAGAAGAAGAACTAATTGCCATCTGGTTCGCTTCTATTGGGATCAACCCAGGTGTTATTGCAATGCTCCTAGAAGGGAGAGGTTACATCCGTACAGAGAAATCCGTTCGGCAAAAAATCAAAGAAATTAGAGAACTGAACAATTTGGGACCTTCTTCCTCGACATTAAGGCTGGATCTGGTCGACACATGGATTGATTTTACGAGTCAACAGCAAAATATTGATATTCATGACTTGCTGCGACCAAATCCTAAGGATCAAGAAATAATAAATCAGGTTCGAGATAATGGATACTGTGTTTAACAGATTGCTAACTTCCCCGAATAGAGTCGTCGAGCCATCTGTCTCGTGTCACACTTCTCTTCTCGTTTGAATCAATCCGCTCTATAATCCCACTCTTCCGCAATGTTCGATCTTCGACCGAGAGATAGGAACCCAAAGACTGAAATCTAGCTCCAATCTTTACCCAACCCTCACTTGACTGGACTTTCATTCAGACTCTGACGACGAATGGTCTATTTTGAAATGCATCAGGGGAGGCGGAGGAATCTCAATGGCGTTTTGTTTTCTTCGCCACTTGCCGCGATTGTCCGTTTTTTTACTGTCTTTGAAGTCTTTCGGGGTTGATGCTTTCACCACAGGGAACTGGGTTGAATATTAGCAGCTTCAGGAAGCTTTATATAATCATTACCTACCACTTCTTTTGTAGGTGGCACCCAATCTTCATCTGGATTAGAATTGTATGTTGCATAGGTAAAGTTCCTGCCTTTCCTACTCCTCACAATGATGTAGACATGGCGTTCCCTACCAGTGTCCCGGCCATCAATGAATATATCGTTTCCTTTTTGATTGATAGACCCCAAGGCTCGGCTGAAGCGCACATAATCTGCGTGCGCTCTCTTTTTGGGGTCAGTGTTCGCTCCGCTGATCAGCCGTTTGACTCGCCAGGAAGTGGCACGCGACATTTTTGAAGATGAGGTGAAGATAGAAGTATCTGAACTACTATTAACATGAAGCAGCCCATTAAATACTCTGCTCTTCACGATATATCGTAGACCATTTTCTATTTTTACCCCCGGCGTATCGATCAGAAGTCGAAGCAAAAATAGGCCGCCAATAAATATCCATGCTAGTTTAAGGCCTATAAGGATCCAGGGGATAGATAGCCGCTCTTCCTGCCGCCGTTTGAATTCTAAGAAATTCATGGTTTTTCCAAACCGTGAATCGTGGGCGCTTATATTAATAGCTCACAATTGCCTTTTGTTCGAGCAGATTTGACATTAAAAACTTTGTCATCAATGGAAGAGTATTCTGCGGAAGAAGATTTCGATGCTTACCGTGTGAGCAAGTGGCTTAGTCCGAGACGAATTGCGCACGGTAAGTTTTCTTTCCTTTACCAACCAAGTTATACTCACCAGCAAAGGATATGACAAGGGTACGCTTGAACCAGTATACATCAAGACGCAGGAGGCAAACCCTTTGTTGGAATGCGAGGCATCGACTCTACGAGCCCTATCAGGGGGGCCTGGCATCCCGACACTCCGCTGGTTCGGTAATGTCAAAGGCCAGGAACTGATTGTTATGGATGGGATTGGTCCTTCTATCGAAGAACTTTTTGAACGTCGCAGACACAATGTTGGTCCTCTTTCACTCGCTCTTTTGGCAGATCAGATGCTCTCTCGGCTTGAATGGATGCATTCGCGGCACATAATCCATGGAAATTTGAGTCCTGCGTCCTTTGCTATTGGAAATTTGAGTTGGCAAATGCCGCAGCTGGTTCTTGTCGATTTTGCCACTAAGACTTCTATTTCTTCCTCTCGAGAAGACCTTGAGGCAGTAGGTAATATCATACTCTACCTGTCCAGCCAGTTTAAAACATGGGTCGATTTTCAAGCGCAGGCAAAAACAGCTGAAGTAAGCTTTGAGCCCCTGAGGTACTACTTCGATAGGATCTCGGGGGGCAGCTTAGGTCCTGGAGACTATGGAGCTCTCAGGCAGGTGTTCCATCGTCCTTGTCGTTTCTCGTCTGTCACCTCTTTCATCAGTAATCTGGCCGTACCAAGGGCCAATGGGCCAGACCTTCGATGCCTAGCTACTGCAAGCACAAGCGATCTATTTGAAATCCTCGGTTCGAAGCTCTCTGCCGTCGGTGGAAAAGCTAGTATCCCAATGACTCCGTGGAAGGACGAAAATTGCTCTTACCTTTTACGCTGTTTGAATGACATCCTCGCGATATATCTGATACTTTTGGTTCGTGACAAGCCATCTCGAACCGGCAAGGTCTATCTGGTAGAAGCATACCATCTTCCGAATAGGTTGTGGAGGGATCTTCGATGGTATCTCTCTACCGCCCATAATGGGCCCATCACTTTCCGCAAGGCGATAGTTTTGAATATTTACCGTTTTATTGGACTCATGTTGGACATGGTCCCGATTTACAATGCGTACTGGACAAAATACTTGGCCGAACTCAGTTTGGATCTTCTTGGGCTAGATCTCATGCCTCGCGAGGTATGGCATTCAGTCCTCAGTCATTGGCAGATGCGCAACGAAGCCCTAGATACAGCAATTCTTTTTTAATACAAATCTTTATATATTTTCCGCTATTTTATTGTCAATTTGAGGTATAGAGCCGATTCAAGCATATGGTAAAATAGTCACGTAGAATTATTGCTTCCTTGAATAAGACCAACACCCCAGCGGTTGCTAAAATTTATCTAAGACTATACTTTTACTCGCTTTACACGTCGAAGGAAGTTCTAGTATTTACTAGGGCAGAAATACAAAAAGCCTGAAAAGTGTCCAATTCGCATGTTATTTTAATTCAAGGATGTTCTGCGGCAGATTCCTGGATCTATCTAATAGAATTCAAAATGTGCCCGCCATACTATAACCGAGACAGTAATAATGACATGGTGATAACGGCCCTCCATTATGTGCTGTTATCTTAACTGGAAAAGCAAGATACCTAGGACCAAGCTATATAGGTTGAAGCCGATCCTGGACCGAGGCTTTACCGACGCGGCTGAGATCATTGAAGCATTTCTTTTCTGAGCGGAGGAAGGGGTAGAAGTAGCCAGGCTACTCGGTCTATTGGACGAGCATTCTTTGGTCACTGTCTTTGTGTAGACGACAACCTTTGGGGCAGAACTATCTGTCTGTCCTGTCAAAGATGTCGGAACAGTCGTTATTTCTGCCACCGGGGCAACAGGGGTTATTTTGACACCTGTGGGACGTGACGAACTCTTTGAGTGGGACAAGGATCCAGCGAAGGTTGATGACGAAGATACTAGTCTAGCGCTTGACAGCGCACGTCTGGCATTTTGCTCGAATCGCTCCATTTTGTCGCCTGGGTTGATGGCAAAAACCATGCCTGCATGACAATGGGAAAGAGGACCATTTTGCTTGCAAAAGAACCACTGTGGCTCAAGTGTGTTCACTGTCAGAGTCACAGAGATATCACTGCGTCCCTGTGGATTGAATTGGCCGAATCCCGTATCAAACTGCGGAAGCGGCGAACATGGATTTTCCAGACTCGATTGAGTTAACGTATGATTTCGGCCGTGGAAAGAAAAATTGATGCGGTCGCCTATGTTTGCATTCAACCTATTCGGGGCAAAAAGAAGCGAATTATCTTCGCCTACAGTCACTTGATGGATGAGAGCACCAGCATCAATCTCAATAGAGGTTTTTTCACCCAGCCTGCAAACACGTCAGCCGTTGAATCTGAAAATCGCAGGATAAACTCACTCCAAAGTTGAGGCTAATGCCTCTCCCAGGGAAAAAATCGCGACAAGGAAGCTAAGCATGCTGGTGAAGATTAATAGGGCAATATTTATTTCTGAAGTTACAAAAATGCTGAGTGCTCTAAGCTAGAAAAGGAGGAAGCCAATGCTCTATCGAAGAGAATTGAAATAGTGGCCTGTCTATCACAGTGGTAAGAAATCGTGCTTCCGTAGTGATTAATTGACGTGGAGGTCCAGCGGTTAAAATTTAATTTTTAATGGATCATATTTTTTGAGACCAATGCTTATGAAAAGCTCACGATTTCTACATACCGTGAGCACTGCTAAGATACTTAAAGACTCAATTTGTCTCCTTTTTTTTCCGGTATTCTACCATCAAGCTCTTGTCTATTTAAGAACAAATTGTCTGGCCCATTTTCGCATCTTCCGTTGTCTTTCCTCAAGCAAAGATTTTTGAGATTTTCTTCGAAGAAAAGGAAAAAAAAAAAAGAATAACAATATCGCTACACTTTACAAGACATTTAACTATATTTCTAAGCCATCTTGCAAAATGTCTGACCCATCAAGCAGCAATCAGGCATCTCAAGCCGAGAACAATCTATATCCGCAGCTTCCTTCAAGTCCAACTGCCGAGTCCAGCAATCAACCTCCGAAGCTTCCACCGGCTCCAACTGTCGAGCCGGATAACGAAGATACAAGTTCCAGAAAGATGACGCCGACAGAGAAACTCAAAGTTATTGATGCGATCATAAAGGCGCCAGATGATGAAACAAAAATCCAAGAGTCTATCGAGAAAGCTCTGCCTTTTGATGTGATTGTCAATTTCAGGCAAATTCAAGCAGCCATCCATCCTGACAGATTCCGTGACCCCGCAGAGAACGAAATGGCTAACAAAGCATCTCAAAGTGAGTATCTCATTTCATAAAAGAGGGGCAGTCACTAATATCTGGTCAAGAGCTTGGGTATCTTAGAGACAAGATGGAAAACGGATCTAGCAAAGTGGACAAGAACAACCCCTTTTATTTTGGGAATGATGCTAGTCAACCCCAGCCCCATGTGGAAGAAAACCTGGCCTCGTACCATGAACGGCTCCATGAGAAAGCCACTCCATTTCTACAAGTTCTGTATAAGGCTGTGGAGAACGACCCTTCTTTTACTCCGGACAAAAACCCATCAACAGAGATCAAAAGATGCATATCCAAACTTGATGAGATTAACAAAACTATCAAGGAAAAAAATTTACAGAGCAGTCAAGATCCAGATCTTGGAATAGTCCGATATATCGATCTGCTTGGCAAGTGGCGGCCAATGCTGATGGTGGGCGTCGACGAAGGGACAAAAAAAGCCCTGCAGCTGTCATTATTGGAGTATTGCAGGAATATGCATTATCCGGCAACTTGGGCAAATCTCGCTGGTGATGCTGCCAAGGCGAATCAGGAGCAGGGAGTCCCTCAAGAGGCAATTGGAGGTCCTTCTGAGAATAACAACTCAGCCCAGAAACAAATTGAAATGAATGTCACCCAGCACCAACCTTCGAATCTGATACAGCAACCATCCAATGGAACAAACAACCATACAGCGACTGCTGCTCCTGCTCATCAAGGAACAAATCCGCAACATGGTTTCAATATGCAGGGTGCGTCTGTCCCGCAAGCAACATTACCACCCGGTGGTATTACATTACGCAGCGGCATTACACTACAAGGAGCGAATGGTCAGAGACGGGTGATAGCAATAAAGCCACGCAAGACACATCGTGCTGTTCAGCCGGGATTTACTTCTGCTGGAGAGAAGATCATCTACATTCAACATCTTGGTCTTAGCAATGCCAATTTCGTCGTGACTGATGCCGAAGGTAACATCCGACTTGTCTCCGCATCGTCCGCTGGGGGTCAACCTGCTTTGGGAGGAGCCAAAAAGGCGAAAGTTCCATCTACGCTTCAAGATCCAACTGAAATACAGAACCTACGTGATTTGGTCCGTTGCGGCGGTGAATATGGGTTGGAGTTCGTTGCAATCGGGGAATGGGATACGTCTAGAAAGAGGCTTCCGTTTATCGTGGTGCTCTTTTATCATCAGAATGAGAACGGCAGGTGGGAAGTAGCCCTCTCTCGTTCCTCTCTGGCAAAGATATTGGCAACACGTGAGGCAGAAAACCTGATAGTTGAAAGTATCACCGGCAGTACCAACTTGTCCTTGAAAGAAGCCCTCATGGCTCAACTATCTCCAGGTAAACAGGAATTTGCCTCCCACAATGCCAATCCTCCCGCTTCTCTCCCTTCCAGTGAACAGAATCAGCAGTGGTGGTTCCAGAATCCACAGCATGGGCCATTTCCCAGCTTTCCTGCTGGTCCACCCCTAGAACAGTATCTGAATCAGCCCCAGTTTGCTCCTCAATATATGCAGCAGCCTGTCCCCCAGCAATATCACCAGCCTTTTGCCCATCAGTTCGCCCCTCAATATAAGCAGCAGCCAGTTACCCAGCAGCATTACCAGCAATTTGCTCCTCAGCCCCAGCCTGGGCTCTTCTCCATGCCACCTCAGCCGATCCTCGATCCTGCCATGATGAAACATGGAGCAAACTCCCCGCCTGCGAGCCTGATGGATGAGGAACTTTGATACAGCGAGGTTAGAGGGATTTCTGACATGATCACTGATTTTCACCCTAGCCCTTGAGCCGGGAAAGAATAGTCAAAGATGTATCCAGAATTTCAGAATAGCAGTAGATTAGTCAAATACAAGTACTTTCTTCAAAGCTTTTGACACCAGGGTAGCCGGCGACAGTTGCTTATTCGTTCATTCATGGTTGAATGGAAGGTTGGCAGTGACCTCCGGAAAATCTTTCTTCCGGAAACCGAACCAGCGATTGGACCCTGACACATGTGATGGCTTCCCACTTCCAAACCAACCAAACAAACCGATGGCTGACCACAGCTCTCCAAATTACAAGGATCTTTATTTGAAGGCAGAAGAGGAACGGAAGCAGGAAGAAAATAGACGAAAGCAGGCAGAAGAACGCGAGAAGCAGGCAGAAGATCGCGAGAAGCAGGCAGAAGAGCGCGAGAAGGAGGCAGAAGAGGGGAGACGACAAGCAGAGGCACGCAATCAACAAACAACTTTCACGGAGCTTTTACATCACTGCCATGACCTTGTTTCCCGCAAACTGAGGGTCGAGACACCATCTCGCTCAACTACTGGCAAAATACCCCTTCCCACAGGAAAACACTGCCCAACTCGATTGGAACATTGGGATGACTGCCCGGAGCAGCTGCTGAGGGTTTACAAGTCTGTCTATCAATATCTACAACCAGATGCAGGGCAAGCGCCACGCCTGTTTTCGTCTCGACCCGAGTTAGAAGGACTTGGCCGTCGGTTTGCCCGCAAGCCACTCAGTAGCGAGCAAGATCTCGAGGCATATGAGCGGTTTGGAGTCGAAGAACATGTCCATGATATAATAGCCGAGTTGTGCAAAGTCCCTGCGGCCTGTGATGAATTCGGCCTTGGTGATGGAATCCAGTTCAGCAATCACACAAACTCTTTGAGCAGGAATGAATCTTTTGAAGCGGATACAAGCCAGCTGTCCAGCACATCTAGTCCACGACCAGACCAGTTTTGCATTCATCGCGTCGACGGCAACACAAATAGCATTCTGACGACTGTTGAGTATAAGCCGCCTCACAAACTGTCAGTCACAACTCTTCTCATGGGACTACGACCAATGGATCTGTGGAAGGAATTGGTCAGATCAAACAAGATCCCCACGGACCAAAATGCGAAGCTGAAGTACAACGCAGAGCGGCTTGTCTGCTCTGCTATCGTCCAAGAATACCATGTGATGATTCAAGAAGGGCTCGAATATTCTTATTTGACAAATGGGATTGCTCGTGTCCTTCTTCGTGTACCACAAGATGACCCCTCCACGCTCTTCTACTATTTCTGTGATCCTCATAGTGAAGTGGACACTGCAGCCGATACATGTGCCACCCTATTGAAGACCTCTGTTGCGAGAGTGTTATGTCTTTGTTTAATGGCATTTCGTTCACCTGCCCGTGGGCAAGAATGGAGAAACCGCTTGCATCCCACTCTCCATACATGGGAAACAAGCTTTGAGCACACGCGCTCGCAGATCCCGAGAAAAGAACTACAGCAGATTCCCCACTCCGATAGCACAAATCCTGAATTTCCGAGTCCAGAGTCTGGTTCTTCCTATGAACTACCCTCTTCATCTCCTCCGCCACCATCTCCGTCGAAGGGCCGTAGAGTGCCTACACGATCCCAAAACCGCTGTGCACCGTCAGAGCGACCGCGCTCGCAGTCACCTAACTCATCTGGGTCTGATACGAATCAGACGGCTGGCCATAAGCGAAGAATCAGTCAAGTAACTTCTTCGCCGTCCGCTCGGCGATCAGATGGCCAGCAACAGGTAGCGTATGAACAAAAAGACCATTCTCGACGTCGTGCTGCACAGTTTTGTACACAACGTTGTTTACTCGGTCTACAAACCGGGAATGTCCTGGATGAGTCATGTCCAAACGTGGAATACCATCGCTGGGGCCAAGAGGACCTGACTCAGCATCCTGTCTCGGTCGAACATGTGATGCTTTCACTCAAATGCCAGGTGGATGAGAATATCGATCGTTGCATTCCTGTTGGTGATTGCGGCTCCTACGGTGCCCCATTCAAGCTGACTTGCACCAAATACGGGTACACAGTTATCGGCAAAGGCACCACTTCGGAGCTGTGGAAAGAAGTGTCCCGCGAAGCACAGGTATATCAGCTTCTGCGCAGGGTTCAAGGATCTGCTGTGCCTGTTTTTCTGGGAACAATTGACTTGGCAAAAATCTATTTTCTACACGGTGCTGGACAGATCCGTCACATGCTCGTCATGGGCTGGGGTGGTGAATGCATGGCTACGATGGAGCTGACGCCACACCTCCGCCGAGAGATCCAAAGGTCGAATAAAGAAATTAGAGCTCTAGGTATAATCCATGAGGATCTCCGACCAGAGAACATCCTCTGGAATGAAGAGCTCGGACGTGCTTTGATCATAGACTTTCATCGCACTACATTGAAGCGTCGACTCATTCTGCAGCGGCCACGAGCCATAAAACGACGGCGAGTCCAACAAGAGTCAGGTAATTTTGATCCCAAACGCCTTCGTGTAACGTGAGGATAGCTGCTTTTCCTAAGGGATGAGCAATTTATTTATGCATGATGTCTTTGCATGAAGCGCGTCAGGTCATATCTGCATGATTGGTTGAGATTGTTACCTGAATCGTTTTCAAGGGCTACTTTCCCTCGATGTAACTTTCAGAAGATATACGATTCTATTTTTGTCGACAATCCACAAAGCGATCATCCAATCCTGGCTTTAAGTCTTGACTATCGTGTCATGCCCTGATTCCTGTGAAAATGTGGCGTCTAATACATTTTGATACCATGAACTGCCATACAAAGGAAACTATTGTCAAATTGGTAAATTAACTAACTGCTCGACAACACCAGCGAAATAGGACATCCACAAGACTTTCCCAGATTTGCTTCTATTTGCTTCTAGAGGTTTCCTTCAGAAGGCACCTGGCTGCCGAATTCCCCTGAAAACTTCTGATTAGTTTCGGCCGCTAACTCCAGGAACTTATAGTTCACCTGGGTTGCATTTGCCTCGGCGAGAGCTTGTGCGATTGCCGCGATGTTTTTTAGAAGAAATCAGGCAGCAGAACGTGAGATGCAGACAAAGTTGAATGACACGTAGAAGAGCGCAACCAACAGACAACTTTGACAGAGCTCCTACAACTCTGTCATGATCTCTCAACACGGGAACCGGAATTAACACTACTAAGGTAGAGACTGAATTCGATCGCGTGTTGAGGGGGTCATTTTAAGTACCGCATTGAAGCCTCCATAGCCTCCTCATGAAAAGCCTGTCATCTACAGTTTGTGGGAGCGCTATGAGCAACATTATCAGCGGCTTCGCACAGAACTGTTTCAAGTCGCAGACCTCAGTCACGGGAGAGTTACATGAGTACGGTCCTGAAGCAGGATAGATTATATAACGACGATGTCGCCGGATGATACATTTTCCGGGGTCAGACAGCTGATTACCTGTCGGACTTAGCACTGGCCCGCGTGTCATGTTGTTCACACATATTCTTCCTCCTTCCTGATGGCCGACAACAGTTCTCTGGATTACAAGTTGCGTCTTGAACAATTAGGGAAAAAGTACGAACAGGGAGAGGAGAGGCGAAAGCAGGAAGAGGACAATAGGACTTGTGACATCTTGTAGGTCGGCTGAGGTTTCATCTTTGTTCAGCTTAGCCTGATGAAGCATAGCATGGATCCATTCAGGCTGAGTTGAAATATATTCCTTATGCTGGGGATCGTCGAGACAATGAACCGAAGTCAGGTCTACCTTCTCTACCTGATCGGGACTGAATTCTCAATAGCTCACCACACCAGCATCGAGTCCATGAGCTTACACTTCTGAAAATAACACAAAATTAATAAATTTCCCAGCCTATTATCACTGTTTCCTCTTTGAAATTGTTTTCATCTATCCAAACATTCTGTTAACAATCTTAGGCTCAACGGAAAGAGAAATAGAAACAACGAACCAAATTTCCCTTTTTCGTATGCTATTTCCTTTGCCCTAGTAGATAGCATCTCTTCAAACTTTGTTTCCAACTGCAAATCTCTAAACAGTTTTATAGCTCGCCGAAAAGCACGATAAAAATATTCCCAAGGTTCGTCGCGCAGCTTTTGAATAAGAACTTTAATGTCATCAACCTCGGTTTCAGAGTCTGCTGTCTGCTCTTTAAAGAAGGTTAGTATTTCTCTCTCATATAGGATTTGATAAGATCTACCAGGCTTCTTTCTTGAGAATTTCGGTCGTTCCAGCTGTCTGAGAAGTTCATGTCGAGCGGTTAGGGGAATTTCCGAAAACACAGATCGATAATATAGATCTAAATCTTTTGTACAGTATTTCCGGAAATCGGTGTCACCCCCCGCACTCTTTCATTGTTCCCCAAACCCTAAATGCCAATATACACTAGACCTTATTGGGAAATATTCAAAAATAGTGATCTTCCGGTATTTTACTGGAAGACGCGCGCGTCGCACGCATCGGCCCTGAAACGAAAGCCAGGGAGCTAGGAACATAGTAAGAAGGGACAAATAGGAGTTGAATTGTTACATGAAGAGTAAACGCGAATGCAATCTAAACGAGCCAATCAAAAAGAACCCTGTTGATGACTGATACGCCGCAACACAAACCGATAGTTAACTTGTCCTATAACTAACTAATTCGCTTTTCAAAGTTTCAAGTAACGTACTGTGGATTCCGAAAGCAGATGATCACACAGATATATCCTAGCTCCCCATTCTGAATGCGCTAAGCTTGGTTTGGTAAGACAAAGTCCTGCACTAGACGAGTTCCGTATTGTGATTAGCTGTAGGAGAGGTCCGCAATGTGTGCTGTGCGCAAGGCTGGGATCTACAACGGGCGCAGCGTTTCACTAAGAGACGTTAAAATAACGTATAGTTTATTTACCTGTGCACTATCCTGTCTAAAGTTCGAAGTTCTCTAATCCCTTCCCATCCGATGATTCTGCACGGAGTCAGCAGAGCTATCTATTCTGTCGTAATGATGACCTACCCAGAAAATGGCCGAGTCTCGGCCCGATCAGATGACGCTTATATGAACTTTGCCGACCAGTCAACAGCGACTTATGTCTGTGGTCTGTACACGAAGAAGTCTCAAAAACTCTAATATAGCCAGTTCCTGGGTTTTGGCGTATTTGAACAATTCAAATCCTGTCAGTTTGTGAGGACACCAAGTAGGGTGAAAGTGCTGAGCAGGGAGGGCGGTTTCATATATTCAACTACTAAGGATGTGAAAATTTGACCCTAGCGAGAAATAGACGCCTGTATAATTTTGAAAGGATAAATGGGCGCAGAAGAGCATGTATAGATCACCCCATCAACATTCCGCGCAGTCAGTCTGCCTGTGAGCAAAATCGGTCAACTCCAGTGGCAACATTTCACCTTACCGGTAAGCAGCCCCCAATATGGCGGGTGAAACCGGGCCCATCAACGTCTCTCGGGCGATGGCCATGTTAATTGCAGCTTTCTTCGCTATATCATGTTATAATGTACTCGAGATCACTATTGCGATCTTCACCACCTTCAGATGTCGTCGCGGACTCTACTTCTGGAGTATGTTAGTCGCTACCTGGGGGATCCTACTCCACACCATCTCGGTATTCCTTCGCTTCTTCGCGCTTGCACCTAATTTCCTTATGTGTGTCATGATATGCATTGGCTGGTACGCTATGGTGACTGGCCAGTCCGTGGTGCTGTATTCGAGGCTCCACCTGGTGAGTACAGAAGCTCGTCGTCGTCGTTGGGTGCTATATATGATTATATCAAATTTCTTCATATTGCATGTTCCCGTCACTATACTCTTCCTCGGGAGTAATTCGGGGGTCAGCGGCTTCGTCGCGCCATTCAATATCTATGAACGGATTCAACTAGCTGGGTTTTCGGCCCAGGAGATCATCATAAGCGGTCTCTACATCTGGGAAACAATGACAGGCCTGAGACCTGTTCTAATTATGAAGGGCCGTGCCGGCCACAGAGTTATCATTAATCTCATTATCGTCAACACCATCGCGGTTCTATTGGATGCATCCCTGCTCGTCACCGAGTATACTGACAACTTCGACGTCCAAACAACCTACAAGACGGTAGTCTACAGCGTGAAGTTGAAAATGGAGTTCACGGTGCTCAACAGTCTACTCACTGTGATCAACGCAAATCCCTTGGCTATCGAGGGCCTCCAACGAGATGGCATAACTCATCACCCTGTAGAGCTGAATTCGGCTAGCAGTCGATTGGCCGACGCCCCAGTCCTGACTGATGCGCCAAGTGAAGAGCAAAATCCAGGAGGCTTTTCATCCATCCTACGACAGAGTTGCTAAGTTGGTACGAGCCTTCCATGTATACCAGCCCAGGCTTTCTAAACTTATTTGCCTTGGCTATAATCTCAGTGCCTCATATCCAAATCGGTGTTCTATCGCATGGGACTCACAGATTCAGGACAACCGGGCCAGATAACCAGCGGAATAGAGAATCCTCAGAGGATGGTGAAGTACGATGAGAGTCTCTGATTCGGCTTCCCCCTAGCCTAGAGTCGAATGATCGAGTGTAGACTCTGCCTGTCCTTGTTAACTTGGCCTTCAGCTTCAAAATTCCTATGCTGAGAAATCAAGGACGTGGCATTTATTGCCGTCGATGATGGCTGCACAATAAAAATAGGCGGAGCCTAGGTATTGCAGAACACAATATGAATTCAATTCATATTGTGCACTGAATAGTCCTTCCACCAATGGTGTGACGGACTTTGCCGTTTCAGTTGGGATCATCGTCACTGTGATTGGTACTGCTCTTGGGTATAGTATGAAAAATGGATTGACAGCGGGAAGTTATGGATCTCGGGGTTGGTGAAGGTTCCCGGCAGAATCTCCACGGTACCTCCGAGGTCCATTGCCGCACCAGTATGTAAAATCAACAGCTTGACAGCGCTACTAATTTTAGGGAAGCTCATATTTCTATCCAGAGTTCATTCAACATTTTCCCTGCCTTCACTAGCTGTACGTTCGTGGCGGGGAAAGAAGCTCATTTGGTCTTGACGGTCTTCGATTCAGGCTGGATTTTTTGGGCAAGGGCGTGGCTAGTGGTTTGAATATTTGGGCAGGAAGCCAGGAGAAGCAACGCGTAGGAGATAGCACACGTGGCAATAGGCAAAAGAATTTCCCGATGAAGATGCAGAAAACATGCAGGACAGGGCGCAATCACATATAGAGGACTTGCAGATATCTGCAAATATAACCCTACAACCCTAAAGCCACCAGAGACCAGTCCGAAAAAGGTAATTCAAAAGCATCACGAGAGGCGAATCAGAAGACGCGCGTGGCAAAACAGTCCATTTACATTTTTCTACCCTTTTTTGCCACGTCTCGCGCACACGTCATCCATGTTGATTAATACCCTTTCTCTCACTTCGTTCGTTTCAGGGCACAAATACATTATATTACAGAATTAAGTTACGTACCATAAGCTTTATGCGTGTATGGCAAATACGAGTATTGCTGGAACCTTCCGGCAAATGCAAACAATTCAAACCACTCCGCAATGCTAGGTCTTGCGGATCTAACAACTTGCCATCTTCTCCGTCCACGCAGCGTGTTCGAGTGGCAATCTTAGCGCTTATCCGCAATCTTAGAACCTTACAACTCCACAGCCGATCTACCAAATTCGACTGACAGAAGACCAATGATCTTGTTGATCACCGTACTCAGCCTGTCAGACACCTACTCTTATCCTATGTGTGGTTGCACACTTGTTTCCAGCTAATGTACAATGGCACCATAAATAGGCTACTTGGTAGTTTCTACTGCCTGGAGGGGATGGCCTATGCTGCTTCCGATAATGATAATATTTCTCCACCTCGTTTGCCTGATCTACGGGACCCGACTCCCTCGTATATCCCTACACCGGGCCGCTAGTGGACGCCATCTGTAATCTGCTCGTCCCCCGACCCCGAGCCAATAACATTCTGTGAACTGTCATCACCGTTGCACAATCTGCAATCGGATCAACTGGATTTTATACAAGAAGATGGGGTAGATAACGGAGGAACGTTCGCGGATCGGTGATTGGATTATATCCATTACCAGATCGAGTGGAGGGTAGAACTGACAAGACTTGGCTCTGCCATCTAGTTCTTACTGGGAGCGGTTAAAGAATACAGCTGAGAATGTTCTGCGGCGAGAGATAGCTCATGACCGACGGGTAAGACTAGACGATACCAATCTAGTGGTATCTCTAAATGAATGTTCCCAGTCTGATTTACCAAACATTTTGAAGACGCTAGTATTGACTGGACCACGGTAGAGAACCAGCTGCTGATATAGACTAATCTCTACTGTCTTGGCAAAAAACTCCGAATTCAGATAACCATTAACTATATAGATAACCATGACCACTTCCATCCAGAATCGACAAAAGAGGAAATCGCCTGTCACTAAAAAAATGATTTTAGAATATAACCGAAATAGATACCGAGCAGACTGCTGAAGGTTGTGAAATCTGGCGAGATATATATAGAATCATACGTTGTCCTGGATCTCCATGCCGCCACGAAGGACAATATCGCTGGCAGGACCCATATGGGAAAAAGCATTACAGATTACGCACAAACCACTCTACGATGCTCACCAGATACGTGCAGCAGGGAGGGGTTATCGAAACACATGACGACATTCCCTATAATGTTTGTGAACAGCCTTATGCCGAGGAGGCTTGAACGACGGAAGAAAAGCTCGGACAGCTCTACATGTAGATCTATATGTCATCCAGTCCACTTTCATCTCCCATCTCAAATGCCCATCCCTACAACTACCGCTGCTGCTGAAAGTACGACCCCAGCTCCTAAGCTAACTGATCCAATTGACATTCCTGGACTTCTCGATATAGCCGTCGGAGAATATGCTACCTGGCATCTGTCACGGGTGAGCAGTGAGACCTTCAGGGAAAATATCCAGAAAGCTCGCGATGTGGCCCTTGAAAATTGTCTGGATCTCAAACAAATCCATGACGATCAAGATGCGGATTTTTTTGTCAAAAACGGCGGGAAAGCAGGAGCCGCCCGGCGATTTGTTAGCGATATTGCCCGCTGGGTAACGAGAAACAGAGTTACGGATGAAATTGAGGAGTAATTGTAACCTCTCCGCGCGTTACAATAGATAGTCATTAGAGATCAGCTCTCACCTACATGGTCTTTTGTCTGAATGGACATCAAGTTTGACTCACAATCATTCATTTCACTTCCATCATAGGGTTGACAGTACCCTGCTCTCTTCAAGTGCTGGTTGTCCCTAACCTTTCATCCATTCGGAATGCAATACCTGTTGTGCGGCGGCTCTATCATTCGGCCAGAAGAATAGCATCGACCGAAGCATCGTTTTGAAAGCCCTCTTCTCTTGCTCTGTCACGGTGTCTAGGCCCGCCTTAGCAGGAGGATCCTGTATGCAGCCACCAAACCCGTGTTTCCAGGTCCTGTGCATGCCATCCCCACTGACAAACTTGGTTTCAAATTCAAATATTCCTCCTCACCTCCTCTCGAAACGAGGCGTTGTGGAACGCAAGATTGTTTTTAAACGATTTTTAAAGTTCCGTCTGGGACTAAATCTGGGAGGTGGAGATCCGAGTAGAATTCCGGAGTTCTTTCGATCGCAAGAATGACACTTTCTATCACTAATTTCCACATAATTTCTGTACTTTCTCGTATGAAATTCCCGAATTAACATGAGGGTTTCCGTTGCCTTTGATACAACCATTCTTGTAAAGTTCGATGTTCGAGTCGTCTTGTATAAAAGCACAAGCTCCCTTGCACGTCTCTCCTCCGACTGATTCACACACCGCTTTGACATTTTGAGGTGACTTAAGGCTACCTTTCGGTGCAAGACATTCACCGATGCTATATTTGGCAACTCCATCGTAAGTGCAAGCAAAATAGGTCGAATTGCTCGATGATGCGATGTGGTAGGTACCGTTTTCACAGTTTGATTCGCATTCCTTGTTGTTACCGCATGGTTGGTTCGCTGGTAAAACAGCAGCCTCAGCGGCAGCTAGAAAAAACAGCAGGTTGTTGATGTGGAGACGCATGTTGATGGCTGTGGGGCCCTTATTATTGCGGTCAGTATGGGCCAAGCATAAATGACTGACAGGCTCACTTGTGTGGAACTGACTTACTAGGCTCGCAAGCGATGGCAGTATGAAAGTCCAGAGCGGGTAGAGTAGATGAAGCCACGACACTGACATATAAATATTAGTTTCATCAGGGGCTTTGCCCTCTGCCAAGGCTCAGCCGCAAATAACCTGCAGCGGTATGCAGTGAAACATCGAATTCAAAGCAAATATGGACTTGGCGTTGCTAAGATCGACAAAGCGCATTAATCCACACCACAGCTCTAGTCCTCTAGAGAGAATGGAGAAAGTGGGTTTAGATAAAAGACACATACGTCACTGATTTCTGATTTCATTGGTTGTTAGTGAGTCCACATTTCCGCCTAGTCAAATTGTTGTGCGCTTTGCTGAATATTTTTTCCTTTGTTTCTCTTGTAGACTAGAGCTTTAGCGCTCAATAGTGTAGTGATCGTACATACAGTAGAGGTTGCCGTTATTACAGATCCTGACATTGGCGCCAGCTTGTCCAGGGTCTTCACTAGATCTAGCTAGTAACCCTTAGCTTTGTAAACCCTATAATGTTTGAAACGCTCAGATCACCTATCTGAGGAACTCATCCTACCACGAATGGTGGAGGGGACAAGATCCAGATTGTGATTGCAAACTACCGCATTATTGGAAATCTCGTCTCTCGAAAGTGGATCCATAGCGCACAACAACTGCAATTACTGAGATGCAAGATGATTTTCTGCACAATCTCAAGTTTTAGGCCGTGCCACTCAATTTATTGATAAATCGGCCCCAGAGCAACCAAGTGCCAAATATTTCCAGGAATTATACAGGGTTCTACGTCATATGAGATATGATTTACGACGGCTCCAACCCCGAGAGACTAGGTATATAGTAAAGACCCTGGCCAAGCTGGTACCACAGCATTCCAGGACGGAGAGGCCCACTTGATCTACGAACTCGAAAGCCCCAGCTAAGGGAGACTAATTAACTTTGGCGAAGATCCTGGAGAAGCTGGCGCCAACCACATTCCAACTGGGTCCACAACAGTCAGCCACTCAAGCTGAGTAGTTGAAGTAAGCCCCTTGCAAGGACCCAAAAAGGGTAGAAAATAGCAAATGTGGGTCTGTGCTACTGTACATCGAATCCCGTAGAATTGCTTGGTAGATCTGGCGATCTGGCAAGATCGTCTGCCCACTCTCCGCTTTCCCACCAGTCCTAGTCCTGGATTGCCAGTTTCCGCTCTTTCTTCCCGCATTTGACAAGGTCCCCCTTTGTATTGTTTTGGTCTTCCACCTGCACCGAGATCGGCGACAAAATTAGTCGGAAGCAGTAGGACTAGAAGATCTTCTCTGTAACTATGAAGTCGAACTTGGCTAAGTATAATATGATGGTACAATATACTGTATGTAGGAGAAAACTAAGACCACCTGCGGCACACGAACTCAATAGTCTACTTTCATTTGCTTGAAGCTTTTTACCCCTTACTTACTAGATCTATTGCTTCATGACCTGTGTGTTGAAGTGTAGCTGGGAGTGCAAAGCACATCTGCTCTAGTTTCTCGGAATGATGGAAAGATACATTGTCCATGGCAAAGACTGACTTAGGGGCGGGATATTTTCCACAGTGATGGAGGAGTTCTTCAATAAAACCTTCAAAGCATAACGCACCTGTCGCGCCTTGGAAAATACGACAAATAAGAATCCCGTCTTGTGTATATGCAGGGAGAATCTGATACCATTACTCGCGATGGAATATTGACACTTGCACAGGTGTTGTACCAAGGGGAGACCAGCCAGTTCTTCTGATCCCTATCCGTTTATCACACCCAGATTCGTCCATGTAAACGAGATGGTAAGAGCTAAATTCTAAGATGAGAGGACAGTAATCATCACGTAAATCCGGGTTACACTCTTTCGCTTTCTGTCGAGCTGTCTTCTTGGACCACCCTTTGCGATACAGGGCATCGCTGATCGTAGACTTTGGTACAGATACTTCGAATTCATCAAGAAAAAAAAATTCCATCTCATGAAGATATAAATCCGGCTTGTCGAGTAGATGGTCACACAAGACTTCCAGCATAATCGGAGTGATGCTCTGTGGCCGTCCAGGTTTGATAGGAGGGGTTTTGACACTACCGAATAGTCGCAGGTTAGACCGGATTCTGAAAATAGCGCGCTTGCTGCAGCCTGCAGCTTTCGATATCTGCGAGGTAGTTAGTTCATTATTGGCAATCATATCATGAATCAAAACGAGAGTAGACTTGGCTAGGTTGGGAGCCATGGTTCGTTGCCACCAGTGGGAGTGGCAACTAAGAAACCCACGTGAGGATTGGGAAAGTGGACGTGGGGCACTAAGGTTGCGGCTTCTCGCCTTACAGGTAATAAACAAGTTTCCCGCTTTTATGATAGTCCGGTAATTTACAGTACATCTTCAAAACCCTTTCGAAACCAATGAGGCTCAACAAGTGTCTTCCAGAAGTAGTTTAGCTTTTCTTGGCATTAGGGTTCCAGAAACAAAGAGAGAGTTCCGGGGGTGACACCGAATTCCGGAAATACTGTATTGCTATATCTTACGATTTTGGTCGAAGGGGGCATTGCGATCTTAACGGAGGGGGTCAGATTGGATTTACAGGTGATGCGGATGGAAAGTGCAATCCTATTTATAGAAACTTCAAACGCTGTTGCAGAAAATATAATGGTCGTTTGACTAATTTTCTACATATTCATCTGAGAGGAAACCAATATCACAAGATGTGTTATTCTTTTCTAATTAAATGACGCTATAGGACGATATTTAGATGTACTCAAAAAACTGACAAATTAGGGCTCGGGCTGGACCGTAGACACAGGCACTCGACATTTTATCTATCGACTTTTGGTGAATTGAAATTGAGCCAAAATAAGATGCTGAACTAAATCGGAAAGGACATCCATGTATGTGATCACGTTTCCCCAGGGCAACCGAAGTTTTATTTCCCAACTCCGTTGCTCCTGAGAGAGGGTCGTCAAAGGTCTAAGATCTTCAACCAGGGCCATAGTTGGAGTCCCTTGGCCAGGTTCGACCCATCTTCCCTGGTGGATCCAGATACAGACATATCCTTTAACACGATTCACAAGCCAAACGAAGTTGCCTCGTGGAGAATTGGCAAATTGGCTGCCTCCATTCAGTAGGTCGACAAAGTAGATATAAAGATCTTCTGTCAACCCTTTGAAAGCATTGGGTCGGATATCTGTCAATAGAACAAGCTGAATCTCGGCAAGCAAAAAGCGATTGCTTCTTCGATTATAGAACCTTCCACAGGCATCACTGAGATCAGAGTATATTGGAACAAAATCACCATATACATGATCACTAGTGGGAAACTGGATTATGTATACCCCTATAGGCACTTGTCAGTCCTCTAGAATTTAAGCCTACAGAAATATCCATCAAGTCAAGTAACTACCTTGGTTCATAGTCACCACTTCCGTAATCGATCTGTGCGGAGAGTCTCCAGGGGCGCCAGCAATGGATTCAATATCGTCCCTGAGACATGCAAGTTCCTCATGCCTCTGTTCCCAAAGACCAATTTCTTTGCTCCAGAGAACACTTCTGATCTCATGAAGGTAAAATCGGTTGCTGCTTGCGGGAAACGACTGTTTGCAGAAATTCAATAGCTCATAATGGATTGGTATAAAAACCCCAGAGCTGTCTAGTTGATCAGGCAGCCGAATCAGCTTTGTTCCTATAATTGATTAGTCCGGTAACGGTGAATATAGAGAATACATAGCATACGATGATCTACCATGGAGATTCCAGCTGGAATGCGAGCCTGCATTTTCTCAGTAATAGAATTGAGCCTCGAGAATTCACATAGAATTATAACAGAATCTACGCAGTCATGAGGAGCGCCCGGAATATATGGTGTCTACTAGATGCGGATAAATATCCATAATATTCACATTCTTGCAGCTAAGGATAAAGATCTACAGAGTCAAACACGACATCGGAATCAAGACCACTTAGTATCAACGTCCAATACGGACAAAGAGAGCGCATGTAACCTCTGAATTTTATCTTTTAGAGTCATTCATGTATGTTTTTTGACGTTGTTTTGGTGATTCATACATTTGAAGTCAATAAGAGCTCAGATATGACTAGAGGCTTTGTTAATCCTTTACAAACAGAACAAAGGATGTGTACTTCCAGTTATGCGGTGTTAATTCACTGCGACTTTCAATTGATCATACATAACATATCCCGCGATAGTACATAAATGACCCATATTTTGGGTCACATAACAAGTATTTTCTACAAAGCTACATTGCGTGCGAATTACGGCCTAGGCATTATTTGAAAGTTGCTTAAAAGCTGACATTAGTACTACATATCCTCTACACCTCGGAGGAAAAACGAGCATTACACTCCTCCTTATATGCCTTAAGCTGCGCCATCTTCATCTGCGTAAATGGCTCCATCTCTGCACGAGTCTTACCATCAAGCAACTCAACCCCAGAACCGTCATTATGTAAGGCGGCCCAATAGATGGTGTCCACGTCAAAACTCTTTCTCGCCGCATAGTCGAACCAAAATCTCCCTGTCCTCCACGAATCGCGCATCCGAGTAGAGAGAGAAGGTCCATCGGGTGGTTTAGACTTTAATGCCATTTCAACTTCCACTCGCTCTAAAGATCGCAAGAACTGTTCCATCCGAGGCTCATAGAGAGCCAAAAAGTCGTCCATCGCGCAGCGCTCAAGCCACAGTTCCGGTCCAGAAAGCAGCAGCCACCAGGGCGGGTCATAGGTAAACTCAGCCGGCATGGCATTTGTGAACTCTAAATCGATAATAGCAGTGATATGGAGTGTTTCCGGGTCGATGAGCATATTTGAAGGTCGCATATCGTCGCAAAAGAGGATGGATAGCCCGCACTCCTCGGGATAGTACTTTGGAATCAGCTGTGCAAACCGATGACGGGCAACGAAACGCTCCTTAGCAATTTCCGCATTGTCGGCAAGGTTTCGCTGTCTCAAAAGGTGGATCAAGTGCTCGTTCGCGACCGACTTTAGATAATCGCCTGCACAGTCAAAAGGCGCGGTTGGAAATTGATCGTGAGGGTAGCCGGCAACAGTAGCTAACTCATTCATGTTGTATGTTAGGGGTCTTTTGGCAACGTGCCATACATCTGAAACATGGTCCTTTGAGATGGCCCCGATACGACTGAACGTAAGTTGAGAAAGTTGGAATATATAAGAGGCGATTTGATGATAGATCTTGTCTAATGTTTTGTTGTCGATGTTCGGGTCTAGAACTATATTCTCTTGATCGGGTTGTTTCAAAATACTCGATAAGAGTATACCATTGACATAATCCATGATGATGAATGGGCCAAGGTGTTGTGGACTCTCTCCCGTTAAACCCCAGCTGTGAACATGAGGAATAGGAATATCGGTCTTTTGGCGGAGGTAATCCATGACCTGGACTTCATTCACAACCTTCTCGTCCCTATAAACTGTGGCGGTGTGCCCGGGCTTCGGAAACCGAATAATGACATCCGATTGTCCTTCGCCGAAGCTGAAGCGGAAGCTAATGTTGAAAGAACCCTTGAGGAAACCAACATATTGTCCAGTTCCCCCTCCTTCCCGCCGCCCAGCGACAAAAGCTGCTAGTTCAGCCCTTGAATCAAAAGCTTGACTCAGCCAGGCCTTGCATTCTTCATCGCCGTTGGTTTCTTCCAACTCGTCAAAATAAGTCTTGAGCGAGGATATCTTTTGCTGAGACATCTGAGCAATTGAAACGCGAGGTGAGATAAAACTCTGTGAAGTCAGAGTCAGAGAATGAAGGAATATTGCAGTATTTAAATCAAATAGCACTAGCAATAAAGCTTCAACCGTGCCAGATAATATAAGTAGCAACACAGGCTGGGTTGGAGAACGGCAGAGGTAGGTATTAATAACTTGCCGCCTCGGGTTGCAGCCCTGAACACGCTCGATTTGCGGGCCCCTCTCCACACCGCCATGTGCGGTATCTGCCCGCCAAGGTATACGTGGTACATATCCATAAAGACGACATGATTGGACGAGAGGCTATGCATTACGAGTAGGGACGACTACATAGCAAGAGTACGAAAGCCTCGGAGCCAATAAAATACCATGGGCAACTGTATACTAAGTCTCTCGCACCAGCAATTTCCTAAACAGGGGAAAGATTTTTGGATTTTCCCGTTGTGACAGCCAATAAATGGCGTTATGTAACGCCTGTTTTCCTATTCAAGAGTTGACATACTGAACATGCACACTGCGGTCCTGTTGTGTGCTCAATGCCATTCGGACTGGAATAGACCTTTATCTTGCAACGTTATCTTGCAACGTGCAAAGTGGCCGGTGGAGTTTAGCGATTTACAGCAGGTACACCGTTTCTGATTTCGCTGTCTCCTGAGCGAATTACCGATTAGCTTCATCCTGCTTCTCGGATTATTTAAAGCTGCCAGCTTCCCGTAAATGCAGGAGCACAGCCAGATATTATTCCACGATAGTGATACCAGCTTCTCGATATCCGTGTTACAGGTGGTAAAGCTCTTGGACTTAAGCTCAAGACACTCTTGGAATTTGCTAACTCATTATTTGGTAGGACCCTTCCAAGGCTATCACTACCACTTCAAGAAATCACTTCGATACAAAGCCACCATCTCAAGCAGCAATATGACAGATAGTGGCAGCTATATCAAAGTCCCTAATGACGAGGAAGAGGAGCGCATGCGAAAGGCAGCAGAAGAATCTCAGCGAAAGCGTGAGGAAGCAAGAAAGAAGCGAGAGATGGAAGAGGCGATGAAGAAGGCAGCAGAGAGCTCTCAGCAGCGAAGGAAAGGTGGTGGGAATGCGTAAGCCTCTAAGTTGCTTTCCTGGGTGAGTTCCTCAAATTCTATCTATCGCCACATGGAGTCTCATTAAGATTTTAAGAAATCTCACGTGGCAGAGACAGCAATCACTGAAAATTTCGTAAGGGAAGACGATTGCTATTCGATGACGTTTGATGGTGATTACCAGGAGCGATTGGGGGTTTTGAGTCAGCTTTTTCTATAACGTTTCAAACTGTCACTCACTTCTTGTACATGTGTCGTACATTCTGTATTTCGAGTTCTTTGCGTGAAAGCTGCTTCAACACGGCATTTCCGAGATATTCATATTCTTTTCAAGCTATATGCCTGATTGTAATCCAGAGTAATGCATTAAATGGTGTAATAGTTTAGAGTTCAGTCGTTCAAGCGTGTGATTTGTGGATAAATTAAACCAATTCAATACATGAATATGACAGCAATTTCCGCCTGAAAGTCTTCGAAGGCAATGTTCGATCTCTGGACTCCCTGATACCGCTGGTGAATGACACGCCACAAATCTTCATCGTAGCTTTGACACACAAAACGTCTCAGCTGGTTTTGGGAATCTTCGACACGGGTTGCATTAAAATTCCAGCCAAGTAAAGCTAACTTGAGAAGAATGCTGTAGCTTAAAAAATTAAGGGCAATTTCCACCGAACTTTCGAAAAGTCCATCATGCAGTGCCTTGATAAAGCTTTGATCTGAAGTCAAAGAAGTTCGATTTCTGCTTAAGCCTAAGGTCTCACAGATATCAAATAGTTTTCCAGTGTCCTCGTTAAATGTCATTTGTTCTTGGCGTGCACCATTCCCGATCAAAAACGGGATCAAAGCTTTCAAGACCACTTTCGCAGACCTTTGAATGTCAGGTAAAGGGATCCAAGGACGTTGGTTCTTGTTATGTCAGTATATCTTAGATGGGGCTGGGATCTGATTCCAGTACTTACAGGCATCGTAGGATTGGATACTTGTCTAGCCTCCATGTTTGATGGCTGGATAATGGAATGGTAGGTCATACACTTCTGGGCTCCCGATTTAAGTTACTTCCTGGCTGCTTTATACTTCTACCCAAGATGACAAAGTTAAATATCAAAGACAGGATTTTCCCTAAGTGTCATTCACACCCTGTCCCCAAGTCATTTCGAATTCTTGCGAAAGCAGTCAGCCATTGTGAGGAGAGCTAATTTCAGAAGAGCGATACGGCTGAGCTCCATCAGCGTCTTTGTGCATGCACGCCCAATCGCTTCACCTATATCGATTTTCTGGTAGCGGCCATATCAAAGGGGCTCATAGGCTCTTCGTGCATGGTTGTCGTCGTAGCTAGTCTACTCGTCGCAAAAGTTTCTTCTGAATCTGGTGGAATCAATTCGCAGCTTCAGTACTATTCTCAGCATCCTGGAGAGCGCTCGAAATGGGCTGATCATGTTAATTAGCTAAATGCTACTGGAACGATCTGGCAGAGAAAATTTGTCTTAAAATTGTGGTGGATCTTGAGAATATTCGTAGTATTTGGCATATGAAGTAGTTTCCTGAAACGCACTGGTATTGCTAAGCAATAAGGAAATTGAACTTTGGATGGTTCATGGGAGAAATTCAATTTGTGCCTCACGGCTATCTTCAACAGCCAGAGATAGGCCAAATAGCCTGGAATGAAGATTTCCATGGTTCGAGGTCGTTATATTCTTGCCAACTGAGACTGTAGCAAAAGACTATCTTCTTCATTCAAGCTGTTCAAAATATGTTGTTCAAGATCATCTCCATTTGACGAATGCAATATTCTCTTGATTGGCAAACGAAGTTCCTCAGGGGGCATGAAATCCAGTGCCAAAAGGCTGTAGAGCAAAATCATGCATTCACAGCTCGTCTCAGCGTTACTGACTCCCGTCAGACTTTCAACTAGGTTCTTGGGTGCATATCCAATACAATCAATGAGAGCATTGTGTAGAATGCCAGCATTGATCAAGCATTCGCATTGGTATCGAGCGTATAAAGCATAGCAAGCGACAACATGGTAACAAATTTGGAATTCTGGGTGATTCATGTCAAGGTCTATATAATCAGCAAGAGCGAAGGATAGTGTTGTTTTGATGTCTGACTTACAGAACTGCTCTATAATTTCTATCAATTTTGCAGTCTCGGGCTTGGGCGTCGCGATTGACATTTTAAAGCAGAGGTTTATGCGAGTATAAACGAATTATTAACTGAAGCGATTTCCCACCGCTATAAAAGATCCTGTATAGTCCGTGCTTCTGGTTCTATGCCACAATTATCATGACTAAAAGCAACGAATTGTGGGCCATGAAACTATGTATAATTCAATAGTGCCAAATTCTAGGGTAGTGTCTGCGTGCTTTTTTTGATGCCAGTATGATCCAATCCCAAAAGATCAATATTCCTGGTCCTTTACCTTCGCGCATGAGTGTCCAAAAACTTGTATGCATGTTTATGTATATCATGGTTGCGAAGTGAATGTTCTGTGGCAAAGGGCATTCCTGCACAGTCCCAGCATTGAGGATATCCATTGAAGGAGCTGGGAGGCGTAATATGATGGATCTGGACATTATGTTGTCTGAATTTCAGCTCGTCCTGGAATGATCGACTACATGCAGAGCAATGTATAGAGCTCGATACATTTCCTGCTGTGGCCCCCGTCTGAGACCAGTGGACAAGGAATCCCGTCGTAGAATACAAACTCCAACTAGGAAAGCCGAAAGAAGGCTCAGCTGGTAGCAACTGAAAGTGTGATATAATAAATTTCAATGTTCCAATAATGGACTTGGTATCGAAGTTCCCCAGGCAAACCTCTGCTATCCATATTTCGCCGTTGATGTGGGTTATGGACTGCAATAATCCTTTGGTCATTGGAATGGTCGTATCTTCCAAAAGAAAAAGCTTCTCTCCATCATAACGGACATAGGCATTTTGTTGCATTGCGACTGCAATCCAGGCCAAGGTACTTCCCTCCGAAATCGCATACATCTGATAGGAAAGCCGAGACCACAATGTATCATAGAGCATCTCCCGGTCTGGATGGCCAAGCGACATAACTGAAGATATGCTGAGAATACCGATATATGCATGTTCTGGGTCTAGTCCCATTCTGATTTTCATTCCAAAGAGCCGTTCGCATGTTTTCGCTAGGGTTTCATTTAGAGGTACTAGCCTCATCCCTGTCTCATCCACACACACAACTTGAGAGCCTTCAGCATGGATCTTGTAAGAGGTCGCAAATAACCATTACCTGAAGATTGCGTTTCAAAATATGGACGAAGATCAAAAATATCGTTTCGAGATGGATAATCCATTGTCAATAATGATTCTGTAGTTCTCAATCTGTCAGCTATACATAGATACACAGTTTACTAGCCTCGCTCGATATATTCCCTGGGATTTTGGTAGCTTCCCTCCTAGGAATCTCAAAGAAAACTTTCTTTTGAGGCAAAGAGCAGATTCATACGTACCTCAAAAGCGATATGAAATACTGTGGCGTATTATGTGTCAACTAGGCATTCGAAGGTAGAGAAAACGCAGGATAAATGCGTATTGCCCAGGTGATGTTCAACCTGCAATTCCAGAGTATATTATGATGTACAGTACAGAGTATGGACGAGTTAGGGGGTATTTAAATAGGTAGAGAAGTATGTTGCCTTTCAGACTCGGCGTGTGAGAGAACTTCCAACTCAAACCCAGTGCACAAGCTCATTCCTAATACTAGTAAAAAGATCATTGGATCCAATTTGTATGTCTCTTGGATACATAGCACTGTTGAAAGCTAACGTCGAGCGTGATAGGTTCGGCCATTTGCCCTTTTAAAACAGGATGTGCTGGGACCAGTGGCATGAATGGCCCTGTGGGAAACGAAAATATATTGGACTTTTTTGCAATTCCACAAACTGCACCAAGAGAGAAATCAGATCTCAGTTGTTCGGGCATCCGTGTGATTCTTCTTGCTTGGAGTGCCAGAAAAAGTGCAAAGTGCCTTCAGTGAGGGGAAGCTTCCCTAGGTCCAAAGATAAGATTACTTAATTGTGGGATACTAGACATTCACTTTTGGCCAAAGACCAATACAAATCAAGACTAAAGATTGCATGCCTTTATATAGCTATCATAAGGAAGAACCTTGTAGTCACATTCTAGAATAGTCAAGTTTTGAACTTTGTTTATTTCGTCTACTGAACCTTGGATATCCAAAGAGCCAGATGGTCTTTAGTTCATTTATAAGACACTCATCCTAGCATTCATGGTATAGCTATTGAAATTTGTGGTGATCGCAGTGGTTACAATTTGTAGTCTTTTTTCAGCTCATACAGTGAACTGCGTGATGGTAGAATGATAATATCTGTAGGGGATGACTGAGATGTTTTGTTTTTTTGGTATCTCATCCAAGTCTCAAAATTATGCAAGGCTTGAGTAAATTCATAGCCGGGTTCTGGAGTATCGGTTTCGGCAGCAGACGATTGGTTATGTTTGCGCTCAGCTTTAAAGCTCTTAGAGAGTTCAGAGCCAGATTCAAAAATGTCGTAACTTCCGCGTATTGGATAAATTCTCTAGGTAGCAGATAGAATTGTTAGAAGTCGGATACAACTGAATAGTGTGACTAAGGTACTAACCTGTGGCGGTTTGGGTTCATCAAGAACCATACAATCACGCCGTGGTCCTTGTTCAAAGATGTTGAATTTATGCAAATTCTCATATCTGATAATATTCCCCTGGTTTTCATCCGGTACCACTGGCACGCCTGGAGCCCCCGATGTATCTTGAGTGTCAGGGTAAGCACAGCAGAATATATGTTGCATGAAAGATGTGAGAGAATGCATGATGGTTATGCTCAGAGCGTCCAAAGATTTAGTAGGATTGCGGGGTTCTTCCAAACGAAGACAAGAACAGCTGGTGAGGTTTCAGAGAAGACGGTTATTTAATATATATGGATGTATCCTGCTAGTTAAACCAAAATACCAATATAGAAGTCTGAGCAGAAGCTTAGGAAAGTCCGCCTTGAATGCACCAACATCCCATATTCGTAATATGCCCAGATTTTGCGAATACTTTGCTGACATATTTCTTCTTGCTTGTATCTACACACTCAGCAGAGCATTTATACCTCATTAAGATCGAGCCTTTCGGCGAGGCCTTGTAGGTGGCTACGGCTGAGGAAACCTTGGAATTAGCCTGGAGTTACTTTTGCGGGACTAAGCAAAGGTATTTTGTAACTATGGCTCTGTTTATGGCATGTAATATATTCATAAACAACATAATTGATCAGCTTAAAGGAAACCGTGATTGACGAGACTAGACTAGAGCTTCGAACTATAGCTCGTTAATATTAACATCCAACCTAATATCACCACTTGAGCGGGATATCAATTCGGACCCGAAAGCTTTTGAAACAATTGAACGGTCTTTGGATCATGCATTACTGCTGATGAAGGATACACCGAACCTTATAATTCTCTTGAGGAGTTACTGTAGCTCGAGTCGGTGATGTCTTGACTATTGATGCCAAGATCTTGGCTCTCTTCTCTTTTCCTATTCTCCTGTCAGACTCGACAACACCGGTGTATTGGTGAATCGTTCGATAGGCTACTGCTTAGCAAGTACACACTATTTAGCCGCTCCAGAGCACATTAGAAATTACCAGGCTGTGAATAGGTCGACATCGCCCCATTGGTTACGTACAATCCGGACAAAAGTAGTTCCGATTTCTCCATGTCATCACGTGGCTCATTGTCACGTGGATGAATGCCCCGCTCCAGTCATGCGAGCGCGGGCTTTTGGGCACCTCTGCAGATCGAATCCCTCCATTTTCATTCCAGCTTCCCTTTATCATAATATGAATCCTGTCACAGCCTTCGCACAGTGACTTCTTCCCGAAATGCGACTCGAACCAGCCTCGGAGGCTTCAAAGCAAATACTTGATGGCATAAGGAAACGGATTGCGAATGGACAGACGGTTCCTCTGAAGAAGAACGCAAGTGGGTGGCAGTATGGGGGCGAGGAATTCAATGAGAACGTGGAGTCTCTTCGACAACAGATGCAACAAGAACTCGAAAATCAAGGATTCAACGTAAAGGCTTTAATTTTCCCGTTCAAGAATAAGCTGCTGATCACTCTCGCAGGTGGTTGGCTGTACCGTTCGCCATTTCGTCAAGGGTGCAAACATATTGAATCATCTTTACCCGGCAAAACGAATCTTGATGATCCCAATAAATGGAACTTCAACTCTCTCAACTGGCGGCGAATCACCACCAGATAAATATTGCTATATCGAAGGTCCTCGGCCGACGCTAGCCGGTGAAAATATTGATGTTGTGTTCGTCGGTTTCGAGATAAAAGATGAATATAAATAGCCAATTTCCAGATAACATTATCAGTTCATCAATGTATTCTAGCAGACTGTTTGTGTCAAAGGCGTGTTAAATAGAGAATGGACTTGGATCGCAACCCTCTCGTGTGACGAATGTACACGGCTATCTGCATGGGATGCAGAGGCCGTCTCGAAACCGGCATTATCTCCAGTCACTTCAGCCTCCTCTTCTGGGTTGAAAGAGAACTGAGGGTCTTCAATAAAACCAAAATCTTCTTGCCAAAGATCAAGATCAAGCCCTTCAAAAATGCCCAGGTCTTCCCAAGGATCAAAATTCGGCCACGAGTCCTCATCAGTAATAGGTGTTTGCTTCTCGCCGTTGCGGTTATTTGCTGTTTGGGATGGGTTTGGATCTACTTGAGGTCGTGAAATAAAGGCAACGTTGTTTGAGGGCACGTCGCAACTTGCGAAAGCATTATTGGTCGTTTCTTTTCGCTTATTCCGAGATTGCTCTGTTGTCAAATCGACCTCGAGGGAACGCTTTCGAGTAAGAAATTGGGCCTGATAATGCACTTAAGACTCGTGAGCTCTAGTCTTTCTCGAAGCTATATTCGACCTACCGTTGTCTTCATTATAAATAAGGCGGCATTGGCGTAGCCAATCAGACTTGGCCTTCGCTAGATTGGACCATTCCGTTGACTCTCGAATGGCTTTGGCTAATGATCCAAATTGCGCGTATGATAGGTTTCTGAACGCGGTAAACATATGGCAGAGCAAGACAGATACCCCAGCATCGCCGTAGACATGCTCAAACGAAATGTACTTCAACCCATAGCGAATTGCCTTGTGTGCTTTTTCTCCGGGTAGATTATTAAGAGACATAAACTCGGTTATGTGGCCCTGCCCTCTTTTATCGGCGTCTTTTTCGTTCAAAATTAAGATGGAATTGCGAGGACATCTGTAGGTACTTTCTACCCAGGCGAGATAATCTTCGGCAAACGAATATCTGCCTAGCCAGGCACGAAACTTTCCGCTTGTTGAAGTACGACGTTCGGAGATATCGATGTCGACAAGTCGAGGATCCTGCCCTGACCAATTACTCCGTCTAGAGATAGCTTCTTCTACATCCTTCTTCGCAAAGGCATGTATTTTTTTGGAATGGCGTTGAAGGCTTTCCATGAATAACTGCACTTCATCGAGCTGCTCCGGCAACGGCTGTGATGATTCCTGGTCCACTTCGTCCTGGTTTGATAGTGTTGTTTGAAGGTCACTCAGGCTTAGAGTCTGCGCGTTCGGATTCTCCGAACTTTCATGTTGTCTTTGAGCTTCGCTTATTGCCAAGCGGCGTTCAGATTGTGGTATAGCTGTTACTTCGGGGAGATCTAGCATCGGTTCTACTAATTGCGTAGATTCATGATGTTGTGTTGAACGTAGAGACGGTGAGCTGAGTGTTTGCTCCAAAATTTGAAATGCTGACTGCAACCTATCTCGATGGTGTGGGAGCAGGTCTTGAGGGTCCACATTAGACAAATTTGAAGATAATACTGAAGCAGCATGCAGGATATTTTCAAGTAAAGACATGCTGACCAGCTAAGTAGATGGATAGCAAATGGAACGCGAGTTCTACGGGGGAATGTCGTAGATAAAGTGGCATTCGGTCTTGGCATTAGCCCTGGAGCTAATGCCAAGACCAGGCTCACATCGCGGCATGAGACCGCGTCAGCTGCGCCTCGACACGCACAGACGTGCATTCTGTCATCAGAGGGAGTAATCACAGCGAGGCTTGAAGGCCCGGTGGCTACTGAAACAAGATTATTGGCTGCACCATGCCCTTCATTTTGCATATTGCGTGAATTGACGGCTTTCCCAAGCTACACTTGGTCGAAGAATCGCTCTAGGCACAGGCCGGGCACGAGACGCCAGGCGATGCGATAGTGCAGGCATTGCTTTCTCGTCATTGGCCCTCAATCAGTTTCCTCCTGTTCCCATATTTCACGTAAGTGCAGAAACTGGTCACCCGTCCTCTTCGATCTCTACAGCATGCTAAATTCGATGTGTCTGCCATGAGTATTCCTAATATAGCTGATAGATCAGGTCGATGGTTTTTCTTGGGATGTGAGAATAGATATTTGTCGATGCTTATGAATAAACTTGCTCGATAGGGATCTTTACCCCAATCAAAATTACCGTGTAACACTTTCGATACAACGTCGTCTTATTTTGAGTTCCCCGCAAAGTTACATATTTCCCATTTGGTAAACCAAAGAAATGATGATATTGACTCTGCCAATGATTGCCGACGTAGATTTGTTGCACGAAAACTCTTTCTTAAATTGGCTCAGGACCAGAGGCTCACTGGAAAATCATCACGTTTTGAAAACGGTCCATTCAGACTGTGGTGTGATGATTTCCGACCTGTCAAAGGACTTTTGGACGATACTTTGAAGATTGTCAGCGTCATGGACTGGGAGTTCACGTATGCAGCCCCAGTCAAATTCTCGTATGCACCGCCTTGGTGGCTTCTGATCGAAAAGCTTGAATACTGGCCAAAAGGACTTGAGGACTGGTGTTGCGAGTATGAGCGACGATTTCGGGCTTTCTCCGGCAATGATACATCTCGAAGACGAAGAAATCGAATGAGGACGACTATAGGAGTATTGGCGGCTCTCCAGTCCAATGCGTGGTAATTGGGAGAGTGGTGATTTTTGGATTGCTACGCAGCAAGGCACGATTTCGCATTTGATGCGATATACTGGGAAAAAAATCGACCGTCGGTTCTTCAGCGCCATTGATTGACTGCTCTATCGACGACATATTGGATACATAGGCTTGACCTCTTGGATGACGAGGAAACAAATGAGATGGAGAGCCTAGTGGCTCTGAAACTCGGAGAAATGAAGACCAGGATACTAGCGTGGGATCCGGACGACTATACTCTGGCCACAATGAAAGAGCGAGGAGGGTGGCCATTAAGAAATAGGCATTTAGACCTACTGTATCAGAGCATGCCAGTGCGAGGCTCATAGAACGATCTCATTGCAGAGTACACAAGTGAATGGATACGTCTTCAGCGCAATTTTCGAGTCGAAGGATGAGTCGCTGTAAACCATGCCTCAGATTCTCTCATGGCGCGTAGAGATTCCACCTTATTGGTAGCAACCGCTCGGCTCCTGCATGCCTTAACGCACAGGCCGCTAGAGCTGTTTCCAAGTTAGGAGAGTGAAGCTAGCCTACAAGAAGTTTGAACCTATTGCTTTTCGAGTCAGCAAATGGCCAAATGGTTTGGACTAGGTCACCATTGGTACATCGCTTTGCAGCAGCCCATTCGGAACAAGGACAACTCATTTATAATCGGCTGTCGCAATTGCTCTAACCCATCATTTCTAGTTCAGGTTTCCCAAAATGCATTCATAAATAGGTGATCGGTTTCGAGATTTCCAAAACATGCATAATATGCGAACGCCACCTTTGAGTGATTGGATGGTTGCACAGACCTCTGAGGGGCAATAATCCAACGACTCGGAGGCGGGGAATATAAATCCAACTAGATCATGGCTGTTTACTGCCCATCCGACTTCAATATTATCGTATCGCTACCAGGTCTCACAGACATCTTAAGGTCAGACTTGGAATGATTCATTATAGATCCATTTTGTTATAGCTTACACAATTGACATTCAACAGTCCAAAGGTGAACTGGACCACATTGCGCAAATTTCAGAAGATGGCCGAACGATCTTCGTCTGGCGAAAATGCAGTCCAAGAAGCAGTATATGGCATCAAATCCGATGTTAAGACTCTGCAACAGCTCAGCTCTTCTGGGAAAGCCGCACAAGACAAACGACGCGCAAATCACAAGGAAAGCAAAGAGAGAGCCATTGGTGCTTTAGATTCGGCTATAAAGGATCACTTCGACGGGGGCGCGAATCAGAACGCCAGCAAGGACAGAAAATGAAATGAGATTATATTCTAATTTGGTTGAAGCTCGAAGGCACGTCTGAGGTTGTTGTCGTATTCCTCTTTATCTGCTAGTTTGCGACCAGCAATACATCCCACCTTCTTCTCAAAAAAAAACGGCATCACAGTTTCGAATTCTTCCTCGTAGGCATTGCAAAAAAGGGGCCTCAGATGCTTGCTGAAGATCGAAAAAATTCCAGAAGGACTTGAAAGTGCCAACGCATACCAAAATGCACCTGACTCCCAGGACTTGTTCATAACGTCTGATAACCGTAACGGCGGTGCACCTTCGTTTCCTATCTGTGGCAATGCCGGTCGTCCCTTCTCTTGATTTGACAAGGACTGCATGAATTCTTCTCGAATTGCACTGTATTCAGTCGGGTCCAATTGATCCACTCCTTTGTTTGTCAGCCAAGAGGGAATTCCACACATCTCCATAGGAAGAGCACACATCCATTCCAAATCCAAGATACACGTTATATGCCATTGAGGATCAACAAAAATATTGCTTTGATGGAGATCGGTGAACGTTAAGAAGTACGGGCCTCTGCGAAAGGTCCGACTGAATATAGACTGAAAAATCGTTCGCATTGCGGTCAACACAGAAAGTTGATAAGCGCAATCTCCCACATCATTGACTGCATTGGGCTGATACCGGAATCGGTTATCATGTAAGCCAAGTATATCAATAATATATGAATCAACGGTCGAATAAGTGAAGTCGCGCGGCATATCTGTTGGGATTCCCTCATTCTCCAATTGCTGTATTTCCATTGACAGAGGTCGGTTACACAAGCTTAAGAGACCATAATTATTGACCTGGAGTGAGCCAATCATGGGCAAAGGGAATTGGCTTAGATCCAGAAAAATTCTAGCAAGGCCAGAAAAGAGATTCGATCGAAGATTTGAGTTGTGTCGGCCTTTTTCCCAGGAATTTGAAAGCATCGATCCCCGATCTGCCTCAATAAATTCTATTAGCAGATAGCCAGTGCCAATGCCATTGGACAAGGCATGTTGTGCACTTTGATGGCGAATATAATTTGAGGGAAGCAAATCCCATATCCAGGACAGAAACTGTCGCTGTAGAAGGGGAAAATATCGGTTAAACCATGAGACAAGTTCACAGCGGGTAAACTATGACCAGTTAATGAGAGTCAAGACGAAGTAGATACCTGGCAATCCTTTACCATTTCACCCGTGGACAATGCAAAGCCGTAGCATTTTGGAATCGGAATGTTTGGGCATCTTCTTTCTAGCCATGCGTAAGATGCTGCCTCACAGCGGATCTTCTCATCACAATTTCCAGGTCTAAATGCTTCGCCAAGGCGATAAGGTAACGGAAACCTCATAAGAACGTATTTACCTTGCCAACAAATGATTTTTATTGGGATACAGACATTGAAACTGCCATGAAGCCAGTCTTTCGGATCCGCAACAACACATTCTGCTGAGGACTTCAGACCAAGATGATGGCTGACGACGTCTTTCATCCAATCATGGTTGTTGGAAAGATGAGCGAAAAAGGTTGTCTGCTCGGCATGATAACCAAGTTGATGAAGGACATTCAGTTCTTCATCCTTAACGTCCGAATATGTGACCTCCTTGCGTAGGAGTTGGCGTTTTTGTGCCATGTTAAGAGCCTGTGATTAGAAGAATTCTCATCGATCCAGCGAAAGGGGGATTTGTATCACGTGATCTCAGACGCACCCCTTGGATAAACAAATCATTGTCGCTTGTCTCCTACGCATGAGATCCTCATATATGGCTCTCCGACGGTAAGACTACCCGTGGTTTTCAAACAATGGTTACCTTCTATCATATCCTACGCTTGATATACTATAATGCTTTTTCACTTGAGCATGTTCGTGAGTTGAACCCGATTTAAAAAAGCAAAAACAACACTAAAAACAGCACGAAATAAAGCATCAAACAATATGATAGGGCCTTCATATGTTGATCCTCTTTGCCTCGCGTTGTGATCGCCGAAGTTGCAAATAAGTGTTATGAACTCCCACAAGAGCGTCTTCCGGATCATGTAAATTTCCAAAGGATGCTGATCCAGAGGTAGTATAACGAAAATGTATTAGGAAACTTTCTCCATAGACTCATGAGAAAGTTTAAAGCCGCCAAAAATGGCAGTATAGCCAGTACTTTTCATGTCCGCTCAGTATTCAGCTTGGTATATCTGCGAACTCTAGTAAATATTTCTCCTGGAGGTTACCATTCGCTCCCTTTGGATCATGATGCGTGTTTCTGAGGACAATTCGGCAAGCTGATCGACTTCTCCGATTTGGAACTTCTCTTGTGACAGCCGAAAAACCGTCTGAGTCTGCTTTTGTGCTGTACAGCGGTAGCCAATCTATTTCTTTATCTTGAAATCGCAATCTTTATCAGAAAGACCATAGCGATAGATCAATTTAATAAAGAACTAAATACAATTATCTGGCTATGGATGATCAAACTTTCACTCTCTTAGCGACACGCGCCGATCGTCTAATACCTGCAGGGGGTTCCCACTCATAAGACGCCAGGTTACGTTTGGGGAAAGCTTTCTGTGTCTCTTTTGAAACGAGACCCGCTTCGCGTATGATGGGACTTGTATCTTGCTCGTCTCCATTTTCTGCCTTGGGCGAGATAACATCAACGTTTGTCTTGGGCGTAGAAGAGCGAGAAGCGGCCTGGGCCTCATCTTCCGACTCAGGCAAAACAATGTCATCATTGACCTTTGTGGCAGAAGATTCTGTATCGAGTTAGTGTTTGTCTTCGGGTTTTTCGAACTGAAGGGCAGGACAGTTTGTACCAAGGTTGTGTATGTCTTCTGAGACATTTGGCTCGAATACTTCGGTATTCTTGGGATTCGAGACGGAAGCATTTGCATAACTCAAATCTATCTCCTCTGTGAGCCCGATGTCTGCTTCATGCTCGACGGCCTGAGATTCATCAACCCAGCTCTGTTCCTCTCTCAAAATGTCATCTTTCGTATGCTGGGGATTGTAGTGACTATGAACCGAGGTCAGGTCAATCTCTTCTACCTGATCGGGTCCGGGTTCTCCAGTTTCGACTGACTGAGAACCATCTACGTCAAACCAGCTGTCTTGTTCTTCTCTTGCATTTTCACTCTCCGCATCATTTTCGTTGCGTAATACGATAGGGTTTGAAGGCGACCCTATCTGCATAATCTCGTCATCCATCTGGTCAGAACGTCCGGTATCCTCGGTTTGGAACTCCCTTTGCCCCTGTGGCAGCTGAGCGATCATCTGAGACTGCCCTGAGTTGGAGTAGCCCGAAGGCACAGCTTGGCCCTCAGAAACGGCATTTGAAACCACAGGATAAGATCGATGCTCGGCGTGATATTCCGGCGTATTGCTTTCGTGCAAAGTCGAAACGACAGTCTCCCTTCGGTCTCCATCCAAAAGCACTTCTGAGGATAGCTGGCCAACTACCGGAGCTTTATCGGATCCTGGGTGCGAGGCCCGGGAGCCAGCCTCTGAATCCAAACCAAGGCCCTTGCTTAGTGAGCCAGGATCGATATCACTCACTACACCATCCCAAAATTCTGGCGTACATATGTTTTCAGTGTCTGCATCGGTGGACGGCGGGACGGGCAGCCCATGAGTTCTAGAGTCGTAGTCTTCGTAGTGGATAATTATAGGGTTCGAAGGGGAGCCAAGAGGTTCCGAATCACTGATTACTATAGGATTGCTTTTCGAGCCAATTTCGCAAACTTCGCCAACTTCACGAGGACTGCAAACTCGCAGAGTGGCCGAATTGAAAGGCAAGTAGTCTGATGTATATTAGTCTTTTGAAAACCGATTCCATGAGAATAAGATTTGCGTACCGAAGTATGAATTACCCTGAGCCATGGTTGACGTATGACTTCCTAGATACAACTTCTAGCGGTGGAAAATATGAAAAGAGTAAATGGCACTTCGTAGATCAATAAAATGGAGATTTTGAGCTCCTCAGTTCACGAAAACAGCAGACGATGCATGGCTTTATACCTCTCATCCGATCGACCACGTCTTACTCAACATGCAATCCAAGCCAGACTCACTCAGTCATGTTTCAACCTCTGAGGGCAAAGCTCCGGCAAGATCACAATCCAAGAAGGCCTGTTTGCCAATCGCCTCTATTTCCATTGCACATAACAGGAAGCTCCGCACGAAGTCATAATCAAACCATCCACTCTAGCCAATGGACATCCCTCAATAGGCGTTGCTGCTATTTCTGGAGGGCGTCAGGTCTGCGGCCGGCGCATCGTCTGCCACCAACACGATCACCAACCAAGCCACTGAGCTCTGCCTGCCAATCGTTCCGTCACCAGAGAGAAAAAACGAAACGACCCCTTTCGGAATCGAACTCGCATGACGCCATTTCTGCAAGACGATATGTTGCCTCGCTGGCTTAACTTATCATCCACGCCAATCAATAATACCGCCATCAGGAGTTAGAGCGACAACGCGCATTTGGTGTCCGGAAGTGAGCCGGTCGGTTGATCCTAATCCTCGATCTGGATGCTGTGAGACCTTGCGATCATGACGAAAGGACGTAAGTTCAACTTATTCACTTCAATTTCCCCACGAGTAGAGCAGCCGCTAGCCGATACGAGGCGAGACTCCGACGATCGGTCCCGCCCTCCCTCAACTCCGGGAGGACGGCCGATGTTCATGAAAAAGGCCGTCAACAGCCCTCGTCAAAGCTTCAGGCTGCTTCCAAGGCAGATTCGCGATCCTCTTGCGCATTGGCCTTGGCTCGACAAGGGTAGATGACCGACCCACAATCCATTAACATGTGAAGGGCCGAGCCTGTTGTTCGAGGCAGCAGACGTCGCGCGCGCCCTCAAAAATCATCACGTCGATCGCAACAGAGGGGAACCGGGCACTGGGAGGGTCGCGCGACGGCCAGGGGCTGGAGGTTCGGCGCTGGCAACCCAGGGAGCGACGGAACTCGGTGGTCCGCATCAATGGCAAAAATGCCTCAGGGAGAGGGTCCGCATTGACATGGTCGGGACGAGGGGGAGCAGAAGAGTGAAAGAACGGCGTAAGAGGAGGCGGCGATGAAGGGGGGTTTTATAGAACCACGCACAGGGCAGGACGGCCAGGCGGCGGCGCTAAACCGCAACTGGGGCGCTATACCGCATACAGTAATTCACCGTTGCGTCGGGATACGATATAACCAACTAATCCAACCGGCCAATCTGTGAATGCTCGCTGCCGTTTAGTGCTAATCGAACCTAAATTTCGTTACCGCCTCAGAATAGGGCATGCAGCGTGCGTGTACCAAAATCAATTACGAGCCACAATACCCGCTGTCGAGACTGACGCATGGCAACGAGTATTCTTGCACTGGATATTATTTTCTTGGGGGAAGACTAGATTTTTCTCGTCTTTCTTGTTCTATCATTGTTTTTGGATCGGCCTTTCACTATATATCCAAAGTAAAGTTTATTTCAGAGTTATATGGATGTGTCTTTTACCAGCAGGTTGCACGAAGATCATTTCATTGTAAATATCGAAGGATTGGTTGGCCGTCAAGAAAATATATATATATATATTTCAATTGTTCGGGTTGGTGGCTCAGAATTCTTGTGTCGTCACTCCTATACATTCTTAGGCATAGTCAGTCAACCGTATCTAGCAGTCGATATTTTTTTAACTCATCCAGTGATATGACTACAACAGGTCATGTGGGGGTCTCGGAGGATTTATTGAGCTTGTAGCCTTACCTTTTATGTCTAACCTCCCCCCCCCCCTTCTTATCCTATACCACGCATAGCTGTATGTTTACGCTACACAGAAGGGAGAAGGGTAGATCTGGTTCTGTTTTTCACGATCTCGACTTAGGAAGGTGCGGTTCATAGCTTGTCACGGCTAGGCCTGACAGTCATGGGGAAAAGTGAAAATCTCTTGGCCACATTTATTCCTATATGATTCTATTAGGAGCCTTCCTGTAGTTTCAATAGGGCACATGTCTATAGTCTAAGGCCGGTATTCCTTGCGTGATTTTAGTAGAGATGTTTTATGAAATCCTGCATTTCAATATAGAACCATCAAGTAAAACCAAAGCTAGGCTGTATGGTTTCAAATAAGGGTCACAAAGTATTGGGAGATACCAAAGTTGTCAACTCCAGCCAGAGACTCATACATATCATTATTCGCCATCAAGCGCGTGTCTCTCAGGGCATCGGTGACTTTTGGGCCTGCATAATAAAGCTTAAACATCCCAATCCGCCGAAATCGCCCTTTTATTCCATCGCTAGTCTTTTTTACCATAAGCCCAATTATTCCTCGGAACTGAAGGATAGGCAGGCAATAAAATTGATCTCGGGGCTCATTGGAATTGACCACTGGCGTATCCCACTGGCTGACCCAGGATCCCCGGATCAGTGATCCTGACCAAATAACCCCTGGAGCCCTATTATCTCCCATGGAAACTTCTGTCGCCTCAACAAGAGGACCAGAAATGATTCGGAGAATTCTGCTCCCCGGATCCTTGAGTGGAAATGTTCCAGCCGGTGCGACAGTGACGTCGACCGTTCTTATCAAAGTAGAAAGTCTAAGATCATTTGGGAAATCTATCGTTCCATCAATAGAGGCCCACGACCATGAGGGAGCGCGAATGTGGATAGGGCCAGCATAGCTAGACTCCTTCGAGTTGATGACACTCCAACAGAGCTGAACCTCAAAGCCTCGTCTCCACAGTCCCCACGTGTACATGTCTTGTGTTTGCTGTTGGACCATGGTGGCAAGACCGGAGATGGCGATTAGTTTGTCTCCCGGGAAAGTCAGTTTCCCCTTGGTGTATTTCTGAACGAGGGAGCTCCATCTCGATGCCAGTTTCTCAACATCTCGATCCCCAAGCTCCATTCTTCGATAGAAGTCTGGGATATGATCGGGAAACGTTTCGGAGGCCATTTTCTCTCTGCACTCCCAGAAAATTCCACGATTTGAGAACCAGATGATCCTCGGGGATAAAATTCGTTCCTGCAGGACCCATGGGCGTTGAGCTAGTGGTCCTTTCAAGACGGAGGACTCATAATATTGAGACATGTCGTGGATAGTGTAGGGCCCATGACCGGTAAGATCCACCTGCACGCCTCGCATATACTGTAACACATGTTCACTCCGGTGGGAGAAACAGCCGAAGGTCCCATTTTTGGCACTTGCAGCTGCAATGTTCAGAGTCGAGAATCCATACACGGAAGCCATTCGCGACGCTTCCTGGCGCCAGTCTTCATCGTTATCCTGGATGATGCACAGACTATCAATCCAGATATATTTGAATCCCAGTTGACGAGTAATATGTATTGCATCTTGGAAAGTTTGACACAGCCGCTCAAAGGGTATCTGTTCTTGCATCTGTTCCAGACTATCTGTCGTCAGATTAAAAAGATTGAGTCCACCCCAGCAATGACTGAGAGTCAGATATGCTGGCCGCTCCGAAAATTTTCGGGTATGGTTGAGCCTGATACTGCTTGGGCAGATCTCTATGAGCCGTGTGGGCATGGTATCTAACCCTTGCGCTCTACATTTCGTATGCGACTCCCGGCAGCTTTCCAACCAGCGTTGGACTTGCTGCAAAGTAGCTGGGGAATTTGTTAAAGCTTCCAACTTGGCATGTCCTTATTTTGAGCTATCAGCAGATATCGAGCGAGCGAAAATTCGAGTGACCCATACCTCGTCGAGATGCTGGTATCATCATCGCCTGCGCAGAGACATTTAAGGTAGAAGGAACAAAGCTAAGGGCCACACTCCAGCTTGTTACCTTATCCAGATCATATTTATACGTTGTACGATGAGGGTCAACCGTCAGCTGCCCTTGCAGTGAGTTCAATTCCTCCAGGGCGTTTGTTGAGAGGCTTGCTGTTTGTGGCTCAATTTGATCTACAAAAAATGAACACAACTCGCACCCTTGGGCAGCAGAAGCTATCAGAACGGGCAGCTGGTGATGGTCATAGATGACGGGGCTGTTGCCATCTGTCTTCAACGCCACTAGGACATTCTCCCAGTTCTCGAATGGCTGATTGCATGTTTGACACAGCGAACTCATTTCTCCCTGGACCCTTTGAGTTTAAACTTGATCGATATCGGGGCAATGGTTACGACTGCTTATTATTATCTTCTATGAAATGCGCTGCACAGATGTATTGGTGGGATGAGGGGCTGTCCAATGTCCCTATTAACCCACGTGATGCTGGTGAACAGGGATTGACTGCGTGTGCTCCTTCTGACTAACCCCCATAACTCTGTGAAGTGTACAGAAATGCGAAAATCTATCCTCATAATAGAATAAACCATCAAAATGCAGTCAAAGAATTGCTTCAATGTATTTTCGTCAAATGTGGGAAAGTTTTGCTATCAACCTGACCGTGTTGGAACACATAGTTGCAGAAGAATTGAATTGAGTAAGGAATTATACTTAACAGTCTTCTTGGTTCGGCGTTGCTAAATAAACCACCCCTTCTGTTGATCTGACCACCTTTATTGCTACTACGACCATTGACCTGCGCAATAAAGAGCTGCTTGGGTTGACCATACAAAATTTGTATACATGTGGTTTGTATCATAAACACGGTACCATAATGAGTATGAAACTATAATCCTTTCTGACTATTTTATCTGCATTCCTTTTGAGCCGCCTCAAAGTCCATCGAGATACTCGGTAGACCAAAATGGTGCAGAATATATTTCAAATTTGTATTATACCTATAAGCCAATACCGGAGTGATAATGATACCTATCATTATCACTCCGGTATTGTCTGCGTGTTATTTTTATTTAGTTCAGATTGAACAATTTTTGATACGTCTAGAATTATTTCTAATTTGATGTCCGTGAAAATAATCTTGAGAAATTCTACCGAACTATTTCAACTAAAAAAAAAGAAATACAGACTTCAATAATACAAGATCGCGGAGGCAGGGCTAGTGTAGAGAATACTTAGGATCCAGATCTGGTGTATATAAATTTGAATGGCTAATACTATACTACTCTGTGCTAGGTAAGTCCGGAATCTAAGTAACAAATAAGCGGTCCGACTAGAAAAGTATGTGGTCCATTCAGCAGCACTCCAGCACACAAGCGCCCGACATATTACAGTGGTCCAACTTCAACTTCATCCAGCGGAACCCTCAAGTTTGGCTAACGGACATTCCATGAATGCCTTAGAGTGTAAATATCCTCCCAATTTCGTGTTCCAAGTTGGCCAATTCATCCTAAATATCGCCAGGAAGCGCCGAACAACGCAATACCATACAGTGACCATGGCCTGCTAAGGACGGAGTCGCCGAAAATTTGAGTTCAAGACTATATAACCAAAAAAAGCTATCTGTGACATCATTGGCCGGTTGGATTAGTTGGTTATATCGTATCGTTAACACCGATAAGGTCCTCGGATCGAGCCCGGGACTGGTCATGATTCTTTTTTGCCGAACAGATTCTCTCTCTCTCTCTTTTTTTAAACCGTTTAACCCCGCCTTGAACGATTATAGGTTGTCTGTAGATGGTCGTATACCGTGGTAGTCTAAAGCCAGACGCTAGTGTAGATATTTTTCCGTAAAGTCAGATAATGAGGCACGTTCTGCTATGTATATAACGGGCCTGAGCCCGGCATATGAGCATATGATGGTACGTACCCTACTCCGCAAGGGTAAACAGCGGCGGATGTATATAAATAACTTCTCTTCTTCAAATTGTAGTAAATAGTATTTTGAAATAGTCTAAATTGCATCAATTCTGCTACAGTCTTTCACACAGACCGCTGTTGAGGCATTGTCAAGTTTACGCGAATTAGGAAGTTTAAAAACACGTCTCGGATTTCTTCCGCGGACCGATAATAAATCTGGTTCTTTCAAGGATTGGAGCTGGAAAAGATTTGAGTCATAGCCCAGAGAATGTTTTTTGTGAGAGTAATGGCTTGCTGTGGCCCTAAATAAACTACAAAGAAAATATTTCTTATGTGATATATTGATTCTAAGATTACTACTTTTTTTAAAAAAAGATTTGTTTGCAGAAAGTTTGGCCAGAAATATCAACTTTTTATTCCGCTGCTTTGCTGTTTCTTTTACTTGTTGAATCAGTCTTTTAAATACATCTTGATTCGTTTATAGAACTGCAGTATATTGGCTAATTTATGTCTTTCGAGCTGAAGTACAATAGATCCGTATTCAACAGTCGCAAATCCAATTACAATCAAATATTCTCTTGTAGAAACTGCTGCAGATTAGAATATAATTGGTTATCTTTTTCCATTGAAATACTTCAATAACTTACTATAGTGTCGTGTTTGACAATCATCTGAATACGACTGGAGTCGATCATTTCTCTGAGGTGCTTACCATAATAGTCGCCAGACGAAACTTGAGAGGGAAAAATACGGACGTTGGGGACCGCGTGAGTATATGGGCAGTCGGTTAATATATGATATACAGCACCACTACAACTCCCATCTTTCTACCATACTAAACGACTGCTGTTGGAGGGGAAAGACCCGGATAAGTAATGAAGATAAAATAAGAAATTGTCATTCAAATTAATTCTTCTATAATAACATCGAACACTCAACTTTGCTTGGTTAAATCCTCTGACGATTCGGAAAATCATGATCAGATAAATCAGCTCTGGCTGTCTTTTGAATTTGGGCAACACCGGCGACTTCGCACGTAGTGCACATCGAAAACATGACACTGGAATGCCCTAGTGCATTGACATCATTGTTTCACCATATCATACGCCCTACAGTGTGTCAAAAACCTCGCAAAACAGTAACATTCGATTCTAACTGGTCCCTTACAACATCTTACCTCAATAGGCTACAGTAGCCAGCTAGTCTCCCCCGTTGAAACAATAGTCACCTTAGACGGCATACTTAGATGCCTTACGCCTCTCGATCAGCCGCAGGGAAATGTTCTTATACTAAATCCTTCAGCAAGAACATAAACTAGCATATTCTTTCTGTTGGTCATTCAATATCAGACAAAGACGGATGAGAACATAGTCACATCCAATGAATCTGTTCTGATGGCGCGAATATATTAGTGATAAATATAGACGTGGCCCAAAATATATGCTTTCCTAGCATTTCACCGACTTCACATTAATGACATATATTTTATCATAATTTAGATCTAATTGAATTTATATCTCATACACAAACTTTGTATGATCAAATAATGTATGTTCAATGAAAATAAACTATGTACAGGTTCGTTCTTCGATGGCGCATTTGATGTATTGTAGCCCCTCCGTAATTAAAGACTTTCCCTGATTTTCCCAAAATTATCTTTGGGTTATATAGTCAAAAATGAGAGCATATTTCAACAATTGGCCGGTTGGATTAGTTGGTTATATCGTATCGTTAACACCGATAAGGTCCTCGGATCGAGCCCGGGACTGGTCATTGTCTTTTTTGTCTCTTTGCATCTTCATGCAAAGAATATTTTCTTTTTACATGCCTGCGAATATCATCAGTGACAGGATGTATTGATTTTGTTTTTGATTCATTTCATTTATAGTTCCTAGGATCCATGGACGAAGACGGTATGGATGCTTCTCTCAATGTACGTCAACCCGGGACTTAGAAGCTTGACTATCGATATCCATGTATTGGACGGCCAATGAGGAAAGATCTATGGAGGCTAGCATGCTTGGCCAAGATTCTGGGCACAGACCCCAGTATGGAAGCCCGTGAAGAAGTATTTCGAGAATGACCCCCAAACTAAAGATAGAATTATGGTACATATTCCGCGAGATGACAAGGCAAGAGGAAGCCGATCTTATACCAATCGGGTAAATAAAGATGCCAAGAAACCAAGCTTTATCGATCGCCAACCGATCAACAATTGCGCGAAATGCCGCTCTATGCTTGTGTGGCTGAAGTACGGACTGCAGATCTCCGAAGAGAAGAGTTAGAACACTGGTGGCGATGCTGAATCGAATAGACTCTGTAAATAGGAAACATGATTTCGATAAGGTGGGTATACGGGCAAGGAAGAACTATAAAAACCCATCCTCACCTATCCAGATGCTATTTTCCAACTCGCAAATCAAGCAATTTCCAGCAAAGGAACTCCCAAATCTTCATCTTATAATATCCCATTCAACTTGACTTATTGTTTCCATTCGAGAAGTTCTTACATCTATCAATCATGTCGCAATACGGAGGCACCTATTATCAAAAGCAACAGTCCCATCCTGGTCAAAGCCCGTACGCCCAGACACAAGGCGACTATCCCTCCGAGCAATCACCATATGCACCTCCTCCATACGCCGAGCAAGCCTATGCCCATGGCGACCAAAATGCACAGACTCAATACTGTCATGCCCCGGAATATGACCCAAATTCCAACATACCGCAAGGCCACCCGCAGTTACAATATCCACAGCAAGGAGCAAATGCCTCGTATTATAATGGGGAACCATATCTAGGCCAGAATAACATAAATGCACCCGAAGGAGAGAAGGGTCTTGGCTCAACTGTTGCCGGTGGTGCGGCCGGAGGATACATGGGTCATAAAATGGGTGGTGGTTGGGGAACCGCTGCGGGAGCTGCTCTGGGAGCCGTTGGCATGAATATGGTCTCTCATCGACTGTAAGTTTCCCCTTAAAAGTCCAGCTCGTAAAGTTAACATACTAACTTTAATCCCAGGAAGCCCCAACCCGCCCAAGTCCAGCAAGTTGTTGCCGCACCTCAACCGGTCCAATATATTGCAGCTCCTCAGCTTCCTGGTGGTCTTGGAGGCGGTCTTCTTGGCCGCCGTCAAGCCATACTATCCAACCGCCTCGCGCGACGGGGACTCATTAGATAAAATGGAGGACGAAGTATCATATTTGGGTGAACTTTCCATTTTCATTTGTTTCTGAAGGCGTTGGACTTTTTATTGTCAAAGCGCTATGGCTGCACTGCATAGTTCTTATTCTACTTTGATTTACATTCCACCGACCCAGAAAACCCTTTGATGCTCTAGATACTGCACCACGATGGAGGAAATGTCTTTTTCATTGCTGATCCTTCTATCTTTTGTGGATAAATCTGTATAAGATATTCTTGCCTTGATCTACATGCGCGACCCCAAAAGAAATGCAGAAAGTTGGTGAAGAACGGACAAGGATTCATATTTCGAAAACAGGACAAGTCGTTACTGTTAGGATATGTCTCGGATAAATAAAATTGACTACGCATATCATAGGCTCTTCAAATGCTCCAAATGAAGTATGTTTTGCTGAAGCGCTCGATATCAACCACTGAAAATCCCCCGTTTTGGATGTCTGCGTCCTTGGTCGAAACTGAAGGTAGACCACCTCGGGGAAAAGCGTAAATCAATAAGATTGAAGAAAAGATCTTCCTGAGCAAGGATGATTTAATTCTTGACGTCCTTCTTCTCCGGCACATAAGGTGTTTCATATGGGCGTTCAGCTTGCGGGGTGATGCGCGCCAAGTGCCTACGCTCACCAGTTTCCCAGTCAACAATTGCAGAGTGGGCCGTGACGCGATTCTATCGAATGGTTAGTCTATGAAACTTTTTCTGTAAGGCTGCTATTGACTTACATCCCAAACAACAACGGTCTTTGGGGCCCATCGAATACGGGTTTGGTAATCAATACCACGACCGACATGGTTCAATAAGAATCCTAGTAAGGCGTCACTCTCCTCTTTCTTGAGTCCAACAATGCTCCGAGTAACTAGAAAAAGTGAGTCAATGGGTTAATTTATTGTATACCGATGGAAAAACTTACAGCCGGCATTCACAAACAGGGCCTTTTCTCCTGTCACAGGATGAGTTCGAACAATTGGATGTACATTCTGCACTGGCTCCCGTCTCACGACCGATCCGCGCTTGAGGCTAAACTCAGCCTGTTCGAAACCCGAGTGAACGGCTTTCAAACCGTGCAATCTTTCCTTGATAGCTGGCGAAAGCCGATTGTAGGCCTCGACTTGGTTGACGAAAACAGTGTCCCCACCTACCTCAGGTGAATCGAGGATATATAAGAACGTAGTACCCGGTGGTTGCTGCTCATATGTGACATCCGAGTGCCAAGAGACACTACTATTTTTACCTGCAAGATATTCATCGAGTTCCCAAGCATTGTTGTTACGATGAACAAGATGAATCTCGGGGAATCCTTCCGGGGACCCACTAGTGGGATGTATATGATGCCGACCAAAGTAGCCGCCAAACTCCAGAGCTTCATGAATAGGCAAGTCTGCAAAGTCTTGATCTCTGAAGGCGACTACCTTACGCTGTGCAACCAGCAAGGCAAGTTGATCTTTCCCTTCGGGTGTCAGCTTGCTGAGCTGAACCCCAGTAACCTCAGAGCCTGTTGTTGGTGTAAGCTTCTGAATTCGGGAATCCGCCGTCAAGAGATCTTTCAGGGATGGGTCGGCATCTTTTCCGTGGTCGACATGGGGAAAAGGCTCTAAAGCGGGGTATTTCTCGCCATAATCCCATACGGGAAGATAGTTGGGATACTATATAAAATCCCCAAGTTAGCGATTTCCTTCAAAGGACCTGGGCTGTGACAGAGCATACACTGGCCGTAGTATTCTCCCCCTCCTCGTCAATGACTCTTCGAATCTTAGGCTTAGAAGAGGATGTCTTATCCAGATCGGCCTTCACAGGTACGACGATCTCAGAGGAGGGTGCTTCGGCAATAGAAGGTGCCATGGTATGTTCGCAAAAGATTAAGAAGTGTGAAAACTGGAATCGGCTTACTTTTATTCCTTTGAATCTCCAGCATAGATCGATAGCTTATATAGGTTTCTTGTGATGAGTCTCACGTCTTTGACGCAATTGTATTATAAAATTACGTGTCAGGCATTTATGAGCATGAACTACTTTGTGATATCCACGAATTCAACATGTACCTTGGCATGGGATCGGACATTTATGCTGTTGCCAAAAAAGTAGACAGAACTGCAAAACCGTGGAGGAGACTTCCAGTCTACTAGCTGATTTAAAGAAATTCTTCCATCGAGACAATGCCTGATCTTCAGCGATCAAGTGCGGTAGAAGGTGTTGAGATTCGGCTTACAAGAACGTCAAGAAGGTCTGAGGCCGCTATCAGTCGGGGTATCAAATCACTCCGAGATACTGCTATTGGCATTTTGCATCATCCGAGCGCTGGTAGCGTTATTTGTGTATCGGCGTGCTTCTTGTATATATTCCCATATCGATAATAATGTGAGTATGGCGTGATATGATGCCAGCCTCTACTCTATGCTCATGTGATGACCCTTGAACCCCCTCGTGTGAATACGATTAACTCAATGTTAGACGCGCCAGGCGATCATGGATCCACTTAAACGACATGTTGCGTTTATATTTACATGAAGTCGAATATCTACTGATCAGCCTTTGCTGCACTCTTTTTCAAATCGCTCAATGCCGCCCGTTCCTTGACCAATTCCGAAATTGCAGTACCAGTCTCGCTACCCATATCCGCAAACCCTTGCGCTACACCATTGCGATCACCAGGTCGCATTTCCTGGCTCATCTTGAACTTGCCCTCGATCTTGGTGATCTTGATCTCAATTCCAACAATATTGCGCTTCAGGATATCGGTATAAGATTCAGGGGCATCGGCCACCTTCCATGGCTGCGGCTTATCACCTCCAGTATATCCCATGATACTTGTCTCAGTATGCTGGGATAAGTCATGAACCTGCTGAGCGAGGAAGGCTCCCGCCTCGGGAGTCTTTGAGTCATAATAGAGTGACAATTTGCCGTAGACTTGAACAGCAGAATAGTTCCAGGTAGGAACAACCTTGCCGGTGCTAGGTTTTGTCTCCGTGTAATATTTGGGGGTCACATAATGATCATATTTTCCATTGAAAAGAACCAAGACATCATTGTCGAGCTCAAGAACATTTGGTGGTTTCTCATCGACAGCTTCAATCATAGCTTTCACCTGGGGGTTCTGTTTCGCAATGTGGGCACGAAGACGAGGCTCTGCGCCGCCATATTCCTCAGGGAGATCAAGAACGCAGGGAACATGGGTGCACTGCAAAAAGTCGACTTGAGTTGAGTTTTGGCCAGTGATAAGGATTCCAAGAGAGTTCTCTTTGATGAATTGGAGAAGAACCTCCTTATCGGTCTCTGCATGAACGCTTGGAAGAAACATTTTGAATTGATGCTGCGTAATGTACAATGCACTTTTCAGAGGGGCAAGCGTTTGAAGCAGCTTAAGTATTCATCATCGCAGATTCGTGGGATCTCAAGTGGCCCCAGGACGATTTTCGATAAGACGCCTTGCCTATTATGGCAGGTACATCCGCACCGTTGTGGTCACACAACGCATTTTAAGTGGAAAACACGCCCTATATCCTGGGCATAATGGAGGAGAATGATATTAGGGAATTCAGCTAGCCAGTCAACATCTTCATTTTAGAGATTGATGCTCAGTCTAGAACTGGCTGCTTATTCACAACATGCAGTCCCTCTGGTCTAGGGCATCCCGCTAGCCTTTAACAGTTAGCTCCACAAACATTTCCCAAATAGAGTAATAAGTGGATCTCAGATCAAACGAGTTCGGCACGAGAGACCAGCAGCCAATCAAATTCAACTAATTAAGTACAGAAGATCTTATCACTGGGATACATTTATAGATTGACTTATATACAATGTTCTAGAAAAGGTTGTTCTTCCAAGAACAAATTAATAAAAAGATTTATTACCAAGCTCGCTGGTGAGCAGAAATTGTCGCCTTGGGTATCTACCAGTCCATGATAGAATTGTCATGCCTCGAAATATATTCTTTGTCCCATCATGCCCACGACCACCTGACGGCTCGACTGTGGTTCAAGACCGCACAGCCATCTTTCTAGAAACTTGTATGCGTATCATACCCATTTAAACATCACTGAGAAATATCAAGACTAACATTGGTGTGAGACGGAATTTTAATAAATATTGTCTTACTATTATTGACTTCCAGTAAATTGCCAGGGAAACTAGATGTTGATCATAGTTTATCCTGAAAGTTACTAACTAGTAGTACATTTTGGTTAAGCCTTTCCCAAAATTGGCGCAGCTGAGTCACTCAATAATTCACACTAGTATAAACGCAATAAGCATTCACTATGTTTAATTGTCTCATGAGCCCTTCCCCAGGTTCTGCCGATTGGAGAATTGGTGTGTTCATTTGCATCTTGAATTGGTACAGATTACAACCATGTCTTTACACCACGAGGCATTCCTCATTGTCAGAGATAGTATTCTAAGCTTCGATCCAAATCAAGCTGGCTGAGTACATGTTAAGCTCCGATCAGTGGGAATAGATATCAGAGGTCTCATATAACTAGAACTAAGTACATGACTTCACATAATTCAAATCTATCAATTTGTCTAGACTCCAAAGGAGTGTAATATTCACGATTCAATCAGAGAAGCTTCATTCATATATGACAGAGCCTCGAAACTAGACAGGAAGATGCCATGGAAATACAACCCTGGCATGTTGTCAATACTCCCATGGGTTGCGGGGAACGTTAACCTCATTATCCGACCCCGCATTTTAATCGGTAAATTGATCCCGCAACATGCTTTAAGCGAAAATGTAACAGCTGATCTTTTCCTCTTATCGGCCAATTCTCGGCCAGTTTCTGTAATCTGTTAAGGGATGATATCGGAAATTAATGATTCTGGATCTAGCCCGGGAGCTGTTCCCAGCATTGCACGTGTGGCCTCACGATGCCATTGATCATTTATGCTTTAAATTCATCAACTACTACTGCATAATAACTGATTTCCGTCGAAGGTCTAGTACTCATAGCTTTATTGATCCTCCATGTTTAATTATACTAGTCCCCGCCACACGAAGCCCTCTGGGTGTTATGAATAAGCCACTGCTATCATATCAATGCTTGGCGATCGTAACGTTACACAGACCTCGGGACATCGGAAACTGGAATAAAGTACACTAAACATGGTGAATTTAACTATCTTCCCAATGCTACCCCTAGCAAATGTCTCGTACTAGCAGGGCAGAAAGATTAGGTACTATCCTACCTACCGTGATCAGACTCACCTGCATGATGTAACGCAGCTAGTCATGAAGCTAGCAAGGGGGTTGTAAACACCACCCGCGTCAATAAGTATAAAGCCGACATCCTCGTCTATTGACTTGCATCTTTCAACTCAACATGTTCTATCCTGGCTGTACTACGTGCCTTCGGGCGCTTTTTCTTGCGTCCCTCGCCCTTGGACAGGTCAATGCCGCTCCTACGGTCACTGACAATAAGAATAATCTTCCTTCCCTATCGCCCCAGCCTCAAGAGATAAAATTACACGGCAAAGGAGTCTCACTAAATAGCGATGTTACTATTGTGACCGGAAATGTGACTGACAAGGCCACAATTGACACCGTGAAAGCAGTAGTGTCTTCCGCTGGTGGAAAAGCCGTGATTTCAACCCACCCCACTACTAAGGGCGCGCAGATCATCATTGGCACCGGATCGGATAATGAACTCGCGAACACCGTTGCCAAAGCACTAACCGGGGACACTGCAAACGATCTTGATGCTGATGGCTATGTTCTGGCATCTGGTAACTACAAGAACCAGCCGAGCATTGTCCTCAACGGGATAGACAAACGTGGAACTTTCTACGCTTCACAAACTCTTCGCCAACTGATAGATGGCCACGAAATACCTGCTGTTCAAGTACGAGATTGGCCGCTCATGTCAATTCGTGGTTCCATCGAGGGTTTCTACGGTGTGCCATGGTCTCATAAGGCTCGTCTCGATCAACTGGTTTTCTACGGGAAGCACAAGATCAACACCTACATCTATACGCCGAAAGATGACCCTCTTCTTCGCTCAAAGTGGCGTACTCTCTACGAGGGCAATGACCTCGACCAGCTAGAGGAGCTGATTGATACGGCAAACGCCAATCATGTCGACTTTACTTTTGCTCTCTCTCCTGGCAATGATCTGTGCTATTCCTTGGACGCCGACTATAACGCCACAGTAGCCAAATTCGACCAGGCTCGCAAACTTGGCGTTAGCAGCTTTTACATCGCATTTGATGATATCCTTACTGACGGATTCCACTGTCAATCAGATCAACAGAAGTGGAATGCAACCGGAAAAGTGGGCGGAACTGATGACTTGAGCTGGATGGCCGACGCCCAGGCTTTTTACCTGAATCGTATCTAAGAGAACTATATCAAGACCCATGGCCTCAAGGATCTCGAGACGGTTCCAACCAATTATGCTGGCAGTGCACCTGATCCATACAAGGAAGAGTTTGGTACGAAACTCAACAAGAATATCAGTATCCAATGGACCGGCGAGGGAGTTTTCAGCGACCAAATCAATGACACAAGCGTAAAACGAGCTGACTCGTCTTATGTTACCGATAAGATGTTTCTGTGGGATAACTTCCCCGTTAATGATGGTAACCGCAACCGTCTATTCCTCAACCCTCTCACTGGTCGAGCAGCCAATCTCTACAAGTATCTCTTAGGTTTCACCTCGAATCCCATGGAACAACCGTACGCTTCTATGCCTGCGCTTGCCAACTATGGAGACTACACTTGGAATGGACCCAAATATGATGCTACGAAATCAATGGAAAGGGTATTGCGGGAGCTCTCGGGGAGCAACAGAACTGTATACGACGCAGTTGTCGCATTTGCCGATATCAACCAAAATTGGCCATATCGCAGCCCCGAAATATACGCCCCTGAGCTTTCCAGTGATGTTGCGGCTTTCTGGACCTCTTACAATAGCTCTTCCGGGTCCAGTCATAACGAGGGCGAGTCAGCTCTTGAAGATCGCCTCGCGCTATTCACAACCCTCCCTGATGTCCTTCCAAGTATGGACATGAAAGGATTTGCCTCGGACGTCGCACCGTGGTCCACTGTTGCAATGCAATGGGCGAAAGCCAGTCAACATCTTATCTCCATGCTTCATGCTGTCAAAGATAACGATAAGAGGAAGGCAGATATCGAGTTCAAGGCTGCTCAGAGCTGGGTGAAGAAAACCAAGGCTAAGACTGTGGACGACCGTAATGACGATGGCGAGGATCTTCCTAACTCAATTACTCCGATCACTGGTGACGGAGTGTTTGACAAATTTCTCGCCAACGCCACTGCTATCTACAAGAATCAATAGATTCTGGAGGTAGCTTGAACGGAGCTCGCGTATGTCCATACCGAAGAATTCGTGAAAAAGATAAAACATAATTCCAATGTAAATGCAAAGGCTCCCAAATTTTGTTCCAGCAGTAGTATTAGTCAATCGTGAAATATTTTCATGTCACCATAAGAGATTTCTTGGGTTGTTCAAGCTCTCTGAAGTCTCTGTCTTAGGCTTGAGAAATCTTACATTTCGAGGTGTCCCGGGAAAAGGCGTAGTAAGCACATGAGAAGATGGATTGACCTTAATATTGATCATCTCAATTCATATGCCATGAAGTGGTATTGGAATTTCAAAAGAAAAAGAGATGAATGGTTATCAGACCCAGGTTGGCGTAGGTGAGTCTGGTTAGATCTACGAGAGACTAAAAATCAATGAGCAAGATGGAGGGAGCAAAAACAAAAAGACAATGACCAGTCCCGGGCTCGATCCGAGGACCTTATCGGTGTTAACGATACGATATAACCAACTAATCCAACCGGCCAATTGTTGAAATGAAGATGGAAATTTGGTTACATAGATAAAAGATAAAAGTGGAGCATGAAAAATTTAAATTTTAGGGCCCATATTAGTCATCGGATACATCCTCTAGTAGACTTTTATAGGGCCTGGATACATATTTCCTCATTACAAGTACATGGACGTACTACTTAGTCTTCTCTGGTGCCTACGATCTCAGATCTGGCGAAAATTGAAATGAATATAGTCAGAAACGGACACGCTGCCTTGTATGGAAATACTTCTGATGCAATCCTTTGTCTCAATTTCCGGCATACGGACCAAGACTGCAGCTATAAAACCTTACAGATGCAAACGAGTTCTAACCGTTAATTATTGATCCACCGTGTAACCATTGGTTCCTTATCTTATATATGTATACCAGTATCTGACGAAGATGGCATATCACTAATTTCCGAGAGCAATGCACCTGTATTGTTCCACAATGGACAGTTGTGGTTTGTATACAGCATAAACGTCTGATGGACGCGCCAGAGTAGGGGCCTGTATTAGTGTCTGCTGAGATCTCATCTATATTCTGATTAGACATAGAGTTTCTTTAAAATTTCATGAAAAAGACCTTGAAAGATAATGCGAGCGACTACTATAATACTAGTAAGACCAGCTCCAAGTGTAGGCACCACCCCAGAATCTCAGTTAGCTAAGTATACCCTCCTACATACTACCGATGAAGTTTCGTGCAATGGAAAAAGTAGCCAAATATAAAAAGAAACGCTATTCCGAATGTTAGCACAAATTTGTGAAATAAATGAAATTCTTTTTGAGAGGATTTGGAGTAGTAGCCTCCAAGGCTGATAGTAAATAACCCACTGATCTAAGCATGCGCTCGCCCACCATACTAGTACTAGTGGTCATCCTTGAAAGACTAACCAGTTTATTATATTAGTTCTGCAGCTAACCGCAGCCTTATGCAGGTTCAGTACGGAATTCCTTGGCAATCTGGGATAGGTAGATAATTTGGTGCCCGAGTGCAGATCTTCAGGGGCTGCCCCCGTTCTTCTTTCGCCTCTACCTACATGCAGAGTTGTATACTATACAACATCATGATAGCAATATACTATATTGCTGTCATGACGAACGTGGGAATGAGCTCGGACTCTGGAGTGCGATGCACTACTGTATACGAACGAAAACTTCAGTTGGAGTTCACCTCGTGTTTCTCGATGGTAAATTGGGATCTTCGCGATCGCTCAGATGCACATCTGCATCTACAGTAGTACATTTAAGCCTGTCGCTCCCAGGTTTGCCTCACTAGTCTCTTTCGAACCTGTCTTCTCATCGAACCTCATTTACCCCAAAGCCCAATCGCAATATATGAGATGTATTGGAAGCAAGTACGCACCTACGCGGACCATCTGGGTCATCCTGTCGTGCTCGAGCAGTACGTCTCGCCAGAATACGAGCCAGACCCCGAACTAGAAACCACTTTTCAGGTCTACAGCCTTGTTCCCCTGGACGATGACCACGATGAGCTCCGAGGGTACCTCATGCAGACCTTCTCGGATGACGAAGTCAAGCCTTTGTTCGAGATTTATTCATACCGCCCGCCCGATGGCTTCGCCTGTATTGAGCATAATCGCATTGAAATCGCCCGTCGCAAGCAACAACACCATTCAGAGGTCAAGAACCCTCTCCCGCTGATTCCCAGATTCAATCGTCCATATTCATTCTCGAATGTTGGATTTTGTGTTCTGCTACGATCGCACAGCTATCGAGTAGGCAATATGCAGGACTCGGAGGAGGCTGACGAGATAGGCGAAGGCCCAGACATGCTCTATTTCAATCGCGCATTTTCTAGCACATGCACTGAGGTTGACATGGTACAGCATATGGGTGAGGACCTAGAGGAACCCTCATCAGAGGGATTTGAATTTGCCATCGAGCGCCTTATGGACCAGAGCTACATAGGTCAGTTGATGATTCTTGATATCTTCCTGAATGTCGCTCGCTATCCGGAGCGAGAGGCCTTGGATATTGACGAAGGCCAGCCTCCTAGCCAGAATATGCCGACAGAAGAACAGATCCGTGACCAGCTAGATCAAGAAATCTCAGTTGGCGGCTTCTCTCTTGATCCGGTATTCCATATATCTCAGGAAGCCAACATTGTGACAGTCAGCAATATCCCTGAAGGCGAGACGCCTGATATTCAATACATTATCCATGCGGCCTTTCTCAGTCACATACGCGATGCAGCAGGCTCCTCTATCTTGGAAAGCACAGCGCGCAACTTTACGGCATCGATGGTATCCAACCTCCCGGCCAACAAAACTCTCACTTTCAAATTCTTCGTTCCAAAGTCCAATTCATGGTCGGCCATCAGGTCCGCCCAAAACGAAGTTCTTGAGATTCTATCCCAGCAAAATGAACAGGTGAACCAAGAAAATCCCTTTTCTATTGGGGCCATACACAATATCACAACAGGCGATAGTCAACCCCTAGCAGCAAAACGTTTTACTCCTCAAGGACCCGGTCAATATATTCAAAGCCCGCAGGGGCAATGCGACAATAGCGGATTCCGCATATTCACTGTTGTTCTTGACCGCGCAAAGTTTATCTCAGAGGCTGGCGTGTACTTCTACAAGACGGACTGGGACGAGTGTGAGGATCCGGACACTTCATCTGATGATACGATCGTTTCCCGGATCCCAGACATGAATACGGCTGCTCGACGGCTGGGTGTGGTTGTTCTTGATGAATGAGCTACTCCATGATACGAATTCCAAGCAGAGAGAGCATAATATATTCGACGAACCACATGAAAATAAGCGGTGGGGTCTGTGATTTTTGAGATATTCCGCTTTTCTCAAATGAGACACATGATATAAATCATGACATAGCCCTGAAGCTCGAAATGCTATTTCATTCAGCAAGTGGGTGTGTCAATGTCAAAAGCTTCTGAGCTTGGAAGCTCAGAAGCTTTTGGCATTAGTCTCGGGAATTACAGGCTGAGTTTTATTGGTACTCTAGCCGCATGGTACCTACCATTATCTTCAACTCGTTTGGGCCGGTGCAGTATTTTTCTTGATGGTCTCATCACGATGTGCGTTGTGATATTTGCAATTGCGTTCGTAGCAACTACTTCCAATACAGCGTCAACGTGGACACAATCAATACTTCTTGTTGGCTGGGTCTTCGTGTAGGACAGCACTACTGAGCCTACCTCCTCTTGTCTTGTCAGTGAAGTTGGCTCGACCTGGCTTCGAGCTACGACCATTGCCATTGGGCGATTGTCAAATCCCATGATGGTCATATTGGGAAAATTTTCGAACTGGAGACGCAAAAGCGATTCAACTCTGACCCAGCAGATCCTCCAACGGAAGCCACTCTTAGATTCCTCTGATGGATGTGCGTTTGTTTCTAGAAGGGAAGGGTGGTTACAGCCGGTGCCATACTTTAAGTGCTGTTACATTCTTCAAATAACTAATGTCGAGATAGGTGACGCCGAATCGATCAGCCAAAGACAAAGATAGCTTCAATTTGAATCCATCTGCGGCCATCTTGCGTTTCAAAATAATAATTCCCATTTTCGAAGATTCACCAAATACATCAAACTTTCCTAATCACGAATTCGAAGCCGCGCAAAACGCCAACCTTCTAGTCAAACAATGCAAATATGCCAGGCGTCTGGCAAAAGATAGTTATACTTCGAAAAATAAGGTAAAGGCTAGTAGGGTATTTTCTTAAACATGCCAATATTCAAACCGTTGAAAATGACCCGTTTGTTTGTGATATGGGTAAAGATGACCACGAGGGCGGATACGCCACATTTCATTAAAGCTTCTCGTTAGGCAGCAAAGGACCGAAAAAAGAAAACCCAAGATATTTAATGAACTTGCAACCGTTTTGTAACTATTGAAAGAAATCATCACCACGAGAGAACGATGCAAAAAAAAAAAAAAAGATAATGACCAGTCCCGGGCTCGATCCGAGGACCTTATCGGTGTTAACGATACGATATAACCAACTAATCCAACCGGCCAATTATTGATAAGGATCTCATTTTTTGACTATATGAAGCTTATTATACATAGTATGGCGCCATACAGTGACCGAATTTCTGACGCGTGACAAATAGGATGGATTCTCTATCTAATTAAATCGTAATAATTATTATTTTAAGATATAAAGCTTGGCTCGATATACAACTCATGTCTTTGTCAAGTTCTTTATCTCATCAATCGCTGGAATTCATCAAAGTACGATTTTGTCCCATGTAGTTTAATACATGTCTATTGTATACACGCGTACCTATAAGACTTACAACAAGATTGCATAAACGTTGCTATAGAGTCGGGAAGGTGCCCGACTCTATAGCTTTGTTTTTTTTCAATTTTTATATATACATGGAGAAATGACATATCCTGAATAGAAAAAGATAACTGATTCTATATACATTAGTGTAGTCCACACGGATTGATTATCTGCTTCTTTTTTCTTCGTCTCATTTAGGGCAAAGACACCTGACAAGTGAGGCCAACGGTCACGAGATCAGCCATTGAGCAGTTTCCACGCTGTTCATCTCCATGCTTTGCTCTGATTGTATCACCAGATGGTTCTACCAAACTTGGACCTGAAACCCGACCCTCAATTGTTCCAGATGTTCCAGACTTCCCATTATGGATTATCTTATTGGGTCTGCCACGAGGGATTCTACAATGGACTGCCAATGACATGCGAAGTGATGGGGCAAAACAGTAGCCATGCGTGTCACTAACGCCACCCCAGGCACAACCACGCCATCAACTGGGGAGGGCGAGATTTTGGCAGTGACAATGTGGACTTCTCATGTGGGTTTGTGTTGACGACTTTCCTCCATATGCTTTGAATTTTTTCTTTCGCAAGGGCCACTTTGACCAAAGATTTTTCTCAAGCACGCGCAGCATCATTACTGCAACGGCGGACGATCGGCGACGCCGCCATTCTAAAATTATCGAATTGTTCCAGTCCAGACCCCCTCAGAACCCACTTTTCTTTCATTCTTGGGCTTTGCTTGTCTCACTCACTCTTGCCGATCAACCTTCATTTTCAGGCCTTCGAACACTCGTTCTTCTCTCTTTTTCCCTATCTTCCCCTCTTTCTTCCCCAGACTACTCTTTTGGCCTCTTCCCACGATCTTTACTACCGTCCGCCCTATGCAGGCATCTCATTCGCTCTACCTGTGATATTGTGGTTTCCTCTCGTTTTCTCGCGGACGCGATGGATCCGCGCCAGAGCTTACGGCCCAGAGACGATACGTCCGGGACTGATGAGTTCGTCAAGCTCATCGCCGATCCATTTCGAACTTCTGTACGTTTCCCTTGGTAGTAGATAGATGGATAATGGAGTATCTGTTAACATCCGGACAAAGTTGACTACCAGTGCTCTCTGGGCTTCCCTCGGTACCTCGATCGGACTGTCTCTCTTGCTCGCTCTCCTCTTCTCCCTCTTCCGTCCTCGTCACTCCCTCGTTTATGCTCCAAAGGTCAAACATGCCGACTCAAAACATGCGCCACCTCCGATAGGCAAAGGCTTTTTCTCCTGGGTGAAGCCGGTCATTCGTACTCGCGAGCCACAGCTTATTGAAACTATTGGTCTGGATGCGGCGCTGTTTCTTCGCTTCACAAAAATGTGCCGGAACATATTGATTATCATGAGCATCATCGGTTGCTTGGTCATGATTCCAGTCAATGTCACCCAAAGCCAAGACTTCCAAAGCAAGTCCGACATGTCGGCTTTGAATGATATGACACCTCTCCACGTACTTAAAGCAAATGCTATGTGGAGTCAGGTTGCGTGCGCCTGGATATTTGATATCATTATTGCTTTCTTCCTTTGGAGGAATTATCGAGCTGTGCGAGCACTTCGACGACAATATTTCCAAAGCTCTGACTACCAGCGAAGTTTGCATGCTCGAACTCTAATGATCACAGATATTCCTACTCCTGACCGTTCCGACGAGGGTATTTTGCGAATCACTGATGAGGTCAACCCGACTGCTGCACTTCCTAGAGCTGCAATTGGCCGTAGTGTGAGAAATCTACCAGCAATTATCAAAGAGCACGAGGAACATGTGCGTCAACTAGAATCCGTGCTAGCGAAGTATCTCAAGCGTCCAGATCAATTGCCTCAAAAACGGCCGACCATGCGCCCACCTCGAAACCAACGCAGCAAGCATCCAGGTGGAAGAGTCGACGCCATTGATTATCTCACAGTTCGCATCAGAGTATTGGAGGAAGAGATCAAGCATGGACGGGTTTCAATCGATCGAAGAGATGCTATGCCTTATGGCTTCGCAAGCTGGGAAAGAATTGAACACGCTCACGCTGTTGCATGGACTTCTCGCAAGAAGCACCCGAAAGGAACCATTATTGCTTTGGCGCCAAGACCGAGCGACCTCATCTGGGAGAATCTACCACTCAGCAAACAAGCGCGCAAATGGAAACGTTTTGTCAATTTTATCTGGGTCACTCTTCTCACTGTTGTGTGGATTGCTCCCAACGCACTCATTGCGGTGTTTTTATCCAACTTGTCAAATCTGGGTCTTGTTTGGCCAGCATTCCAGACAGAGCTTGAGGCGGACCCTAACGTTTGGGCTGCCGTACAGGGTATTGCATCCCCTGCCCTCACTTCCCTCGTTTATCTCGTGCTACCGATGATCTTCCGACGACTTTCAATCCTGGCCGGTAGCAAAACCAAGACATCTCGAGACAGGCACGTGCTGGGACAATTGTACGCATTTTTTGTCTTTAACAACCTAATTGTCTTCTCTTTGTTCTCTGCTGCATGGACGTTCGTTTCCACTGTGATCGACAAAAGCCAGACTACTTCAAATGCTTGGGAAGCCATTGTGGAGACCGACATCTATTCCTCCCTTGTGAATGCCCTGTGCACCGTATCGCCATTCTGGGTCACCTGGCTCTTGCAGCGGAATTTGGGCGCCACCATCGACCTCGTTCAAATGATCACAGTAGCATGGGTGTGGTTTGCAAAGACCTTCCTCTCACCAACTCCTCGGCAATCGATCGAATGGACTGCACCACCCGCATTCGATTACGCAAGCTATTACAATTATTTCCTCTTCTACGCGACTGTGGCCTTCTCTTTCGCTACCCTTCAGCCGATTGTTCTACCGGTCACTGCGTTGTACTTCGGTATCGATGCTATGCTGAAGAAGTACTTGCTCATGTACATCTTTGTGACCAAGAATGAATCTGCAGGAGCATATTGGCGTGTATTGTTCAATCGTTTGGTTTTTGCAACCATTCTGTCCAATTTCATTGTCGGTCTTGTGATCAAATCTCGAAGTACTTGGAACATGGTATTCTGCGTCGTCCCGCTCCCATTCCTGATGCTGGGATTCAAATTCTACTGCTATAAGACCTTTGATGATGATTGCAATTATTATAACCGCGGCAACCTCAGCGACGCGGAGGCAGTGGGTGCTTCCAAATTAAGCAAGAAGGCCGGTGATCGCTTGAGTGCCAAATTCGGGCATCCGGCTCTCTACAAGCCTCTGATGACACCGATGGTTCATGCTAGGGCTGCGGAAGCTCTCAAGCAGATCTACCAGGGCCGCCTCGAGCATAACGACATGGCTGGCGAATATTCGGACATAGCAATGAACCCCATGATGGCTGATCAACCCGGAAAGGAAGCTGAACCAGCTCCGTTTGAAATGGTTTCTGAGAATCAATTGGACTTCTCATACTTCAAGGACCGTGCTGATTTCCAGGAGGAGTTTGGTGGAGGCATCTACGGCAGACCGGAAGACTTAATGACGGAACGTTCCCAAACACCACGTAGCACCTTAGGTGGTGAATGGTCGCCCAGTTCCTCTCGTGCTTCTTCGCCGGCGCCATCGTTGCCGTCAATGTCTGGTTTGAAGATGCCAGATGTCTACGATGCTCAAGAGGGTAGCGGTCTAGTTCACCCTGCCTTCCGCGTTCCTCTTTCACGGGGTAATAGCGGTGGCTTCTACCAACAGGCGAATGAGAGCGAGTCAAGACTCTTGAGCCATGCACAAACACCCGGACAGACTGAGATCACGAATCCACTGGATCGCTGGCGGACCGGAGGCTATGGGCCTGTGGAACAAGAGGATGATCCAGTTTCATACACGTCATATGAGCCTTATCGTGGGCGTCATTGATTGATCTACTCCAATCAGTTCACTACCAAATCATCTGTGAATATTTGTCACATTTTCTTTCCATTTATTCCGGCGACTTTTCATTTCTTTCTGGGGGCGTGGAGGCCGTCTGTTTGACACGAGATCACGAACTTTAATCTTTTGCATTGAGCGGGACTCCCTAAATAATCATACAAGTCGTCTTGTACAAACATTCATGGATAATATAAAACCCAATATACGATTTCAGATAGACTTCAAACCCTTAATATTGATATTCTGGCAGTCCCTATTCAGTACATCTTATTCTATACAAATCTATTGACCCACTTTACTTCTATCCTCTGATTGGTGAATTGCCGTCAGTTCGGTGATCAATAGAGACCATCCACGCACCCATCGAAAGGGAGTATCTTGTCAGTAGCTCCAGCACATCGGATAGTGGTGTAGCAGTTTGGGCATACTATCAGAATAGTATCCGTATTCTGACTTTTTATATATTCCCGTTCTGATCAAGTTGTAAATTATGAAGCCTCACAAACATTCGAAGTTTATCTCAGGTAAATAGTTTGTATGATAATAGTACTACATAGCCGGGCCATTTGTACTTCGAGTTGATGTATAACCACGATCATCGGAGAAACTAACAGGCTTGCCTAATCGGGCCGGGGGAACTTCTCCAGTTCCGCCCCAGTTCGCTCCACCCGTTCGTTCCTCTTCTTCCTCAAGTCAGTCTTTCTCCATAATCCTCACATCCATTCGTTTGACAAATCACCCTTTCCTCCCTCTGCACTGTCTAGTCGCGCCCTGACCCCGCGTCCGCCAACACCCGCTTTGTTCCTTGCTTCCTCGGCACATCTTTGGGTTCGCAGCTTCGGCCAGGCTGCAGTGAACCGTCTGGAGAGGCGCGCTGTGAACTCGGTATCTGCAGTTTCTCACCCTTTACTTCGTCGATAATCATTCTCTAACGACTCTTTCGACTTTGTCTGTGTTAGTGGTCTCTCAGGCTCTCGTCCGAACCCCCCCGCATTTCATGGAGAGGGAGTGGCACCACGCCTCATAAGACCAATACTGGTGACTCCGATTCACTGCAGTTGCACATCAAATAAGGCGACGATCGGAGCTAGAACACTAGCAGAACGGATCCCATTCACTCCCAGAGCTCACCGTTTTATCAAGCTTCAACAAGCTCCGACGGTCCATCTTCCCGCCGTTTCTGTGCCCACCGACAGTTTTCACTATGGCGTGGTACTCTATTCTCCCACCTCAGCTCATTCATCTTGAGAGCTGGGCGGTCCGCATTTTCGTAGGTTCTCTTCGCACTTATATTCGGAGTTGAGGAATCATTTTCTCCTATCTTTCAAGGTTTAACAAGTTCCGCTTGCGCAGTTCCTCCTCGGCCTCATCACTATTGTTCCATGGTGCGCCATGATTCTTTTCGACGCCGGACTATACCTATATCGAATGGTTCTTTGGGAAATCCCCTGGATTGGTGGACGTGCTCGCGGACACCAACGTCCACGCGCGCCAAGCTTGACCGAGCGGTCCGAAAGTCGACGACGTGCATTTGGATTGAAAGGCGTGGATAGTCCGGACGACAGCTCACAGAGTGCGGGTAATAGCAGAGATCATTCAGAACAGAATGAAATTGCTGCGAAGGAGAACGCAGCACCGGCTACCAAGGCACACCAACATTCCACTGTTGATGGAGACGTAAAGCGGAGGACATCTGGGCGGGCATAGCGGTCAAAGGTACTTATGCTTGATTCGAAATGATTGATTCATTTCTCATGTCTGGTTCTGGTTTCAATAGCGCTCATGGTGTTATGGTTGTGTTTGACTGTCGAATAATGATACCCTTCTCGGCAGACTTTGTATGGAATATGGGCACTGAGCAGATGGCTGCATATCATCACTGATCAGGCCCTGTGTCGAGTTTAAGGCCGATAAGGTCCTGTGAATATATCTTAACGTTATTTATTGTCTTCAATAATGGATGGAATTTACTCCGATCGGATCGGATGGTTCCGTCAAAGTGGAGATACAAAGCGCCCAAAGCCCTTGAAATTGCCGATTTTATATGCGATCCCATGCGGAGTCAGTGCGGAGTAAACCCCAATGCAAAGGTGTCATTCATCTTTGTTTTTTATCCTCTCAGCATATGCTCTCGTCTTTTTTTTTTACAGTTCCTTGGCGGTTGAGGTTACATCTACTAGACTTGAGTACACGCCTGGTGTGAATCATCACAGGATTTTTGCCATCTTCCACGGGTATAGCCGAGTCTTTTGTGGAGAAGATGGATTTGACTTCCATTTATGAGTCCAACTTAATGCCGTGCCTGCTTCTGGCTGCTCTTGCGAGTATCTGCTTGATTTTCTGGGGATGGAGACGGGCACGCAGTCCTTCGTCGATGACGAAGTGGAGGCCATATGACAGTGAACTCGAGAGAAAGCTTCCGATAAGTCCATTGCATGGATTCAACTGGAAGTCGACAGAGCCACTGCAATTACGTCCATTCCTTGGTAAAGAGAGGTATAACCTGACCATGGGTAAGGCTCATCCACTATCCAATAACGAGAGACTTAGGCTAAAGTTGATTCGCATTCTAGCTATCGAGAATTTAGATCCATCGGAGCTGATACAGATGGACAAGACTTACCAAAACCGAATCACCAAGCGACAAGCGGTTCTAAAACAGCATCACGATACTGTTGTAGCTGTCAACGAGCCCAGTGTGATCGATACACGAATCCGCGCTGCAGTTAGCGAGCTTTACACATTTATCCTGAAAGATTACCTCCCAAATCGGTATCCAAGCATGTTTCGACTTGAAGATTGCCCTGGAAATGGACCAAATGGGATATTCCAGAACCTCGTCACCGGAGCGAAATGGCCAACAAGACTTGTAGACAGTGACCCTACTATTCGAGCATTGGAAATCCTAACCCAGACAGTGGACGAGGAGTTCTTGATTCTTTTACCAGATCTTTCTGCCCCTAAGGAAGCTCCTGTATACGTTCTTCAAGCCTATGCAACTTGCTTCCCATCTGGGTTCAATACACGCGAGAAACTTGGCCTTCGACTTGCTGATATTCATGGTCCAGTACCGGGATATGCGCAAAAGCTTGAACGCAGTATGGATCGATTCTTCGCAAAGATTGAAGTTGGTCGAGTTATTAAGAGAGTGAATTGGGGCATCACAACGGAAACTGATCTCTTCGCTGCTTTTGGCTCCATTCATGCATCTCCGACTGCAGATCCGCAAGAGAGCCAGGTCATACCAACTGGAATGTTGAATCTCGAGCAAGTAAGTACGATTCTTGCTTTCGGATATCTGAATCTCTGCTCACGTACATTTCAGACAGTTTTACGCTCTGAAAGGCAAACATTGCACAGACTACCTGAGACACGGGCTCTTGTTTTTGCGTTTCACACGTATACATACCCGTTACAACAGATCAAAGATGAAGGCCTGGGGAAAGATTTGGCTACAGCAATTGAAGGTTTAAAAAAAGGCAACGTCCCGGCTATTTACTCGTATAAGAGAGGAGATGTTTGGGGTCAAGCTGTGATTGATTTTCTGAGGTCTTGAAGAGCCTTATGAGCTTATACATTCTGCAGATTTATTGAACGTATATTGAAATATGTGTATTCGTTAAGAGACTTCAAGTCATGACATATCTAAATTGCTTTTGTTTATCAAACAATATTTGTTTACTGAAGGCGATCCATAACCTTGATAAGGTCAGAGGCAACGCCCATAGCAGTGACATCACCACCGGCACCGGCACCCTGAACGATCAGGGGATTGGAGCCGTATCGCTTGGTGTAGAAGCTGATGATGTTGTCACTACCCTTCAGACCGGCAATGGCACTGTCCTTGTCGAAGTATTGCAAGCCGACCTTGACAGCTTTGGAGGCAACGTCAATGCTACCGACATATCTCACAACCTTGCCCTCCTTCTCAGCGGAGTCCTTGATGTTGGCCATCTGGGCGTCGAATTCAGGGAGACGGGTCATGAACTCGGTAATACCCTCGGCGGAAGAGGGGAGCGAAGCCAAGGCCTCGGGGATAAGAGACTCAATGGGGAAAGAATCGGGGCGTGAAACCTCCAGACCAGCGAGACGGGCCAGAATGGTAAGCTTACGAGCAACGTCCATACCGTTCAGGTCATCACGAGGATCGGGCTCGGTGTAGCCGAGCTCCTTAGCCTGAGCGACAACAGCACTCCATTGAGCGTTGGAGGAGCCGGAGGCAGGGGCGAAAGTGTTGAACAGGAAGGACAGAGTGCCGGAGAAGACACCCTCAATGCGGGTAACCTCGTCACCGGTTGCGACCAGGTCCTTCAGGGTGGACAGAACAGGCAGACCGGCACCAACGGTGCTCTCATGGTAGACATGAGCCTTGCCCTCAGCGGCGGAGGAGAAGATATCCTTCCACAAAGACAGGTCGTCGGAGAAACCCTTCTTGTTGGGGGTAACGACGGAGATGCCCTTCTTCAGGAATGTAGGGTATTGCTTGGCGAGGTTGATGTCAGAGGTATTGTCAACCAGGATGGCACGGCCAGGAGCAGAAGCAAGATATGTGGCAATCTCCTCCGCGGGAAGGGCACCGGTCTTGGTGACGGAGGGAGCGGCAGCAGCGGTAGCCCAGTCGGCCGCGGGAATGGGAGAGTAGGCCGGGGTCGGGGCGAGAAGAGTCTGAGAGGAACGAGCAAGGAGGACGAGCTTAGGAGGGTTGGGGAAGCGAGAAAGCTGGTTCAGGAAGGCAGTTCCAACACCACCGACACCTGGTTGAAGTAATTAGCATTTTGAGGCTTCGTTGATTACTTTATAGATGGAGACGTCGCATACCAACAACACCGAGATAGATAGGGTTAGGAGACATGGTTGAGACCAATTGAGCAATTTGAGAGAGTATAGTTGACTGAGAATCAAAAATGGAGGATTGATAGTGGAATCAAGGACGAATGGGCCTAATTAGTTCCAAAAACGACGAACCACTTCGAAAAGTACTGCGATATCGCCGGCGGGGCGGCCGCGGGGCAGCTGACTCATAAATATCATGTAATCATTCTTTTATAGGAAGCGGTACCATTCTGCTAGATCAGAGAGGCGGTGAATCCGACATTTTTGGCAGGCCATTCCGCGTTATCGCCTTATCGTCACGAGCCTTTTGACCGCGACATTCACGCTTCATGCTACAAACATTCTAACAGAGCATTTGACGGTCAATTACTCTTGAATATGGGCACCGACAATAGTGGTCTATATGGGCAACCCCCACCAAAGAAGAAAAGCAAGAATGAAATCTCATCAGCCTCCGGGCTCTCCTTTGCCGGCCAAATGTCGTCTCTAATCGCAAACGCCTCCGCATCAACGCCTCAGGACCGAGCCCGCCGCTCACATAGTTCCAAATCTGATATATTTAATAAACACAATAAGGGCGCAGATAAGCGAGCTGCTGCGGATCTCGAAGAAACCGATTATCATGTCTCGAAACAAACACACTTGTCAAGCAAGGATATCGGCAGCGTCGATGATGCTACATTGAATCGATCCAAGCAAAAGATGGAGACGAAAGTACGCATGTACAATGACATGAAGGAAGGAATGTACCTGGCGGGAGACAGCAGCGATGAGGATGGACCAGGACCCAGTTCCCACTCTGATGAGTATCTGGCACGACTCCGACGGAGAGAAAAGGAAGGTCTTGTCGACTTTGACCGCAAATGGGCAAATGAGGAAGATAAAAAGAGGGACAGGGAGGAAGATTCAGACAGCGATGACGAGGATGACGACAACGCCTCTATCATATCTTATGAAGACGAGCTTGGCCGTTCTCGACGTGGCACTAGATCTGAAGCTGCACGGGCCGCCCGCGCGAAGGAAGAAGAGGCCCGAGGAGACGCTGCTCAAGAAAGATGGCGACCCAATCGCCCAGAAAACCTAATTTATGGCGAAGCCGTGCAATCGCAAGCATTCAATCCGGAAGCTAATATCGCTGCTCAGATGGCCCAGCTTGCATCTCGGCGTGATCGATCCGCTACACCCCCAGACCAGGTGCATTATGATGCTGATGGCGAAGTACGAAATCGAGGTACCGGATTTTATGCTTTCTCGCGTGATGAAGAAACCCGCAAGAAACAAATGGAACAGTTAAAAGGTGCACGGGAGGAGACATTGCAAGAACGCGAAAGAGCCAAGGAGCGAACTGCTATCCATCAGGCTAAGATTGTTCAACGAAAGCACGAGATAGTTCAGTTACGGGCAAAACGTCTGACAGAGAAGTTTATGAGCGAGCTTGAAAATGGATCTTCAGATGGTCCTTCGAAACCAGCAGCTGTGAAGTGAGGTTTACTTTTTCACTTTTTCATTTTTATACGTCAAGCCATTTAGGATACCCGGGGGTGATTTATTATTCCACCCTTAGCTCATAAAAATATTAATGCAGATAATATGCACATACATACCAGAATGTTAGATGCTCATATAAATGGATTCAGGGAAAGAAGTGAAATACACGCTAGGAAGAAAATAATTGGCAAAATGGCCTTGGATATCTCAACCAGCAAGCATCCTTCCCAAATTCCCCTTGCACTCGAATTCAAGAAAAGACGTCACGGACGTAGCATTGTGAATGGCTTTGCGAAGCCAAATCGCGGTAATCTCACTTTTAAATCTTGGTCATAAATTTCATCCAGCATGGTAATTCGTGAAGTCATTATATCGACTCTCGGTTGATCATGGTCGATTGGAAAGGCGTGTTATGGCGACTAGTGTATTATGGGCGAGATCAACTCTGAAGAAGACGTGTGGCCGATTCTCATCAGCTCAGAAATTTGTAGACCTAGACATAGCGTACTCCACGGGTTCTGCTAGTCGGTTCTGCTGCCAGCTCTTCCAAACTATCCAGAAATTCTTCGGCATCTGGGATTTTGATCAGTATAGTCCAGCAAGATGTGATGAATGTCTTACCATCAGCGGTTTTGAATCTCAACACATGTTCACCAGATGCCACTTGGGGTAACGTATATTCATCGGCTGACAACAGTACAAGGGGCTTCAAATCACGAACAAGGATGGTCCTTGAATCAAGAGCCTGGAGCCAACCGCGCCGACCAATATTGGATGTGACAAATGCAGTCCAAACGGGGGCTCTGAATATTCGGTCATAATCAGCAAAAGCATCGAGATTATGCTAGAGGGAGGATGACTCACTTATCCCTTTCGCCTCTATACACAGACGATTGGAACCGAACAGCCTGTGTCTTTCTATCCCTATAGACACGCAGCGCATGCCTGCGCCCGTCATCCAATATTTGACTATTCTGCGGTTAAAAAGGAAAAGCCTAAATTGAGATCTGCCGTCAAACTCACCCGCTGTAGACTGGTTCTTCTCCCTCGAGTTCATAGTCTCGAATATCTGTTGCTGGCTTTGCTGTATCTTGAGAACGGAGAGCCAAGAAAGTACAGAAAAATTCCACCATGGCTAATAGTCACGAATAGTTAGCAACCATCCACGTTTCCCATTTGAATATTTGGATGATCAACCCACATTCCATGGTTTCAAAGCCTAGAGACGCCCACGAATGGAGCTCCCTCCCAGAATTGCGTCTGCGACAAAGCTGGAGAGACGAGCCTGATCGGATAATTTCCAACATGTTAAGTGGTAGGCAAAAGTATTCGCTGCCTTCTTCATGGCGGACTCTGATAATGATACGAGTTCGATTATCTGTTTCTCGTAGATAGAAATACACGGTCATACCGGAGCCATCGTCAAAATCGCTAATAGTGGTGTCAGTATAGACCTGGAGTCACAATTATGACTGATCTTACAGGCGTAAAAGTCTCTCGAAGCCATCTTCAACAAGATCTTCCTTGATTCCAGGCGTGGGTTTACCGAAGCATCCTACTCTACAACAGTAGGTCAGTCTCAGAATCAACGGGGAAGACTGTATGACTGCTTACTCTGCCTCATAAAACGCAAGACGAGTTTTTGGCTCAAGACAATTGAAAGCATCTTTAATCCAATGATTCTGAATCGCATCAGAACGGACGGATTGACTAGTATTAGTAGTTGCAGATGCCGAGCCTGTTAATGGTGAACTTGGAGCCTCCGGCGCCAAAGGTGGAATAGGTATATTGAAATCACCAGATATTGGTGACAAGGGAGACTGCGGAGATAAATGTGGAGGGCGAGAACGTTCAAAGGAGCCACGTCGTGCGCGACGGTCACTTGTAGGGCTGCTTGGTGCAGTGCTGATGCCACTGCCACTGCCGGTGGATGGAGGATTTCGTCCCAAAGATATACGACCGAATCGATCAGTGAGGCGTTGTCGTTCTTGAGTCGCGACCAAGGTCTTTAAACCGTCACGATGAGCATCTATGAGAGGAAAGTCCTGGGTCTTGCTGAAATGAAGCAAATCAAATGTTAGTCAATGTGTGTGTGTACTTGTTATACCCTAAATCAACGGACCCGGGGAAAATCGGTTCTGGGCTTACTTTTGCATCACATCGCCCAGTTCTCCGAGAAAACCTCGATATCTTGCCAGGCGCATTCTGAGGGAAGTCTTCGACTCTTCCCAAAAGTACAACTCGATGGTTCGCCAAGTCTCTCTGTACTTCTCTGGCGGGGCCGCACCACCATTCAAGCGATGGAAAAAACCGAGGATATCCTCGATGGTATACTTCAAACTCGACTGTAACAGCACGACATCCCGCTGAACAACACGCCAATTACGGCCACGGGTCCTATCTTTCGATAGAGAATCTAATCTGCGCAGTGACGAACTAATGTTGTACAAGTCGGCGATGAGATCGGTGATTTCAGCTTCGTTTTCGGGGAGAGGAGCACGGAATAGCCTGAAGCTGGCCGCCACATTCTCGGCCTCGGTGGCAGATGCGCGCAGATCCATGGGTCCATACGGAGAATTGAAAAAAGAGGAAATACGAGATTGCGATGGAAAATCAACTCTCTTGTCTCACGTGCAATAATGCGGCTCTGTCTCCCTTGCGTCGTGCGTCTTTGACGTGGTCGCGCGCGAATGGCGGGGCATGAAAGGTGGGGAGAGACGGCCCGCACTGTTGAAATGGCGGAATTTTACACTTGGACGGTGCCGAGGAGCATATATATATATATATATATATGATCAGGCGATAGTGTTGTCTCGGGATATTCAGGATGAGAATTAGTATCATTGAGACTTCGAAAGGCCGGTCAGGAAACACCAGAAGAGGATCCCATGATATCCATGGCTTATGGCGGTGGGCATGTATGTACCCTAGTGTAGATAGATGTATAGTAGTCAGAAAGGTGAGAAATGCACACGTGAAAAAGAGAAACTTTTAGAAGCTTCGAGTCGGTGTGACAAGGTTACACAGAATTCCAGTAATGAGCTGGTCAAGATATCCATGGTGTGCATCAAAGTCCATACATACACCATGTACCAGGTGCCGTTTGCTAAAGAAGAGGGAATGAACTAGGGCACAAACGGAGAAGAATAGGTGACGAAAAAAAAAACGGAGAGAAGATCAGATGTCTTCTTAGATGGAACTAGAATTTAAATGGCCCCATTTTTGAAATGAAATGGTCAAAGAACAGTTCTGCCTAACATTTTATCACCTCGTGTTCAATTTGTCAAAATTGCCTTGTTGAGGCTGTGCAGAGATAGTTCAAGTTCAACAAGGTCTACTAGCAGCTAATAAACTAGTTCATTGAAAAGAGGACTAGAAGTCTCTTTGCAGTAGTTTTGTATTTGCATGTGGTGTCATCTTGATATCTCAAGTCTCATAGTTATTATAATCATCATCATCATCACCATTATTGTTATTATTATTATTATCATCTATAAATAATTATACTATTACTATAATTTTTATTCTATGAAATTCTTTCAATGATTCCCGTTGATATCCCAGAAACCTCATAGGGCACTTCAAGCAGAACCTGAATCGTCGTCCTCTTTTTTCTCCTGAAGTTGCTGCTCCGATCCGAGCAGACGGTTGACGTCTAATCTCCGCGTGAACAAACTCGTAAGAAGCGCAAGGAAGGCAAGTCCAGTCATTGTAGCCCAAACCACTTTCAAGCTATCCGCATATGCAGCGACAATCATGATCCGCCGAGGTGAGGATGGCTGCATAGACTTCACAATCTCCACTAGGGAGCTGGCCTCTTGGGACAGCTTGGTGGCTTCCGCTGCCAATTGTGGGTAAGATCTGAGATTGACCTCAAACTGCGATTGGAAAATAGCTCCTCCGACTGCTACTCCGATACTTTGTCCAAAGGAGCGTGAAAATGTATACATCTTTGCCGCATGGGCCGAGTCCTTTTCGTCAGCTGCAGCCTGACTTGCATACCCTTGACTATTGTAGAGCATTCCAAGACCTAATCCTGGTATGAGGTTGAGAAATACCCAGCCTGGAATTGATGTATTGGGACCAAGAAGATACATAAGACCCATACCCAGGGTAGACAAAGTCCATCCAGTCCAGATTGCCCATCGAAACCGGCCCCATTTGGAGACCAGAATCCCAACCACAATTGAGGCTGGAGCGACGGTAAATGTCTCAGGAAAAACACTCACGCCAGCAATAATAGGGCTATAGCCTTTGACACACTCGTAGTATAGTGGGAGATAGTAGAGAAGGCACCAGAGAACAACTCCATGGATGCAAGTGCCTAAGTATGTGACAAGTGCTGTTTTCTCCTTGAAGATAGACAGGCGGACTATAGGCTCATGTGGGATTTTGGCTTCATAGATAACCAAAATAAGAATGCCGACAACGCCCAGAATAAGCGGCACAATCGTACGCCATGAAGACCATGGGTACATGACATTTCCCCAGGACAGGGCCAGCAGTAGACTAGTCGAAGAAGCCGTGAGTAAGAGTGCGCCCGCCCAATCTACCTTAGCAATCTTAGCAATCAGAGATCCAGGAACTGGTTTCAAATTGAGAAAAGCGACAATCATGACGAAACCAATCCCACAGATAGGAAGATTGATCCAGAATATCCATCTCCAAGATGCAGCCTGAGCTAGGCCACCACCCATTATGGGACCGGTCACGGACCCAAGAGCCCAAACAGCACCTCCATACCCGAAGTATGTCCCTCTCTGGCGAAGTGGAACAAGGTCTGTGATGACCACCTCTGTCAAGCTGAGAATCCCGCCTCCACCGGCACCTTGGATACTACGTCCAATAAGGAGAGTTGTAATGTCATGAGAAACGGCAGCAACAATCGAGCCGACAGTAAATAGGATCAGGGAAAGAATGATCAGCGATTTTCGACCGAAAATTTCAGATAGTGATCCGAATGTCAATTGAAAGACGGTGCTAGTAAGCAGAAACGAAGTACCGGCCCAGAAGGCCTGAATGGCAGTTCCACCAAGCTCACGGGAGATGATCTGCAGATCCTGTCAGCTCTCTTCTTCTTGAACCTAGACTCAGACTTAACTCAGATCCAACAAATTACTCACCGGAAGAGCTGTTGACAGAGAAGTCGCGTCTAGTGCGGAGGCGAGGATCACGATCAAGAGGCTGCCAAAAGCTGCCCAAAACCGACGACTTGCGTGGAACTCAGGCGCCTCTATAGCTTCTGTCGCCGTGACCGACGGTTCCGATGCGCCCATAACTATGAATGTGATATTTTGGGCTTCACTTCGCTCGAGCTAGGAGTGAAGCAGAACCACCCGCTTGGCGAAGACTTTTCAAGCCGCAGGGGGGATTATGTGGCCGCACTACCCGGAGGAAAGGATTTTGTAGTTGGGGGCCAATTGATGATGTTTGCGGGAAATTGGTATTAGGGCTTCCAAGCCACAGCAATACATGATTTGTTCTATACGCATTGACAGTTTGTAAGAAGTAAATGCCGGAGCCTAATAAATGCCTTTTGGTGGGTTGGTACTATGTAAGGTGGAGCAACTCGTGGCCACACCGAGTTAAAGGGGGCTAAATACCCTGGACTTGTTGGGTTGATAGAAAAAGATATAAGCTTGGTTTTTAGATAGAAGGAAGAAGGGGCTTGGTATAGATCAAATCGATTTTTCTTTGGCTCGCTGACTATAGTTAACATGTCGAAGTATTTGTCACATAGAACGCCAGGGTATCAGAATGAAATCCAATAGAGATCAAGGACCGATCCCCATCTGAAAAAAGTTTGAAAAGAGAAATAGTAGAAGACCCTGTTGCTATTGTATTTATTTAATAAGCATGGGGCTTTTGATCAGTGGCCTTGACCCCCTGCTCCGACTCTAAACTATATTCCGTTGTCACATGGATAGCCAGGTCGTTCTGGGGTGGAACGCCTGTGATAGAAGGTCTTGGGTTCTTTGCACTTTCAAGTATGTACTCTTCACTATCCCCAGTAGAGATTCGACCATCGATGTTTGTCGTATTAGCTACGCTGTCGAGTTCGAAATGCCGCGCATTACTCGCACTCCGTCGTGAGGAGATGAAGGTCTTCGTGTTTGCAGTCGCTCTGCTGCCAAAATTGTTATATCCGTCACTGTTGTAATAGGGGTTCTTTGAGCTCTTGCGATTTGACGAGCCCAATATCCGGGTGTTTCTGAACAATGGCTTGATCCCTGGTAATGAAGCGACTATTGCGGCGACAAAACATTCGCGACTAGCCCAGCCTAAAGCGATCGGGAGACTTGTAATACTGGCGAGAGAGTAGTAGGCACGAAGGATGGTGCAGATCATGATGAAAAACCCCGAAGAGAACATCACAGCTAGGACAATCTTGCGTTGAAGAGGAACTTGAAGTTTGGTGAGAATAGGGATAGGAACGATGATGATGCAAATGTCGGACCTATAGAGATATTGTTAGTGCTTATTCTCCGGGGGATTGAATTCAATGGTATAGGCCAGCGTACAGAACGTTGAGAACAGCGATGACAATGTATAGTGGTTGTCGTAGAGTACAATAATCTGAAGTTTCTTGTAAGTATGTTGAGATCAGAGATAGTATCATAATAGCGGTCTTACCTCCAGGGTATGGTTTGATTTGCCAATTGCGATAGACGGGGGTGCATAAACAGACATGCGTTAAGATACATACAACCCAAGTGACAACACAAAAGACTGATGTTCCAACAACGAGATGCCGATGCCATGTTCCAGCTCTAAAACACAGACGACCAGATCAGCATTGTGATAATTCGAGTTCTCAGTGCATACGTACGTGAGTTTCCAGTAGAGGCAGAGAAGAACCCCTTTCAAACACCAGATGTAACACATATACCAGATCCAGTTCATAAAGGCAAGTTTTGAACCCAGAACCATATCAGAGATTTGACTTTGCGGAATGAGCATTGCAGTCTTTTCGTTCAGTCCAATATTATTTCCCAGTATCTCTGCCAAATTGTTAGATGGTAAGTTTAAATTTGGCTCCAAGCTTTTGCAACGACTGACCCATCTCGTAGATATTGACCGTTTGCATCGTAAAGAATATCTATAGTTTGAATAATTAGCCACCATTGATTAATTTTCCATTGAGGCAACTGTACCATAGCCAACACTGAAAAGGCATCATCTAGACGCAAGCCACGGAACCCTCCCATATACAACCGAGCAACAAGCCGCACAAGCAGAAAAAAGGTCCCGATGCCATATTCAGTGAAGGTCTCGACATCTAGATTCTCTGCCATGATGAAGGTTTTCAGGGAGCAAAAGGTTACCCTCCTTACACAGCGACAGATTGATCCGATGAGAATAATCTAGCACTATCGGGCACGGCTGACGATTTTAAACGGGTGGCGCAAACAAGATTAAATCCACTTCGGAGCTCAAGTATCATTTAAGTATAATTCGGGCCGGAAATAGAGTAGGGGCTGGCAACGGTCTGTCAAATTAGGATTTGCTGATCCTGCATGATATGTACTACATTCAAGTAGATACTTCATATTTTCTCAGTCTCCCAGGCTTCATGTCAAATGGCCCCCAATATCTAGTAACTTCAATCCCATCCTGAATAGCGGGTCATGACCCAAATTCCACATAGATGTTCGCATTAGCTACTTTCTATCGAATTTGGAGGTCATCATTGTACTCCATACACTCCTCAGGGCAGGTATAAATCGTACTAAGGACTATCGAAGAAGGAAATTCCTCCTGTAAATCAAGTAAAGGAATACGGCACGGAAACCCCTATACTCCGCGAAACCCGACTTCCATAGACCCGGAAGGATTCTGTCAGAACATTTGCAAGATTTTTGGTTATTGATAGGCTCTCAGTATGTCTTGAGTGGACACAAAAGACCTTGGCATCTAGAACCGACAGATTGGAAGTGTCTCGGACCATTCAATCGTGTTGACCATGCTCCACTATCATCTTGCACGCCCGTGGGAAAAAAATGGTACCAGACTGTCCAGATACTTTGGTCTACTGACAGTCCAGGATCAACTTCTCCAGCAGAGAGACCCACCTGGTTTTAACAGTACGGAGTTGTCATGGATCAACTATCGACCCCAGTAAACAGGCACAATGGAACAATGGTGTGGGCCTGTCAAATGATCAGGGGGGCCGTTAATTACTCTTTCAAGTAAAGATAGTTCACATTAAATGCCTTGATGAGATTCCGGCTGTGGATGATAGTGTTTATCTTCGCCTCGCCCCGGTGATGTTCTTATGCAGTCCAAGCATAGTCTATGTAGTAGAGCAGCAAAAGTACATACTGGAAATGATAGAGAGGGCTCAAATGGATCTGTGGCAAAGAACTATCGAAGAAATTAACTACTCATGTATCCAGCAGGGAGAGTTCCATGACGCTTACCGTCTATCACAATACATACATAGCTATGGAGGGCGATCCTATCAAGACTCTATGTACATCCCTCTGCAGTGTACTCTGTGCGGGGAATACACATTGAACCTTGCCTTTAGAAAGTACTTTACATGCCTTGAAGCTCTCCTCTTGAATCAAACAACACCAATCAATTGCTCTGTACTCAATACTTTCAAACACATTGACGATGTCACCGAAAGTTGCTCTGATCACCGGTGGAGGTATACTCAATATCCCCTCGTTCATTCTCTGTGATCTATCAAATTGTTCTACACATGTACTGACACCTTGATAAATCCAGCCAGTGGAATGGGCCTGGCAGTTGCCACGGCTTTATCTGCATGTTCTGATTGGGAGGTTCATATCCTCGACATCAACAGGGACAACGGATCACAAGTAGCCAAGTCACTTGCACGCACCACTTTTCACTATGCAGATGTGACAAAATACAAGGTATTGGGTGAGGCCTTTCAGAAGTGCTTCCAAGCTCACAAAAGGATTGATTTCGTTTTTGCCAATGCTGGCATGATTGAACGTGTCAACTTCTATGACACGCACCCCATCAGTACAGGTGAAACCGTGGCTCCTCCGCCAGAACCTGACCTGCTTTCGATCGATGCCGACTTGAAGGGAGTCATCCTAACGACCTATTTGGCACAGCATTATTTCCGTGCGTCACCGAACCAAGGAGCTGGATCCAGTATTGTAATGACCGCTAGTTGCGGCGGGCTGTATCCGTCATTTTATTCCCCGCTATACTCTTCAGCAAAATGTGAGTTCATCTTCGGTGTCATTCCTTTTTTGGAATTTCTTTTTGTCATATCTGGAAGGGGGAAATCTCTTAATTCGATTATTATTCCTTGTGCTGATTCATTTTGCATAGTTGGCGTGGTCGGTTTCATGCGATCGATCGCTCAACATTTCAAGGCGGGTGGCATCCGTGCCAATGCTATCTGTCCAGGCATCGTACGCACCAACCTCGTCGATCAGAATGGATGGGACGCTTTTCCACAACATCGATTCACGGATATGGAGGCAGTGGTCCGCGTTGTGCTCCAACTTGCCGATGCAGACGAACCAGCGGGCCAGGGGCTGACCGACGCACGAGGCAGCCATCTACCCACAGAAAGCCTCTTTGGGCTTGCTGTGGAGATCTCTGATAGTGGAGTGTACTTTCGTGAGCAGCATGAATTTTGCGATGATGGCATGCGCGAAGTCATGGCCGCAACGATCCTCGAAAACCAAGTGGGTGCTATTTTGAACCAGTAGAGAAGCTTGTCCAACATTCGAGTTTCAAGGGAATTCCCTTGGAAATCCTTCGAGTCAAGACAAACTTTAAAAGGAATTGATCAAACAATCACAATTGTCCTTGGTCTTTTATTTCAAGTAGCTACCGTGTAATCAAATACACATATGAAGACTATATACTCCACATGTGATAAATGTACCTAATTATGTAGGTACAGGGTGACTTGAGTGTGAAGAACAGTGGCAAAGAAATCCAGTACAGTACTTTTTGAACGAAATGCGAGAACTGCAGGATTGAAAGACCCAGCCACTAAACAACACTAAGCAACGCGAAGGATCGAATGACAATCTCATCCCCAAATGAAGTAGGGTTAAGCTCCACCCGGCATGGCCTGTTGGCGCGAGCCGAGCCCGGCCCTCCCGCGATCGACAGCCACCAAAAAATCCGACAGCTGTCAGAGTTCCAGTCTCGACCATTCCAGTCCGTAGGGACGGATGGGTCGATTATTGGCTATAGCTCATTGTTACTTCAGTATACATATGGTACTGAAATTGAGATGAGCACATTGCATGATCGAACTTCAGGTGGAGAGTCAGCGTTGCGCTACGATCACCAAATCCAGCAGGATTCGCTCGTCGGCTTGCAACCATTGGAGACGGATTAAAGCTAGGTTATTACGGAGTACATTTTTCAGGGCTAAATGGCTAAAGAGTAAAACGAGAGAAAACAAATTGAAAGATAAAAAAAAAAAAAAAA
>Ga0209673_1000228_pt1 | contig 109695 bp, 122 predicted proteins | sample AraplaCol_mMS_r2_2_FD_184274 | JGI IMG/M metagenome (GOLD analysis project Ga0209673, IMG submission 184274) | Arabidopsis root microbial communities from North Carolina, USA - plate scrape MF_Col_mMS_r2 (SPAdes) (version 3) | ecosystem: Host-associated > Plants > Roots > Endosphere | place...
ACTCGAAAAGTCGCTGACTTTAGATATAACTGGCCAATTGCGTAGGAGACAATATGGCTTATGGTTGTTGCTATAGACAGGAATAGGACTTTTGGTTCCTGGTTGCTGTTTCTTTTGATTTGACCTTGATCGGCATCCTTGGTTCTACTGTATTCACATTCCTATGATACAAATTGAAATGAAATAGAAATAACTAAAACTTCAACTTGTGTGACATTATCCTTGTATGTAGTACTAGATGTCAGTGTGCATTTACCCTCTTCAAATCCCTTGAAATTGCGTCTCTAGAATGACTGAAATGGTGTAGGAGGATCTAGAAGAGATCTCGTATTATCACTTCGTTTCAATATGTACAAAATATGATGTTGCCTCTCAAAGCTTTGACTCGGACTTAGATGCATCGGTCTTCTTAGGCCGGCGTGGTGGTGCAGGAACATGCTTCAACCACTCCGCGTCCACACTCGCCTTTTCTAATTTGGTCTTCTTATTCCACTCGCGCCAGAAACTTTCTTCGTCATCTTTCCAGCGACGAAGCTCGGGAGCTAGCCAGCAGACAGCCGCATCAGCACACTCATTGACCGCTTCCTGCGCTAACAGGTGACCCTTATCCTTAAGCAGGACATCACGCACCCTGCCAGCGGCAACACCGCCGCTGCCGCCGAGACCAACACCTGTGTGGGTAAGTTTGTCAGCCATCATCCATGGTAGACACATGTCAGATTTGCCGGCAAAAATGTAAAGAACACTCGGACGGAGATGCGGCAGTTGTGCAAAAATGCGCGCCGGTTCCGGTCGGTAGAAAGGATACGTTTCTGTGTTGTCTGCCTCCAGGTCTGGGTGTGTCACTCGATTTACAGGCTTGCCGCTGCCTGGGATGTGATTGTAGTTTGGTCGTGAAAAGGTGAATACCTCCTGATGAAGTGGCGTGCGCAGTGTAACGGGTGTATTGTGCTTATCAGTCACTGTCTTGTCGTTGAGAGGGTGATGCGGAGTGGGAAGATCGCGTAAGCCATACTTCACCCAGCGTTTGAGTACCCGGGGATCCCATGCCTGATAGAATGGGCTACGTTTAAAGCCCTCTTCTGCAGCTTGACGTGAAGGCCAGAGATCGCGCCTGTATGTAGAGAGCTGAGTAGTCTTCGCGATGACGCGTTTCCTCTCCTCGAGACTGAATCCGTCGAGTTGAGTTGTTTGGCGCTGGACGACAGGGTCAAGTAATACCAAAGAATGAAAGAGTCGAGGATGCATCAAGCTTAATTGTGTACTACGAGCCATCATTGTCAGTAATTGGAAAATGAGTTAAGCAAGGTTACAGCGCCGCCGGGATACTGACAGGTGTGCGCCACCGAAGCTGTGGCCGATGCCGACAATGGGCCGGGGCATATCAGCTCTCTTGACATTGACCAGGTGAAGAAGATCTCGTGGATGATCAAACCAGCTCGCTGTTGATAATGGTCAGCACTTTGGTCGAATGCGCGAGGAGATCACAGATCAAAAAATACATACGATCATTGCCCAATATGTCTTCATTCAGCACGCTGCTCTCGCCTTGCCACGCGACATCAGCCATCCAGATACTGCGAATGCGGAATCCGACCTCTTTGGCTCTCGCATGAATTTCCTCCCAGAGAGGTTCATACAATTCCTGATTTCTATTCGTTAGTTCATGCTATCAAAAGGTCGCATTTCACCTCTTCGCGAGCGATTGGTCTCCACCAAATTATACAAGGAACATTTTTCACTTTTCCATACCTTAGGAAAGCCATTCGCATGCGCTGCCAAGATGGTCACATCGCCAGGTTGTGGGTCAGGGTTGTCGTGAGGGATGTATTGTTTCACGACCAGATTCAAAGGTTCCTCCTGGCTATTGGCTGTAGCGGCGGGGTACTCGCGAATATGCTGGCTAGGCACCACATGTTCAACGATTCGAAAAGGTGAGGATGCCATTTTTGAACTGAATGATCTCCGAAAATGAGAAAGAGAGAAGAAAAGGCGCACGAAGAAACCTCGACTTCCCCGGAATATTGAACGGAGCTAACTTGCCGACGGGAACGGATGAGCCGAGGCCCTTTGGTAGCGCCGAATGGCACTCCGCACTCTACAACTGCCGGCCCTGCGATAGAAGAGCCTTTGACAACTTTCTAAATTATACAAAGATGGAAAAATTATAAGATGACAGAGAGTGCCATCATGATACTAAGGCCTACAAAGTGAATCTGAATATTCTTTTATCAGATAGAACTCCAAAAGGTGGCATTCAAAAGACATTGCTATGACTCCACTGTCTCTTATCCCTCAAATCTGCAGCTGCCTTCGGTTAGGAATAACTGTCCGAAGATATGGACAGTTATTTCTAGCATTTTTATTTCCTAGAGAGACTTTAGAGAGGAAACCCCCTTTTTCGTGTTCTGCGCCGAATCAAAACTCGTATGTAGTATAATATTGTTTAGGAATAACATGTGGGAACCTGGTGTATATACATTACCACATTCCTGCTGGATATAGTTACCTTTATACTCATGTGCTACTAGTAGGAATATGTTCAGATTTCGCCGACACCACAAGCTACCTCCACTAATACAAAAGATCTTCAGAAATATTGAATTCAAGTCTCAATTGTGCTTTAAACTGTTTATCTATTTGATTTGCCTCAAAGCGTTCCGCGTCACATCACGTGATCTGGCGTCGACCCAAACGCGCATCGCGTTGAATCGACAACCAAGATTGTCCCCTCACAACCTCCACCAGCGTGAGAGCGCCAGTCCGCCGCCATGGCAACCAGAGAAGCACCCAAACTTTTTGAGCAATGCCGCATCTTCATACTGTGCTCGGATGAACTTCCTCTTGAAGCAGCTGAACAGGTATGCTGGGGTTTGAATCTGCGCGCATAGCCTACAAGTCTAACCATCTACTCTTTCTCAGCTCGCTGCGGTGATCGAAGAAAATGGCGGCGAGCCATCGATTCATGAGAGCAGCCCCGAGCAGACAGAACTTATCGAATGCACACATATTGTTTCTAGCACTATCAACTTTCAATCGTACGATTACTTCTCCAACGCCCTCATCCCAATCATCAAGCCGGCCTGGGTTCATACCTCGCTTTCAAAACGCAAACTTGCAAATCCGCGCCAACACAGTCCTGACCCCCGACTGTTTCTGAATGATGTGGTTGTTACTTGTGGTGATATCCCGGAGGGAGACAAGGATGCTATCATCGGCGGAGTTCTGGCCAAAGGCGGCTTGTATAGCTCTCGCCTTAGCGCCACAGTGACTCATTTGGTCGACTTGACGGCCGATTCAGATAAAGCGCGCGTTATTAAAGCCAAGGGAATGCGCGTGAAGATTGTTCTGCCGCATTGGTCAGTTTTGGACTAACGCCCTACGATAACCCATTTGTACTGATTGGAACAGGTTTGACGACTGTTTAAAGCTTGGCCAACGCATCAATGAAAAGCCATATATGCTCCCAGACCCCGAGATCCTTTGCGCGGGACCTGAAGACCCCATAAGATGGAACGAGAATAAAAATCTTGCGGGTGCTTCGATACCTGCGCCGCGGGCTATGCCAACCCCCAACAGCACACCCAACCAATTGAAGGTCTTTGAAGGGAAATGTATCTTACTTTCCTCAGATCTAGGGATTGGCTCACATTTACTACAATCCATCGAGGCTGTGCTCCAGCAGAGTGGTGCCACCGTGACAAGCAATGTCAACGACGCAGATTGGGTCGTTTGTCGGTTCCGAGAGGGATTTGTATACCGGACCGCTTCTCGCTTTGACAAAGTTGTTGGTAACCTTGCCTGGCTGTATTATCTTATGACATTCAATACCTACACACGTCCCTTAAGCCGGCCTCTGCATTACCCCGTCTCCCCCACGCCAATCCCAGGATTCGAGAAGTTCAAGATTAGTCTTTCTAACTACGTTGGCGAAGCAAGAATCTACCTCGAAAACCTGATTGCGGCCACTGGTGCAGAGTGCACGAAGACTTTGAGACAAGAGAATACGCACCTGATCACTGCACACGGGAACAGTGAAAAATGCAACGCGGCCAGGGAATGGGGCCTTCAAGTTGTCAACCACCTGTGGCTAGAAGATAGCTATGCGAAATGGAAAGGACAGCCTGTTTCTGACCCACGCTACAGCCATTTCCCTTTGCGCACCAATCTCAGTGATATTGTTGGTCAGAAGATGCTGGATCCTACTGTTTTGAAACAGGTCTTCTTTTCTATGCCAGTTGAGGAGCAGGCTAAACCGACACGGGCCATGCAAAGCAAAGACCAAAACACAAAGGAATCTCCCGAAAACGAACCGCAGAACGCTGATGGTGAATCATCAGAAACCGTACAAACAACTCCACGTGTAGCCAGAAAAGACTCTCGTCGGTCATCGGACAAACAGACAATACAGACCCCTGCGCCATCACGTCTCATTCCCGAAAATAAAGAGAATGAAACACCTTCCTCCACCAACAGTCGAAGGTCAAAAGAAGCAGCTACAGCACGTCTCCACGACTATGCTCCTGATCTTGCTCTATATGAGAAGGAGAGAAAGCGTGTCGGAGGTGTTATCTACGGAGGTAGACGTGTGTCGGATGAAGACCGAGTCAAAATTGATAAGAACTCTAAGAAACGTCGTTCTGCGGAACCACAAGAAGAGAGCGATGGCGATCAAGCCCCGGAAGTCAAACGACAAAAGAGAACTCGACCTCCAATCAGTATACACCTGTTAATTACAGGATATCAGAAGTGGATTGGAAAAGGTAATGAGAAGAAAGAGGACGCAGACAAGGTATGATATGATTATGCAATAGCTCTTCAGACAACATGCTCACACATAAATAGCGTCACCTTAGAGATCTCGGCATCATGGTTGTGCAAGATGCACGAAGATGTACGCATCTGGCAGCGCCCACGATTCTGCGAACAACAAAATTTGTGAATGCACTGGCGTATGCACCGGCTATCACCAGCGTCGATTTTGTGACCAGTTGCCTGCAACAGGATAAACTTCTCGACCCAAAAGACTTTCCGCTTGTTGACAAGGCCAATGAGGCAAAGTTCAGATTTTCGCTTGCTAAGGCGGCAGACAATGCTAAGAAAAATAAGAACAAACTGTTGAAGGGCTACCGGATCTATTGCGTGGATGATATTCGTGGCGGATTCGAGGCCTTCAAGTCCATTGTGGACACAAATGGAGGAGAATGCTTGTTGTTTCGTGGCCGACTTGCGCTGGCAAGCCAATCTCGGCGCGAGGAGAGCGATGATGACGAAAGTGAGATGGAAGATGATGAGCCTAGCCAAAGGGAAGTATTCCTTCTGAGCTCGGCTGAACCCAGACATGCTCGACTCTGGCCTCGTTTCCGCCAGGTGGCGAGCGACATCAGGAAGACACCCCGAATCGTCAGCGTCGACTGGCTTCTGGACATGGCTATGTCGCAGGAGCTCCGCGCAGCTGAGAATTACGAGGTCAGTGAAGATATGGTGCAAGATGCAGAGAGTTAGTGTTGGAACGAGGGCTTGAAATGTTCAGGGTATCGATTAATCAGTTGGGAGCGGCCTTTGTACATAAAGAATATCGAGCAACTGGGGTAGAGGACAAGCCTCAGTAATGAGTAGTCTTGCTACGAATAGCCATGATCCATAAGAACAAGCATTTAAATCCTTCCTTTAGAAGAACTTGACACCTTCCTCGCCCTCGTTGCCAAATATTTGAATTTTGCCCCTCTTAACGAGGATATTTAGCGTCTTCATCATGACATCGGTATCCATCCCATGGAAATCTGCAAGAAGTCAGGACCTATTGTGCCAGAGGATCATTCCAAGTGACTTCAGGGGGCATCTCACCTTGTGAAACTGTCGCTTCGCCCTGTACCAATTCATAGACTGTCAATACAGCCCCGCGCTGTCCAGTATTCTCAACCCAATCGGCAATAACATCTGCCCATTCCTCTGGTCTTCTCCACCAAATGTAAGCAATCGACTTTGGAGCCCCATTAACACCTGCACTTGCGTCTAACCACTCGGCCCGACGTCCACCTCCTCCTTCTTCCTCGCTCTTGGTCATCCATTCCACTACGTCGCGGGCTCCGGCGAGGTCTAACCGCTTGCGCAAGGTCGTGTTGTGGAAGAGCGGGGTATCAATAGCGTCTATTAGAGATAACCGATATTGGCGATGGTGCCGACACCATGCTTGAATTAAAGAAGACCATTTTTCAAGCTGTGAGAGGCGGGTGTTACTGTTCGGCTGCGGGGTGAAGAAAGGTGGGAAGTTATATGTTGGAGGGAATTGAAACGGCGTAGGCGCTGACATGATGACAAGACCTAATGGATATCAAAGAAAGGAGTGTTCTTCCGTTCAACAAATAGCGAACCGCAGGAGGGAATGATAAAGGAAAAGGGAAGAAAGAAAGAGGCGCAAATCAAATGATTATCAAGTTGGAGTTGGAGAAAGCTCGGGGCGGAGCGGAGTGGAGTGGAGTGGGGAATGGAAGTCCGCAAAATATTCCCTCGTCACTCTTCGACTTCATTTGACCCACGCAATTGCACACTCACATCGTCGACGTACAACTTTCCCTCCCAGACGAAATGGCAACACCACCTCCAAAGCGCCAAAAGCGCGACGCGTACCGCCGTAATCTCCAGAACCAATATGAAGCCCACCAGTCCGCCAATGTCGAGGTCGCCCAGGTCAAAATGCCTCAGAAGAAATTCTTCCGGCAACGTGCGCATGCGAATCCTTTCTCCGATCATAATCTTGACTAGTATGTGTCTACATTATCTCCCAATTTGGTCTATGTGGCTCTGAGTGCCATTGCGTCTTCTTCTTCTTCTTCTTCCACTGGCCAAAATACTTACATTAATCTTGAACTAACCTATCGCAAAAGCCCTCTAACACCGGCGCATATGGACTGGTCATCACACTTCCCCGCCTATCTGGACCCCGATACATCGAAGACAACTCTCGGCGGTGCGCGCAAGCTGTTGAAGGACGTCGAAGTGGCCGATATTGGTTGTGGATTCGGTGGATTGCTAGTTGGATTAGCTCCCATTCTTCCAGAGACATTGATGGTTGGTACGTTGATAACCCTCGACTGATCCTGTTTCTTTCCCCTCAAATTACCTACAAAGCTAACAGAGATCTAGGAATGGAAATTCGCATTTCGGTTCTCCACTATGTCACTTCGCGCATCCATGCCCTGCGCATGCAACAGCAAAAGCTTAAGAACGGAACCATCGCCGAGAATACCGTTCAAGACTCTAATAAGACCGAACAAGCCCCGCTCGAAGACGAGGTCGGAAACACGACGGCCATTGTTCCAGGCAATTACGAAAATATTAGCGGAATCCGCGCTAACACGATGAAATTCCTACCCAACTTCTTTGCGCAGCACCAACTGTCCAAGATTTTCGTCTGCTTCCCGGATCCGCACTTCAAGGCCCGTAAGCATAAACAGCGGATTATTTCAGAGTCACTGAATGCCGAATATGCCTATGTGCTCCGGCCCGGTGGTTTGATGTATACAATCACTGATGTGGAGGAGTACTACCACTGGGTTCTGCGGCATTTTGAATATCAGTCTGAAGAGGAGAAGGCTAGGGGTGGTGTGAAGGATCTTTGGGAACGTCTTTCTGATGAGGAGTTAGCCGCTGATCCTTGTGTACAAGTGATGAGCAATGAGACCGAGGAGTCGAAGAAAGTCACTCGGAACAACGGCAATAAGTATGTTGCAGTATTCCGCCGTAAGGCCGACCCCGAATGGTCTACATGATCCTGAAAAGGCGAGCATGATGTTTACTCTTACTGTATTCTGCAAATTTCAAAAAACCCTTGGTGTATAGGCGTCTAACCGAACTCTATCAAATGCATTTGGAGGAAAACAAACGGCGAACGCTAGAACAATCTGTATGGGCCAAGCCCTAAATCCAAATAAAAAAATCCGAATCATAAAACAAGTATTGAAGAGAAATCGCGATCATCACCCGAAACAAAAAAGTTCAATAAGTCATCACGCAGTAAATTCATCAAAATCGCGTTTCGATCGACAAGGAAATTTGAGATCTATAAACATCTCAGCACATTCCATGCGATTTCAGGCGTAAACCTTCGCATCTTTCACAAATGGCAAGCTGCACAGGCCCACCGATGATGCGACCCTTTGCTGTGCGTTTTGGCTCGCCTTCGCGTACAAAGAAGCGGCCATCGGACCCGAATCCGCTGCCACATTCATGGCAAGCAAAGCATCGTTCGTGCCATTGTCCACCGATAGCAGTGACGACGACATCGTCTAGAACGTGTTGCTTGCAACCCAGGCAGCGCGGGGCCGTTCGGCGAGAATGGCATTTGAGACACCAGGCAAAACCATCCTTCTCTACGAAGGGTGTCTTGGAGTCAAAGGGCTGTAAGAGTGTTAGGATGATGGCGTCAAGGGACGAGGGCTGAAAAAGGGTAGATTAAACGTACATCACCGCATTCGGCGCAGAAGAAGTGGCCGACATGCCACTCGGCACCGCAGGCAACGACCACTTCTCCTTCAATGGGCGTCTTACAGCTCTTGCAACGCGGACTGAATAGCTCATGGAAATCTAGGTGGCAGTAAAATCGAGGCACATGAGATTCGTTGGGGTCACTCTCGAGCCTTTCGGTTCGACTCGCAACTGGTTCCTCGTAGAAGGCGACGCATTCAAGGGCTGTAGAGCAATGGAAACAGATAAAACATTCTGGATGAAACCGTGATCCTCCAGCTGTCACGATCTTACCAGAGATTGAATGAGAGCATGATTCACAGCGAGCAGTCGGGACACCAGATCGAGAGTATGGAGTATACGAGCGGCTTTGCGGGTCTGATAACTGTCTTGTGGGCAACGCCTGACGATTCTGCTGGACCGCAGGCTGCTGTCTCGGCTGAAGAGGTTTCTCACTGTTTTGTGGTTGTTGTGTCATTTCTGAAATCGTGGGCTCTTGGATGTCAGGCACATTGATCACTGGCACTGAGGGAGGCTGTGAAACTTCAATAGTAGGCGTCACCTCCACGGTAGGCGTAACCTCGATGCATGGAGCTACCTCGATAGTAGGGATAGGAGGAGCCGGACTTGGCTCTACTGGCTTAGGCTGGTCACTTGGATACCATTTTGGGTCAAAGCTCACAATAGGTCGACCCATGCGATCACTGACGGCTGAAGGCATTGGTAATTTCTCGCTTCTGTCTTTCAGCCGTTTGCTCGTCGCTGCACGTATATCATCGCTACGAATTTCCTTGCCATCTTTGGTGGGGATATTTTCTTCGCGGGAGCTGGGAGGTGTCGGGGGAAGAGGATCGTTCCTCATGTAGGCTGGATTGTTGGACTGAGTCGGCGGGTTTTTGTGGATATCAAACTGTGAGATCCGATCCCGAACTGAACCTTCCTGGTTTTTGCGGTCTCGAAGCCAAGGAAGCGGCTTGTTGACACGCGGTAGAGCATTGCGTGGTGTATTGCGTAAAGCCGAGGAGTCCGATCTGCTGAAGTCGGGGCGAGGCTCTGATTCTTCCTTTGCCGAATCGACGGGTTCCTCATATATATGATCATCGGGATTTCTGAAGACGCCCCGGGATGAATCGCCGCTGACTTTCCTAGAACGGTCAACACCATCGGGGACCTGAGCTTTCGGTAGCTCTTCTCCTGGTAAAGCAAAGTTGACCCTACGGTTCTTCTTTGGGTTTGCATTGAGACTTGAACGTCTGCGGGGAGTTGAGTCAAGAGTAGCTTCGGCGAACTCCGGACTAGACGGGTTGCTTGAAGAACCACTAGATCCAACAGAATGGCGGAACCTGTTGGTCAAGCTCCCAGAGCTTCTTCGGGATTGACTTCGAGCGGAGGCCTGCGAGCCAGCATCTGGGTTATGGTATGGCGCATAAGGATTCTTGAAAGCCAGGCCAGGATTCTGGTGCATCCACACCAGCTCCGTAGCCTCATCCTGAGCAGCTTGATGAATACGAACATCATCATCTTGCACATTCATATCTTGCAACGCATCACGCAGTTCACGTGCTTCCTCTTTCTCATGGCGGCGCTGGCCGCTCTCACGATATGAAGGTACAGGGGAGGTAGCAACTGGGCGCGAGAAGACTTGAGATGGGAAAACATGCTTTCTGACCGTAGTTGACTGCGGCTCTTGAGCGAGAGGACGCCCAATTGGACCAGACTCGGTAACATGAGAGGTCGTACGACGATGCGATAAGGCGCTGCCGGCGCGGGGCTCCTCTTCTTTCGGGGGGCTGTTTTGTCTATACATGGAAAATGCGGATGCCGCACGGGGTGGTAAGTCATCTTGGGGGTCAGTTGTTGATATGCTGGATTTTCCAGGAAGAGGACGGGATCCAGTAGGACGCGCCGGTCGATTGGTTCGTAGATCTTTCAGATAGTTCGCTGTTTTGAAGGACGGCCGTCAGTTGAATACACTATCATAATGAAGGCACTTTCTAGTTTGTCTCCCTCTCCGACAGGGGAATGCCAGTCCAACAAAATAGCACCTTTGAGGAATTGGATCATGAGTCACTCACCGACTTGATCATTCGACATGTACGAGGGGCCAGGCGGGGAAACCTTGCGCTGGCCCGTTGGTCTGGTATGCTTGTACATGATGGAAAAGTGGCTATAAGATCCGGGGAATAGATAATGGAATCCCCAAGTGTTGCAAGCAAGCCGGCGAGCAATCCAGGGAGTAGAACTTGAAGATGCGACGTCAGGATCAGCCAAGGTATGAGCCTAAAGCCTTAAAGTTGGCCCAGCATGGCTGCCCAGCAGCAGCGGAAGAGTGGAGCATCGCGCGATCAGCGGAGCCCAAAACAAACACCGCCAGGGCAACGTCCCCCGATCGGGTTAGGGCTTAGGGCTGCCACGTGTAGTACATCCCTCGCAGAATTCTCCATGGAGTACATAGAAGTTAGTCATATACATTACATATTAATGTATATAACTGATCATTATTCATTCAAAGGTTCTCAATCACCAAGTAGTGGTAATAATCCTGACATGGTATATCAAACTATGTAGGAATAAACCAGATCTATTCCTCACCGCCTCCCCCGATCGTCTTCTCCGCATTGCTCCAACTTTGTGGGGTCAGCAAGGACCCTCTTTGAATCCTGCACTTCCTCATTGAAAGAACATGCATATATCAAACTATCTGTATTATGTACAGTACTAAACGGTGAGTATTTACATTATGCATACTTGTATAAGGCTCCGCTATTGGTGTATTTTCGCCGATAACCTCTCAACTTATTATGGCTGTAAATGTGAACTCGGTCATCTTCCCTGCGATGCCAAACTACGTAAAATCTTGTCGGCCACAACTCCGACCCCCAATTTCCCGATTACAGCCTAGTAGCTCTTCGCTAGTTCAAGCCATGACTACAAAGATTCATCTCTTTTCTACCGTTCTGCATCTCAACACTCATCTCATCCAAATTCACCATATGTCGCCGGAAACGGTAATCAAATAAAGAAGCCTCGGCTGCATATTACTAGTACTGGATATACCAGTACATATGTTTGAATTCGCCACCAACACCACGCGGAGTGACTCAGACTCTTTTCAATATAATTATCAATAGAAATGAACGACAATGAGCCAATAGAAGTGATTCGATCACATCACGACGACGAGTTCTCTCTCCACAGTCATCAGAACGAGCACGAACCCTCTCAGACTCATCCAGGACCGTCCGTTGATGCCGATGAGAAGTATAACCGTGACGTTCCGCCAGATGGAGGGTATGGTTGGGTTTGTGTTGCCTGTGTGTTCTGGATTAATGCACATACATGGGGAATCAATAGTGTAAGTAAGCTTCCAATATTCCGTATAAGTTTCCGACTTATATGCTATCTTATACTACTACCTTGTAGTAAATAGTATGCAGTACTAACCGAGGTACTATTTACGCAGAGCTACGGAGTCTTCCTGAGCCATTACCTTTCTCACAATGTCTTCCCCAACACATCACCCCTGTTCTACGCTTTCACCGGGGGTCTGAGTATTTCTTGTGCACTTCTCGTGGCTCCATTAGCCACTCATCTCATTCATATTTTCGGCACCCGTTTCGTGCTCAACCTGGGAGTATTCTTTGAGACCCTTTCCCTCATTGGCTCATCATTTGCAACTCAGAAATGGCACATCATGCTCAGTCAAGGTGTTTGTTTTGGCTGGGGTATGGGCTTCCTGTTCGTGGCCAGCGTTGGCATCGCCCCTCAATGGTTCCATAAGCGCCGTAGTGTCGCTCAAGGAATAACTGCTGCTGGATCTGGACTGGGAGGACTCATTTACTCCCTCGCGGTGGGTGCCATCATTCCTCGTTTCGGTCTTGGCTGGGCCTTTCGAATTTTGGGCATCATCGCATGTGTTGTGAATCTGGTATGTGGAAATCTACTTCGTGACCGCAATAAACTCGTCGGCAGCCGCTTGACGGCCTTCCATTTTCCTCTTGTGCGTCGGCCAGAATTCTTGCTCTTCTTGGGATGGGGTATCTTCAGCATGTTAGGATATGTCGCGTTGTTATTCAGCGTGGCCAATTTTGCGCTATCCGTTGGTCTCACGTCTCATCAGGGCAGTATTGTTTCAGCCCTGTTGAACTTGGGACAGGGTCTTGGCCGTCCCTTCGTGGGTATGTTCAGTGATCGTCTTGGTCGCATTAATATCGCTACCATCCTGACCTTTCTTTGTGGCTTTCTCTGCTTGGTATTTTGGATCTTCGCAGACAGTATGGGTGTAGTCTGCTTCTTTGCCGTTCTGGTTGGAACAGTCGCAGGCACATTCTGGGCCACCGTCTCCCCCGTATTGGCCGAGATCATCGGTCTACGAGATCTGCCTTCTGGCCTGAGTATCACCTGGCTTACCCTCGTGGGACCTTGCACTGTATCCGAAGCTATTGCCCTGCAGCTCCGCAGCAACAAGTCGGATGGAGGAACCAATTATCTCAAAGTCCAATTGTTTACGGGCTTTATGTACATTGGTGCTTCATTATGCATATGGCTCGTTCGAGGCTGGAAGGTCGGAGAGCTAGAGCGTGCCCAGCAACGGCGAGATTCCGTTGCCCGAGAAGCGCCCAAAGAGGGAGACAAGCAGGAACGCCCTGTGGCTATCGCATCTTCTGCTCGGTCAACCGATTTGACGTCGGATGCTCAAATTTGGGCACCAGTCGGGTTAATCCGTAGAATGGTAGCACCAAAGCAGGTATGAAGGGAACGATATGTATATGCAATGATACAGGGCATCAACTTCAACATCAAGTTGAATCATGGCTAGTACATACACTGAATAGTATTCAGTAACGAATTACTCTAGAAAATTGAAATCGTTGGAACATTCGAAGGCAACCCTAAATCATATGTAGAAAACCGGTTGCTAAACGCCAATTTTTGGGTCTATAAACTACATGATGAACTTATCTCATTATCCGGTAATCAAGATCCGCACGCGTCTCTTGCCGGCGCCTCGGCCCTCTTCCTTGACCGAACTGACATTGACTTTTACCCTCTGGAAGAGTTCCACATCAACACCTCGCTCCTTTTCGGGGTGTCCTTTTTCTTCAACACGAAGAGTGTACTCCTCGGGATCGAAGTGAGTAGTGCGATGGACTGCCAATTCACGTCGTTCAGAGACAGAGAAAGAGCCGGACTCGCCAGGAAGTACAAAGTCCTCCAGACGAACAACACCCTCGATACCGAAGCGTGGAACGAAGACCACAACACCATTCTCGAAGACACGCATCACGTAGCCTTCCTCATCAATACCGGTGTCAGTGCCTCCCGCTGCCATCTTTTCGCCACGGGCCTTCAGTGCTTGTCCAACATAGTATTCGATACTCGCACGGCCGGCAAATTGGGCATTGCGGTGCCGATAGTTGATATTTCGGCAAATGTCTTCAAGTTTACCGCGGGTGTGGACACCCTCAATGACCGCATGGCCATCTTCACCCTCATAACCGATAGCCGAAGCGAGTTGTCGGTGAACAAGCAAGTCGGCATATCGTCGGATGGGTGAGGTAAAGTGAGTATAGATGGGTGATGCCAGACCGTAGTGACGGAATTCGGGCTCGGCATGGGCACCGGCACAGAAGTACTCAGCAGAGGTCATGCAACGGGTCGCCAGAATACGGACGAGAGTATTGAAGAAGGGATTCTTAGGATCGACACAGCGATCGAGTGAGCTGGCAAGAGCGCCTGAGCTAGATACATCGAGCTCCATGCCTCGCTTCTTCGAAAGCTGGTTGATTAAATCTTCAAAATTTTGTGGTGGAGGGGTGGCGTGTCGTCGTAGCAAAGCTGTTTGCGAAAAGGAGTCGAAAATTTTAGAAGCAACGGTAATGTTTGCGAGAAGCATGAACTCTTCGACCAAGCTGTTGGTCGCAAGCATGGCTTTAGTCTTGACGTCCGTCAAAGGATCGCCTACTTCATCGCTGGCTTCAATTCGGACTTCTGGGGATGCGAGATTCAACGCGCCAGCATCATATCTCCTCTGGCGAAGAATCTTTGAGAAGTGGAGGAGATGCCGCATGCTTTCGGTGAGTTCATCTTTCTGAGATGGATCATCAATGCGTAACTGGGCCTGTTCATAGCTGAAGGCCTCGCGGGAGCGAATGACTGACTTGGTGAAATCCGAAGATACAATTTCTGCATTAGGAGTGACCTCCCAGATAACGGAAAAGGCGTAACGCTCGACATAGGGCTTCAGGGAACATAGGTCTGTACCTAACAAGTGAGGCAGCATATCAATACGCTTGTCAACCAAGTACACCGTGCTTCCGCGGACACTGGCTTCAAGATCCATGGGATTATTGGGCTTAACAAAGTGAGACACATCTGCAATGTGAACACCGACTTCGAAGTTACCATTTGGCAGTGCGCGGGCATGGAGAGCGTCGTCAATATCCTGACATCCGGGAGGATCGATACTGCAAATAAGTAAATCCCGGAGGTCTCTGCGGCCGTTCCAACCCTTGTCCTCCTTGGACGCCGGAACTTTCCAATCATGACCCTCTGCAGGAAGGCAGTCTAAGACGGATTTGGGGAAAGGCTTGTATTGTACATCGTACTCCAGAAGAAGTGCTTCCGTTTCTGCGCCTTTAGTCTCCAGCTCGCCCAAAGATCGAATGAAGTGACCGCTGGGGTATCGAGAGTCCCGATCCCAACTATCAATTGTAACAAGGATGCGCTGGCCGAGAAGGTCACCGGCTTGTCGTGTCCGAAGCCGGATCTTAGGAACCTTCTTGTCCATCGGTAACACAAAAACGGTCTGTTGACGACGGCCCGAAGCAGCCTGGGAACCAGTCGAGGTGGAGTCGACATTGCCAACATACTGACGCCAACCACGCTTAATCATACCAACGACCTTGGCAGTTGGCTGAGGCTTGCCCTCAGAGCTGTTGCCATGAGCTTTCTTAACCTCTTCTTGCAAAGCCTTGCGCTCATTTTGCGAAACAACAGCCTCGGTGTCTTCAGAATCAGGATTGTCATTTCGTGTCACTGCCTCCTCATCGACAATCTTGGTAGAAGGAGATTTCCATTGGTCCTGCGGCAGGACTTCAATGACAACCACATCACCTGAGATTGCTCGGTTGCTGTTATCACGACCCAGAATAAGGAGTGGCTTGTTGAATGCTGGAACCTTGACAGATGCCTCAAGGTAGTTATAAGGCGAGACATTATACACACCCTGATGCAGATTACCTGCTCGCAATCCGGTCATCAATTTTGACATTGACAGGTATTCTGGGTAGAATAGCTGTCCGGCTGGTCCCTTGGTGTCTCGGGCTTCCCGCGCCTCACTAATCATGTCCAGCAACTTATTCGAATCCTCCAAGCCGGAGACGTAGTCTGAAAGTGACAGAGCGGTAACATTCTCTGCTTTGGCCTTCCTGATGTTATCTTTATCATCCGTAATAACGACAATCGCGGGGACAGATTTTTCCTTCTTGCCCTTCTTTGCTGAGATTTTAAGATGTTCCTCATACCAGCTCGCCACAGCACGAACTGCACGATCGTTGCGGTCATTAATTGACTCATCTGGCCCTCTCCTCACATGTGTCTCAAGGCGAAATTCGTTAAAGAAAAGGTAGAAACGCTTCTCATCGGTTTTGATGAGAGAAAGCAAACGATTGTAGAGTGGCAGTGACTGGTTGCGGAGTTCTTCGAGGACAGTTTGTAGAATAATGACATCGTAAAAGGCGCCTGTATGTTCGAAAAGGTCCATTCCATTCAAAAGCGCATTGGTGTCAGGGACGAGGTAATGACCGCGAGGGAAGGCCTTTGTGCCGGCGGGACGATCAGAGAGGACGAATGGCGCAACTGGCTTATGTTAGCATATAATACCCTATGGTGAACTTAACAGAGCCCTTACTGTTTCCATTCGCATCAGAAGGCGCAATCGAGGGGCATAGTGAGCAGAGTTTCGAGGAACAAGGAATGTCTTGCCTCAGATAGAGCTCGCGAACAATCTTTTGCACTTTTCCACTCTTGGTGGATCTCACAAACACCTTGCTGGTGACATTAGAGGCTTGTGGGTTAGAAGAGAGATCTCTCCTGAGACTCTTCATTATTGCGATGGATCTATGCCAGAAAGAAACAACCTGCTACTTGCGAGGCACAGCTTGTAGGTGAGAAGAACAACTGCTGGCCGAGAAATCCGATATTTGCGAGGTTCCATCCCACCGGCAAGCGATGAGTAAGCGCCTTATCGCCCGCCGATGTGCTCATCGGAGGAGTATCTGAGCAATGTCCTCCACCACCACCGCCTGAGCATTCCTTTTGAAATATTTTCGCTATTGCATACTAGAGATCTGTGGTAAAATGGTTCTTGCCGTAGGTTGTCAATGTCAAAGAGTTTCGATAGGGTTGTTGACCCGCTTGTTCTACAATATAGGCAGTGGGACAGCTATGCGCAACAGCGAGCATAACTTCCAATCTAGCCCAATGTCAGACATTGGTTCGCAAAGCTACTGCTGCAGGTGCCAAGGTAATTAAAATATTCTGTACAGTCTCTATTATATTTAGCGGGCAACAATCTGACTCTACTGTAGGTTCTGTTTCTTCCCGAGGCCGCGGACTATATTGCCTCGTCAGCCGAAGAATCGTTTTCTCTAGCTCATTCACAGGAACAGGGTGACTTTGTCTCCGAACTTCAAAAAGCAGCGAAGCTTTCACAAATTCACATCAATGTTGGCATTCATGGAATTGCTTCGGAACACAGACTCAAGAACTCACTGGTCTGGATTGATGATAAAGGCGCTATAACCCAAGATTATCAAAAGGTCCACTTGTTTGATGTTGACATCAAAGGAGGCCCTGTACTGAAAGAAAGCACGTCAGTAAATAAACAAGTCCTCGGTATTTGTTTTACTATCGCCCACTAAAATCTGTAACAGGAACGTCCAGCCCGGTCAGGCTATACTGCCTCCCTTTGAAACCCCAATTGGGCGGGTTGGTTTAGCAATCTGCTTTGATGTAAGTGCCAGATGATCGATAAAGAAAAAATGTTGACGATGAATGCCTGGTTGATACTAATTCTTCACAGTTACGGTTCCCAGAAATCAGCTTAGCATTAAGACGGCAAAATGCCGAAGTCATAACTTACCCATCAGCATTCACAGTTCCCACTGGGAAAGCCCATTGGGAGTCTTTACTTCGAGCACGCGCTATTGAAACCCAGAGCTATATAATTGCCGCCGCACAAGCAGGACCTCATAACGGGAAGAGACGGAGCTACGGCCATTCTATGATAATCAATCCATGGGGTGAAGTGGTGGCGCAGCTAGGAGAGGAATATCAAGAGCCAGAAATCGCGACTGCAGAAATCGATTTAGATCTGGTTTCAAAGATCAGACGGGAGATGCCCTTGCTGCGACGGACTGATCTGTATCCAGAGGTATGAAGCTAAAGGGACCCCCTGAGAAGCACTGGTGCATGGCCCGCAGGCCCCCATAGCAATATGTATAGGACAGAGAAATCTTTAATCAAGTTAAGTAAATACCTTTCCAGGGCTCGGGACTTGTGACTGGGCTCAGTCATGCGAAGAAAACGAAATCTAGAAATATGAGAATGATGAATATCATTGTTTTGATCCACCTTTATTCGTGTGGTATAAAGAAGACTGGACGAAATATCGAGTAGTACAACAGGTAATGGAAATGGAAAGAAATGCGAAAACCCCATCTAGGAAAAGGAACGGAACGTCATGTCTGCCACCACAGGTGACACAAGTGTAAACCGGGATCATCCTTTTCCGATCTCTCTATGTACAGTGTACAGAATAGGCCCCAAGGCGCTTCGTTTAGTTCTTGGCCTTCTCGGGGTCTTCCAAGATACCCTCAGCCTCCAGTCGTCGACGGGCCTCCTCAAGAGCCCAGGTTTGTATGCTAGAGAAAGTCAGTATTGGTAGTCTAAGGTTCGGCTATGATGTCCTTGTGCTAAGACAAGAAGGCTATCTCAATGTGTCGAATAGAGGGGAAGAAAGGATACGTACGAGGTATCGGGCTTGAAAACATATGCAACGCCAGCAACGAGGAAGCTGCCAATGAATCCGTAGTACCAGATGTTCTCCCAGCCTTCCTTCTCGTACTTCTGGCCGGGCTTGACACCGAACAGCCAGCCGGTAGGAGGATCATAGTGGCTACCGTGGTCGCCACCGCGCAGAGCGCTTCGGGTCGAGAATCCTTGAACGTTTTGCGGCCGGCGCAGGAGGCAGCGCGAGCGGAGGAGTTGCGATACTGGTCGAGCGGTCATCTTGAAAACGAAGATCGCGAGGTAGGGGAAGTCGGAAAAGGCGGAGTGGAGAGAACGAAATATGAGCAAGGCCAACAGCTGGTCCCCTTGCCTAGATGACAATCACAGTCGCAATTGGTATGACACTGGGGTAGCGATGAGTGGAGGGGTGGATTGATGTTGAAGCCGCAAAAGGCCGCTGGGAGCTGACCAGTCAGACGCTAGTCCCATTTGGGTGATTTTCGCTGTCCGCCTTTGGCGCCCGAGAAGTCAGGCCGCAACACATTTTAACTAACTATTAACTAACTACTTGGTACTAACTAACTAGCCTCAGTGCCTTAGAAAACAGGCACAATGTCGCGACGCGCGACCCCGACGCGTTTCTTATCGCCTCGTTCAAAGGTCCCTCAAGTCGTTTGGTCTTAATTATACCATCTCTAACGTGTTGATCATATAAGTGTTGTCCTCCTCGGAATAACATCTCTCACTTGATCGTGCTTACCACATCATTGAATTGACGAGCGCATACTCGCCTTGCTCACATTGTTCGCCCAAGACTCGAGCCTCGAAAATGCGACATTAGCCGTTTTGAGAAACCATTGGAATTTTTGATATCATTGGACTACCGGAATGGCGACCAACAACAATTCATACCCAATTTCCTCTGGCTCGCGTACAAAACTGAACGCATTCCGTTATCAAGAAGAGTGCGCAGCTTCGGACGACAAAGCGACTTCAAAAGACGAGTCGAAGCCAGCACATGTGAACAAGGAAAATCAGAGCTCATGGCTGAACGGGGTGGTGGAAACGACACACATGTCTCCTGATAAAAGCAAGCCGTCAATAGAAGAAGCTCCTGCGGGAGAGCTGCGGCCAACCAAAGAATGCCCCCAGACACCAGGAAATCGAATACCCCTCGCCGACCTCATAAGCAACGCCGAAGATTCCTTTGACCCAGCACCAGGCCCAGATGTAACACCCGTGGATCATGTCGTATGGCAGCATATACCCGCAAGCTCGAACCCTGATACGTCGTCTCAAACACCAGGCGGCCGTCGAAAGAAGCGGCGCCATAGTTCATCCCCAGCTGGTTCTCCTTCACACGCGAATCGAAAGAAAACCAAAGAACCGCTCGATCTCCAATCTATACAGGCTTTATTCAAAACACCACAACATGATCTTGCGGCGGAGCTTTGGAATAACTATATGGATAAGAATATGGCTGGTGGAGCCGACGACCTTCCCCCAAATCGCCTAGCAAACCTTCTTTCCTCATCTCCGCAAACTCCTGTTTCCGGAAGAACAAGTCGAGACTCATCCGGGTTGAGGCGTTCAATCAGTTGTGCTGCTGAGTGGCCAACATCTCGAGCCAAGAGAAGACGCTTCCATCGACAAGAGCAGGGCTCGGGTCGAGGCATATTCTCTCGCACAAGCAGCAATGTTTTGGACTCGGGTAGAAAGCCGCCATCGCGGATCAATTTTTTATTGGAAACTATTGAAAAGAGTCTCCAGCCACCGCAACCAGCTGATATGGGCCCTCCAGGCTCCTCTCCACTCAGGCAACGCATTGACGCTCAACGCTGCCGCTCATCGTCCCCCATTACCGATCGGAAAGGCCTTGGTGACATTGGGATCAAACAGAACCCATCTTTCCCATCCGGAAAGGACCAAGTTCCTGTGAGAAGTAGTGATTTCCAGGACTCCTCGGAATTTGGCGACGATGATCTCGATCAAGACCTAATGGAACTAGCAGACGCTTCCGCAGACCCGTTTGTCGACACAGTCGCAGATCGGAATGAGTTCAATTCCTTTGGTTCCTCCGCATGGTCAAGCTTTGGAGCAGATAAACTGCAACCAAAGAATCCCGAGCGACTACATGCAATAAACAGTCAACCGCCAGCTGTTAATAAACTTATGAATAACGAGACCAAGCCTGATGATTCAGACGACTTTGATGACGAATATGGGGATTTCGACAACATCCAAGACATCCTTGCCGAGTGCGACGAGAAGCAGGATCAATGCAAGCCAGTCGATTCCAAGGAACAGATTAATGAGAAGCCAGATGTCTCATCTGCAGCTAGAGCTGATGGCGCAAATGGCAGGCTTCTAGACACAGCGGCCCAAGGCGTCGCTGCGGCATCTTCCGAGGACGAATTTGATGATGACTTCGATTTGGATGCTATAGAGCAGACCATGAAGCAGGCAACCCATAATGAGGATCATGTTTGTCGCTCTTGATGGATATACCCTATTTATATACTGAGACGGATAACAATAGAAACTGAGGGATCGCCAAGCAATCAAACGCTACCGTATCGTTGAAATTGCTCAGAGTACCTACGTGACTCCTAAAGGGCGTACACAACCTGAGCAGGCTCGTCTCCCCCTTCCCCCTTCCCATCCCATCTCCCAGAAAGAAGAACTCGAGTTCTAACGTACCTGTAGGTACTCTCAGTTGAAGACGAAAAAACCAAGAGTCGCAAAGTTATCATCTTACGAGAGTCATGGTATGATAGTCCGTGCAACAAGGACTCCTATCTCCATTTGATCGGAGACTTTGACTCTACCGGCTTCTGTGTCGTGGATAGTACCAACCACATGGTCATCCTTCACCCCGATCATCTGATATCTGCCACTGTTGTGGCAGACTCGATTGACTGTCAACGCCGTGCTGTTTTACAAGATCGTATCAAAGCATTTTCTCAACTCGAAAAACCGCAGACATTCGGCGTTTTCTTTCACGAGGTCTTCCAGGAGGCCTTAAAGGCTAACAAATGGGACATGGACTCTTTGAGGTGCCTCGTTGAACGAGTGCTCCGGGGGCATATTGAAGAATTGTATGCAATCAACATGAGTGTGCCAGAAGCAACAGAGGAAATTATGGGGAAGATCCCAACAGTCTTAGCTTGGGCAGAGACTTTTCTGCATTCAAGCCCACAGGTACGTTAGCTTTTGAGCAAATCATTGGACAGGATTCTCATTCAGCTGCTAGGCCAATTCCACTGTCGAGGATCGCAACAGTTCAAAGCTCAACCTAAGTATAAATAAACTACTCGAAGTGGAAGAACATGTCTGGTCGCCGATGTATGGGCTCAAAGGAAACATTGACGCCACAGTTCAAGTTGCATGCCGCGACGATTATGGGATTAAGAATCTCCTCGTACCTCTGGAGCTGAAAACTGGAAAACGGGATACGAATCAAGGTCACAGAGCCCAGACAGCCCTATACACCCTTCTTCTCTCTGACCGATATGGTACGCTATCTGTTTCTTATCCGAATACCAAGAGCTTGCACTAATAATTCCTAGATATTGAGGTCACATTCGGGCTTTTATATTATCTTGAAACTTCTAGGACCCTCAGTATCCGAGGTATTCGTCATGAGCTTGTTCAGATGCTCCAAGTGCGTAATCAACTTGCAGGTTTCATCCGCGAGAGAACGCAGCTTCCACCAATGCTCAAGAAAGCACGCATGTGTAATAGGTGCTATGCGAGAACTCCCTGCCTGATGTACCATAAGCTGTCAGAAAACGGCGATGGAGAAACAAGTGGCCTTGGTGATGACTTTGAAGCTGCCACCCAGCATCTTGGTCCCGGTGATCAGGACTTTTTTCGCAAATGGGACGATCTTCTCACAAAGGAGGAGGGCAATCTTATCAAATTTCGACGAGAGCTGTGGACTTTGCTCAGCAATGAACGAGAATCCCTCGGTCGTTGCTTTGGCGGCGTGGTCATCGATCCTCGTTCTGTATCAGAAATACAGGGCGGCTCAAAAATCAACCGCTACCGTTACACTTTCATTAAACGCCAAAGGCCCCCTGGTTTCTCCTTTGCCGAATCTCAGATATCTGTCGGTGAACCAGTTGTTGTTTCCGATGAGAAGGGGCACTTCGCACTCGCGAATGGTTACGTTGTCCATGTGAGCGCTTCGCATATCACAGTGGCCGTAGATCGAATGTTGCACGATGCGAGATCCAAAACAGTTGGATTCAATCGCAAGACAAACCAATCATTCAAAGGCATCATGGAAATTGAACAGACCGGGAAATCAGAACTAGAAGATCCGGATGAGCAACTTGTCTATCGAATCGACAAGGATGAATTCAGCAATGGTATGGCCACTGTTCGGAACAATCTCGTCTGCCTGATGGACAAGGATTTGTTTCAAGCAAGACATCTGAGAAGACTTATCGTCGAAGGCCAAGCTCCTAACTTCAAGTCCTCATCCACTGCATATAACATATCCGGCCCTGACAACCTCAATGTTGACCAGAAACAAGCAATCGACAAGGTCATGAGTGCTAAAGACTATGCTTTGGTTCTTGGGATGCCTGGAACAGGAAAGACAACCACCATCGCTCATATAATTCGAGCTCTGGTTGCACAAGGCAAAAGTGTTTTACTGACTTCGTACACGCATACAGCAGTCGATAATATCTTGCTGAAGATTCGCGATGACGGTATTCGTATTCTTCGCATTGGTGCAATCACGAAGATCCATCCGGATATTGAAGAGTTCGCAGATCTGGCGGCAATTCCGAAGGCTACCATCGAGGAACTCAAGGATTCATACGAGAAGCCACAGGTGGTGGCGACGACTTGCCTTGGCGTGAACCACAATATCTTCAACCAACGGATATTCGACTATTGCATTGTTGACGAAGCGTCACAAATCACGCTCCCAGTCTGCTTAGGTCCAATCCGCATGGCAAGGACCTTCATCCTTGTTGGCGATCATTACCAGCTTCCGCCATTGGTGCAAAACAAGGCCGCTCAAGAAGGAGGTCTGGACGTTAGTCTCTTCAAGTCACTTTCCGATGGGCAGCCCGAGTCTGTGGTCAATCTTGAGCATCAATACCGCATGTGCGAGGACATAATGCTACTTTCCAACACGCTCATATATTCTGGTCGTTTGAAATGCGGTACACCGCGGGTCGCTGCTCGCTCACTCGAAATACCAAATATTCATGCTCTCAGCCAATTTCACTCCAATGACTTGAAATCTCAACAAGGAATGTGTATGGGCTCTGGCCATGGACGATGCTGGCTCCAAGATCTAGTGGATCCATCCAACAAAACCCTTTTGGTCAATACAGACCCTCTTGGTGCCTCTGCCCTCGAGGCCGCCCAAGGGCAACGTATCGTGAACTATACAGAAGCTGTTTTATGTTCGCAACTTGTGGAATCATTCATTGCGAGTGGTATCTCAGCCCAGCAAATTGGCGTCATCACATTTTATCGAAGCCAGCTCGCAGTCCTCCGACAAACTCTTTGCCGATACTCGCCAGACCTTGAGATGCACACTGCCGATAAATACCAAGGTCGGGATAAAGAGATCGTCATTCTCAGTTGTGTTCGAAGCAACTCTGAGAACCACGTTGGTGATCTTCTTCGCGATTGGCGACGTGTCAATGTCGCATTTACGCGTGCCCGGACGAAACTTCTTGTTGTGGGTAGCAGGTCAACTCTGCGTGATGGCAATGATCTTCTCTGCAAGTACGTCAATCTCGTTGAAGGCAAAAATTGGGTCTATAATCTCCCATCCAATGCTGTTGAGAACCATTCTTTCCCAACTGCCACTCTCAGTTCCACGCAGCTGCCTTTCCAGTCCCCGGAAGCCGACAAGGTGTCTGGCTCTGCGAAGAAGCAGTGTGGAAATAGCAGGACTTCACCATTTCGTGAACGCGAGCCACTCAGCCCGTTGGGTTCTCGACAGCCTCCAGGTTACCGAAAACCCGCAAAGAAGGGCACCAAGTTATTCAATGGGAATTCTGTTGTTGGTAACAGACCTATCATCCAGGATCTTGTTAATGATATAGCTGGCTAGAATTGTCATGGCTTGGCCATGCTTTCTTGATTGCTCTTTTTACTTGAATGGTTTTGTTACGTATTGCATTGCTGGTGGACAAACGAGCGTTAAATTACGCGCACTGTTTTCTTGGGGTTTGCATATGGATCTATACTACAGCCCTGGAGGTTGCAGCATTATGACCGTCACTTCTGCCTCTGTCAAACAATAATCTTTCACAAACAACATTGAGATCGTAGATTAGGTTTGACGTTAATTTTCAGATTCTAGAATGTACTAATAATAGTATCATCGTCGTCCGATCTGCTGAAGACTGCAGGGCTGTTCGTTATACTACTACTTGTATTTAAAACGAGTTCTACCTCGGTTAATACACTGTAGTACAGATTATGCTGCATATTTCGTTTCGTCGTCCAGACGTATTACGAAGGCAAGTACACGACACTCAAGGACTGACTAGAACAGGACGAGCTCGAAAAAGCTGTCCTAATGCACCTACAAAGGAGTAGCATAAAAAACGCATGTCTTTTGTTTCTAGTTTAAAGAACGACATCATAAGCAAGTCTCCTGTTCAAAGTGATGTTTTGTAATCTCCTCCACGCTTTGATCCATCCATCCAAGATGGGCTGGTTCTCTGGTAGAACCAGCAAGCGGAAATACCATGGCAACCCCAAGCAAAAGATACAAATCTCGATATTTTGGTTCCAACTCCCTGTAATACAAGAACGCTTCCTTAACTCCAGAGCGAGGCAAACTCATCGCAAATGCACTTGACTAAGGACAAAAGAAGCAAAAAGAAAGAGAGTAGAGGAATAATACAGCGAGCGAAGGATGAAGAGCCCTTGACATCTACACTAGCATGAGACATGTCAGAGTTTGGCATTGACGGCTTTGGCGGCCTTGACGGCATCAAGTAGCTGTTTCCCTGTCTTTTCATTGCATTGAGCTTGTTTTCCCTTGGACGTATTCAGATAGGTTCGTCTCCCATCTTTCTCGATTCTCCACCGGGCATGATTGCCGGGATTGGCGACGAAATTCGCAGGCACTTGTGGCTTGACGAAATCGAACACTTTTTGGGTTGGCTGCAAACCAGCCCGGGGTAAGGCTGGAGCTGACGATGAAGGTCCCGGCACGGAAGGAGCTGGGCGTGGTACCCATTGAACTTGCTGATGCTGATGATATGTTGTGCCATGTATATTCACTTGAGAGGATGTCCGAGCATTGGGAGTATATCCATTTGGTGTGGCCCGAACCATCGGGTTATGACGAGGACAGTGTTTATGGTGATATTCTAGAAGCTGCTGGATTATCCGTATTGTTTCTTGACATGAGGTTCGGCAAATGTTATGTGGTAACTGAGAACAGCTTAAGCTCTGACGCCCATAAACAGGCATCTGTCGAGGCACAGGTTGAGATGGATGCATAGGTACCGCATTATAATAGACGGGTTTCTGCCGAGGTACAGTTTGAGGCGGATGCATAGGCGATGGATTAGATGAAGTTTGAGGAAGTCCAGGCACGGGTGAATGTTCAGGAACAATGATTGGTCCAGGTTGTTGTACAGAAGGTGTGGACGATAGAGAATGCGGAGATGGGTAGGGATATGAATTGGGGGCAGCCTCATTCAAAGGCTGAGCGAGCGAGGTGTTGTTCTTGTCCACGGATTCGAGCATGTTTGTATCCTGGTCCTCTGCATCCTGGTCTTCTGCATCCTTGTCCATAGCGTATAAATTGTTGCAAAAGGCATTGAAAAGGGCGGCAGATTCCTTGTCTTCAAACATAGGTTCCGGTGCACCAAACATCCAGTGCCTGGAGCTGGAAGGCGCACTGGAACTGTCGTCCGACATGGTAGCCCGAGCTTCAGAAAGAATAACGAAATTAAAGAGCGTGAAAGCGAGGGTGAGAGCAAGACAGAAGCAAGAAGCCTATCTGGACAGCGTATAGAAGATCGTATAGTTGGAAACGAGTGGTTGTGAAAAGAGAAAGAATGATGAGAGAAAGAGGCGTAATTAATGGGGATATAATGCAGTCACAATGTCATACTGCTTCTTCTTGCCGACGCCCCTTTTGATAGTGTAATAGCTCAGATCCCTGGATACAAGAATTCAGTGATGATCGATGACCGAAGCCCCAACGAATTCCCAGCAGATCGCATGGCGAGCATTCGGTGTGGGCTCTGCTGCATTTGGAAGGAGCAGATCTGGAGCAACTGCAATGCTAAAGCCGTCTCTTCCCTCTACAGCCTGTCTGTTCAATGCTGACGAGGAAAGAACAAACCAGGCCCCCGAAGAGTTGAATGAAGTGGACTTTCCTGATTGAGCACTACCGTCGCCCATTTAGGGCGTAGATTAGCTTTCTGATATCTCGGTACGCCACGCAGATTGGGGTCCATGGTTCACTAACAGGAGATTCAAAAAAAGTTGCATGGTCCAGGTTGAGGAAATGAGACCGTGCCATTTCAAGCTGATCAGATTAACGGTATTGGTACCATTATAATCAGGTACACTATAGCGACTGAGATATGGGTCGACTGAATCTTCCGCAGAAACACGAGATGATCGAAGTTGGGCCATGGAGATCCATTCGCAAAGAGCACCGCATCGATCTTGCATATCCACATGGGACATATCGTTTTTTGAGACTACTTCCTGTAAGGAAGGGGTCAAGATATTCTCAAGTTTGGTCCGACGCTGGGATGACTCAAGAAGTTGCGGATGTAATTTTTCAATGGGCTTAGGTGCTTCGCAAATATTAGCAAATTGTTCGTGGATTGGTTCGGGGATTGAGCAACACTACCACCATCCTGGCTTGCGGGCTCTAGGTCGCAGAACAACCAAGCTAGACTATGGTTGAGAACGTTTCCAAAAGCCCACACAATACGCTCGAACCCTTTTTTACCATGCAGCATTGACGGTAGTCGAAGGTTCAGTTCGACCACTAATGATCAGGTCAGCTCCTATATCTTCTTCTTCAACAGCGGTCAAGAAATATCAACTTACAGAATCTTTCCTTTCCATGTTTCCTACCGCCACTGCGAACAGGCTTTCCGCTGAGCCCTGTGCGCTCATAGATTTCTTTGCCCATTTCGATTTTGCAAATCCCTGATATGAAAGGTAATGTCAATCATTGAGCTAGTCGCAAATCGATTTGCTGGGTGTCGGAGTACTGACCATCTATCAGGGTGAAAACAGTGTCTGACCCCGAACGGCCTTCGGATATCATGATGACATTCCCTAGTGATGATGTTACTCTTTTGCTCTAATTTCGTGAACAGTCGAGGACAACGCCACCTGGCATGTCTTCCGTGGTCAGGAAAATTTACCAGATCTGACATATTTGTTGAAGAAGTCATTTTCCAGAATACTGGAGGGAGACATGAAGACTCGAGCATATTGAGGCTTTGTCAGCTTCGCATCTAGTGATGATGCAATGCTGGTATAGAGTATCTCTGGAAGAATGACCTCGACCTACTCGATATGATCAGTCTCGTGAATGATGGATATGTCAAGTCTGTAAAGAGTTCGGGAGTCACTAACCGTATGTGCCAAGGGGTGATTAAGAATCGCCGAAAAAGGTGACTTCTTGCTAGGAATCTTCTTCGGATCCACAAAAGTGGGAAGTTGACTGATGGTCGTGAAGCACTTTTCGCGTTCAGACGCGCTATCTTCGAAATCAAACATGATACAGGGGCTCAATTGGCCACGATAGCTCAGCAGATGACACAGTGAATGGGTGTCGCGTGAAATTCAGGCTGCTGGTATTCTTCGGAAGACGTTGTGGAGGGTTGACCATTGGACGTCGAGATTTAGAGATTCGCTGGCAATAAGCCTTATCGATAGGGAAGCTCCATAATGCCACGATTGGTGTAGATTATTAGTGGATCTTCAACTAGTTATCCTAGTCTGAAGATGTTGAATATCATGGGTTTTAGTATGGGGACTTGATAAATATTTAACGAATATCGCATTGTGAATGTGCAAAATTATTTAGACTCGGGGGTTGTCTGGTCGCGAGCTCAGGTACCATTGGTTACCCTCGAGTATAGTTACACCTCTACCTCTGTGTTGATATGGAAGAATGAATATACAGCAGCGGACCAAGCTCACTTTCAAGTGAGGTAGAGTAGGAGTAGTGATCAAGACTATCTATCACAGTTCTACATTCAAGCTCGAGTATACCAGAAAACCTGAAGAAAAAAAAAGAACAGTTTGATATTTTGTAGACCTGAATATACTACACTGATTTCGGCCTCAGGCAGCATTCACTCTCCGCCGACGCTTCTCGGCAGAGGAGGAGCTCTCCGAGTGGTCAAGCATCGACGGCAATTCCACGTCTCGAGATACCTGAACTTCTCTCACTTTTGTTGTGTCGCCAATGCAGGCAGATCTGAGCTGGGGTGCCGATTGCTAGAATAGCAGAAGCGGCCGCCAGAATCAGAGGAGCCATCAGGTATGGCCCCCGCTCCGCGTCGTGAGCTCCTCGCCAAGGAGCACTTCGCATTCGTCTTTGGCAGCGCCAAAACTCAACACTACACGGATCCTGCTGCAAGAGGGCCTGGATCACACACGTAAGTCTTGCCCTGGGCCTGTTAAAATCTAGCCTGTTACTGATCATCTCTCTGCGAGCTCATAGTATCCGTACATTAGCATGGAATCCCACCGGCCAGCTGATTGCGACTGGCTCCGCTGATCGTACCTTGAGAATTTGGAATCCTGAGCGTCCCTCGCCTCGATATTCGACCGAGCTGCGCGGTCATTCGGCGGGTATCGAAAAAGTGCTCTTCAACCCCGTTCGCGATGCGGAATTGGCTAGCTGCTCAACGGATGGAACTGTGCGCTTCTGGGATGTGCGCTCTAAGACATGCGTGAGCCGTCTTGATGTCGGTGGTGAGGCCTTCACGCTGTCTTGGTCTGCCGATGGTAGCACAATGGTTGTCGGAAAGAAAGTGAGTAGGCCGTCTCGTCTTCGGGAGAGACGAAATAATTCGGCGCAAACTATCTAGTGACTAACCCGGGCCCTTCAACCTTAACTAGGACGACACTTTGATACCAATATCAGTTCAATCTCCCTCATCTCCTAACATAATTGGGAACGAAAGCAGTGGCACTGGTAGATCCTCTTATTCAGTCTCCAAGCCTGGCGCGTCAACCTACACAGCTCTCACTCCCCATCCTCAACCCGTTCAAACCAATGCGACTACTTTCTCCCACCATGTCTCATCGCCTACTTCGCCTGACTTACATCTCTTTGCAACAACTGGTGATGGAACTGTGAAAATCATGTCCTATCCCTCCTTTGATATCCTTCATACCCTCAATGCTCACACATCAGCCTGCATGGCCATCTCTCTTGCTCCCACAGGCAAATATCTTGCCATCGGCGGTAGTGACGCCTTGATCTCGCTTTGGGATACCACAGATTGGATCTGCCAACGAACTCTCTCTAGCGAAAATGGTGGTGGTATTCGCGGGGTCAGTTGGAGTTTTGATGGCCGCTTCCTTTGCGGTGCCTGTGACGAGCAAGGTTGCGGTGGGAATGGCCTGGAGATCTTCCATGCCGAGACTGGCGAGAGTGTGTACACCGTGCCAACAACCGGTGCGAATGCTGGAGTTCCCGCTGTTGCTTGGCATCCTTCCAGGTATTGGCTGGCTTACTCAACTACAAATGACGGCCCTGGTAGCGGTGGTCCTGGAGGCTTAAAGATTGTCGGCGCTGGTGGTGGCAGCCTTTGAAAGAAAAGAGGCTGTGCATTGATAACTAGCATAATTGATATCAAGCATGAGGTATTCTTTGAACTGCTCTTCTATGATATCAGTCCATGACTAGATGCTGAGACTCAGTTGAGAACATTTACTAAGAGAAACTGAAATTGGATGCAGTTTTACGATTGTTTATGGTAAACTTGCACCTGGGAAGAGGAAAGACCCTGGAGATGCTAGATGACCTGGAACTCAAAAGAAGCAGTGGAACTCTATACAAAGTACACGCTTGCAGAATATTACTAGAAAGGGTCACAGTTATTTGTCTACATGTTTCGTCATGATTAGGAGTTAAGACATCAATCATGAATAAATTTGCCTATTTAATTATTGTACTAGTGACAAATATCTCATTAAACATAGAAGGAATGGCCGTCAGTATAGACCGCGAGTTCGAGAGTGGAGAGTAATCATGTCAAAGGACCGTGGGTCGTGATCGTTCAGTCGTTCAACCGCAGTCATGTCATTTAATCGAGGTTGCTAAGTGTGGGTTTTTTTTTTCTTCCCGGCAACGCTCTTATCGTGGGCTTCCAAGGAGTATGTACATGGCAAAGTTCGAGCAGAGCTTGCCGTTCATTTGCCCGATGATAGTAGTCAAGTGTCTCCCCAGACCGAGTGGGATGAGCGGGACAGATATCCTCATCCAATACGAGCATTCCCGGGCCAAAGAGAAAATGATTTCGGGATGGATTTACGTGCTCAATCAACGGTCAGAAAAGGATTGGCATATGAGCAGTGTGTTGTGGAGGGGTATCGTTCCTTTGCGCTCACGCTGGACGCCAATTCTCCCATCGGGCCCCACTGCCATTGTCGTCCAATATTTGAGCCCACTGGGCCTCACTCAAAGAGTCAAACTGCAGAGTATTCAGGTCTAAATTACCAAGGCTGGGAGTAGAAGTCGGCATATCCCAGCCAGGAGCCTCGGGATAGGTCCGCGAGGTACCGGTATTGTCAAGAGAGTTGTTACTTCTGTTGGAGAACATTTGGCCCGTAAATGAGCCCATGTCTGGGATTGCGGGAGAATCAGTACCAGTAGGCGAGATGTGAATGGAATGTATGTTGTCGAAAGAAGTAACGGAGGATTGAGGCTGCTGGGAGGTGGCAGAGCTTTGCTGTTTCTTGCCGGGAGATGGGTTATCGACCCCCGACATCGAATATGACGTGTTCGAGGATGAGTTCAGGGTTGAAGGTGTTGGGTGATCAGAGGGCGGGTTCCTATCATTAGGTCCACCGAAATCAGGAGAAAAATCCATGTCTATATCCACAATATTTCCAGGTCCCGGGACATCGGAATTGATAGCGGACGTTCTTATGTTTTGGTATAAGTGTTGCATATTGTTTCCAGCAATCCCAATTTCGGAATCATGAGCTCCTGAGTCTCTGTATCGACTAGGTAGCGTAGTGGTCCTGCGGTCTGTAAAGGCTCGGGACGTGCCATTTTGATTCATATCACCGTGCGTAGACCCGTCAGGTTTCGCGGTGGCTTTTGCATCTCCCATATTGTAGAAGGATGTAGCTTCGCTTTTATTAGGGCAATATTGATGCTAGAAACAAAAAGTGAGTTGAAATTTCATTTTGCAGAACCGAATCAAGATAGACAAACTCACTAATACCGACGCAGCATGAGAAACGGTTGGCTTGGAACTGTCAATAGCTTTGATACCAGTGCCTTCCAAATCAACGTCCAGCTGAACGAGGAATGACTCAGTCAAAGGATTCTTGCTCTTCATCGCATTGAGCGCAGAAACCACGAATTGCAGAGAAGAATGGACTGTCGAATCATCGGGCCGTGATTTGAGGTACTGCACAAATACCCTGGCAGATATGTAGAGGCAGAATGACATGAATGGGTTTAGCTGAGAGGTTATTAGCTCCGTAGATATCATGACAAAGGGGAGTGATAACCAAGGCGTACAATTGTCAAGTCAACGTGGCTGACCATCTTCATGATGCTTGATATCTGGTTCGCTGCAACAAGGCATCTGCGCTTGCTTTCGGTGACAATCTGATGTGACATTTTGTTCTTCTCGGCCTTGAATATCGCTGCTTGGTGAAGACAGATGGTAGATGTGTGGATGTTCATATTTGCAAATATGACATTTACATCATCCACACCACCTGGAAGACGAAGATGATCAGGTAAAGAAAGTGCAATATGAAGAAGGATGTTGTCATGACTCCTGTGTCGTTTCCAAAATTCTCCGTTCAGGTCATAATCATTATCTTGCGGTTGCGGCCGATGGATGTGATTGAGATTGCGGCCAAATAGATTTGCTAGAACACATACGCAAGCAAATGGTGCCAATGTCGAAATGCCTTCTCCAGCAATAATATCAGACAGACGTAGGGTACGCTGTGGCTTGCTCATTAGAAACGCTTCCTCTGAAGCGGGAAGATTGGTCATAATCTAGCCCTTGTCAGCAGCTGTTCACCAATTCAGTAGATCAGATATTATTGGGGACGACCAACATCATTCTCATCAATGACCACAGGCCAGCCAGTGCCAATACTGGCATATCGATCTGTACAAAAGGCCATCCAAAAAGTCCTTCGACGCTCCTCACGTTCAGTCCAGTCCTTGGGTGGAAACATGGATTGCTTCACATCAAGCCCAACACCGTCCAATCGGTTAAAGCCCATCATGAGTGCCAACCTGCACGCTTTTCCAACACTTAACCAGGCTCGTGGAAAGTAAATCATGCGGAATTCGTATGAACCAATAAGGATCCAAGTCTGGCAGTGAGCCAGGGTGATGATGTTCTCTCCAAATCCCTTCATCTCATCCAGTTCAGTATATTTGCGAGCACGTTGATAAAAATGATTGTGCAAGTCATAGTACTTGTCACTGACAGATGCAGCATGGCACCAGATCATATATCGAAGACAAATGGGTGGACGCATGTGGGGAGCAAGATTCAAGCTGGTGAAGTATCGAGGACGGTGCAAGAGGGGTAGCATGGGCTGGATCTTCTCGAAATATATACTCTCCCTTGATAGAAAAGCCTTAGTATCGAGTACGGGTTGAACTGCATGTGGTACTTACAATTCATCAATGACATCCTGAGTGGGTAGAGGCTCCTCCAATCCCAGACCGATCATATCCCACTGAGGATCGCTAGGAAAGAGCATTTGGTTCGACTGGGCTGCGGTGGCTCCATTTGTAGAGGATGGAATTGAATTTCCCAGTTCAGGGCCCAGGCTCGAGATATCTGGTAAGGCGAGTATAGATTCATCTTGAAGGGGAGCTGTGAATGCATTTTCCTGTGGCTGAGGGGGCGAGGTTCTGGGAATCGGGTCACCGTCTTGACCTTTGAGTAGCGTTTCGACCTGGGCTATTTTAATGAAAAAGCATTAGCATACGAGATTCTCAGACTCAGAAGATAAAATGGTGGTTGCGACAAGTGGCAAGCCCACATACCTAATCGCGCTTCCAACTGTTTCACGTATCCCCGCTTGGGACCGCTCTTCTTGCGTACTTCATCGTATGCGCACTCATGACCCAGGCGCGAGCAAGTCCCACAGCTTGGTCGTTTACCATCACATCGGAGTTTCCTCCGTCTGCAAACGACACAAGCTATGCGCTTCGGGCGTGGTACATAACCGCCGTCACCAGTAGCCGCGCTTTCAGTGGAGACACCAGCATCTGCAATCGAATAGTCTGTTCTGGAATTATCGGCGCCAGTTGGATATTGCGACGAGCTTTGCGAAAACATGGACGGGGTGAGATTATCCATGGCGAGTGTGATCGACCGCGTTGAGGCAGTTTTGAAGTTGCGTATTTCAAAGTGATGACGAAAGTGACAGGCAAGCCGCCGTTTAACTTATGAGGACTGGCGACTCTCAGAGAGGATTCCTTCAAAAAAAAAAAAAAAGTGAAGAGGACAGGCCTTCAATCACGTTCGTAACAATGTCATAATAGTTCACTTTGAAGGTGAGGGAAGTTATAGATTGAGTGGGGATAAGAGCAGAGCAAGAAATTCGGAGTCCCGCGATGACTGAAGACTGCGCTTATCAGGCCGCGAGAGCACACCGTCCAATCCCGAGGAATGTCTATTCAGTCCCAACATCCTCTTTATGTATGGAAAGTTAACTTTGTTTCGATGGGATTCGAATGAAAGCTATGGATACTAAGTGTAAATCGTATTTAGAGAAATAAATAAAATAAAACACTAAATTAAAGTCCACTTAAAGTGCTAGTATGCAGTAAATGGACGCAGCAAAAGAGTACCACATGGCGATCGGCAGGATGTGTACGCACGCCAACGCTGCCTGGAGGTCTGGGCGGGTCAACCAGCCCCAACTTCAAATTGAAATGAGCCCTCATGTACGAGACTGGTAGCGCCACATTTATCGTATATATCCAGCCCCAGATACACACGACCACGATTCTAGTTACACAGTACCAACAATTTGAGAAAATTGATCTATTTGCTTCCATTTGATCTGGTTGGCTTTGGGCCATCATACTATACAGTGCCCCTTTTGCCTGGGCTTCAACCAACAATAGAATAGAAAAAAAAACAACTTTCCCAGCAAGTGCAAAGAAACATGGAAGTTGATTTATTGTACAGAAATCCTGGGGATGATGTAATGAGGTATAGAAGAGGGGGAATACACTTATTGCAAGGCGAGACATAGCCATAGAGACTCGACGGGAAGGCCAAAAGAGTATTTAGTTATAGCCACGGCGACGTTGACCCTGGTTACGGGGCCTGGGATGCACAACAGCCTTGTTGATTTTCCACTTAGGGCGAGTCTTGTATCCAGACTTGGTCTGCAGATGGGGAAGAAAGATTAGTACCAAGACCGAAATATCGATCTATAGTGGGAAAGAGTAGACTTACCGGAATACCCCAGGGACTCTTCGGGTCAACGTTACCCTTAGACTTACCACGACCACCACCGTGGGGATGGTCCATTGCGTTCATAGCCAGACCACGAACAGTTGGTCGGATATTGAGCCATCGGGATCGACCAGCCTTACCCAGTTGGGTGTATTGATAGTTCGGGTTACTGGCAATACCAATGGTAGCACAGCAATCCTTGTGAATAAGTCGGCTTTCACCGCTGGAAAGTCGAACGGTAATGTGCTGAGCGAGTCGTTCCTGCTTTTGTCTCTCACGCAGAGACAAAGTCTTCTTTTCGGTCTCGGGCTGACCCGTTGAGTCGGCCTCGATTTCTTGCTGCCGAGAGTCACTACCCTTTGCGACCACAGTAGCATAGGTACCCGCGCTTCGACACAGTTGACCTCCCTTGCCTGGGCGCAGGCCAACATTGAAGATAGAGGTTCCAACTGGAATCATGTGAAGAGGAAGACAGTTGCCTCTCCAGGCAGTCCGAGCTGCCAGAACACCAGGATCCACTGTACCACCCATGCTCTTCCATAGGTCTTCAGGAATTCCGGACATATAACTTTGCACTGTCTCACCGGCTCGCATGCCATCTGGAGCAAGAATGTAGCTCAACTGTTTGTTCTCTTTGCTGCGGACCAAGGCAATGTGTGCGGTACGTCCAGGGTCGTATTCAATGCGCTCCACGAGATGAGGACCCGGGGCCATTCGCAAGAAATCCACGGTTCGAATACGGCGCTTCGCACCACCGCCATGATGGCGAACGGTGACTCGACCGCTGTTGTTACGGCCACCCTTGGCATGGCCTCGTTTAGGAAAAGTCAATCGGTGAACGGGGCGACCTTTAAACAGGTGGTCGTTGACCGGCCGGCGCAAATGACGGACACCAGGGGTACGGGGAATATATGTACGAAGCTTCACGCCAGAATCATCTCGTGTCGGAGGAGGAGCGAACGTCACACTGGGGTCGAATGTTGATGTCGAAGGTTTATCGGAGGCGATTGCTTCTGTTGATGCAAATCGACGAACTGGAAGGGTTGGCAAGCACCTAAAAGGTAGCTGAATGCCCCGAAGGGCAAGTCGAGGTTGGAGGAGCATGGCACGAAGGAGCCAACCGACTGGGAGGACGCAATGGCAGCGATGGCGATGGAATGTTTCCCACGAAGAAACCGGCCGTCCAACACGGTCCTGCCTCACTTCCGCTCCGCTAGCAAAAAGTTCTAGAGTCACGTGAGCTGAAGGCACCGCCATCTATGTAGACAGGAACAGCCACTGTGGCTGCCAAATAGTCACGTGACCCATGACATAATAAATTTTCCCGTTGCCCCGCAACGTTGTTGTTTATGGTCACGTGCCCACAGCTTCCGCGCGCGAGGTGGTCGATACATACGCGTATTTACAGCAAATACCGCCCTGCCCACCTCCCCTTCATTGCTGGATCTGCCCTCCCAACTGGATCAGATCACGAATTCCATTTACCTATTTGGTTCTTCATTCTCGATCTAGGCTCTGCAGAAAAAAACCGGAGAAAAAAACCTCATTATACAGGTCAATTACTCTTATTTTCCTGTGGTCTTCAAGGTGTACACAGCTCTGCGCGACTTGCAGGTGGGGCGTCCGTCAGGTTTGACCTGTTTTCCGCGCTAGCAGTAGGGCCCAAACATCGCTTGGCCCTCTCAGGTTCTTCCTTTTCCCTCATCATCATTCCACTTCAAGATACCCTCCCCTCCCCTCCCAACACCATCTATTCCGGACGATTCCTAACCCGCTGGAATCCACGTGTGAACTGAATACCTCAGCACCCTTCAATCGCGGATCGTCACGCGTTGTCCGAACGGCAAGACCAGGGTCTACGCGGGTTTACTCACCATCAATATCATCTTGTATGCAACCTGTATCGCGACTCTTTTTACTCGATATTGTACCTACACCTACATCTGCCTATTGGCAAGTGTAGTCAATCTCAAGAGACTGCATTTTCACGCGTGGTACGTATATCTAACTGCTACGACCGTCTGGTATTTGGTCTCCACTGGGGGGCAATAATGTCCCATGGAATGCTGACCTGAGCTGGACAGGACAAGGAGAATTACCTTCGACCCTCATTCTTTTTCTCTCTTCGTGTCCCCCGTCCCTCCTCCTCTTTCCTCAGTCTAGCGCGATGCCTATGGTAAGCTGAACGGATCCTTGAAAGCTCGTGTTTTGTGCAGCATCTCCCGCTCTTTGGCATTGATTTGAACGCGTGATCCAATCCATTGGGCACCGAAAAGCTAACTCCAACATAGACGCGTACTAGCCTCCGCACTCGTGGCGCGATGAACGAGAACGATGAGAACGGGCCTGCGGCACGCGTAACGCGGGCCAAGGTTGCTGCTCTGAACACAGATGGTGCTGTTGATGGAGCTAAGAAACCAGTGCAGGCAAAGCGTACCACAACGGCTACTACTCGGGCGCGTCCTGCTCTGGGGGATGTCAGCAACTTCAAGGCTGATGGGGAGGTCAAGGATACAAAGAAGGCTGGTGCGGGCAAGAGCCGCGTTGCTACGAAAACGGTCCCGCAGGGAGGTGTTCAAAAGCCAAGGGGAACGAGCAATCTACGTGCACCTACCTCTGGACCTCGTACCATTGGAAATAAAAAGCCCGATGTCAAGCAGCGCCCAGGTAGCGGCTCTGGTGGTGTTGCCAGTAACAAACGCCCTTCCGAGAAAAAGATCGAAGCTCTCCAAGAAGAGCCCCCCTTGAAGAAGCCGAATACTAAGAAGACCTTGCCGGAGGTGGAGGAAGTTATCCATGAGGAAGTTATTGAGAAGGTGTCGGCGGACAAGCCCCTTGATCTGGATACTGAGGACTTGGATGACCCATTGATGGCGGCCGAATATGTTGTTGAGATCTTTGACTATCTCAAAGACCTCGAGGTCGCAACTCTCCCCAACCCAGAGTATATCGAGCACCAGCCCGATTTGGAGTGGAAGATGCGTGGTATTTTGGTCGACTGGTTGATTGAGGTCCACACCCGTTTCCGTCTTCTCCCAGAGACCCTTTTCTTGGCCGTCAACATTATCGACCGTTTCCTTTCTGCCGAAGTTGTTGCTTTGGATCGCCTCCAGCTTGTCGGTGTCACCGCCATGTTCATTGCCTCCAAGTACGAGGAGGTCCTCTCTCCCCATGTGGCCAACTTCAGCCATGTTGCCGACGAAACCTTTTCGGACAAGGAAATCCTGGATGCTGAACGTCACGTCCTCGCTACTCTCGAATACAACATGAGCTTCCCCAACCCCATGAACTTCTTGCGCCGTATCTCCAAGGCCGACAACTATGATATTCAAACGCGCACTTTGGGCAAATACCTCATGGAAATCAGCCTGCTCGACCATCGCTTCATGGGTTTCCCCCAAAGCCAGATTGCCGCCGCCTCCATGTACCTGGCACGTTTGATCCTTGAGCGTGGTCCTTGGGTTCGTCATACCTGTCTCTATTTGTCTTTCACTTAGCTAACCAGTCTATCCGTAGGATGCGACTCTTTCCCACTACGCTGGATATACCGAGGCCGAAATCGACCCTGTTTTCCGCTTAATGATTGACTACCTCCACCGTCCTGTTTCCCACGAGGCCTTCTTCAAGAAATATGCCAGCAAGAAGTTTTTGAAGGGTATGTCTTCTCATCTGGCACGACCATCTTGTGTTCTCTGCTGACCACCATAGCCTCGATCTTGACCCGCCAATGGGCCAAGAAGTATCACAGCATGTACATTGACAGCTCGCTCTCTGAGCCGTACACTTATATCAAGGACAGCGAACAGTAATGACGCCATTGACGATGTTATGCTAACCCTGTGTCGCCGATGTCACTGTCCTTCATGACGATCCCAAGGCTGTTGCGATCATCCGACCAGGGATTCCAATTCCTCCATATGTTGGCATTTCATTGTTCTGGTATCAGATACATCTTGCATATTCTTAACGATGACTTGATTAAATTTGTGCGCTTCGGCATTTTGACTTCTGTGATGGGGGTGTTTCGGCGCTTCAGCCTTTTGGTTTTTGTTCGGATTGTTTTGCTTTCTTCCTGCATGGGGTGTCTGTTCTCTTGTCTACCCTGATACCTTTCTATTCTTGTTATTCGGTTCGCGTGACCGGCGTCGGATTCTATCATTTTTCTTCTACTTCTTTTCTTTTCAGATCAGAATTTTAACTTATTGCCACCATTGATTTTATCTCTTGTTCTGTTTTCCATGTCTCCTCGCGATCCCCTATCATCCTGATCTCTTAGGTGGGACCCGTTCAGGAAACAAAAAAGCATTTGCAAGGCTAAATAGTCGTTGGTTATTCTTTCCAGGTGGCATCCACTGTCTTTCTTCGAATTATTCAGTTTCTTGACTGGTTTCGGGTGGTAGACTGCTGGCTTTCGGAGGGGTAATGCGTGTGAGGATAGGCTGGGCCGAGTCTTATTAGATTAGCTGGTTCCTGTGCTGGATTCAAAGCGTAATGAGTTGCATACAATCCTGATCTTCAATTAATTCTCATGAACCTTCGACCCTTTAATAATCCCAAACTACCTGAATACCTCAATGTTCGAGCTTGATAATCATTGTTGTCCCCTGTTGATATGGCTCGGCGCTATAGATACCGTCCCGTAGCCGAGGTTCATCTGTCGCGATCAGCTCACCTGCAAGTCCGTCTACTACCACATTCCTACCATCTATCAGTATCAACCCTGTCCAATCTCCCAAATTTTTTACTTAGCCTGCACCAAATATTCCAATATTGTCTTCATGTTCCAGATTTGCGCCCGTATCTAAACGACATCCGCCAGAATCCGGAATTTTCCCTATTTATGCTACTCGCTTTCAAGGATTACATGCAAGTTATTCCCCGGGCGATCGTGCTGTGAATTACTGGTGGCACCTCATCTAAATATGTCATCGGCATGTCCTTTTTGCAATATTGCATCAACCCATCCACCGATTCCTTCTAATGGAGCTGAGTCGGGTGCGAAGTTGAAGTCTCCTCGTCAGGATACAGATCCAACGGCCCATCTTATCCTCTCTACGGAGCATGTATTGGCCTTCTTGGATATTATGCCCCTCACGAAAGGCCATGTTCTCGTTGCACCAAGACGGCATTTTGAGATGCTAGGAGATATGGATCTGCAGACTGGACAAGAGGTACGTGACTAGCTCTTCTATATGCATGCTCTTTTAGCCCCTTGGTTGAGCCTATACTTTCCCACCTGTGGACTGCTCATTCATATTGAATTTAGGTCGGCAAATGGCTCCCCATCCTTTCAAGGGTTGTCACAAAAGTTGTTTTTGGCGATGATCAAGACAGGCATTGGAATGTGGTGCAGAATAATGGTACGTGTTTCCTCGTATTTGATCGAACCCCACAGATCATGCATTTCCTTCGTGATAAGAGGTCATATAAGTATACCACTAACTAAACGAAACAGGAGCCAGAGCGGCGCAACAAGTTCCTCATGTCCATTTCCATATAATTCCTCGTCCATCTACAGATGTCTCTCAAAGACCGAGTTTCACTATGTTTGGACGTGGCCAGCGTGATGAGCTCGACGATGAGGAAGGTGAAAAGTTGGCCCACTCCATGAGAGTAGAATTGGCGAAAGAAGTCACGCGAATTGAGCTGGACGAAGGTATCGTACTTGACACGGCTTCATCGAAAGCAAAAGACCGAGGCAAGTTATAAATGCAAATAAATAAATTCCCACGATCCTTCTGGCATTCTCTTGGTTGAATGTAGTGGCCGTGGTCCCTGTAGCATATAATGGCTGTTATTTCCTAACCGCCATAGTAAAAACAAAGCAAAGGTCCCATCATTGCTCTGCAGGTGTGCTTGGTTTTGGTTTGGGGCCATTTCTAGTATAAAACTGTGCGAGGTGAAGTATATGTTAGCCTTTGTTCATTCTGATCTGATTGTTGAATGTCTGTTCATACCTTCCGACGGAATGAGTTAAGCTCATCTGCACTGACGCCTTGGGGATCGGCTATATTTCTGCCTTGCGAGGTATCAGATGTCTCACCTACTGGGAGACGTCTGTATGTTATCAACCGTCGAGACCCTAGTATGATTAATGGAAATCAGTCACGTCGGCTTAGGGTAGATATAATAATATGGGTATATTCACTCACATAGATTGAAGTTTTGAGTTGAAACATTGACAATTTCCAGATTTTGGTGCATGGGTACTGGAAAATTCGTAGCTTCATCGTCTGATGTAGGCATCCACATTGCCAGACGACCATTAGTGACAAGGGTTCGAGCCGCAAAATCAAGAATATCTCTTTGCAGGGCTTCGAACCCATAAGGTCGCTTGGGCGGAATGTAATCAGGCTTACTATAATAATGATTAGCTGGCTTTAACATTGTCCATGATGGGACAAAGAGAAATTTACCTGTGTGCCGCAACTCCATCAATATAGACAGGCTCCTTCAAAACACCATCGCGCGTGCCCAAGACTCGCAGGCCTTCGCGCACCCCATATGGCGGATCGCAGGTAATGCCATCGAGGATTTCAGCGTTTCTCAGGGGTGTATTGGTAAGGTCCGAGGTAAAAAGGTCCATCATCTTGCTCTCCATGTCATACTGTTTGAAGTTTCGCATGACTGCGACTTCACCTTTCTCGCGCTCAGTATCTTTACCACGGAAACTTCGCGGATCAATATCCGAACCAAGAGTAAGTGCCCCAAAGTGTGCAGCGGCCACCAAAAAGCTCCCTGTCCCGACAAAAGGGTCATAGAAGACCTTTCCTGGCGCAGCCAAGGCCATGTTCGCCGTCACCAGGCTGAGTTCAGCATCCATAGATGTAGTGCTGATGTACCGACGTTTTTTGAGATCATGTTTGTTAATAATGTCTCGGTCACTCTTGGCAAGAAAACGACCCATGAAGATATTTCGAGGCTCGGATACCTTCTTTGTGCCTAGGATGCTTGTTTCGGCATCCGAGACATATTCCTCTAGAACATAGAACTGCTCGTCAGGATTCTTCATCCGAATGCGCCCTTTGAAGTCTAGGTATTTGAACGATTCAATAATTTTGGATTTTTCGCTCTGGCTGCGCTTCCCTGCGAACGCATCCACAGAGAATGAAAATGTGACCTCGTGGTAATTCGCCCAGAGATGCTTTGATCGTCGATTAACGTCGGCATGCAACTCCTCGTAGTTTTTACCTTGACCCCATAACTCGCTTATGTCTTTAGCAAGAATGCTTCTCCTCATAATTGCGCAGGCTGATGCATTGTCTGGCAATTTCACAACGCAGTAAGGTGACTGTGATAAGTTTGATTAGCAACTGATCCCACGAAACGAGAACGATCAAAGCAGAAGAGGGGCAGATGTTATTCAATTTGAGATTCATAAATTGATTCAAGCTCCTTGGTGTCAAAATTCATGACTTACATGGTCATTATAAGAAACAATTTCTATGTCGACACCAACATGTGAGGCAAGCGCCCGGATTTCTGGCAGCCGGAAATCTTCATGGGTTTGAGCAAACCGAATGAGATACTCCATGGTTGAAATACTGCGAATATCTGTGTTCGTCCTTCTTTGTATATCGCGGAGGTTTGTTACAGGTCAATCCGTGCGCCGATGGTTGGTGGGGTGTTTTTACTGCGGGATCGATTTTTTTTTTCTTTTTCTTTTCGTCCCCAAACGTCCGATCTCCGCGTACCAGACAATTAATCACCAACTATGGGGTTGTACTCATGAGTACTATTTATGTTCAAGGCATACCTGGAAGTCTAGAACATGTGACTGTGAATATAATAAAGAAGTTCTGGCTAGTAGTAAATTTATATATTTGACTTCAAGTGAAGCACCAAGTTGGTGCTTCAATCTACACAGATACCTGGTGTCAGCAATTAGTACATAGTTACTCAGTAAGGTCACTGTTTAGTTTCATCACTACTACTACTAGTGCATTAGTAACATATTATATCAGTATAGAAAGGTGAGTATATTTCTCAAAATTTCCACGGGTGGGAACAGGCAATTTCATTTCGAGTTAAAGAGAGCATGTACACTATGCTGGCACGAATTCATGATCGTCACAACCAAAAGAACCACAGCCATACTAGGTAGTATCTATCAAATAAAATCCAATATCATGAAACAGAAAATTGTAGTGCCGAGAAAATATCTACAAGCACATTTGAGGATGAAGAAGAATCCATGAAGACGCCGTCCTTCGTAGAGAAGCCATTCCCAAAAACTCCGCTGCTATGCGCCATTCACTTGAAAGACATGTCGTGACTCGTATCCCTCTACGGGAGTAACATCTACCTTCTCATCAACGGGTATCATGTGGTGTTCTAAATTCCAGCCAGCCCGGCGGCAGAGCTCTGATACAACCACATCGCAGTCGCCCAAAAGATCAATATCAAAACTAGTGTGTGATACAGGCTATAGGATCATGTTACTTCTGGTCAATGCGAGTGGAATATTTCGAGTGAGATCTTTGTTAAAAGAACGTACCGTGCGTGATATGTAGATCTGTGGGATATTGCGTGGCAATATTCCCGGCACTTCTGCGACGGGGGCAACCTTGAGTGAGGTTCCGATCACAATTACTAAGTCTGCTAGCTCCCTGTCATGATGAACAAGGCGACGACCAAATTCATCAGGAAGATCCTCGCCAAAGAAGGTGATATCGGGCTGCATCCACAAGTTAATATGATTGAAAAAAAAGCAGAGAAACGGTCATTGACGAACCTTCATTACACCGGGAGTGGGAATCTCGAAGTCTTCTTCATCTGAGCTATCTTCAAAGTTCTTTCGGTCCTTCTGATATCCGTTCGAGCTTCGCTTTCGCTTCAGTCCCTGAGGTTTCAATGCGTCGGCTTCAATGTTTTGTCGACAAAGACTGCATTCTGGAATTTTCCCTTCTTTGATTTCATCGAAGATCGCATCGCCGGATACTCTGTGTTTGCACTTGACACACGTAGCAGTCGCAAATGACCCATGGCATTGCACAATCTTCTCCGGTAACACGCCCGCATTGGCCTCGATATTGTCGATGTTTTGGGTATAGTTGGTCAAAAGCTTGCCCTTGTCTTGAAGAAGTTTTATGAAACCATGTGTCGGAGAATATTTCTTCTCGGTAGGAAGAATGTCCTTCGCGATGGAGAAGAAAATGCTGGGGTCTTCCCGAAAGACATGAATATCAAAGACCTCTTGGGGGTCGCTCAGTCCAAGGTGCTCTAATTTTGAGTAAAGTCCAGTATCCTTTGAACGGAAATCAGGGATTCCAAGGCTCGTAGAAATCTAGTTGATAAGTAAAAGTCAGACCTCCATTACAAAAACATGCACTGAATGGTACTTACACCGGCGCCGGTCAATACTACGATATTCTTCGACTCCCGCAACAAGCGTACGGCGTCATCAATAGTATTGTATTCGGGAAGCTTCGGCCGGCGAGAGAATTCACGCGATAAGGCGATTGCAAGAAGAGGGCGAAAAGCCTCATCTGGCGCGCCTTCGAGGAATGCCGGGGGCATGATACCGAATGCTGTGCATAGCTTCTTTGCCGTGACAGTTTCGCGAACCAGGGTCTCTTCCACGAAGGCAGCTTTGCCAATGGCATGAAGCCGTTTTCGAAATGCAATGGCTTCATCTAGAGAACAAGCGCCAGGAACTATAGAAAGACGCGCATTGTAAGCTTAAGTTTAAGGTGGATTCCGAGAGCGGGGGTGTCCGGGGCAGGGGGGAGAGCAAGATATCAGAAGCCCACGTACCAAGTCCATCGCGCAACTGTTCATCGCGCAGCATAAGAATCGTATCTTCGCTATGAGACAGAGTATCCCAGCCATCTGAATCATCACTGTCTGTCTCGTACTCGGAGGAGACCACCTCTACGGCGACCGACTCCGCGCTGACCGGTTCCGCGACGTCTACAGCCTCCACCTCGACTACAGGAACCTTCACCGGGTTGCCCCCGCTAGGCGCTGGTACAAAGTCCATCCTGCAGGAGTTTTGGCAGCCTCAACGTCTCGTTCGCGCAGTGAGTGTCGACAAAAAATCGATATCTGCATACCCGGAGGCGGATTTTTCCGGCGCCGAGGTAAAGTGGCGAAGGACAACCGTGGAACTAAGAAAAAGGCTTTAATATCTACTGGCGGGAGATGAAAGTCTAAGGGGGTGTACTATATTGAAATTATAGATATCAACAATAAAGGAGACAAAGATGGTGCTGATATCAAATATAATAAAGAAACTGTACATGCAATAAATAGAACTTCGTAACTTTTCTTTGTGGTGTCTGGTCTAGGAATCGGCCATTTCGTGATCATCATCGGAGTTCGCCTCTATCTCCTCTTCCTCCCATTCACCTTCACCTTCCGCCTCACTATCATCGTCTATATCTTCACCAATCTCCTGGTTCATTCCCTGGACCAGCTCCGCAGCATGGTCACGTAGTCGCTCATCCTCGTATTCTAATAGTTGGTAGAGTTTCAAGCTCTGCTTGAGCCATTCTCGGCTGGCTACCAGGGATGCATGTCGAGGAGATTCGGTAGGGTCATCCTCTGTAATATCCTTTGGCGCTTGCTGCTTCTCTGCAAGCAGATAGAGACACCAGCCTCCAAGGTACCACGCCTCCACACTCTGGTCGTCCTCCAGAATCAAACGTTCTAGCACTTCCAGAGCCTCGAACTCCAAAGACACCTCCATTAGTAGTCGCGCAAGACTAATGCGCACAGCGAAGTCTGGAATACTGAGGTCATCTGGAGGCAGGTCCTTCCAAATACCAATGCTCTTTCTAAGTGCTGCTTGGGCCTCATCGGTGCGCAGCTGTGATATACGGATAGATGCGAGAGTCTGCAATACCTCGGGGGCATCTGGTGTGACCGAGATAGCCTCCGAAATAAGAGCATCACATCGGGCTTCCGCATCTTCTTCCCAGCTGGAAGATGGAAAAGAAAAGGTAAGTAGTGAACGTATAAATGTTAGGCCAGACAAGGGTAACTCACGAAAGATCGGTCATATAGATTTCAGCGACGGCACAAAGAGCATTTGACAGCTTAACCTTCTTCTCTTGAATTTCGGCAAGATCCTCCTTGCTGGTTTTGCCATCTAAAGACTGCAGAGTCTGCCGTAGAGATACCACGCCCTTTTCAAACCACTGAACGCTCTCTGCACCCCCCTGCTCGTTCAATTGTGCGAGCCAGAGGAACTTCTCAGAGCCTCCACCTTCAGATTCTGGAATTGAACCATTAGGATCTAGCTCGACGGCACGAGCAAAGCAATCCCTCGCAGTATCGATATCGCCCAGCTCAACATTAATTTCTCCCAGCAGATTCACCGCTGGTAGCTGTGCCGACCCATTATCGCCTGCTAGCTCCAAAGCTTGCTGTGCAGTTGGCAATGCCTCGTCGGCCCGACCAGTTTGTAAAAGAATCGTGGCTTGGTCGACTAATGTGGAAGGATCTTGAGCCATGCTGTGTTTCGAGATAGAGCCGCCAGGGCCGAGAACGGATTTTTGAGACGATTTGGAAGACTTCTTAGATTTTCTCTTTTGCGGTCTAGGTTTTCCCATGGCAGATTATTTCAATAAATTGAAACAGAAGGACCAAGGTCGATGTAGTTTATTGTAAAATATTAGGATCGCGGGGAAACTCGAATTAAGAAAAAAGTTGAAGCTCCAATTCAAAAATCGGGACTGTTTGACCGCCTTGTATGTGGAGACTGCAAGACTGCTGGATTTGCGACGGCGATGCGATAACCTCCAAAGAATTATAATCCAGAGCTCTGTACGCGTGTACTTAGGTTGAACGTCGGGATCTTCAGTCTTTATTTCTTTCTTTGTCCTTATCGGACAACCTTTTCTCTTTCCTTTACCACCTCACCAACCCGCCTTCTTCAGTACCCCTCCGATCCGCAGGCGGGGCAGACACGCAGATACAATGGGCCGCGAAGATCAAACAGAAGAGCGTGAGGTGCTCGATTCGATTTTTCCTGAGGAAATAACAGGTTCGTCGAAAAATGGACTTTCGTCAATACCTCCGACAAAAGAGGCGTCATTGACCGAGACCGTACTTTACAGATATATCCGAAACTTCATACAGAATATCGATAAACCTTGATGCCCCCGAGACTGCAGACGAAGAACAGGAGCAGCCTGTGATCTACTTGGAAGTTTCTTACCCGGAAGAATACCCTGATGTCGCGCCGGAACTCAGCATTTCCTCCGCGCCCAATGCCCCGAAACACCCACAACTGGACATCCAAGAAGACCGGGAGCGGCTTCTCGAATCTCTCCAGCCTACGATTGAAGAAAATATGGGAATGGCAATGGTTTTCACTCTCGTCAGTGCATTGAAGGAAAATGCCGAGGAGCTGATGATCGAGCGTGTAAATGCGGTCCAGGCTGAGAAGGACAAGATAGCCGCGAAAGCTGAAGAAGAAGAAAACAAGAAATTCCAGGGTACAGCTGTCAACCGCGAGAGCTTCTTGGAGTGGCACACCAAGTTCCAAAAGGAATTACAGGACGAGGAACAGCGACAAAAAGAGGAGAAGGAGGCAGAGGACAAGAAGAAAAAGTCCAATAAAGATGAGAAGAAACTCACTGGTCGACAACTGTGGGAGCGTGGATTGGCAGGCAAGGGAGACTTTGAGGAAGAGGGCGATGATGCTCTACCAGCTGTTGAGAAGTTGAAAGTTGCTGCATAAGTTACTGCATGGCTCTAGTTCGACGCACTATTTAGCCGGGTTGCCAGACCCCCATGGAAATATTTTCTCTGGCTTGAAGTTTGCTCAATGATCATGGATACCATAGGGTTACCACGAGTAGCATAGCACTATTTTTTGTATCGCATATTGAATCAAATCGCATAAAGAATCGGGTATCATTGTGTTGGTAGAACAAGATCAGTAAAAATACAAGTAGAGCTTCAAGCAAGACTCTCCTCCAAAAGACCATAACATGATTTACTTTCAACCTGCAACAAATCCGGCGTCTTGATGCCATTTCTTTTGTTCCTCCTCGGCCAAAAGTCGCTCTTTAAGCACAATGTTCCACATTTTACGAGCCATTTCTGCAGCATTCTCATCCGACTCGCGAATCTGATCGTTCACTTCATCAAGAGCCAGCTTGTAGTGCCGCGACCAAGTAGACGAGTCCTGAGCATTGGTCAAGTGATCCCAATTGTCCTCGTCCTCAGCGAATAATTTATCGATTGTCAGCCTGTCTCGACGTAGGATACGTTTCCACCGCCTTTCCAATTTATTCCTGATGACACCACTAAGGTTTCTTGGTTGCGGTTTTTTGATGCGTAGAAAAGGTAAGCCGCGCGCATTGACCAGATATGGAACTTTACGTATTCCTTTCACTGGTTTTGGACGAGCGAGGATCGAAGGGGTATCTGGATGGCGATGTCGAGTCTTCTCTTCGTAGCGTATTGATTCTTGTTTCCGGGCACGTTTCGCGGACAAGGGCTGCGGTGCAGCTAAATCCTTTAGCTCCTTTTGTTGGACCGCGCATTGTGCCTTTGCAGCCTTTGTTTGCTCAAGTATATCACTCAGCCGCCTGGCATCTCGGCTACTACCATTTGACGCGGAGCTCAGTAGGTCCAGGGTCTGTTTCCATTTATTTGTTTTATTAGAACCATTGGACTTTGGTCGTATCTGGGAGAGTATGTACCTTATAGCCAGCTTTCAAAGAATTCGCTATCTGGGTAGGACTGTCCAGTTTTCTGTATTTCCGGAACCGTTGCTTGACGAGATTCCTTGTTTCGCCGAGCCACGACGGATCACTGGCCGATGGAGAACATTGTCGGAGAAGAGCTCGATATAAGGATAAACCTAAGCGTCGAAAGGAAAAAATCAGCAAACATCAAATTTCTGAGTGAAGAGCATCTGTCACTCACAAGCAAAGCGATGTACCCCAGATAACTTCGGGTTTACCATTCTGTGACATCTAGGAGATTCGGCGAGCGGGCGAAAGATCTCCACATGCGATGCAGAGTAAATCAAATCACGTGATTTCAATTATATTGCGTATAACCGTCCGATTATGCAACATCCGAGTGTTCATTATATTTTGGAATCTAATCTGGAAGAGATTGAGTAGTGGCACAGATTTTGGTGTGAAGTGGACAGTTTCCTGGGACTATGGGTGTAGATGATTGTATTCCAGCAAAAACCTCGAAATACATAACGTCATCATAGGAACATGATACATAAAAATGATTGGGCTGCGAAAGAAACCGCGCCGATGCTGACATGCAGAGAGACTATAAACGCTCTAAGAGAATCATCAAAGGAAGAAGACGAGGCAGAAACGTGAGGAAGGATGATCCGTGATGCTTTGAATTTCTAGACCCTAATGGGCGAGTCTCGGGCTTTAGAAGGTAGAGCCCTCGGGAGGCTGGGGCAGCTTCTTGTGCTGAGGCAAAGCCATATATCTGCAATAAAACCTGTTAGCGCTTGTCATATTGTCTCGAACGATAGTTAATTGACCTCCGAAGTTCGATTAAGACAGTCTCCATAGTGAAATCCCGTTTCCACTGAGCCAGGCAAGGGAGCTTAGTGGGGTCCACCTAATCATTAAAAATAGGTTCAGTAATCACTCTTCGATGGCGTCCCGGGCGTTTGAATTCTACCTTTCCAGACTTCTGATCGACACAAGGAATGTTCACCCTCGAGGTGAACTGGATGGATGGGGGGTTATCAGGATAGTCGGGGCCGCAATGGATGTTAACGCTGTATATCCGGTTCTCGTGGACACTCTGATCTTTCTTGTAAGTTTGATATATCTAATTTCGCAGGATGATGCGAAAGACACTAACGTGAGGGGGTCCCAGGATAGTACCGTTCCAGTTGCTCATCATCATATCCTCGCCATCGGCAAGACCATATGAGCATGCCTCTGCAATTGAGATAAGATAGTTATTGGTTAGCTGCATGGAGATGTGTTATCGGGGTATGACGGAACGTACCAGCACCCAGGCCCTTTTCGCCCTTTTCCAACTCCTCCAATAGACGAAAGTTTCGCGGGATCTTAGCGGTAGACATCTTAAAAAGCAAAACGATGTGAGCGTCCAAATCGATCCAACAAGTTTCTTTCAAAGTCAAGATGTGAAGAAAGCAGGAGGGGCAACCGCCCACCTTCTGCCGGACCGCCCTAGGTCACGTGTGATACTGCCTTATCAAATTCCTTGGCATTCAATTAGACTGGAGATGCCACGCCGGGGGATTGTTGACTGCTCCGCAATTTCGCTGCGAAGTACTCAACAGATCCAAGTAGGTTGTTATTTGGTGTCAAATCACTTTGAAGGGCCACTCGGCATCTTACGGGGTCTCACTTCGCTTCAATACGTGTTTGAAAGGCCAGATTTGTGGACACTTTGTACTTGCCGTCATCTCGATACGGAGGTTGGACATGCGGTGATAGATTTGTCCATTGGAAATGTCCTCCCAATTCCTACAGACCGAACTTGCCAATCTTATACAAGAGTCTCGACGAAAGAATACCGACCTGCGTCATGTCAGTCGATTCCTTAGTTCCATCCCTTTTCTATGGTTACTAATTCAAGTGATATAGGCTGCAGAGCAATCACTCAACGAGTTGAAGGCATTGCCATCGACGTCCGAGGCTCAAATATCAGCAGGTGAGTTATAGAATTCGCCCAAATGAATTCCAAACACGAGCATAGCTAAAAAGCGGTGTAGACCTCGTCCGCAAGCCCGCGTTTGTCGAACCATTCATCATTGCATGCCATACTCGACATGCGAAGCTTGCGGGTATTGGTGTTATCTGCCTGCAAAGGCTGATTGCATCCAAATCATTGCCTTCCCATCGTTTGAAGGACGTTCTTGGTGGCCTGAAAGAGACAACAAGCTTAAGTATGTCTAAAATATGCCAGAGCGTCGAGTATCGTGAAGGGGAATATTAATACCTTACAGGTCTTGATATCCAACTCAAAATATTACAGTCTCTGCCGTCGCTTCTGCAATTTTATTCAAACGACCTCAGTGGCGAGCTACTAGCTAGCACATTAGAGATATGTGCAACTTTGCAAGCAAGCAAGACAATTGCAGTCAGTAGCACGGCAGCTGCTACACTTCAACAACTGGTTGTGTCGACATTCGAGCGAGTATCTAGCGAAGACAGCAAGTCACCCAATACTTTCCGAGTTGGAGACCATAACTAATATCTCTAGCAGGGCTTCCCAATGATGCTAAATCAACAACAAATGTGAAGGTAGATGGCCAATCTGTGGATGTGGCGCAATTTGCATACGATGCTCTCTTGGTACTGTCGAAGGTCTCTCTCTTCTTTTACTCCATACTGACGTTACTTCGAAGGTTCTGGACGACCTTTGCCGGGCGCTGGATGGCGAAGAATTGCAATTTCTACGCATCAAGACTTTGTCTTCGGCATTTGTTCTTGAATTAATAGAAAGTGTCATACTCAATAGCGGCCGTCTTTTTGTGGGACACCCTGAGTTGTCCCAGGTTCTCCGGGTTCGCCTTATGCCCTTGACTGTGCGATATTTATCTGAGCGTCATTCTTTTTCCGAAACGGTCCGAGTCGCTAGGATTCTTCTTGTTCTTCTGAAGCGTCACATGTCTCTTTTGCCTGCGGAGTGTGAAATGGCATTTGGTCTGCTCACTCATCTGTTGGAACCAGACGGTACAGCACCTTGGAAGAGAGTGCTATGCATGGAAGTCTTTCGAGGACTCTATTCCGAGCCTGGGGTTGTTCGGCAGATATATTCCCTGTACGATGGAGAAGAAGGCAGAAAGAACGTATTGCGAGACCACATGGCTTCACTTGTGAAGCTGGCTTCAGAGAAGCCCTCATTGATTGGCGTCAGCAATCAATCAACAATACCGTTGAGGGCAGAGCACTCACGATCCGCCACGGATGATCAGATTGCACTCGAGACTGGTGGAGTAACAGGTGTCATTGGGTCGTCGGTTCCTCAGACTGAGACTAAGGTGCCGGGAATCAGTAACCAGTGGAGTGTTGTGAGGACGCCCTACATTGATTTGCTCGATAAATCAGATCCGCCATTCCCGCCGGATACCTACATCTACAGTCTTGTTCTCAATTGCATCAGCAGTTTTGCTGAGGGACTCGCAAAATTTATCCTGCCCCTTACAGTTCCAGACCTGAAGCAGAGGCGGAAAAACCGACTTGTAAATCAGGACCAAGGCATTGGTTCGGCTAGATCTTCACAGGACCTTCAATCGCCGGATTCTGGGAGAACACAACCATCCTCGCAATTAAAAAAGCCCGCGGTCCCTATCAATCCTCTGGAATTACAATCGCATGTTCAGTACTCTGCTATTAAAACGTGTGCCGAGATCGTTGAGAACTGCTGGCCTGCTGTTCTTGCGACATGTTCCACTTTCCTGCGAGCCTCTTTGGATGATGAATTTTATCATAACCTTGTGCGAGCTTTCCAAAAACTTGCCCATGTGGCGGGTCTTTTACGATTGTCTGTACCTCGTGATGCGTTCCTCACGACACTTGGGAAGGCCGCCATGCCAGCAAGCACAGCTAGTTCTAGAGCGCAAATTCCTTCTCACTCTCATTCAAGCTCCGTTCAATCTCACGACATGTCTAAGAACAAGCGCAAGAGCTCAGAATCAACTCGCAACACTTCTTTGCCTGTCGATTCATCTACCGTGACAGCGACGGAAAGTTCACCAGTGGCTCTGAGCACAAGGAATCTGCTTTGTTTACGAGCTTTGTTAAACCTTGGAATAGCTCTGGGTCCAACACTAGATCAGCCGGCCTGGTCCATCCTCCTCGAAACACTGCAGTATACTGGATTGGTAATTGGTGTATCATCTAGCACAATGTCCAAGGCAGCCTCTGGGTTAGGAGAAACAGCAGTCTCCGGCAATGATGTCCCAACCGCAAACCTTGGAACTGAAGTTATCGCAGTCCAGGCCGCTTCAGCCAAATTGTTCGAAAGTACCGGCGATTATCCTAGTTCCTCATTCCGTGAGATTTTACTCGCTTTGCTCAATCTATCCTCATTCACCGAGCAAGAGTCTCAAAAAGAAACTGCACAGGAGGTGTCTGAAATGCCTAGCTCCCCTCAAAACCCGCGGCGCCCGGGCGTTCTGAATCAAAATGCCCGACGAGTGTCTCACACCGTGGGTAAGGGTAGGATGCAAGACGAGGAGCTCAAGTTTGTGCTAGAAAAAGGGAATGATCTGGCTAGAGCAAACCTCGACAGACTATCCTCGCTCAATGAAGAGGATAATAGCACCTGGCAACTTTTGTCTCAAAGCCTCATATCAACTACTACAAGTGTCTCGGCCAGCCTCGGTCTTCGCCTGCAGGCTAGCGCAATATTGAACTCATTGATTTTCTTGACTATGAAACCAAAGGAAATAAATGAAAGCACTCAAAACGAATTGCAAGTCAGAAACCTCCTGACTCTTAAACATCAGGTTGTGGCACTATATTCGTCAGAGATGGTATCGTCAAAATCACTTCCAATTGCTGTGACAGAGATTCATGAACAATGCTTGGAAATTCTTCACAATATACTCGAACAATACGCGGAGACATTCGCGGACGGCTGGAACCTTATCTTTGATTTGATAACCGGTGTCTTTCAAGGAGTGGCCAAGGTTGAGAGTGGGGATCAACTGAGTACGCCAACCGAGCGTAGGTCTTCGGGTCTCCCTGCTGGTCCTCGTTTAGTCCGTGCTGCCTACAAATCCTTGCATCTTGTGGCTTCGGATTTCTTGTCTTTGCTACCTGCATCATGCTTGTTGAGTCTTGTCAATTCCTTGTCTAGTTTCGCCTCCCAGAGGCAAGACTTCAATATTTCTTTGACCACGACCTCATTTTTCTGGAATGTTTCCGATTTTCTTCAAGGGCAGATTGAGGAATTCTCCATTGAAAGTCACGTTGACGCTACTGTTAGCGAAGAAGAACTTGGTAAACTTGTCTGTGACGATAATCCCTCAGTTTCGAGAAATTCGCTCTGGCTGTTGCTCTTGCTTCGTATCGTCGACATCACAACAGACCCGAGGTCGGAAATTCGAAACAGTGCGATACATACCCTTCTCAGGATTTTCGATGCTTATGGACAGCAGCTCTCCCCGAAGGCATGGCGACTATGCTTGAACAGGGTTCTTTTCTTGATGGTCGAGGGGATTGAAAACAAATTGCTTCAATCTAAGTCAAAGCACGGCAATGACACCGATGACTTTAAGTCCAGGGTCACGACAACTGTTGTGATAATCAATGGTGTGTCGAATTTGATTACAACGTTCTTCGATGCCATTGTCAGCGACGAGGACTTTGATCAGTCTTGGAGGCGCCTGTTGAAGTATCTGCAAGCTTTGGTTGATAAGCGCGTCCTAGAGTTGAACGAGGCCACTTTTGCCAGTATTTCATCAATTCTCGTGCGCGTACATTCTCCCACTGGTCTCAGTAGAGAAGCGCTTCAGTGTACATGGGATCTTTGGGCCAATGGCCATCCAGCTGCAAATGAGGCTGATATTGACCTCGACAAACCCAATCAGAATGCCGCGGTAGCCTATGTTCAATCTTTCCAGCAGATCTACAGGCTGTACAAAGAGAACTTGACTACGGAACATGTCGCAAGAGTCCTAAAGCATCTGCGTTTGCTTGTATGGAATTCAGTCTCCACACCCTATTCTCCAGATGTCGATCGTCCATCTGCGGTCCAGGAACTAGCCATGGAATGCCTCAGAACAGTGTGCTTGGAGAAAAATGAGTCACAGGCGGCAATCCTAATGAGTCTTGCCGAACTCTCTGACTCGGCATTGACTAGATGGACCCCTGGTAATGATTCCAGAAAGCCAACTTTTGTAGCATTCTCGAAGCGTGTCATCGAACTGGTTGGCTGGTATATCGCGGATTTTGGCATCAAGCAAGATATCCTCACAAACGGCGCATTGGCAGCCTCTCTTCAGCATCTCAGTGCGTTGATCACGCAGAAGTACAGATGGCAAAGCAAAGACCGTGAACCTTACCTATGGCAAAAGGCCGTAACTACTTCATTGAATGTTCTTGAAGCTGCGGTCCCTCACATTGAGAAAAAGTATCCCAAAATTGGCCAAAATGATGTTAGCCAGTTCTGGCAGTGCGTTGTTGATATCGTTCATGGCATCGTTTCCGCTCGCGGTTTCCAGACCCAGGATTTACCAACCACACGTATCATGGCTGATGAGGCTTTCGATCTTAGTGCGTTTACTCGCTTGAAAACGCTGGTACTTCCCGCTCTGGGAGCATCCGTCATTCCAGAGACCGTTCGCCGTGACTTCGCTTGCGCGCTCTTCCATTCATCATTCATCTACCCACCGCAACGTTTTGACCTTCCCGGTTCTCCGATTGAAAAAGAGCCACTGAAGGATTTCTATCTTATCCGCAGCGGTCGAACTTTCGACCCGCCTCCAACACTACGTCCAAAGATAGCGTATGCTCTCATGGACACATTCTTTGAGCTTGCGGCGAGCTCCGATTCCGATGCTGCTACTTCAAGTCCACAGGTTTTGCTAGCGCGATCTATTGCTCCCTATCTTCTTCTTCGTTGCGCTATCTCGATCAAATGCTATGTCGCCGATCAGCCTCTTCGCGGCTTAATGCCACAGCCGACCCCAGCGCGCAAAGCATTACTGCATTTGTTAGATCATGCGGTTCAGCTTCGCAGTGAGCCCTCGTCAGTTCCGGACCCACCATCCATCAGAACGGTCACGGCGACAGAACGGCTGGATGGAAATCAGTCCCCCCATCACCGCAAACATCTCGAGTGGCTATACCCACTGGTTGCTAAAGCAATTCAAGTTGCGGGTAAGGAACGCGATGATGGTCAAGTACTTGAAGCGCTGGGAAAGGTATTACATGAAATTGGACGGTTTGAGTAGATTACTAGTAGTTATTAGGGCAGTGACCTATCTTATAATATAGCTGACCCCAACCGGCGAAGAGTCAGTATTTCTGTTGATAGCCCCGGGGTACTTTTCCTTTTCTTTTTACTATACATCTTACTGGTGCTCTCCTTTGGATATACGGAGTTCTGAGGTCAAAAACCACGAAATTTTTCAAGAATCCGCAAAATTTCCAACAAACGTATTGATCCTGTAGTTTAGAGGAAACGAAAAGGGAGGGCTCCAGATTGATATCGTGACATGACCGTGACAAAAACAAATGATAGTATAGGCACATGTAATGTAAGCAGGTTTGGAAGAAAAAGATATTTGCGAGTGCCCAAGAAGAGTGACGAGGGGTATAGAGAGATAGAAACTGAGAGATTAGGCCATCACTCAGGGAGCTACCTAGAGTAGCTCTGCGATCATGCTGCCGGCGCGGAAACTGGCTGTTGTGCCTGCTGAGCAGGCTGGGCGGTCTGATTAGGAGTAACCTCACGACCAGGTCCTGCGGTAGCAGAGCCCGGTGGAAGAGCCTGTTGCTGTTGCTGGAGAAGAACTTGCTGTTGAATTTGCTGTTGTTGGGCGATCTGAGGCGTCGCAGCGATCTCAGGTGCTTGGCGATAAAGGGCAATCTCAGATTGTTTAAAGTAACGACGAGCATCTGCAAAACAAGAATTCAACCGTTAGTAGCACGATACGATTGAAATTTGAATACAGTGATTCAATGCACTTGTGGGCGCTGGAGGGGTGGGATTTGGTGCCAAGCGCGGAACTAGCGTGGGGGTCGGCAGGCAACGGCATGGAAACTAGGAACTCGGACGTGGGATTGTGCAAACCGGGCCGACCGACTCGTACCAATTGCCGATGGTTGTTGGTAAGATATTATTGGCACTCGGTTGCTCCACATCGTCGTTCGGTGCATCATACCCAACTATGAGGGATCGGGCCGGATGGGTATGGAGTTAACGACTTACCTTCATCGATCAGCACCAGGCTGAGATAGTATCGTGTCGAGTACTTCTTGTTCACATCGCGGAAGGTTGGTGTCAGGTCGAAACCGCCGAGGAAAAGACGGATTGGGATGGTTTCACCTTTGGAAGGTCAGCATATCAATGATCCAAACAGTCCTTTCCGATGATGAAGTGCGATTCAGTCGGCGTCACAGATGATCGAGATCCGGGATGGAAGGTGTAGTGAGAACTTACCTCGAGAAGGTGAGCCATCCATTATCTGGCGCAGGGTTAGCACATTCACGTGGGCACATGCGACATTTAACTTCGTCAAGACATGTAAATTCAGACACATACCTCAAATCGCACAAGTGTCTCACTCTCATTGTACTGGTTTGGAGGAGATCCAGTCGTTTCTCGTCGAATAATGGACAATTCCATATGTTTAATCTTCAATCGCACAAGCAAAAAATAGATCCGCCCCACGATCACGTCCTTAAGGTGATACTTTGATTTCGAGTATTCAAACTCAATGTGCAGGCAGTCTTCGATACCAACGTCCATTTTGATAGGGCTATTGGTCTCGGGCGGCATGCGATAAGAATACACCCAGAGATCCTTCTCGCGAATGACGTCGGCCATGCGTCGCGAGACCGTCACGCGCACGAAATAGCGCAGTTTCACATTGATGCCATTATAGGATTCATATTGCTTCTCGACGTTCTTGAAGTTGAATGGGAAGGTTTGGGGGTGTAGTAATTCGCCAGGCGCAGCAAGTTCTTGGACAAGTGACAGAAATTCGTAGTGGTTTCCTCGATCGTAGAACATTTCTGATTTGCCCAGGCAATTAGTATTGTCTCCAATGAGTCCCCGAATTCGGATTACACACCGATTGTCCCAATGAATTGCACTTTGATCCCTGTGTGTTCCAACCGCTTGCCATCCTTTGGTCGAATTGTCACCGCACCCTTGACGGACTCTCCATCCATGTACAAGGGGACCCGCTCACGACGGCCCTTGTCGAGCTTGACATCGACCGTTTGGCGATCATCGAGATCATCAAGTACGACATCGATGTCGACAGGGGTGGAAAAGAAAAGAGAAGCCATGGTGTGCGGCGCTTGGAGTCAAAGGTGAAGGTCAGGGAAGCTCGCATCCAGAACGTGGCCGGGAATTGGCAGCTTAGTCATACCCCGCAAGGCAGCTGTCACCACAACTTGAGGCGGACATCTTCAGCCGGTTTCAATTGACCTGGGTATTCTCTCAAGAAAAAAAAATAAGTGAAATACAGAGCTTGTATTGCAGACTTGAGATTATTTCGAAAAGTAAAAGAAATCGACAATATGTATCCAGGGGGGAGTGTAGACTTGCTCGCTCATTGAGAAACTATCAATCAGCATGGTTCACCCAGGTTGAAGTTATGTTTATACTAGTAGTTCGATGTCCAGAGGTGTAAAGCTCTGGTCATATTTGAACCCTCAGACATAGAGACCAGTCCAACGGCCCTAGTAAGTAATAGTAATATCTCTGGATATCGAGACGAGCAACTACTACTGTATGTCCAGTAGTAAGTTACTCGTAGTCACCACAACGTATTGCACAACGGGGATGCCTCCCGAGCCGGGTTCATGATTCCGAGATGCTCTTTTATAGGCCACTACTACTAATACAATACGGGGATGAGCCCAGGATCTGAGCACCCTGTAACCATTTACCTCAACCCCGCAGCTCTACCCCGGATTTTAGTACTTTGTGATGCAATTCTTAGCGGTCAACAGGGCTTTCAAATCTTCCAGTCCTGGAGCCTGTCGGGAAAAGGCTCTCATCCGTGCTGTGAACCGAACTTCAGCTCGAGTCGGTGTGACTTGACTGCAGATACCCATATCTACCGTCGCATAGGCTTTTGTCCTCATCACTTTGTACAGATAATTTATAGCCCGAAAGTGCCTCACGTTGGACTGAACATACCCTGGTATGAAAGTTTCCAGCAAATATGGCGTATGTCAGCCATAACTCTGACCCCGTATATGCATGGTATCTATCAAAATCCCTGTCATATTAGGATTGGTATTCTGGCATACACACAGTCCAATTTGTGAGGCATATCAAAGATCACGTCACAAGGAAGGTATTGGCAAGGGTACAGTAAATCTCCTTCCACCGTCACCCTCCATCGGGAAGATGTGAAACGGACCGAGTCGGTCCCAGACCAGCGGTGACGGAGATCAAAGTGGTTTAGTGTGGGGGTTGTTTACCGTATGGAAACCTGTAATGTGATGTCATCCGGAATCGCGTATCCGGGGAAAGAGTCTCGATCCAGAATTTTATAGACTCCGATACATATGACAAGGGAGAGGGCAGACAATATCAACGATGCTCCTGAATTTATCAATCATATTTCGAAATTACCACCTCAAGAAAGAACAAAGCATTCAATATGCAACGCCCTGTGTAGATCGATCTCCCGACGGGCTGGAGACTCATCCCACTCTCCTCCACTCGGCTAATGAACTTTCAACCAATCAGATCACACTTCTCATCCCCCACTCGGCTTCTGGTTTCTTCTTCCCCCGACCCACCCTCATACTTAAAAAGTAGGTACTTCTCCTGTCCACGTCGCGCGACTCCTTTTTTATCCTTTTTCTCTGTCTCTCTTCATTTCCGCTGACGACCTCAAGTACACATTTGTGAATAGTACTGTCTTTATGCTTATTGAATAGACCACTGAGTCCCATCTGCCTTCCTGGAGTTGTGTATCACCGCGGTGTCATACCGTCATCCACTCAATCCCCCGGGTAATTTCCTTGGAACTTCCCGGCTAAGAACCTCAGACCCAAAAGGTTTCTTCCATTCCATTTCTCAACCAACTTTTACTTCAACACCATGCTTTCCGCCGGAGAACGACCTCAACCACCGGTTACGCCCGCCGTAATTCCTACTACCACACGCGTCATGCCCATCGAGCCCAATGCTGGAGCCTCCGCAATGCCTTCTGCCCTCCCTGCTCGAAGTTCAACCGACTCCAAATCAACCCAACATATCTGGGTCGTCACTGGGCCTGCTGGATGTGGGAAAAGTACTGTAGGCCAGGCGCTGCGCAAGGATCTTGGAGTAGCCTTCTTAGAGGGCGATGATGTAAGAAAACCCACCTCGTCTCCAAGCGTTATCATAAGACGAAGGGAAGAAAAAAAAAGTCAAAAAGAATCTCAAACTAACAAGTATTGAATGACAGTACCATTCCAAAGCCAACAAGGATAAAATGGGCAACGGCATCCCCCTCACCGACGCAGACCGCTGGGATTGGCTCATCTCTCTACGCAAGGCTGCCATCGATGCCCTCTCACCTTCCGAAATCAATAACTTCACCCCACCATCTGGTGTTGTCGTTGCCTGCTCTGCCCTCAAACAAAAATACCGAGATGTCATGCGCGTTGCCGCTTATGGCTCGCCCTCGGTCCAGATTCACTTCATCTACTTGAAGCTGAGTGAGGAGGTCCTCATGCAACGAACCAAACAGCGACAGGGCCACTACATGAAGAGTGATATGGTCCGCTCACAACTACAGGCTCTGGAGGAGCCCAAGGGTGAATGGGATGCCATCACGATTAATGTGGAAGGCTCCCAGGAACAGGTTGAGGAAAACGTGCTGAAAGCGGTTCACGCAAAAGTCGCCGAGATGAACTGAGGTACCTGCTCACTGTATACGAGAGCGACGTGTGCTCGCATCGGAGGAATGATTGTTCCTCCAATGGTGTCATCGGAGTTTCTTTTGGGAGGGACATTTTGGAATGGCCGGCTTGCCTAGGATCGAAACCTAGAGGGCATGCGACTGCGCCTATTGGCGTTATTTGATTACTGTTTGGTTTTATTTCATTGCATTTACTTCTTTTTGGCGTGTTCCTACGAGTCGATGAGACTTGTCTTTTGATACCCCCTAAATGCTTTTGGGGTGAATGACATACATACACATTTGTATATGCACTCACTTGAATGACATTGACAATATTCTGAGGTCTATACTATCATAGATATGACATGTGAACTATGAAAGCAACCTTGAAAGGCTTGGATCTATCACCTTTTTTCAAGATCATGTATAATCTCCTGTTGGATGACTCCCGGCTCTTGCTGCAGGCGCGTGAGGATCAGCGAGTTATGCCAGACTCATGGTTCTGGACATCATCTTAGAGACAATATAATCCATCATGATGACCATGAGATTTCTTCTATTTGATCACAAAGGTACTAGTGTGGCATGAGACTTCATAGGTTTAAATCATGTCTTCTATGGCAGGCTTATAAGTATTTTGGGGCATGACCATTCATAGTCCGGGACCAGAATAATGAAGAGAACATGCTTTTTTTTTATTTCATGCACTATCTATTCATCTTAGATTCAGGAGCATCAGCTCCGGCGCCTCAATGAGGTCTCGCACCCGATTCCCCATACGCGCCATTGTGGCACCATCAATAACCCGATGATCCGCGCTCCAGCTGAAGTTGACCAGCTCTCCACGAGCGACCTGGCCCTGATCATCGAATACAGGCACGGCTCTTGTGCGTCCGACGCCAAGAATAGCGACCTCCGTTGGCACAATGACGGGAGCCACATAAGTGCCCCCGATATTTCCGATATTTGAGACGGTGATAGTTCCGCCGTTGAGATCGGCTGGTGTCAATTTACCCTCTTTCCCGAGAGCACTCAGGCGTGATATTTCCGCCGCAATATCGAAGATGGACCGACTTGCGACATCTTTGATATTAGGTACAATAAGGCCGTTCGGTGTATCCATTGCAATGCCAATATTGTGTTTGGCACGCATGACTAGTTTGGGTTTGGCAGGGTCACTTGTATCCACGCGGGCATTAAGAATGGGAAATTCATTGAGAGCAAGTGAGACAGCCTTGACGACAAAGGGAAGGAAGGTGACCTTCTTGGGGTCTTTGGCGTCATTGACAAGTTTCTTCCTGATTGATGTAATATCATTGACCTTGAGTTCATCGGCATAGAGAAGGTGTGGTGTATTTAGAGATTTGGTCATAGTTTTGAACATCGCTGATTGAATCGGTGTCAGTCTGACGGTGGACTCGGTTTGTTGTGTATTTGATGCCATAGATGAGGTTCCGGGAGCTGCAACTGATTGGTCGAATGGAGAGTCTTTGGTTTCCAAATATCTAAGAACGTCTTCTTTGAGTACTCGTCCTTCCTTGCCCGTCCCATTGATATCAAGAATATTAATATCATGAGTCTTCAATAACCCCCGCACTGCAGGCGTTGCAAGGGATGCATGCTTCGATTTGGGCACTTCTAACGCCTCAGTTGATGTTTCAGAAGGTATTTCAGATGTGATTTCGGTATGGGATGATTCTGCCTTCACATCAGACGTAGCAATATGTTCGGTCTGCTCTGTATCTGCTTTTGGCGCAGGAGGAGGATTGTCATCAGGGTATTTTGCATCGTCGACTTCAATATCACACAGTGCCTAGCCCAATTATAAGTCGTTAGCCTCATAAGATGTTTCATTGGGGACAATTGCTGTACCTTTCCTGTTGGGATGGTATCATCGGCTTCAAAATGAAGCTTTTTGATGACTCCTTCGTACCTTGACGTTATCTATGAAATTGTTAATCATAGAAGAAAAGAAATTTTCCGAAGCTGTATTATGGAGCTTACATCGTCGACTGCCTTATCTGATTGATATTGACACAAAGGCTTCCATTCCTCAATGTGTGCCCCTTCCTCTACATACCACTGAATGATCTGGACCTCGGTGATACCTGTACAAGAGAAAATATTAGCAATTCATTCACCTTATGTAGCAGCATTCAATGAAGGGCTGATTGATATTGACTGACCTTCACCGACATCTTTGAGTATCTGTGACCTTGTTCCCATCAGCAACGAGGAGGCATGGAACCCTCGGTTCACGACGGGCGGTATGGAGTATCGTGTGCGGAGAAGAGTCTGGGGTCGAGACAGTCTCATCGAACCGGGGATGCTGACCCCATAGCGCAAGACATTCATTGTGCAAAGTGCTTTCGAATGAAAAGAAAAGAGAAGTTGTCAAGGCCGCATCTGAGGAAAGTTGAAGTAACAAGAACTGCTGGCATTTCATTTATCTATGAAAGCCCTCTGCGCCTCCGCGCCGACGGTAACCGACGATAGCCACGTGATCTTCCCCGCATGCCATCAAAAGCGGAGAAGCAGTGCTTTTTTATATTCTAAAATCACATCAATTAAGAAATGATATTGATTTGATACTCTACACATATTTTGAATTTCCAATACCTATGAAATGCAAGACTATAATGAATCGTGGGATGGTAGTTGGTAAAGATTCTCATATATAGAATGTATAATTGTGATCCACGTAACCATTTAACTACTATTTCTCAGCTGACAGATCGGATCAAATGTATCAAAATCCTTCTTCAACTCCATAATATGTTAATTTTCGACCATGCTGTCTTTACATCCTCGGGTGGATCGGGATCGTTTTCTGCTATATCCACAAAGCGGGCTACTGGCGATTCATCCAGGGGTATGATCTTAGTTCGGTACCAAATCTTATACCCGAAGTAGAGAGCAGCAAAGATTCCAATGTCAAGATATGCGGAAATAAAAGTTTCAGTAGACCAGCTGCAAGTAAATTGTCATTAAAGAAACACCCATCAAACAGTAATGTCCGCGTATGGTTCTGAGAACACTTACTGTCCATGAATGAAAGTTGTATAACCTCCAGTTAGAAGGATAATGATAAGCGAGACCAAAGTCATCCAGGCAGCATATGGTTGAAACGGAGCCTTCCAAGGAAGCCTGTGCCTAGAAATACCTTGCTTTTTCATGGCATAGTAAAACCGCAAGTACGTGGTGCAAATAACAAGCCACCCCATGATCTGTGCACATGCCACAAGGTCTTGCAGCCATGTAAATACCATAGCAGCCGTAGCACTGACAGACATATAACCGAGAGCCATCCAAACACCAATTGCAATGACGCCCATGTACGGGACACCCCAACGATTGGTACGTGCGAGAAATTGCGGGGCTTGACCTTCGCGAGCGAGACCGAAGAGAATGCGTGAACCGCTCAGTAGAGCTACTATCCGGTCAGTAGATTAAAAAAAAGAGTAACGTCAAGCCGAGTGACAAACTGGAATTTCCCGAGCTCCAAGCGCTGGTCAGAACTATTGCATTTATTATATGAGGAACCACTTTGATGCCGGCCCGGTTCGCAGCAATGAGAAACGGCGACTGGGCAGCGGTTCCAGTGCTTCTTAATAACATTGGATCATCCGAAGGTATTAGAAGCGTAATCATGAGGATCGAGATGACTAGTCAACTGTGAGCTATCAAAGTACTTCTTGATACAAATGTCTAGAAAGGGAGATTACCATAGAACAGAAGAACACGGACAAATACTCTCTTCGCTGCCTTTGGGATATTTCTTCGAGGCGCATATGTTTCTGCCGCGGCCATGGATATGGTTTCTATAGATGAATAGGCGTAAGCAGCATTGGCAAAGACCGTCCAAAATCCCATGAAACGGCCCAGCGGGCCCGGAACGTCAAGATATTGCACAAATGGCCCGGGGTCATGCCAGTATCGAAAGCCGACAGCTTCATGATTTGGTCCGCCCCCAGCGGTAATCACAAGACCCTGTGGTTATCTTATTACTACTGAAAAGCTCCACATGATGAGATCGGGAAATCTACTATACCATTATGTTCATTCCAATAATCAAGAATACTTTCAAAAGAGCGAGATGAAACTCTACCTCCCCATATATCTTGACAAGAAAAGCGTTGGTGGCAAAGAGAACCGCGCTAAAGACAGTGACCCAGATTGCATTGTTAATTGTGACCCAAAACTGGACTATCACTGCCGCAGCAGAGATCTCGGCAGGAATTGAAATGAGATATTGATATGTGACGTTCCATCCCTGTGCAAAAGAGAATGCTGGATCCACAAAGTAAGCGGCAGGTCGAATAATTCCTCCACTGAGAGGGACAAGAGCACTCAGTTCACCAATGGACAACGTCACGCCTGAGATCAGCAGTCCCATAATAGAATACCCCATGAATATACCCGCCGGACCAGCTTGAGCGAGAGCTCTTCCAGAACCTAAGAAAAGACCTGTTCCAATTGTCCCTGCCAATGCTATCATTTGAATGTGACGCTGCTGCAAACCTCGTCTTATTGATCAGATATTGTCAGCCGGCAAGGGAGCTACAAGCATCACGACCAATGACATACCTTAATTCTTTGGTCTCTGCAAGCTCTGGGACTCCAGCTCCATCTGGGTCCTTTTGCTGAAAATCCCTGGTATTTTCGAGATCAAAATGGTTGATCTTAGCTTGAGGCGAGCTAGCAATGTTGTCGCCATCCGTATCTATAGTATGTTCTAGTGCCATTATGTATGATTGAAAATTGCCAAGCCCTGAAGATACAGCACCAGATTATACTGTTTCAAGGCCAAGTAAGCCACTTCATATAGGCTTCAAGGGGTAGAAGGTCTTTCAAGATAAGATAGACACAGGGGCCATCGTGATGGGTTCTCCGAAGTTCATGTCTTGCGTGGGGGTCAAGATAACCCGATATCGCATTGATCGCCAATGAGAGACCTTTTAAAAGTCAGAATAGGTCAATGCGGGTTATCGAATAGGGTCGACATGATGCTTGATTGCAACCATAAGATAATGTACCCCGCATCCGGTATTCTGCGGGGGAAAAGGTGCAACGCTAAAGTGGAAAGCCGAAACAATTCTTTAGTAGTATTACTGTAAATTATCAAGCATTGAGGCGATCAGCTTTCCGTAGATTTGATTGGGGTCTAAAGTTTGAAGGTTACCAGGCCAGAGTGGTGTATTTCTGCCAGTTGTCTCAGTGAGGTAACTTAATTTCGAAGCTTGAAGTGCTCACTTTTTCATTCTATTAGGTATAAACATTTCTCTATGAAGTGTTGCTATTCCACTCCTAGTTATTTCCCCACTTCTTGTACATCATATCATAGATCTGAAGGTCCTTCTTGGCGTCCTCCACGGTTGTCTTGATATCTTCGCCGTTCACGAAAGCATTGTACATGACCTGTAACTCAGCTGTATAGGCATCCTCGTATGAAGAGAGGACATTACGTCGCTGGACTTCTCCCTGCTCATTCACTTCTTCAACCTCGACGTAAATAGGCAAGCCCTTAACATAGGGACTGTCATACTTGATTGTAACCCGTTTGGTGTCACCGTACACAGTGAGATGGGCATCGAACACGGGAACTCGGTCAATACCACTCTCATAAGTAGTGGAGTATGTCGAGCCGTCCGCATTACGGAACGTCATGATGGCGCTGTAGAAAGGGTCGTTGGCGGAGACTCCGTCCACGCTTTCCGGGAACCCGAGAGTTTCTCGCATAAGGGAGATATCGTGGGAAGCCAAACTACCCAGGAAGCGGCAATACTTCTTCTTCTCATCTGTGATTTCCTGATTGGGGAAAGCCTCTTTAAAGAGAGCATCTAGGCGCTTGTTACGCTCTTCCGTGGAACTGGTGGGATAATCGGAGTTTTTGACTTGGAATGTACCACTTTGGTCCACAAAGTTCGCATTGGGGCCGCTGAAGTCTCGTACACGAGCATATAAGATCTTGGGAATAGTTGCAATTTCCCGCTTGAAAGCGTTCAGGTAGCTAGGAGCATACCGTCTCATGTAGCCGACGAAAACACGGGCACCATTAGGAGCATTCTTCTCGGCATCAATGATGGATTGAACTGAAGGCAAGGAGAGCGAAACGGGCTTCTCAATGAAAACGTTCTTTCCTGCCCGAAGACCAGAAATGGCCAAGGGGGCATGGCTCTCATCAGATGTGAGGATGAAGACGACATCCACATTCGGATGGTCAATTACCTCCTGGGGAGTTGTCGTCTTATGGGGAGCAAAGAATTTAGTGGCACAATGTTCGGCCGTCGTTGGTGATAAGTCACAGATCGATTCGATTTTGAAAAGATGAGACAAAAGAAGTAGGCAAGGGCCATGGCATACTTGGAAGACCTCCTAGACAGAATATTAGCTTCGAAGCAACGGCCATAAGAGCAAGCTTAAACTCACACCAGCCCCGATGATCCCGACTCCGAGTCGACGAGAGGAAGACATTCTCTTTACTGGAAATGAAAGATTGCTCTCAATACGTTGTTCGATTTGTCTTAGTAGTGTGATGAGCCTCGAGGTGGCATATCTGATGAGAAACTTGAACAACTGGAAGTGCGTCATGGCGGGGCTGGGGCTGCTCCCCGCCGCAACTCGCTTGGCGGGAGATTTCCCAGTTGGATCGAGAAGTATATCCACTCATGTTTTGAAAGCTGATGGAGTGATAGTTATTTAGTCAGTGATAATGTATAATTGTATTGAGGACTTATTCATGGAGATTCAATTGTATTGCTTCCAATTTTTATGCTTCAAACTAACACAATCGAAACTTGGTAAAGGTACTGTCCGGAGATTAGCTAAAAACAATCAATGGTTTGATCAACCCTTTCTTTCTCGACATGAATTCTCTGAGAATTGTTTCAATTTGATCGAACTGGACAGTCTCAGTGAAAATGGCTGACGGATCAAGGACTCCATCCTTGATCGCTTGAAGCAGAGTATCTCTTCGGCTTCGGGTGGGATCAGCCAAACCAGTCCACAAGGTCACGCTCTTCAGCTGCAACTGGGCCAGTGGTACTTCAACAGGTCCTGATGGTACTGCTGTCATGGAAATCTTTGCTCCCAATGCTGCAACCGAGCCCCAGCAATTGATCGAGCTTTGGGCCCCAGCTGTATCCACAATAGCTTCTGCGCCACGACCGTTTGTAAGTTTCATGACCGTATCCCCTACATCCTCTAATGTTGGGTTGATGGTATGATCGGCTCCTAGTGTCTTTGCAACATCCAGCCGATCTGCTATCATGTCAATGGCGATGATTTTGTCTACTTTCTGCAGACGTGCAGTGTGAATCGTACAAAGACCGACTGGCCCGGCTCCAAAAACGACCAGAGTCGCACCAGGATTGATTGCAGCTCGCTCAACACCTGTCCACCCCGTACAAAGCATATCTCCAACAGCAAGAGCCTGGGCGTCACTCACGCCATCGGGAATTAACGACAAGGTATTTTCCGCGCATGGAACTCGCACGTATTCAGCTTGGGCTCCCCCCAAATCGCCAATCTTTTTTCCATGACCGAAGATTCCGAACTTCTCACAATGTTGATACTGATATTGAAGACATTTCTCACACTGGTTGCACCATACTCCTGGCGATGCGGCAACACGGTCTCCTAATTTGAGACTTTGGACTTCTGATCCCAGTTCGTGAATCGTTCCGACAAATTCATGACCCAGTGGAAAGCCCCATGGAATCTGAATCTCTCCCAAGATGATATGAGCATCTGATCCACAGATTGTCGTTGCAATGACTTTGACAATGACATCGGTCGGACATTGGATGGTCGGCTCAGGAGCCTCTTTCAGGGCGAACTTGTGAAGGTCTTCAACGACAAGATGGCGCATGATGACGAGGAGGTGATCTTGGATAATGTATATTCATTTAATAGTGTTGCTTGGGACTTAGTGACAATTCAGAGTAAAAGCAGAGATTGGATTATCTTTTAATTGTCACGTTTCGGCCCCTTAATGAAGCACAGAAAGGATCAGGCGGCAATATCCAAAGTACCAAGATTGTCTAGCCTCGTTAGGTTACTCTAAGAAATATTGCGGCTTATCGAGCCAAGTCCATATCTATTCGTCATCTTTACTCACGATTAATTGTTCGATAGTACATTACTTATTTATAATGTATAAATAAGGATTAATCTCTCGGTAGATAAACATCCGCATCTATTTTCTACAGGTAGAAATATATCAAGATAATGAAATGTACTATGCTTGACAACTAAGAATAAAACTGTCATCGGATTGCTACTATTCGAAGGTGGTTCAAACTAGTAATAAGGTTAGAGATATCTCTTTTATTTACAGACTATTCTTCCGTCAATTCGAGGTTCAACAAGTCACTTGTTTGCTCCAGCACCGTACACTAACATTCGCGTCATGACTGCATTGCACAATACATCAGAACTTCGCACTATATCCTCCCAGATCTTTCTGGATTCTTTTCCATGAGTCGAATCCACGAATAGCAGCAATCTCCGGGTTACTATTCTCGTGTCGCATACGGTGGTCAAATGTTTCCATAGATACCCAACCCTTGTACCCTTTTTCAATAATCCATGCACGCACAATCTCAGTAACCGGCATATAAGCTCCTAGATTGGTCTCCCCAGGAAATGGTCGTCCATATTTTGACCAAGTAAATTGGTGCGCCTCGCTTTCTAAATACCAAGGATGTTTCTGGGAGAAAGGGGGGTCGAATTTCTCTCCGTCAGAAAGTTGAACATAAAACACTTTGTCTAAAGGACAATCTTGAACGAAGCGATCGAGGGAATCCCGTAAAGCTTTATCTCCGTCGGGGAACTTTCCTAACGTTGTGAATGGATCGGCCCATAACTTGGTCAAGATATGGAAAGTATCAAGGCATAGTCCGAAATTGGGTCTATCGATTTTATAGGCCAATTCCAATGTTGATTCCCAAGTTGGATAGTAGGTGCCCCAGGAAAGTCCTTCATAGGCGATGGAGACAATCGGGCTCTCCGCACTACCTAGATCGGCCAGTTGTTGTAGTTCTGAAACAACAACAGAGTCGTCTCCAATGGCGTCTGGTTTGAACTGAGAAGGAACCTGAAGATATGGTGCCCCTATGATCCTAGCTATCTGAATCCAAAGAGTGGCTGTCTGTAACCGTTCCTTCAGCGGGGATTTATCGCCTTCATAGTTTTCGAATGGTGCCAGGGATATGATCTCGAGTTTGAGATTATCACACAGTTGCTTGATCCTTTGCGCACCATTGATCAATGATAATACATGAAGTTGGGAGTAAGCTTCCAGGTCTGAGAAGACTAACTCAATCCCAGAGTATCCGGCTTGAGCTGCAGCTGTGATCTTACGATCGAGTTGATGGGAGGGATGCTGACCCAAAGAAATGGTACTGATTGCCAATTTGTGAGAAAGCATTGTCTTTGTACATAATTGATTCGATGACTTAACCGGGTTTCGCGTGGTCATATTCAATTTTATATCTCGACTGGCACGGTGTGAATGCGGGGATTGCGGGATTCAATCTCCGACTGTCACTGGCATTGCGCATCCAAAGTGTTATCTGAATATGATCTCCGAGTATTTATCTAGAAACCCCGAATATTTGACATCTCCAACTATCCTCAGGGGGTACAAACAATCACTGATTGACCTATACAGCTGTTGAGTATTAATCTTGAAATATTGTCCGACTGGGTCCCTCGGTGATAGTTAACAAAAGGGCGATTTATACTTCGGCGGGTGAAAATACAACTGTGTAGCCAGCATACAATATATCAAGCTTTCTTCGTCTAATGAAACCTGAATACTTAAAATGGAAACTCAACATTTCATAAAAAGAAACTATTGATTATAGCCCACCCCAAGCCAGCATACATAATGCCAATGCCAGACTCAAGACTTACCTCTGGTGCCTGAAATCCCAGCGTCACCACTAAAAGCGAGGCTCGAATCAGCATGCGCCGCCAAGAAGATGTGCTCCACGCCCATTCGATCGCAGATCGCGGAGGGGCATTTGGGGGTGCATTTCGATTCAGCTGAGCTCACATTTTCTGAATCTCTTGAAATCCTTCTTTGCACGCTCCTTTCCTCCCTCAATTTCCAAATTTATCCCACGTCGAACCTTGTTTTGAGCTTTCGAAGACCCTTGGTTCCCCCGCGATAGCCCACCATGGTAGCCGAACATCTCACCATTCGCAACAACACTAGTACACCAATTGTACTGAAGCGCATTGAGCGCTTTGCTGCTCCAGAGCAAAGTAGGGGCGTCGACGATATCACCTCTCTGGCAAGAAACTTCACTCGCGTTCTGACCAACCAAACCCGCACTCCCGAGGTCAAATGTATTGACAATGACTGCCGTCCATTCGACGAGATAAAGGAGATCAATCTGCGCATTGAGCCCTTCACAACCAAGAAGACCGAGCGCAAGGCTTTCGTTCATTCCGACAAGGAGCGCATGCGTATGGTCTTCGAAGTCGATGGCGAACGACACCAAATTCAGACGCCTGTGCCTACCGCCGAGTCCGCGACGATGAAGGCGCTCACAGAGAATCCCAAACATCGATTCACTGGTGTCTACATCAGTCCCGAATCATACCTGACAGTCTTCTCATCAGCCAATCTCAATGCCTGGATGCGTGAACTTCGTGACGATACTCTCCTCTCGGCGCTGTCTATCCCAGGAACTCATAATTCGCCAACCTGCCATGTTGCTCCACCATCGGTCCGCTGCCAGGCTGTGAGCCCGCGCGAGCAATTGAAGAATGGCGTTCGGTTCTTTGATATCCGCGTGCAACCGCAGTATCCCGATCAGCCGGACAAGGATGATCTCATTCTTGTACACAGCGTCTTCCCCATCTCGTTGACAGGCAACAAGTATTTCCGTGACCTGATGCGCGAGGTCAATGAGTTCCTTGAGCAGAACCCCTCTGAAACCCTGATCATATCTCTCAAGCGCGAGGGCCCCGGAAATGCTAAGGATGAGCAACTTGCCAAGATCCTTCAAAAGCACTATGCCCATCCTGACAATCGCTGGTGGGTACGACCTAAGATCCCCACGCTAGGCGAAGCTCGTGGCAAGGTCGTTCTCCTGCGTCGTTTCGGCTTGCCTGATGATATGCAAAAGGAGCATGGTGGCACAGGATGGGGAATTGACGCTGCAGCGTGGGCAGATAACACACCCCATGCAAACTGTCCCAGTGGTCAACTCTGTATCCAGGATTTCTATGAAGTGCAGGAGTCTCTCAACATTGAGAAAAAGATCAAGTTTGTCACGGAGCAGATCAAACGTGCTGGTGACTGTCACTACCCATTCGGCGTCCAGCCAAATGTGTCGGAAACGAAGAAGTATCCATTTTTCATTAATTTCTTGAGCGCGAGCAACTTCTGGAAAACTGATACCTGGCCTGAGAAAATTGCTGCAAAGGTGAACCCTGCTGCGGTGGATTATATTTGTCGTCAGCAGCAGCAGGGCGATGGTGACTGCGGCACTGGTATTCTTGTAACTGACTGGGTTGGCCTGGATGGTGACTGGGACCTTGTGCGTTGCATCGTCGGCATGAATGCCAAGTTGCGACTGAGACATGAATAAAAGGTATGAGTAGACAGAAAAACTTATTTGAGAAGGCTATGTGGAAGGGATATTTCCCATTGTTTGTTCTATGCCGCCTCACGAGTGTATGAGATACGTGATTGCGTTTATAGTTGAAAGTATTTCAGATCTTTTGATTCTCGCGCAATATACACCTATCCTAGGTAAAAGATATAATATAAATAAAACAAGGCTTGGGCCCTCTAGGATGCAAAACCGACAGTATGACCTATTATACAGAAATCAATGCAAATGGCCGAAGCCACACTAAGACGACTCCTTCTCGCCCTCACCCTCGCCCTTCTGCTCATCCTCCAGGACACTCCTCCGGCTCTCCAGAGTAAAGTAAAGACTTTTACCAGCTCCATCCAGAGTGCTCGTGAGACTGGAGCCCATACTCTGCAATGATTGAACAAGCTGGGACCGTAAGCCGTCCATACCACCCTCAATGCTACCAACCCACTTGGTCTGATCGATATCAAAGACCTGTCCATCAACACGGGCAGCCAACAAGTTGATCTTTCGCAGACCGTTCTGAACAATAGGATCGTGGTAGTCGGGGTTGGCCTTTCGGGTAGGAGCAGGGAACCCGGCTTCCTTTGGCGTAAGGATCGAGAGAGCAGCCTTCATGTGCTCGGGAGAGACGGCTGGGATAGGTAGAACGGCGATAGGACCGACCAAGATTTCGGAAAGCTCGTGTCTGCCCTTCATGTGCTTTACGGCCGCGTGGGCAGCACGAGACAAGTCATGAGTCAGGGCAGGATCATCTCTCGAGCCGGTGATGGCTGGAATCTCCGCGGAAGTTTGTGTGATAGGGTCGACGGCGCTAGGGGGTTTTCCAGAAGCCTGAGCAGCGTCGTTGGGTCGGAAGTATTCCACGATGCGCAGAGCCACCTCGAAAATACTAGTTTGAACGGTCTGAACCTTGATATAAGGAGCCAGAGCCGGGGAGGTTCTACCCTCAGCCGCAATCTTCTCATCAACTTTTTGAAGGGCCTTTGCGAGTTCGCGGCGGATGGCAGCCCATTCCATAGACTTCAAGTTGTTATGCTGGAACAGAACCATAAGAGGGGATGTGCGGAGGAGAGAGGTATAGGCGCGGAGGAGCTGCGATCGGCGGTACTCCGGATTGCGATGCGAAGGAGGCTGAGAAGGAGGAGTTCGTGCAATTGGAGCGGCAGACTGTGTCATCTGTTCGATAGAAGCAGCTGGTGTGATTGCCGGGGCTGCGGCAGTGCTAGCACTCCTGGCAGCGATGCGGACTGCATTGGAGCATTGCAGAGCCGGTCGGCGGAATGTCGTAACACGTAGCCGAGGAGGCATTGTGACTTGAAATGTATGGGAAGGATTGCGATGGAAGCAATTCAAGACGAAGTAAGTGGACCGAGTCAACCTCCGAACGGCGCGACATTTTTTGAGATTCCAAAACGGTAGGCGGTACGAAAGGCGGATTCTGCCGTAGTACAAGCTGCCGCTGAGGGGCTTGACTCATTGCAGTCTTCAGCTGGTATTGTTTTTACTTGCTGTTGAAAGTACCCATTGAAACTCTTTCTTGCCTTGAGTTTATTGATTGGGATATAAGTCACTCGAGAATGGCAGCCAGAAACCCAACACAAAAGGCTGAGAAGCCCGAAACTATATCAATTTCCCCTCTACTACAGCGCCTGGCGTACCCCTCCACAGCTGAAATCCGTGTCAGCGCGGAGGACATTGCTTCAGCTTTTGCGCTGATTTTTGAAGACCGACTATCCGATATTCAAACTGCTGCTCTCTTGACACTGCTGCATTCGACCGGCAAAGATAAGCAAGCTGATGTCATTGCCAAATGCTCTCACCGCATGAGAGAAGCTGCCTGTCAAATCGACAAAGCTGCTTTGAAGAAGGTTGTCAAAGCTCGGGGAATCCGCGAGGGCAATTACAATGGTGGACTTGTAAGATATACTCTGAACACTCTATTATTTCATCTCACTGACTTATGATTCTTTTGCCAGTGTGACATTGTTGGAACTGGAGGAGACTCTCATTCCACTTTCAACGTATCAACAACCTCTTCAATCATTGCCTCGCCGCTTCTTATGACTGCTAAACACGGAAATCGTGCCCAAACATCCTTCTCTGGCTCTGCTGATGTCCTCAATGCCGTCCAGCCAATTCCTCCGAACATCTCTGCTGTCAATGCAGACAATGTGGCCAAGGTCTATGAGAAGACGAACTACTCATTCTTGTTCGCTCCCAACTTCCACCCCGGAATGATGTACGCAAACCCTGTTCGTCGGAGTCTCGGTCTTCGTACAATCTTCAATCTCATGGGTCCTCTTGCAAACCCCGTTGAGTGGGCCATTGAGGCTCGTGTCGTTGGTGTAGCTTACCAGAGCCTCGGCCCTGTTTTTGCTGAGGCTCTCAAGCATGCTGGAGCTAAGAAAGCACTGGTTGTCTGCGGTGAAGAAGACATGGATGAGATCAGCTGCGCCGGCAAAACAAATTGCTGGAGACTGTCAGAGTATCCCAATCCAAACTATAAGGAATCGTCCGATGACCACGACGACGACTCAAGTGAAGACGAGGACAACTCACGCACGCTGGTGAAGATTGAATCCTTCTCACTTCACCCCTCGGACTTTGGCTTGCCAACGCATCCTTTGACTGATGTATATGGCCGAAAGATGCCCAAGGACAATGCTGCCAAGCTTATGAGCATCCTGCGGAATGAGCTGCCACGGGAGGATCCTATCCTGGAATTCGTTCTGATGAACGTGGCTGCCCTTCTTGTTACTTCTGGTATTTGCGAGGCTGATACCAGCAACTTGGGACATGGTGATGATGGCAAGGTGATCACCGAGCGTGGTCCTGGGGGTGGTCGTTGGAAGGAGGGTCTGCGCCGTGCACGCTGGGCGATCGAGAGTGGCCAGGCTCTGAAATGCTTCGAGCAATTCATCGAAGTCACTAACCAACTTTAAGTGTGCTGTGCACACTCTATTGCATTTTCTCGGGTATATTCTTCGCATCTCGGCCTTTCGGAATGACTGATGAGCCATTTCATCTTTTGCTACAGTCGTGATTCCAATAATCGGAGCAGGACTTTTTTGACATTCTTTAACCTTTTTATGATAAATCGGGTTTTAATATTTGGGTAAAGATATAGATACAATGGGAAGTTTCGGTCAACTTCTTTTCAACGTAGACACTAGACAAATTCAGCCAAGTGATATACTTTCAAAGAATTTGGTGATAAGTTATCACCAAATACTTGGATGGAGAGGAATTATCCACAGAATCGTAATCTCGTAGGATTCATATTTAATTCTTAATCAGAATTCCAAAGCGCCAGTAAATGCATGATTCGCCGAAGGCGAAGCGAAAAGAAAAAATCAAGATGTAAGTGACAGTAAAACATATCGCAGGCCGCAGATTCCATCAACTCCACAATATCCCGGAGCATTCAAATCGGAATGATTATTATCCGCCTTATTCGACTTGCGTTTATCGGGCCTCGAATTGAACCATGCTATACGAGAGGAAAAAAAAGCCATTAGTATATGCGATGCGCATGCTGGCCCGGGTATCCAGATAAAGGCTGGACTCGAATCTTACCGCTTGGTGCGCTCCTTGTAGAGCACACGGTGACCGCAGTCCTTGCAGCGAATCTGGTCACCACGCTTGAGAGGGACACGCGCAGAGCACTCGCCGCAAAGGTAAACGACAGAGGGGCTGTCGACAGCCATAGCGCTGAATCCGTTGTCGTTGCCGAAGGCGTTCTGTCCGCCCATCGAGGGGACCTGGTAGGCTTCGCGGGACATTTTGAATATGGGGTTCTTTTTTTGTTTCAGCAGAGGATGTGTAAAATGTGAACGGCGTGTGCTGTGACTGAGAGGCTCTGGAGAAAGAAAGTTTGATGTCCGCGAGATTCTTTTTCGCGATGGAATTTCCTGCTTATTCATCACTTTTCCGCTGAGTCATGATTTTCATCCGCCACGGAGTAAAGATGGAGTCAACTACGTACAATCTAACAACATGGAAGTTGGTAGTAAGACTCTCTTTTCTTTCTGAATTCCCTTATTGTCTTTCTCAATACGCTGGTAACTCATAATGATACTGAGCTTACAGTGACAATCATTCAAGGAGCTTTGGGTTCGGGAATTCGGGTTTGTTGAGACCTGCTTTCCAGCTCTGCCAACTACTATGCCTGAACGCAGGTTTTCTATTATGTGAAGCTCATAATGTACAAACCACCTTGAAGCTACTTTTGGGACATTTTTGAATAGTTTGAGCACCTGATGTTTATAAGAAAGCTTATACTGCAGCTTCTGCCGCTCTTGCGAAGTTCTATGAGCAACTGCCCTTATATCTCATTAATATGCCTTAAACTGGTATTTCCAATGATGCAGTATATATGACCAACCCAGCGCCATGCAATAAAGAAAATTCACGAACAAGGTGGAAGAGTGGGAGAGAAGCTCACCATCCACCACCAATCTTTCCCGCAAGCTCAACCACCCGATTAGTGTCATTGGATGGTGTTTGCTCTTTTCCAACATCGCTTTCTACCTTACGGTAGGTTGTATAGACAAGCTTGGACAAAGGTATTCCCATGAACTGCGACCAGCGATCTAAGCCTTCATGGATTTCTCTTTCTTTGTCTGGAATAGACAAAGCTTTCTTCGTATTCTCTGATTCCATCTCGGAATCAGAGTCTATCGAGAAGTACGCCTCATCTACACGTGCAAGCCAGGCACGCTGTTCATGGGGCGATGGTTTCGTCGATGTTTCAGTGTCATCAAGCTTTTCCTTGAATTCGAGCGGGTTCACGGCCTCGCGCGCATCTTCCACTCGAATTTGCCCTCCACCGTTGGTACAGCCGCCGGGGCAGGCCATCACTTCCACGTAGGAGTAGTCCGATCCTGAGTTTCCTGCATTTGAATTGCGCGACATTGGCTGACGCCGACTTGCAGCCAAAGGTTTTGCCCCAGGGAGTCTTGATACTCGCGCGGGCTTCAACTTTCGTACCAGATTCTGGATATTTCGGAAACCATAGTAACGAGCCGCCTTCATAATAGGCTCTCCATCTGGAGACGTGAGGACGTATTCGACAACGTCAGAATTGCGCCCACGATTGGTAACAAGTTCGCTCCCTGGGTTTCGAGCCTGAAAAGTCTTCAGAACGTGGTGCAGATAGCCACCGGAAGTAGAGGTCTCCAACGATTGCCCTACAACCGAGCTTTTCGACGAAATAAGAGACTCGAGGGACTGCTCCGGGAAGGGTACGCTCAAAGATGCGGGAACAGGCTGAAGAGGTAGGTTTTGCAAAGCAAGCCCCCGGGAAGAAGCAAGTGAAAGAATCTCTCTCGTGGTGATAACACAATCAACATCCCGAACAGGCTGAGATGTTGCGGATCCATCGTTGACAGAGCTTAGTTGCCATGAGACATCAGTTAGTTCCTCTCGGCTAGCTTCCAATTTCTTGTCAAAACATGGCATGACAGCCAAATGCCAGATTCGAGATGCTGGAATACCGAGAGATTTGCTCAATACTGTCTTAAGAAAGGTCCCTGACAGAGCCTGGGGAGATTTGAGTCTAGACAAGTGTGGTAGAACAAATGGATGTGTCTTCTCAGCGTAGCAAATCCAGCCTGGGCATGCCGAAGCCAAGATTGGCCGCTTAGGCAGGGGAAACTCCTGACCGTCCGTCGTGACAGAGACTTGGGGAGTGATTGATTCGGAGACCTCGTCAGCGGTAAGAGCCAATACTGCTTCTCTCATGCTGTTCGTGTCGAAAACCCATGTGAATCCGCTACCATGCTTGCCTCCACTGCGTAATCCCTGTGGTCCACGTAGGAACTGGTCGATCAGATGCCCCGCTTCCCTCTCTGAGATGCCATAAGTAGCCGCTAAGCTGGCTCGTACCTGTGGGCTCACACTGGCCACATATATTCTTCCTTCTCCGGGTGTTTCGGTATCTGCGAGTGCCGTCGCATTATTAATCTTCGTAAGAGGGATCTCGGGCAAAGCATCAAGGGTATTGAGGACTTCTGTGTGTGACTGTAAAGAAATCAAGACTGCCTCAGCCGAAGTCACACACCCCGAACAAGCAAGACAGTCGGTCAAAGAAATTTGGGCGGGTGGAAGGTTCTCGGGCTCGACTTTGTCTTCGGTAGTCACTTCGTAAGGGTTCTTTGAAAAGAAAAGGCAATCAGTACCAAGAAAGTGAGATGTGGAATCAGAGTATCGTCCAACAAACCTCTTCTTTTGTGCTCTTCTGTGGAAGCGTTTCAACTGGCTTAATACACGCGACCCCGGGCGAAATGAAATCATTCAAATCGTCCGCCGACAGGATCGCGCTCATGGTGGCGGGGTGTGCCGCTGCCGGCGAGATGCAAAAATGCAAACAGGAAATATAAAACGAGTTGTTTCAAGACACCCCTTTGCAGCAGGATACCCTCACTATATCGCTATTGTGAAAAGAAAGAAAAAGAATATAACAGCGAAAAATACTATAAAAAAGAGAAGAGTGCAGTGCAACGATCCAGTCGAAAGCCCTCGAGCCAACGATATCGGCTGTTTTGTCATCAATCGGTGGCGACACCGGCTGATAAGAACTGACCGCCTGCAGTTTACAGGATAGTGGGTCTAGTACAAAGAGGGTGGGCTTCTGATTGGCTCAGCGCGATCTATCTCCTCTTTGATCTCTTTGATCTTGATACTCCTCTTTGAACAACTGCCAAAGGGCTCGAGGGGTTGGGGTTATGGGGCAATTGCATCAACCATTCTTTTATTTTAGGATAGACTAGGATTCTTTGAAGGGAATTTTTGACGTCCATTCAAAAGAAACACCCAACATGCCCACCGCGGATGCATTCTCTCCGACATTTCCTTTAAAGTCGGGGTCTTCTCTGCTTCTTGTCTCAAAGAGCTATTTCTTCTTCTTTTCTTCTTGTTTCTCCAAGGTGATTGAAACCACGGCTCTCAATCATGCATGTACCTAACAATCTCCGCCTCACTTCTGCATTCAATGGACGTTACTCATTTAACCAACATGAGCGAGCCCCCTTGAACGCACCAGAAACAAAACTAGCGACAGCGGGGAAGGCTGGGAATGATCCAATTCTTGAACAGGAGGTGAAAAGACCCTCTAAAAAGAGTTTGAGAGATGTTACTAAAGATACTCTCGAAATCATCCCATATATTATGAAGTCCCTAGAAGAGGCTGGCGAAGCCCCTCGGCATAGCGTTCTTTACAACCACGATGAAGATAGCTGCTGGTCATTAGAAAAGAAGAGTCCCTACTTTCCAGACTTGCACATGGATATTAAAATTATCATGGAGGATAGTCTGGATGCCGCAGTCTCTCTCGGGAACATGCACCACTTCCTTGGTAGTGAAGATAGAACCCCTGTCTGTGTTCTGAACTTTGCAAATCAAAGCCACATCGGAGGAGGATTCTACAGCGGATCTCTGGCACAAGAAGAGGATATATGCCGCCGGAGTACCCTCATCGACACTCTCCATCCACATTATTATCCAATGAAGGACGATGAATGCATATACTCTCCAAGTGTCTTTGTATTCCGAGAGAATGCTAGGAAGGCGGATCATAAAATCATGTGGATTGACGATTTCTCCCTTCTTCCCGAAGTAAGCGTCATATCAATGGCGGCCGAATGTCGTCCTGCTCTGAACTCCAGTGGTGATGACTACGCAACCTCATCTTCTCGAGACATAATGCGTCAGAAAATGCGCTTTACTCTTCGTGTCGCCGGAAACAACTACCATCGAAGACTTATTCTTGGTGCCCTAGGTTGTGGAGTATTTGGTCATCCTCCCAAAGCCGTTGCCCAATTATGGGCTGATGTGCTTTCGGAAGAAGAATTTGGAGGGTGGTTCGAAACTATCGTGTTTGCTATCTGGGATCCTAAACCGCCCTATAAAAACTTCTTGGCATTTTCTGAAGTCCTTTCTGGTCAAAGCCTTTCGGAGTACCAGGATAGCGAGGAAGAGAGTGCCATCACAAGTTCCAAAGATGAAGGAGAAGATCTTGCAAACGACTTGAAGGCATTTGCAAAGCCGCCCCCCGTCGTTATGTTGGAAACGAACAAGACTGGATCGTTCGATCCCAATCTTGTAAACGATTTTCGTGATACGGAGATGGTGGATATTGAGGAGAATGAAGAGTCTGAAGAGTCTCGAAGGTCTAAGAGCTCTGTAGAATCGGATGGATTCGGAGGTATCAGGAGAGTCCTCGGACTCTGAGTAATATCGCTGAAATTAATTCAATTAAGGTTCCATTTGATTTGATCTTATTGGATCTCGTACCATCATGCGCCTGAAGCACGGCGTGGAATAGAAATAATCCCCCAACAGTGACTTTGGGGGGGGGGGGGGGGGGGGGGGGGGGGGGGGGGGCTCCTCCATACAAGAGCTTGAGGACGTACTCAACGTGTTAATATCCATATCTCTATCAAATTTACCCTCATCTCCCACTTGAATGTAGCCACCTACTATCAGCTTCGGCATAAGAACCATACATTTGAACTATGAGCTAGGCTGAAGATCTTTCTTGTACGATTCAATGGAAGTAGATAATTGAATATCAAAGCTTACTATTTTCACTTCAAATGAAACGCTCCTTTTCCATTCTTTTCCCCGTAGCAGGATTTAGGCGGAGATTTTGCTCTTGATGAAGGCTAGAGCCTGTGTACCGTACTCGGTGCCATAGCCTTGATGAGTTGCTGCATCACTGCCATTACAGCAGTAGGGGTCTGCGGCGTCGCAGTAAGATTGGACCTTATTAGCAGATGGACAGGTAAATCCTGCGGGACGCTGGTCAAACTATTCATCAATCAGTTTTGGAACCTAGAAAGAGTGTGTAAGAAACATACGCCTCCTGCACTGCAGGTTCCAACGTCATATGGCAAGCCTGCCCTGAAAAGAGGATCTCCCATGAATATGGCTGCTTTGACCATATTCACGGCAGAAGACGAAAGAAGAACCGACGTATCTGTGTAGCCTTGGTTAGGAATACCACCACCACATAAAGCAGCGTCCATGATCTCGCCTCCCTAAATGATCGAGGGTTGTCAGTTGATCCGATCTAGAATATGCTACTTCTGGTGCAATTGAAGGAACCGACCTGGGAGTATCCAACCAGGACTAGCTGGGTGTCTGGGCACTGCGAATTGTAGGAATTGACAGCTGATGCAACAGCCTTGACGCCCTGAGTGACCGAGCTCGAATAGCTCACACCTCCACATGATGATTGACCACCACATGCAGGGTAATTGATAGCCTCTGCTGTAGCACCAGAATAGGAATTTGTTATCGCATTGACAACTGTGCTAGATGATCCGTAGCCTGGGGAGACACTTGTTTCTCGTGCGCCAAACACATGGACGTTGGGGCAGTCTGCGCGTTTCGCTACACCACCATGGAATGGAACGGCAGAGTAAGCTCCACCCGCGAGAAGAGATAATGCAAGTAGGCTGGAAAGCATTGTGTCGATGGAGAAGGTTCAGAGAATGCAAAGATAATCTGACAGCTGTCAGCGGTGAATCTAAAAGTCAGATTGCTCTGTTATTTGGTTGGGAGATTGAAAGGGTCTTTCGAAGAGGGAGAGCAAATATCATTTATAGAAATGTTTCGAGCTCCACCGCGACACTCGTAAATGTTTGACCTAAGGTACATATACATACATAGTAGATCCTGAAGGAAACACAGCTGATAGAACGAAGAAGCTCCTTTTGACCGACGGCACTACCGATACTACTAAACTAGTAGATTTCCCAGTTTTACCAATTTATGGATCAGTTTTAGATACTCACTCGCATTATTATCCATAGACATTGATTTAATTGTTCCGAATGCCCTAGATTAGCCGTGAAGAATCGCTGCGTCTCTATTCAGGCTGAATCAATGGGCGTATCAGGATGAGAGCTCCAGATAGCTTGGCGGTCTATAAGAAAGGGTCTAGTACACAGTCTAGGATGTAACACAAGTTTCAAGGGGTTGGCCTACTGCCCCGCGTTATTTAAAGTAATAATTTGGTAGATCATTAGCATCACATAACGTTAATTAGATTTCAGGCACATTTTATCCGGATATCAACCTAGTGGTCTCGTACTGGTTTCGAATCGAGTGTTTGATTTTGCCCCATCATACATTCCCAAGGACGAAAGTAGTCCAGTCCTTTTTGATTTGTTGCAATCGGTGAAACAGTCGGTCCTGTCTGTTCATATACTGACAAGCCTATGGAAATATGATGAGATTTGTTCTTTGAGTGGCACACGCTCGGGATGCCGCTAAGCAGTGGGCTTTCTAGCCCAAACACGTCGTCTTAAGTTTGAAAAATAAGTACTAAGAACACGCTCATGCCTGAAAGTTTGGGTATGACTTACGCCCGCTGATATGCATGAACATGAGGACTTTTCAACTCGGTCCGTATCTTGCCAACGTAGGCTTGGACTTGCTCTGGCGGCCATGGCGTTGGTGCGCCGAATTTCGTCAGAAGCCACATTCCCCATCCTTCCAATCCAGCTGACCACATGCGATAATTCAATGAACCAGCTTCTTTGAGTTGTTTGTCTCTGGCCCAAGCACCAATGGGCCATTTGTATAACTTCTCGTGTATATCGACAAATCCAGCTCGTTCAATCGAGTCCCTCATAGTATTAAGAGTGTCGATTCGACGACCGGATCTTTCTGCACAACCAAAGGTAGTCTCTCCCCAAGTTGCGGCCATGCTATCTTTGGGAATACTATCATCGTCAGACTCCAGATGCGCGTCGAGCTCGAGTTGTTCAATCCAGCCACCCGGCTCTAAATTTCTATATGGTATAAATGAGAATTCATGTTGACACCAAGCTGAAAGTTAAGCAAATAACTTACTCATAGCACTTTTTGTAGACATCGTCCCATTCCTCCGCTGTGAAAGCTCCGAGCATGATTCGCAAGTGTATCAAATCAAATTTTTCGCGCCAAGTCCAGTCACGTAAGACATCATCGACTTCTAAGATGCAATTTGGGGGCATCCAAGTGACGGGTGGAGGGAAAAGATCTACACCGCGAACAGTAGCTACGGAAAAGTTAGCTTTTGAAACAAAGAAATCGCGAGTGTCTTATAAGGGCGTGTTGATTACCCTCGGGGTACATGTCTGCTGTATCACTAAACTGATGTTAGTGAAATGCCCGCAAGATGCCTGTCGCAACTGATAGAACGTACATGGCCCATAAACCATTTCCGGTTCCGATGTCAAGAATATTCTAGTAGGCTTCAGCATCAATCTCAATTTCGTGTGTAACTATCTTCCTTTCACACCTGGCATGTATACCTTTGGGGAAATCCCGATGGGCGATCGAAGTAGCGGGTTCGGGCGATCTGATTCTAAGATGATGGCAACAGCATGACTAGTTGAATTAACATTAGCATCAAATTGCCTCTTCTCCTCTCGTTATCTCTCCTTCCCCTATGGGAGGATGATACCCTGCTTCTAGGCTTTCGAATTGTAACTCGTCCGCTGGGCTCCTAGTGTGGGATTGGAATTAGATCTTTCCATTGTAGTCTGCTTATATTCTTCATCCGAGTCCTATGATTTCTCACCAATATTCATTTTCTCTCATGGTCTGATATCTAATAAACGATCAGCATAGCTTTTTGAAGTTTCAAACTGCTCTCTTACCGCCGTCCATTCTCGATGAGCCCCTTATAGATTGAAGACGTAACGGAAGTAGTTTCACTGTGGCCAGATTTAAGTTTGGCTGAATCGGATATAAGTGAAGATACTAGATAGGATCTTACGATTGATCGTCATTCGCTGTGCCTGGGTTTTCGACATAGACATCAGGGTCCTAGAGTTAAATGAGAACGGGTCCAGGGAGGATAAGATAGAATTCGAAAGCCACCCACAACTGCGATCTTTTCATTATCCGGAAGCATGGTGAAGGCAAAGAGAGCACTTCTATGTAAGGTTGTCTGCAACTCAGTGGACAAGTTTGAGGAATTTTGAAACCCACAGGAGGGACGGAAGATATCTCCGTTGGTCTCCAGCAACGGTGCTGCACGTCTATGCATTTGGTAACGATGGCGCTCGTAAATCATTGGGTGGACAAGTTTGACAAGGATTGGAGACCCATCTGTGCCGCGCCAAACGTCCCATATACATAACTAATAGACCAATCGGGCTCGTTGCATATTGATGATCATTTCTTTCTTCGAGAAATAAATCGGCCGGCGGGGAAGAGTGGGATCCGCCGTGGTGTTTAAGTCGCCAGTCTCAAACTGCGACAATGTTTTTCCTCCAACTGATTTGAGGCTATTGATTAATGAATATGACCCACTCTGATCAAATGTACAGTATTGGTGTATTTTTCTATTCTGGAAGGGTTACATGCCAAGTTCATGTTCAAATTAATTACTCATGGATTATGAAAAAAAGTTCGTCGTGGTGAGTAGCCCCCAATATTCAAGTAAACAGTCTCGAGCTGGTCAACGCGGCATAGGGGACTGCCAGGTAGATTGTAGTAAAATCAAGGGATGGAAAAAGTACCATGAGACCTTGATAGAAATCCCAGTGACCATCATATGGATTTCACTTCTTCGATTGCATAACTCGCGACTAAGATGATCACTCCCAAACCCCATATAGCAACAGATGAGCCATAATGAGAAGATTCATATGATCCTTCATTTCCTGGAACGAGTCGACCGACGTCGTCCCAGGGAAACCTTTTCATCGTTGTCGTCTTCTTCTTCTTCCTTCTTGACAGCCGAGGTACTTTGTCTCTTGGATCCACGGGATTTTGTCTCGGGCTGAGGCTTCTCCGTCTCCGAATCCTCTTCTTGCTTCAAGGCTCGCTTCCGTTTCGATGTATTCGACTTACCGTTCGGGATCTCATCTTCTGTGTTCTTAGTAACAGTGCCGGTTTTTTTCTGCACTGCTGGAACAACTGCACTTGTTCTGCCGCCCACCGTAATGAATGTAATTTTGTCGCCATTCGGAAGCGCTTGCGACTGATTCTTCTTGCCCTTCCCCCATCTATGCTTGAAAAGCCAATGATCGGGGAATTTTTCTGAATCTGCAAGGGTTTCCATTGCAACAGTGCAGACATAATGAATCGCACTATTTAGTTCTTTGACCTGGTCGCTGGACAACGTATTACTGTATTGCTCAGGGTGAATTTTGGCATGGTACAGAATTTCATCACTGTAAAGAACCATGTTAATTATGGTGAACAGGCAACGAATATGATCACTTTAACTTACCCCATCCAGTTTCCGATTCCGCTAATATTTGCTTGGTCGAGCAAAAGGGCTTTTATAGGCACTCTCTTGCTCTTGAACTTCTCTGCTAGCCAAGTTTCTGTCATAACATCTTTATCCGCGACAGGATCAGGTCCATTCTCTTTGAGAGGAGTATGTTTTCGAATTTCCTCGGCAGGGCAGTCGACGAGACGAATCCGACTGAGCCTGCGTGCATCGACAAAAGCCGCCTCGGTCTTTGGTTCGTCGTTCGTTTCCAACAGAAATTTCCAATATTTTGGTGGCCACTCCTGGTCTGTAGGCTTATCTGAACGGTAATAGTATGTATCGGCACCCTTGATCTTCATCCAGCCAGCCATCCCAAAATGCATCACAGCATGCGGTGGAGAAGACATTGTGATCCAGAAATATTTCCCTTGTTGTCCAGCACCTGTAACCTTTTTACCCTGTAGTGCCTTTTGAAACTCGATCGCACTGGTGCCCACTTTACCGTAAATGATATCATCATGTTGGGCTTGCACCTTGGAGAGCGTCTTGCCAACCAAGTGTTGTCGAATAAAGTGCACGATACGTGCAACCTCCGCTAACTCAGGCATTGGAGGAGGGTCGTGTTGGATGAAATTCAAATGCAGTCTATGAACAAGTGAATGCAATGTATGTATGTACTGTATGTACGAGAGAAGTATGTGCAGTCTCGCCGTCGTGACACGACCCTGTTGAAACGCGACACGAGATCACATGACTAATTTCATATCGCAGATGTATTAATCAGCCATGTCAACTAGTCCCGATTTGGAAGCTCATTCGATGGTCGAACTGCGGCGAGTTGCTCTTCCATCTTGCGTTGGTCACTGAACAAATACCATGTCGAAGTTCATTTATATGACTATCGTGACATAGAACACCGCTCTATTATACGAGATTTAAACTGATACCGGTCCTTCCGGGCTTTCATAACCGCCTATAACCGCAGATCATCCCATCTTCGTTCAAGCTGGCGTGGTTCTGGGCTACGAAAGACGATCGAGAAAGCGGAGGGATTGACAGCGAGAAAATGTCTCAAACCACATTGACGGAAACTCCGGCGTTGACCCCCCAGTTTTGTTTCAACGAGAGACTGCTTCGAGGTTAGCATACTCAGCACGCTATACGAGCTTCATGCAACTAACGTTTGCCTCTTCTTGTCTAGACTTCCTACGTCTCTCTCGATCAACCATCGACGATTCAATAGCTCAAAATCTCAATGCGCTAATGACGCCGGCTCGTCAGGGCTTCGATCCATCCTCTACCGCTGTGCGCCAAACCGATTCTAACACGAGGAAACCTATTGATCCAACAAGCTGCCAAGGCTTTAAAGACAACGTTTTGTTTCCATCATGGCAGACTCGCTCGGATGTTTTAACATACTGTGCTGGTGTCGCGACAAGTCCAGACCCCGACGACCCTGACCTCATTTTGCGGGAGACCGAATTTGCGAGGGATCGAGAGCGAGTTGTTAATGAACGGCTAGACCCATATTCGGCGCGTTTCTTTCCCCGTGAAGCTAGAACAGAATCATTGGCCAACTTAGTGCGGAATCAGCGGACAGTGGAAGATATAATCCGGGCCAGGACTTGGGGTATGGTGGCTGAGAGATGTGGTGATCCAGCCTCGTGGGAGGATGCACTCAACAACTGGCGCCATAGCAACAAGCGATAAATCATTAGAAAAGGGTGGATAAGTTCATCAACATTTGTCTGCTGATTTGAGTATTTGGAAGCCTTTGAAACTTGCTTGCTTCCTTTGGGTCTCATGGTTGGAAACTCTCTCTTCCTCTAAATGTATACTTACTAGTAACTAACTAAATTATCATTGCATTGTACATAGCGATTCCTACCTAGATACCTACTTCATGAACATGGCTGTATTTAACGAAATGATTCAATGTCAATAGACTCATCATGAGTAAGATATTCATCAATTTTCGAGACTACTAATTATTACGCTATTGCTATACATGGTAGTAGTAGGAGTGGTGGGTAGGGCTGCGTCATTCGTCATTTCAAAAAAAAAAGTAGAATTTTATAAGGAAAACCTACGCGAGAACAAACGCCGGTTACACAAAAGCGCCGCTCTTGGGCAATGCATTGAATATTCTATTCTCTGCGTCCAGACTGCACATATCGACGTAGATGCAGAGCTGTCGACGAAATTGAAATTTCCTTCAGCCTCGCTCGTCGTTGGTACATCCGTAGCAGTAACAGCTATCTTATCGGCCCAGTTGGTTCTGCCAAAGTCGGACTCGGAGACGCCGCTCCCCGCACACATCGATTCCTCACTCGCACAAGTCAATTCAACCCAGCATCGCCCCATCATGCCGCAACCATTGAACTCCAAGGACCAGTCCTTGTTCCGTCAAGTGGTTCGCAACTTTGAGCAAAAGCAATACAAGAAAGGTCCTACCCACCCTTTCTCCCCCTCAATCCTCTAGCCTTGGCTAACGACGTTTTCATCGCGATAGGCATTAAAACGGCAGACCAGGTTCTTCGCAAGAACCCCAAACATGGCGATACACAAGCGATGAAGGCTCTGATCATGAGTCATCTGGGTCAGTTGGAGGAGGCTTTCGTCTTGGCGAAGGAAGCTCTACGAAATGATATGAAGTCGCACATTTGCTGGCACGTGTACGGCCTGCTATACCGACAAGAGAAGAACTATGAAGAAGCAATCAAGGCTTACCGGTTTGCCCTGCGACTCGATCCGGATTCCCAGCCCATCCAGAGAGACCTGGCGCTCCTTCAGATGCAGATGCGAGATTTCCAGGGATATATCCAGAGTCGCACTTCTATGCTTCAGGTGCGCCCGGCCATTCGACAGAATTGGACTGCACTGGCCATTGCTCATCATTTGTCCGGGGACTTGGCGGAGGCCGAGAAAGTCTTGACTACCTACGAGGACACTTTGAAGGACACCCCACCCGTTGCCGATATGGAACACTCCGAGGCTTGTTTGTATAAGAATACAATCATTGCGGAATCTGGAGATCTGGAGCGAGCCCTGGAACATTTGGAGAAAATCGGTTACCGGTGCACTGATGTTCTCGCCGTCATGGAACTGAAGGCAGACTACTTGTTACGACTTGGGCGCAAACCCGAAGCTGAAGAAGCTTACACCGCGCTTCTGGATCGAAACCCAGAGAACTCAATCTATTACAATGGCTTGATCCAGGCGAAAGGAATTCCAGAAACCGACCACAAAGCTTTGAAGGCTTTGTATGATGAGTGGGTTGAGAAGAATCCCCGCGGTGATGCGGCTCGTCGCATTCCTCTGGACTTCTTAGAAGGGGAGGATTTCAAACAAGCCGTGGATACCTACCTGCAGCGAATGCTTAAGAAGGGTGTCCCCTCTTTGTTCGCGAACATCAAGCTCCTGTATACCAATTCCGCCAAGCGCGACGTCGTGCAGTCTTTGGTAGAGGGCTACGTCTCCGGCTCGGCAGGTTCGCAGGCGAACGGTTCCGCCGAGGCCAACAATGAGTTTTTGGCTTCCTCTTACTACTTTTTGGCCCAGCATTACAACTATCACTTAAGCCGCAACCTTCCTAAGGCTATGGAGAATGTCGACAAAGCCATCGAGCTTTCGCCGAAGGCTGTCGAATACCAAATGACCAAGGCGCGTGTCTGGAAACACTATGGAAACCCCGTCAAGGCGGCAGAGGAAATGGAAAAGGCACGACTTTTGGATGAGAAGGACCGATATATCAACACCAAGGCCGCCAAGTATCAACTTCGCAACAACGAAAATGAGAAGGGCCTGGATCTCATGAGCAAGTTCACCCGTAACGAGACTGTTGGAGGAACATTGGGTGACCTGCATGAGATGCAGTGTGTCTGGTTCTTGACGGAGGATGCCGAGGCATTCCTGCGTCAGAAGAAGCTGGGTCTTGCGCTGAAGCGGTTCCACTCGGTTTTCAACATTTTCGAAACCTGGCAGGAGGATCAATTTGACTTCCACAGCTTCTCCCTTAGGAAGGGAATGGTCAGGGCTTATGTGGATATGATCCGCTGGGAAGACCGTCTCCGTGAGCACCCGTTCTACGTCAGAATCGCTCTTGGTGCCATCAAGGCATACTTGCTCCTCAACGACCAGCCCGACCTTGCCCATGGACCTATGCCAAGCGTTCCAAACGGCACCGAGGGATCAGAGGACGAGCGCAAGAAGGCTCTTAAGAAGGCCAAGAAAGAGCAGCAACGCCTTGAGAAGATCGAGGCCGACAAGCGCGAGGCTCGGAAGGCAGCTGCTTCCAACGCCAAGAGCCAAAGCGTGGATGGGGAGGTGAAGAAGGAGGATTCCGATCCTCTTGGAAACGCCCTGGTTCAGACTAAGGATCCGCTTCAGGATGCAATGAAGTTCTTGACACCACTGCTCGACTTGAGTGCGCAAAATGTCGAGGCTCAGTGCCTGGGATATGAGATCTATATTAGGAGAAGTATGATTGCCCCTTCGTCAATTCGTAATCATTTTCTAACAGAAGACCCTCACAGATAAATACCTGCCCGCCCTGAAATGTCTCTCAGCTGCTCACGCCATTGAACCCTCGAACCCTACTCTCCACCTCCAGCTCTTGCAATTCCGCAAGACCCTTGACAGCCTCCCCGAGGCTCTCCCCGCTCAAACTGCGGAAGTCATCAACACCGAGATTGAGAAGCTGCTTCCCAAATCCCAAAATCTCGAGGAATGGAACGAGTCTTTCTTTTCAGCCAACAAGAACAGCGTCCCGCACATCCAGTCCGCTTTGTCGGCCCGCCAACTTCTGAAGCCTGCCTCGAAGGCTCAGTCTGAAAAGGACCTTCTAGCCTCTCTTGATGCTCCTACCGTCACCATCGATGATGCCGTTCCTGTACTCGAATTGCTAGACAAGTGGGGTAGCGACAAGACTGCCTACGCCGACAAGGCTAGCAAGAAATGGCCAGAGTCCTCAGTATTCCTACTGAACTGAATGATCAGACTTTGAGCTAGCAATCATTTTTGTTCTTGGATATCAGCTGCCATTTTCGTTGAGCCATTTGTCAATAGCAAGCTCGATTTTGGGCGTAGCTATATGAGATTAGGGGTCGGTACAAAGATACTATCCGGTTGGACGTTGAATAACGGAGGCATATCTCACTGGGAATGGAGAAAGTCGGGAATTCTAAACCTTTGAACGTATCTCAAAAAATTCTAAAATATACCAATACAATTTTACCATACAAATTTTTACCCTTGGAGCTCTAATCCGGTCATAAGAATAAAACGAACCTTCAAGGAAACTTGAATTAAAGAACTCCCGGTTCCGAAGCTACTTTACTATCAGTGCCATGCCTGCAATATACGTTAAAAATTCTTTGCACTTCATCAATAGTATTAGTTCTGGGCATAGGAATAAATGAGAATGAGATCTTCTCAAGTCTAAATCGTACATTTCATGTACATACCAGATAAATCAAAGGCGCCTCTAATATACAAAGCGAAGAGCGAGGATGGATATGCAAAATGACAGAAAACATGAAACATGAGGTCCTCTCATATGAGGCAAACAAAAAACACCAGGGACCTTCTATGTGTACAAATCTAATTCAACTCGCTGAGTTCTGTTCACGCGGTCTCCTCGTCATCGATGTTACCCAGGATGGGCTTGCGGCGGATGGTCTCATCGTCCTCTCCGTAGCCGTAATTGATCCACATACGCCTCCAGAATGGAACGGGGGCGGGACGCTCTTCGCCAAGAATATATTCCTTCTGCTCAGCGAGGCGCTCAGAGCGAGCTTCATCCTCGACAGAAAGAAGAGAGTGCTTCATACGGGAAGCAATGCGTGGATCCAGTACGATGTTATCGAGCCACACGCGCTCCTTGTCGGTTTCGTCGCGCTTGTGAACAGATTTGTGCCATTCTTGCTCTTCCTTCTCTAGGATAGTCTGCTGTTCAGAAGTGCCGCTAGATGAGTCAATGGGAGAGTTATCGGACGAAGGAGTATCAAGATCTCCGCTGGAGTTTTCATCGCTGTAGGGTCGAGCAGCCGAGGCCAGGACGATTCCAGCAACATCGCGACCAATGCTCTCGGCAAGGTGACGCTGGTTCAAGTAGCGATACAGGCGTTTCGGGGTGTTAAGGAAGCCGAGAATATGAGGGAACTCGATTGCGATAGAGCTGTCGAAAGACTGAGGGAGAGTGGGAGGAAGTTGAGCAGTGGGATATTCGGCGGTAGTAATAAAGGCATCCTTAGGGCCGGTAGGCTTCGCAGGCTTTTCCTTGTCTTCCTCCTTCTCTGCTTTGGTCTCTTCTGTATTGGTATCGTCAACCTTGATATCTTCGAGCTTGGCGACTTGAGTCTTGATCTCATCTGTCTTGGTATTAGGGGTTTCTTCCGGCTTGTCCCCGGTAGCAATGTCTTTCATAGGCTCCTCAATGCCGTTGCTGGGAACCTCCTCAACTGGCACAGCCGGCGGGTCAAGAGGTCCCAGCCAGCCCTCATGCAATCCGCGGACATATTCCTTCCAAGTATGCCGACCAATTACCAGATCACCCTTAGGGCCGGCCTCATCGCTCACACCAAGTTTCTCTCGCATGTCCAGAACAGCCGTCTCCACACTAGGTTCTTCGACAACCGAGGTCTTTTCACCGGCTTTGATTCGAAGTTTTCGAATTTGCTCTGCGGTGCCAGCCCGCACATCTCCCTCCCGGCGTCCTTCAATCACGTTGTAATCCAATGCGGCGGCCGTCAAGATCGGCTTGACATATTCCTTGAAATGATCACGGGCAATTCGTAGACCATCACCTGGCGGAGCCGCAAGATAAACGGTCAATTTCCGGCGCATCTGATCGACGGCCAAAGGCTCCTTTGCAAGATGAGCCACCAGTTCGGACCACTTTTGTTGCGCGCGTCGCTTCTCACGTCGGTCGTAGATGAGCGCGCCGGTAAAGGATCCTGTGATGGTAAGGAAGATCATCCAGTTCCGCGAGGGTAGCTTGAGACGGATATTGGGCAGTCCTATAACATTGCAGTGTGATTAGCGATTAGGGACTAGATACAGTCGTGATAATGTTCTCATACCCATCATTTTGAAGACCGGGTTAGGAGGCTTGGGAGCAGCCTGGGGCTTGCTTGCGCCGGCAGCGGCATCAGCCGCAGGTTTTGATGAATCTGCCATTGTCGATAGAAAATACAAGAGCAGCGGCGAAAAACAAAAATGCACTCGACCGGCACTTGCGCTCGCAACTTTTGAAGCGTCTTGAAGCTTCCCGAAAAAAAGTCGGGCCCAGGCAAATCCGCGTCACGTGCCGTGGATGTATAGTTTGTTTGCTTTTGAACTTCTCGAGGAAAGAAAAAATGAAAATAAATAGCCAGGGCGATTGATTTTAATGGGTTTGCTTTCAAGATATTGAGACAATACTTGATTTTATCTTCTCCATATTCACTGTCTTCAATGCTTTCTTAAGGTATATTCTCTACAGCATGTATATATCCATCAACGGCCAAACAGACTGCCAACCATTCTTCAGGAATTTCGATCCCAAAACAAGCATGAAATGTGCTCTACTCCCAAGTGCTCACTAGAATGGTGGCATCGACACTCGCAGCAGCACACACAGAGAGAGAATAGACAGCACTATCCAATTCCACACGAGGGGTCCGCGGGCTACATGTTGTATCCACCGGGGGGCCCAGACGATCCAGGGCCGATCCGAGAGATGTACGGCACTGGACTAGTCAAAATGAGAAAAGGTCTCACCATCGCGGGGGTCCTGTGATAATCGTATATCAAACGTAGCACACAACTAGTCAATGACCAGCAGTTTCAGCCCTCCAGTAAAAACACAAAATTGATTTCGGGGCGAAGGATCGTTGAGGGTGGATTGCCTCCTGAAAAGAAAGTGACCGCTCCTTTGGAACTCCCCGCCTTCTCCTTTCCATCCACTTTCTTTCTCCAACAACACCCCTCCATCCTGTCTGTTCACACTCCCACCCCTCTCTACCCATCCATCACGCGAGGGAGCTAGGACCGTCAAGATGGATCCCAACAACAACAATAACAACAATCGCCTAAACACCAACCTGAACTATGGTTACAATGATCGAAATTATAATGCAGCAAACAGTCGCGCATATCCCACCACCCCCTCCGCTTTTCCCCAGCCCATCTATCAGACTCAGGGGGCACAGGACTATGTCGATCCCGCCAATCCAGCCTATTCTCCTGGTTACTTCATGACCAATCCATACCCTCCTCAGACACAACAACAGTACGCTCAGCAACAGCAGTATGCGCAGCAGCAGCAGCAGCAGCAGCAGCAGTCCCTGCAGTCGCCTCAGCCTGCGTATCAAAATCGAATGGGCTATGCCAATGACGGGACCAATGGTCTCATACAGCAGTTTTCCAACCAGGATCTGAATGCCAACCGTGGCAACTTCTTCGGTCGGGCTAACTCCCCCGCTCAACGCCCTCGTACAGCGGGTGGCTCGCCTGCTGGTCCTGCGCAGGCGGCGCACTTGGCCCCTCCGGTGCCTCGTAGCCCCCGACCCCCCTCAGAGAACGAAGAGCTTCAGCGCTTTCCTGATAGATACTCAGAGAATGTGCACAAGCGGGGTAAGGCCGCAAAGGAGCTGGTCACTGTCTTCTTCCATGAAAACATTGAGCGAGCTCGGGACCGTAACATGCGGTACGTACTATATGCCCTTGAACAGCCCCCTCCTCATCATGATATGAGTAAAAGAATAAATGACATTGACATCTTCCAATCCATAGCTCCGTCGACCTGGACAAGACTCTCCGCGACCCCGCCGTTGCTGGTGACAAGAAGCGCCAGGATGCCGAGGCGATCTCGAAACGTGAATCGGACTTCCTTCGTTTCCTCCGAACTAAAGAAACACCACAAAACTTCCAGACGATCAAGATCATTGGAAAGGGTGCTTTTGGTGAGGTGAAGCTGGTGCAACGCAAGACGGATGGCAAAATCTATGCTCTGAAATCTTTAATCAAGACGGAAATGTTTAAGAAGGACCAGCTGGCACACGTTCGTGCTGAGCGTGATATTCTGGCAGACTCAAAGGACAACCCTTGGCTGGTCAAGCTGCACGCCTCTTTCCAGGATACAGCTTACCTTTACTTACTGATGGAATTCTTGCCCGGTGGTGATCTGATGACTATGCTCATCAAGTATGAAATTTTCTCAGAAGACATCACCAGATTCTACATGGCTGAGGTTGTGATGGCTATTGAGGCTGTCCACAAGCTCGGTTTCCTGCACCGGTACGTCTCACGATTCAGTGTTTTTCAGGCTCGCTATGTTACAAGTGGCGCTTGTCTGCCTTAATTTCCCTCCCTTTTGACCTCACATTAATGTATCAACAGTGATATCAAACCTGACAACATTCTTCTCGACCGCGGCGGCCACGTCAAGCTAACAGACTTTGGTCTTTCGACTGGCGGAAAGAAAACCCACGACAATGCCTATTACCAAAACCTTCTCAAGAACTCGACATCAAAGGATCGTAACCGCAACTCTGGTTACTTTAACGATGCCATCAACTTGACAGTCTCCAACCGTGGCCAAATCAACACGTGGCGAAAGTCTCGTCGTGCTATGGCTTATTCTACTGTCGGAACTCCCGACTATATTGCTCCCGAAATCTTTAATGGTCAGGGTTATACTTATCTCTGCGATTGGTGGTCTGTCGGCGCTATCATGTTCGAGTGTCTTGTTGGCTGGCCTCCATTTTGCGCCGAGGACACTACCGATACATACCGGAAGATCGTCAACTGGCGTGAATGTCTTTACTTCCCTGATGAGCTGGTCCTCTCACGTGAATCGGAGTCTTTGATTCGAAGGTAGGCATCTCCCTTTCCCAAGGCCCAACGGAGTTTATACTAACTTTCAAAAGCTTCTTGTGTGATCCGGAACACCGAATTGGCAGCGATGGGGGCCAACACGGTGGCGCGACTCAGATCAAGAACCATCCCTTCTTCCGAGGTGTTGTTTGGGAACAATTGCGGTCTATTCGCGCTCCCTTCGAGCCTCGACTCAGTTCCAACATTGACGTTTCTTACTTCCCAATCGACGAAATTCCGCAGGAGGATACCAGTGCTATTCATCGTGCTCAGGCTCGTGCTATGCCAGACTCGCAAGAAGCGGAGATGAGCCTTCCATTCATTGGATATACCTACAAGGCTTTCAATGCCTTCCAGGCCTCCTAAAGCTCCTGTGTTGGAGACTTTCCTCTGGTCAGCGCGTTGTATAGGAAGGCGCCAGAAGCAGGCAGGGCTTGCATCAACTTCAATACCAGTATGGACCGAGCCTGTCTGAAGGCTTGGGAGTTTGTCATTTGTTCGCTACGAATCGTCATTAAGCATACCAGCGCGATGTTTTCCGAGTCATGATCCCGAGCGCCGTCCTTTGATTTTAGTTCCGGATATCTAGCCCATCCAATCATCATTGTGATCTACCTCATACTGTGGACCGAACGGGGATTTTTGTTGAGAGAAGTATCATATATCCATCATTTTCACATTCAGGTCTTGATCAGCATCCAATAGTCTGGAAAACCAAAAAGATCTTCTGTCTTTATTTAACTTGCATCGCCATATTCATAGATCATGTTTAAGCTGGCTTACCACTCTGATGGCCTGGCATTTGTTCAAAATGGATTGTTGAAGAGATCACTATCAGTGTGAAGGTTGTATATACCGGCCACGTTCAGATAAAATATTAGTACTATTTTCAATCAAGTTTCGAGCCAAATTAGATCCGGGAATAGTTATCATAAATCAAGACCAGGATAGAATGGTATTTAGTTGCTCATGTGTCATGATGCTTAACAATTATCAACACAAAGGTACCCCAAAACGCCAGTGCTTCATTTCCCACCATAAACACAGATGAATGATTCAATTTTGTCAGTGAGAGCAACACGGAGATTGAAGCAAGACAAGCTTAAAACAAAACAGAATTGCTCCTCATGACTGCATAGGCGCCAAACCAGGTACACCGCTGAAACGCTCTTCACGTTCAGTTTTGAACATAATCTGCACCCAGAACTGCTTGCTATCCTCATCAAACCAAGTCCAATATCTTCCCTCTCGGCGGTCAATTTCCCGAGCCTGCAGCTTGAACCCGCAAGTTTGATACGGCTCGGCAGCGACAACTAAATACTGGTAGTCGTTGTTCGGATCTTCGACCTTTTGCTCGTAGGCAGACATGAATCGTACACGCGGCACGACACCCGGCGTGATCTCCTGATATTGCAGCTGAAACAATAAACCCATTTGGCGAGTCAAAGGGTCGCGGACCTTCGTAATCTTGTATCCGGGTCGACCAATCTTGATTGTTTGCTTCTTCACCTGCACACCCATGGCACCGGGGAGGCTGGAAGGGTCTTGATTCTTGCCTTCGCGTTGTTCGCGTGCGGCTCGACGGGCGAGGTTCGTCTGGTGCTTGCGTCCCTGCGTATGGGCGAGATAAGAGCCGTCATTTTGGTGGACTGTCAAACACAGACGACATTCAAAGCTTCCAACGTGATTTTTGAAAAAGTAAGGATCTTTATCGAGGTCGATTGATTCCAGCGCGAGCTTGCGCAGACGCTCGCGACGGTCAGCGTTTGTTGCGGACTGAGAGGCAACACCTCCGCCGCCGAATTTGGAGCCTGCTCGATTCTGCAAGGAATTAGTATCATTGATATCAAAATTAAGAATACTAAGCAGAAGCTATAGCGGAGCATCGCAACATACCTGGTAATCCATTCTGGCGAGATGTCGTCGCGAGCGAAGAGAAGTCCAACTTGCGAAGGGCAAATCTGCGCGGATCGAGATAAAATGAGGTTACGTAAGCGGGTTGCGGGTCTGGGCGAGGTACACCACAGTATTTGCTGTTGATAAGTGACAAATCCGAAGATTATTGCGACGGACTCGAGGTTTGGGTCTTTCCAGAAATGAATGGATCACTTATAGGTCAGCGTAGGTCATTCGATGGCCATCTGTGCACCATCCGCTATGTGGGCAGTGTCCAGGGCACCGCTGGCGACTGGTTGGGCGTTGAATGGGACGACGCAACTCGGGGGAAACACGCGGGGGAACATAAAGGGATCCGTTATTTCACTTGTAAGTTTCCTACATATTCGAGATTGCGTGTGTTATAGCTGACGGCTTCAACAGGCAAAAGCAAATACCCCACGGCGGGGTCTTTTGTTCGTCCCTCCAGGCCATCAGAGCCGCCGAGAAGCTTTCTAGAAGGACTGCGAGAAAAGTACGCTTCTGAATACGAGCGAGAGCTTTCAAATCAATCTGTCTCAAATAATGGTCCATCTCAAAAACCAATTGAGATCAGTGGAAAAGTAGTCGAAGAGGTTGGCTTCGACAAAATTCGCAGGCAGCTTGCAGAGCTACAAGAACTACGAATTGTCCTTCTAGATGGCCTACTCATTTCTGGAGTACTTTCTTCGTATGATCAACCGGAGGAACAGGTTCTTCAGCATGTCCAAGAAATATCCACCACTTGTCCACAAATTACGGAGTTGGATCTCAGCCGCAGCTTATTGACCAGTTGGCGTGACGTGTGGCATATATGTACACAGCTTAAGAAGCTGAGGAAGCTGAAAGTGAAGTACGTTGTGCCGTTTCTGATATGGAACAGAAGATAGTGTACTTGATGCTAAATCATTTAAACAGCGGGAATCGATTTCATGCTTTGGAAGATGGCATTGTCTTCGACGGGATCACGGAGCTCCACCTAGAGGAGACATTATTGACTTGGGAAGAGGTATGAGCAAAGTAGACCCAATACGCATATGTACAATCAAGACTGACCAATCAATCTAGACTGTAGAAGTGGCATCACGGTTCCCAGCCCTTTCATCACTCACGGTGTCTGGCAACCAACTTATTACGATCTCTCAGCCACTGACTGGCAACGTCACCAGACTTATACTGGAGAATAACGATATATCTTCTCTCGCCGATATCCGCCATTTAGCAAAGATATCGACATTAGAGCATCTTTCTCTTCGAGGAAACAATATCAGTTCTATTAATGGTGATGGCGATGCTGCCACAGACCTTCGCTTTCCCCAAACCGTCAAATCCCTTGACGTCTCTCGCAACAATATTTCTTCATGGATATTCCTCAACAATATTTCGGTCATTTTTCCAGCTCTTACAACTCTCCGCATAACTGGCAATCCTCTCTACGACCTCTCTCCACTCCCACCCTCTGTCGCAGCTGCGACATCTACAATGAGCGCCTCCAAACCAATGTCAGCCGATGAAGGCTTCATGCTCACTCTATCTCGCTTTCCAAATTCTCTTCGCACTCTGAACTTCAGTGCTATCTCTGCACAAGACCGCTCAAATGCGGAAATGTATTATCTTTCCCTAATCGGAAAAGAACTATCTGCCACGACTTCGACAGACGAACCCAATATCATCGCCACACATCCTCGATACACCGAGCTTTGCGATTTATACGGAGAACCAGCAATTAAAAGAGCTGTCTTTGGCGACGCATCTGGAGGTCAGGCAATTCATCCAAGGTCTGTGGCTGCGCGGTTAGTCAAAATGGTCTTCCGCTTGCAACAACAGCCCGACGAATCTGTCCCACAAACTCAAGTAAAAGAGATCCCGACATCTTTCGATACATACCAGGTTAAAGCGCTCGTTTCTCGGCTTTTTGGTCTTGACCCTTACGGGTTCAAACTTATCTGGGAAACAGACGGGTTTGATCCTGTGGAGAACACAACCCTAGGAGAAGCGGACTGGCATGAAGATAGTGAGGATGAAATGCAGACTGTTAGCCAGGCGTCTGCCTCGACTAACACGAGTCGCTTCACACGAAGGGAAGTGGAGCTGACGGAGTCAACGAGAGATATTGGCTTCTTATTTCAAGGGGAAATGGGCGAGGTTAGGATACGAGTGGACGTTTCTTCAAGTTCTACATAGTCTACCAAAAAGAATTGGTGTTTACTCAGAGTTCCACGGCCAAAATCAAATCTACTGGCATAGGTTTTGAAATGCCCATTACTAAAGCTCAGATTCCTGGCATTCTTTTACGAAGACTCGGGACGTGAAGTGTAGTAATGTCATGTCTTTTCCATTCGAGTAAACCGTCAAGCATTGAGACGTGGGCTATCTAACGAGGCCGTTAGGTGCCACCGGGTATGAAACTCCAACGCTAGCGAGGGAGATATGCACGAAAAAAAAAACACAATACTTCGCCTAGAAGACGAAGAAAGGGTGGAAAACGCCGAAGTACTTGCTCGCTCATCGCCCATTTCCTCAAACCCCGATGTAAACACTGTTGCAAAAAATCACATATTCCAAAATTCTTAAACGCCTTAGCCATGATGCTTTTTGACAAAAAAAAGAAAGAAAGAAAAATCGAGATAGGTCTGGAGCAAAGACGCGAGTGAGAAAAGAAGGAAAGGCAAAGAAAATTACAAGAAACCCCTGTTGGTTCCCTCAGCTAGAGATAAACGTGGGACTCCGCATGAAAAGACACAGGGGGTTTGACAGAAACCAGTACATGGGAGATGCCGTCAAGAGATCAGCTCAACTGATCATTCGCGAGCTGCCCACCATGAGCGAACTGCCATACAGCAAATTCGCTTGTAGATCTGTGTGGTACCCTTGCCCTCGGCTTCTTCCTCGATGAACTTTTGGGCAACAAAAAGTTTGGTTCCCGCCTCCTTTTCGCTGGTATAGCCAACCTTGGGCAGGCTATTGGGGAAATCTGCCCATCTTTGACCCAGGTGCCGAGCAATGGCAATAGAGTAGATGATATCTCGGTTTTCATATGTATCCAGTAGTTGACGACAGCGTCCAAGGGTGTCGTCGATTTGTTTAGCCGAGCTTGCTTCGTTATCATGAAGGGTTAAGAAATCGCCGACCTCGCTCCAGAAGTCCAATTGCCTCTGCAAGAATTGATCTGGAGGGTTGGGCGGGGTGGCGGCGTCCATTCCCATCGCCCTTGATAGAGAATTTTGTTCGAGGTGATTCCAGCTCAAAAGAGCTTCAACTGCGTTCAACCGAGCCACAGTCGCCAACAAGTTCCAGTCCTGGCCGTATTGGCCGTTCTCTGAATTCGGGACCTGGCGACATAGAACCATACTCCTCCAAATGATTGAAGCTTCAAAGCTTTCTAAGCGAGCGACAGTATTTCCGTCGTTAAGATTCCATTCATTGAAGGCGTTGATCAAGGCTGAGTAGTCGGCCATAAGCTGTGCATCGGCCATGAGAACAGGAAGTGCTTTTTCTGAATACCATCGGACCTCGAGGAGCTTGTCGATCGCAGGGGCGTAGGTTGCAAGGAAAACGGCTTGGATTTCCTCAAGACGGCCGGGAGGAAGCGACCCGATAGGGTGAGGTGGGGGAGGTGGAATACCTCGCAATGACATTAAGTCACTGGGATTGAGGTTTTTGGCTGTTGGACGAATAGACGTTAGCTAATATTCAACGATATGGATCAAAGCGCATTGGGGTAGAGAAAGGCTGGAAAAAATGGACATGCAAGGTTTTAGCGCACCTTTGTATGAAGGCTCTGGGGCCTGATGGCCATGATCATTTGAGTTTTGCATATTAATTTGAGCTGGTGGGTTACCCGGTGGAAGAGAAGACTCAAGAGAAGCTCCGTGGTCAGGTTGATCAGTCGAGGTACTTGGTGATTCAGAGTGAAGAGAAGGCGCGAAAGGCTGTGAGGACGCTGGCATATAACCAGGGGGCGCTGAAGGATATGAAGGTAACGGAGGAGCTGGAGGGCCTTGAGGATTGACTACCAGCGACGGCGGAGGGTTCGGAGCTGGTTGAATGGCTGAAGGAGTTGATGCTTGAGGCCTGAAAACCGGGTCGTAACCTAAACACTCTCGCTTGCTCTTCACACAATTTCTGCAAACGGGATGTCCTTCGTCGCACTGTGAAATGTAAGTATATGACCTTGAAGCGATTGGCGCCGAAACGGAGAGGATGGAGGGGGAATAAGTCGTGGGTTTAACGGGAGATAAAATAAACGATGGCGGGGTCTGCGGGCACAAGCGAGCCTGCGCCCCGCGAACGCGCCGCAATGCGCCCAAAAAATTATTAACGCATGACATACCTTAATTCTGCGCTTGCGACAAGTCAGACACCCAGTTTTTGTTCGTCGCTTGACTTCTTTCTTATGTCTCCCCCCCGAAAGTATTTTACTGGGATCTCCAGGCATTGGATATCCCATCTGGTTCGAGCTCATGCCTGGTTGCGGAACATTAGACGGATAGCCGGTCATATACTGGCCCATAGATGACATTGAGGGCATGTTGGAAGGCATCGGAGAACCAATTGGTGCTTGTGGCACCTGCCCATGCTGTCCTTGGTTGTTGTTTGCTGGGTTGGAGTTCACAGCAGAGAACCCCCCTTGGTTATGATACATGTCGGGACTCTGCTGTTGATAGTTTTGCTGCGGTTGAGACTGAAATTGGTGCTGAGATTGGGCCTGTGATGGCTGCTGTCCATCATATTGCTGTTGGGGCACAGGGCTTTGTGAATACTGGTAAGTACCATTGGATGGCGCTTGGTAGTGATTTGAGCCATTTGTGGAGTCTGGCTGCTGGGTTATATTGTCGTCGTGGTGGTGGTCAAAATGGCTATCGTCAAACGTATGGTGCTCGTCCATTGTGGGGATATCGGTACCAATCGCAGGCAAAGAGGCATCCAATGAAGGCAAAGTCGTGTCGATAGCTGGAAGGGACAGGTCGGGGGCAGCAGAGGAGCCCACTGATTGAAGTGCCGAATCAAAGGAAGGTAAGCCGGCCTCATCGAATGAGTTAGGACCGTCCAATCCCGGAATCGTTGTGTCCATTGCTGGAAGAGTAGATTCCACGGAATCTGTCACATTCGTAATTTCTGTAGAGGGACCGGTCTCGTCGTTCCCGTTGTTGACAGCCGTCTGCTGGTTTGTATTTGTATCCACTTGTGCGATTTCCACTTGCGACTCGTCTACTGGGGTTGGATTTGGATTTGGATTTGGAGTTGGAGTTGGATTTGGAGTTGGAGTTGACGTCGACGCTGTATCTCCTTCGAGCGGTTGACTGGTCTGCGGGACAGGTTCGGTGGGGGTTGCAGCCGGCGCATTCGATTCCGTTGACATATTGGCTGGGTCCCCAGAGCTTGTCTCCGTCGGTTCTGCCATGTTTGACTGGAATATGTCGGTTGTATCTCAGGCTCTCAATGTGGGCGCAAAGTGATATAATTAAAGTCCCGCTCGAGACAGGCCAAGTTTCGAGGTCAAAGAGCGAGTTTTCTGCTGCTGAGAAAAGGCAGCACACCAGGTCGGTTGGGATGGGACGTAAGAATCATTTATCTGCGGTAGTCTTCCAAAAATTAACGTTAGCAAGATTCTCTCTTTAAATCTCTCGCAGCGGCAAGTGTGATTATTGTCAAAGTGAAAAACATCAAGGAGCGCCGCAATCGTATGGTATAATAGCAGAGCAATGGCCGAAGGAGTTTTCGGATTCTCGCAAAGACCAATCCTTGAGAGTGAAGCATCCATCGGTGGGTTGCGATACGCCAAATCCTCAGTCTGCCGAAACGACGGCCACCCAGCACCCGAAGTCTCGAACCTCCAATAATCCCCGTAAAAATTCGACAGATAGCAGCTAGATACCTTGAGAGAAGTATCATCTCCCTCCCTCTTCATCTGGCCTGCCGTCCGAGTTTTGCCCGTCGCATACATCATGCTAAGACCCCAACGACGTCGCCCCGCTCACGATTCATTTCCGATCGAGGAACCAGTATCGGGAAGACTATGAGAGGAGGGGCAAGAAGACACCAGTAATAGGTCAAAGACGATTGCGAAGGCTGCCGAGAAGAGAATCCGAGACAACTGGGCGCGGGTGTGGAAAAGGTTGCGCTCCGAGAAACAAGATGGGGTTTGCTGGGCTGGAGAACGCGCGATTGGTGTCAGATTGAGGCTACTCACCGTTGAAAAGGCCCTCTAGAAGGGGAGATGATAAGAGAAGGGGGAAGTGTTGCTGGAAAACTCGGCGTGTCCGTGGCTGGCAGGGTCGAAAAGAGATGCGCGAAGTTGGAGCGAACTAAAGGAGCTTTCCTTTCCGGCGATCCAAAAAGACTCCGCTTCGACGCCGAAAAAAAATTGTAGTGGCAAGTCTATAATTGTACACTGCACCAGCATGTCGAGATGCAGACAAATTAACTTTTATATTTTTTACTTATTATCTTTCTTATTTTGAATTTACTTTTGAATCAGGGAAATCTAATACAATTATTGTCAGTTTTCATTGGGCTATTTGCCTTGTGCCAGTTTCGTTTTCTTCAGCCCAGCTGATTGGCTCCTTGATACTCTACAGTATTGTACGTGACATGCAACCACTCGACAGATCTAGAGATATCACTTCGGATGGAACCCGGTTCGATTTCGGTTGTACCTCCATTCAAATTGAACGAGACATTTACTAGTTCATTGATTTGATAAAGAGTATCATTGGGTTTGGGGAGTGTGGACCAATGATACTAGGAGGACCGATGGAACAACCTGAGGTATGTATCAAGTCTCGTAGAAACCCTCATTAGGCCAAAATTCCTATACGGCAAGCGCACGGATATTTGCTCAAGATCACAGCTCTGCTGAGAGTACTTGTGAGGGTCTAGATGATGTACAGTCTGTGTTGGAGGCGTCGGAGTACCATATTAGTACTGCAAATAGACTCATTCTTGAGAGAGGTCGCTTGCGAAAGCCGCGCAAATAAGACCCAGCATCCTTATTTTTGACGATTCAAGCTGTCAAATACTATTTTCGCATGACCTTGGGCTTGCGTTTTTTGAAAACGAAACCAGTGGACACTTCACCTGCTGGCTTTTCTTCTTTCGAAGGCTCTGAATCGACCCCGGTCGCTTCAGCTTTAGCATCTGGTGAATTGTCAGTCTCCGGAACCGCCGATTTAGATGCCTCATCCTCATTTTCTGCCCGGGAAGCAGACTCCCGCATTTGTTCCTCGGAGGTTGCTTCGATGGGAGTCTTCTTATTCATCTTAAACTCCTTGCTAGAAGACAATAATGCATCCAAGTCATCGTCTTCTTCGTCTTGTTGTCCGGGGTAAGTCCTTAACTTCGAGCCCCAGCCTTGACTTGTTGTTTTCCCTGGGACATCTCCTTCAATCCCTTCTCCTTCCTCATCTTCGTCCCCTTCATGCTTGCGTTTGCGCACTCCAACAGACTTGGTCGCTCCCTCTTGATCATCTGTAGCGACCTTTGTCTCGGAGAGTGTCTGCCACTCACCAGCCAAAGACATGTCCGCACGATATTCTTGAGGAATTGCAACGCCCATTTCGGCTAATTGTGCCATCTGTTTCTTGCGGTCTTCCAGGCTAACCGATTTTTCACTAGTCTTTGGCGCTGGCGCGGCTGTAGGCGTTGAAGCCGCGGGGGCGTTCTTCGACGTAGAGGATCCGCCACCTACAGCTTGTCGCAATCTTTCAACTTCACTCTTCGCTCGTTGTGAATCTCTTTGTTGAATCTCATTGTTTTTGTGGATATCTCGGAGGAACCGCTTTAAGCTGCCTTGGTGTTTTGGACTAGCCTCATGTTGGGTCTTTTCGAAGGGTGTGTCACGGATGAAGATCTTGCACTGCTTGCACCAGTGACGGGGCTAAAGGGAAGAGGGCTCGTTAGCATATCACTTCAAAACGATTCAAAAAGGAAGAAAACTCACCGCTGACTTCCAGTATTCAGCCATGGTAGACTTGGTGTGAGTGGTAGTAATTGTTGGCGCAAAGCAAACAACCTCCGATGAGAAGCCGAGCTGAGGACGCGATAAGATCAGAAACTGGGCTAGTCCCAATGCGGTAGTAAGTGCATATACCACTGCCAACGTCATCCTATTGGCAATTTGATTTGTTCTGTTTTGTTTTTGTTTTTGTTTCAGTGGCCTTTTTTATTAATGATTTAGGTTACAGGAAGAGGAGACAAAGGTTAGATTAATCATTGCAGTTCTAGTTCTATAGCTCATTCAGTGTTTCCACATACAAATCATTAGTACAGCGTCTGAACCATCAATAGTTGAACCTCATTTCAGGTTATCCTGTTCAGGGACAGGGCTCTTGAGTTTTCCTGTCTCAATTCCAAGGCGAATATTATCGATTGCCCATTGTTCCATAGCAGTCAAGGTCTGGGATGTAGTTAGCATTCCACTGTCAACATCATGCGAGTTATGTATAACTTACCTCCACAGTGTACGTTCCCATATGAGGCACAAGCATCACGTTTGAATTTCTAAGAAGACCTGGATGGACCTTTGGCTCTTCCTCAAAGACATCTAATCCAGCAGATAGTACTTTACCACTGTCGAGAGCTTCGACAAGGGCCGCTTCATCCATGACAGCGCCGCGAGCAGAATTCACAACAACAACCCCATCTTTCATCTTGGCAAATTCGGGCTTGCCAATGATATGACGGGTGTTTTTCTTTGGAATGTAAGTCCAAATACTTCAAGAGCTTAGCCAAAAGGTTCAGACTTACATTCAAGGGCAGATTTAAGCTCAGCACGTCACTGGTTGACAACAATTCATCAAAAGTCACATATTGAGCTCCTCCAGAGAGTTCCTCGCTTAGCTGACGACGGTTGTGGTATATAACTTTCATTCCAAATGCTTCGGCTTTCTTTTTCAAATTTCTTCCAATGCCTCCCATACCCAAGATACCTAATACCTTACTCTGAGGGTCATGGCCAAGGGCCGGAGCGGGCTGACCACGCCACTTGCCTTCACGCAAGGCCTGCATGCTAGTATTGAAGTTTCGCAGCGCTCCAATAATCAAGAACATAGTCACGTCGGCAGTGGCATCGTCAACTGCAGTGGGGACATTGGAGATGCGTAGTGGCGGGTTCCGAGCACTGCATGCGTGAACATCGATCTGGTCGTAGCCAGCTCCTACAGATATCACCATCCGTATTAGCATACCTGAGTTGCCGTATGATATTATTCTCTGAGTATTTTGGAGGACGCTTACCGCAGTGTGCAAGATACTTTAAAGAGCTTGGTAGTGCATTAACAAGCTCTTCATCAATCAAACCGGTGATATCGACAGACGTGAAGGTTCGATAAGCCGCTACAACCCCGTCAAGCTTGCCATCACGACACTCTTGAATGAACTCTGTCCGGTTCTTGGCGGTTGGCTCAACCAGCTCGCCCAATTCACTCAGTGCGTCCCATGACTTTTTCGCGCTATTAAGATATCGGATTAGCAATAATCCATCAGGGAACAGAATCTGCTTTTCCAATACGCACTGGTCAATGTTTCCCAAGAGAAGAATTTTGGGCTTGGCTCCGTTAGACCCCATATCGATCAAGTGATGGGAAATATGCCTGGGTAGTGTAAGGTTAGCTAGCTTAAAGTCCAAGTTCTGATGGGATTCATTCGCGTCTGCCTCGGGGAATTCTTTGGCAAGCATACTGTTCCACCTGACATGAGTACTGGTATTCTTCAACTTCAAGTGGCGTATTGAATAGCAACGTGCTACTAACTTCCAATCGAAGAATTCACTGGTACTAGCACGCAAAACTTACCGATAACAATTATGAGGGGTGCTAGATCGGATAGGTCCGACAGTAAAGGGGCTTGGAGAGGTAAGATGTCAGGCAAGACTGTCTATTGAGTATTATATGGTTTCGTTGCAGCAGCCTGAACCTAGCAATGGCAGGGATTCGGAGTAGAAAAGGAGTATTTGGAGCCATACGAGTAAGAGTCACAACATCGGCCGAGAAATAATGAAAATGCCCCACGTAACGTTTATCTCGGGAAGTTCCCCGCGTGCAATCGATTTCCACTTCTTCGGAGCAGTGCGCGCGAATAGAATTCGCTGGAAAAGATAGTCGGGTGAACTTAACCAAACGATAACCAAAAAGGTAGGTAAGAGATATAATCTGGTACTTTTTATGACTAATTGACTTCGGTAAATGGAATTGTCTATGGCGAAAATATGGTGGAATACACGAGGGAAGGCGATTCCGCAATGCATACATGCATAGTATACACCATGGGTCAGTCAATCAATTACTACTGGTACGATACTACAATTGTCATTCATAATCACAGATCATGGAACATCGCAAGCCAGGTTTGATTCCCGTTATATTTATACAAGACAAGAAATGATAATCGCTTATTCTTCGACCAGAATGCGAGTCCAGTCAAACTTTCTCCAGCGTTTTCTGAACCCATCCACTCTGCGGTCACTGCCCCGTTGCCAGCGACCTTGTCGCTTGATAACATCTGGAGGAACGTCGAGCATACCTCCAATAACCTCTCGAGCAAACAGATCTCCACGAGGCCAACGGTTTTCATCCTCAACAACATGGCCGAGGCCACCATCGATCTCGAACCAAACATGGAAATAAGGCATCTCCTTCACAAGAGTCCGCCGGAAAGCAGATCTTCCTAAACCTTGCTTGGACTTTGCCAGGGTATCGATCAGCTTACGATGCTGAGACCATTCCGATTCCGCACTAAGAATAGCCTCTTTAAAGAATGCAGGCGAAGTTTCGCCGAGACTGAATGGTAGAGGAACCGCCTCCATGGATGCATGTCGCTTTCGCTGAGGGTGAGCAGCATTCTCGTAGAAAATGACATCCCGACCTTGGTCGTGGTACATGCGTGTCAAGCTCTTCATGAAATTGCGAATCTCCTCCCATTCATCATCGTCACATTCCATCAAATTCGTTCGGTGCTGGATTGGAACAATAGTAGCACTACCTTCGCTGATTTCAGGCTCGGTGGGAAGTGTAAGGAAAACCCTAGTCGCAAGAGAAACAACGGGTGCAATGGGTGGCGTATTTGTATCTTCATGGTGACAGAGAGCACAGTTATCCAGGATTCGGTTCATCTTGCGGAAATCGTTGATTGTTGCATTCTTGAGATCAATCTCTGACTTGTGTACCCTCTTTGCAAGCTTGGAAGCATTGTCGTCCATATATTCCAAATCGTTCTGAAAAATGGTTAGAGGATTGTAAACCCTTGAAAGAAGAAATTTGAATAACACATACCACAAACTTGGAGTCACGCGTAATACGATCCGCCAAACGTGAGCCCTCTCCTCCTGCTTGACCTCGAGTCTTGCGTTCTTCCCGAACCATATCCTCAATAGTCATATCCTCGTTGGCCTCCACTAGTCCCCGTTCACGACCGCGCTTGGTATCGACTGCCTTTACTTCATTTCTGGCACCAGCCAACATGCGATTCTCCTTGACACCAAGTACGACAACGTCTGATTCCTTGCGATTTGCCATGGCAGCTGCAGCCGTGTTGTACTGTTCTTCAAGCTCGGCTGCATCTGGGGCTCTCTTCAGTTTTGCTTTCATCATTTGCGCTTTCAGACGATTTAATGCCGTGAGATCAAGTGGCTGAGTAGTGTTGGATGGAGGCTCAGTCTCCATTCGCTGACCTTGAGCCTCTGTCTTGAGTACATCTTCTGAGCCACGCATATGCTCAGTTGCGCCGCTGCGCTGCTTGTTCTGAAGTTTTCGCTCTTGGAATAATTCTCCGCTGGGCTTTTCTTTGCCAACATAAGACTCGCCGTACATCTTGCGGCGATCTATTTCGGTTTCCTCTTCCCGGACATCGTCAAATGAACGCAGATCGCCAAATCGTTCCACTGCGACATCCTCCACAGCTCTGCCGCTATCTTCAGCTTCTCTATAGACACCCTTAAGCTTCGTCATTCTCCATTGGGAACCTGAATCGCCGAATGTGTAATCAACTTCATGTTGAGCTGGCTCCTCTTCAATATCCTCGAGCGCTTTACCTTCTTTGAGATCGCGCAGATGATCATTGAGCTCTTTGTCATGAATTTTCAGCTCATAATCCGCAGCAAGCATTTTAGGCTTCGTAGATTCTTCTGATCGTTTCGGATCCGGTCGGTGAACATAATCGATATCAAGAGCCGAGGGTGCCTCCATCCATGAGTCTCGCTTCAGCTGAGGACGCTCGTCTTGCGCAACGGCGGAATCTGCAGATGGCTCGCCGTCATCCCTGCTAGACTCCTTATGTCGACGTTTGTGGTTGCGCTCGTAATCACGATCATCCCCGCGATCACTCGAGTGACGTGAGCGCTTGCTCCGGTGGCCATCTTCATCTCGCCGACGAGAGTCACGGTCACGGGATCTGGATGAATGCCGTCGGTGGTGGTGGATGGAGCGA
>Ga0209673_1000229_pt1 | contig 109550 bp, 96 predicted proteins | sample AraplaCol_mMS_r2_2_FD_184274 | JGI IMG/M metagenome (GOLD analysis project Ga0209673, IMG submission 184274) | Arabidopsis root microbial communities from North Carolina, USA - plate scrape MF_Col_mMS_r2 (SPAdes) (version 3) | ecosystem: Host-associated > Plants > Roots > Endosphere | place...
AAAAAAAAAAACAAAGAAAAGAAGAGAAAGAAAAGAGGGAAGACCAAAAGACTATTTGAAGAGACTGCGGTACTCCCGCATACGCTCTTCTTGAATTTCTCTTTTGTCCAGTTTGCCGCGATTCATGGACATATCTGCAAGCTGCTGCTTCTTCTTAGCCAGTTCAAGGATCTTTTCTTCGATGCTGCCCTTCATTATAAATTGAACGGTCTTGACAGGTCGGGTCTGCCCAAGTCGGTGAACTCGATCAACCGCTTGTGCCACGGAAGCAGGATTGTACTGGGGTTCCATGATGAAAACTTGAGACGCGGAAGTAAGATTCAGACCAACACCACCAGCCCCGATTGTGGCAAGTAAGATAGTGATAGAATCATCCTTGGCAAATGCCTCAAGAGCCCTTCCTCGTGCCTGCAGGGACATGGTACCGTCCAGTCTTGTAAAGGAATTCATGCCTTTATCACTTAATGCGATTTCGATCAAGTCGAGGTGGGAGGTCCAGGTAGAGAAAATGACGCTTTTGATCGGTGGTTCATTCTTAAGTTTGAGCTGCTCACTTTCGACCACTGCTGACTGAAGGCGCTCGATGAGAGCAAGGGTTTTGGTGTGGGGTCCCTCGTACTCGCCGAATTGCTTGATATTCTTCTTCGATTTGCGGTCCGACTCCTGCTTGGCCAAGAAGCTTTCAAGTCCTGCGGGGGTGATGCGCGAATAGCTATTTGATACCCAGCCATCACAAATTTGGCACTTGATGGTCTCAGCAGCTGGAGTCTGTGTCCTATACCATTTCGCGAAGCAGTCGGGGCAGAAGACATCGAAGCAAGGCATCACAACTGCGATTGGAGCATTTTGATCAACGTAGCCATTCTCGGAATCCTGCTCATCAGGAATCTTTAGCGCCTTTCGGCAAACGCGACATTCGCAGTCTCCTGTTTGCTGCATGAGAGCGAACATATCATACGCCTTTTTGTCTGCTGCGGCGGCACTCTTATCAGATGCCCCTTCTTCCAGATCAATGGCGTCCTGCACACTCAGTCCTCTGGTCCTTTCCCGGTCCTCGACATCGAGAAGCTCTTTGCCATGTGCACTAACTTGTCGCAGGATCATCATGGCCTTCAGGACGTGATGATACACACGTCCACCCATGGATGTCTTGCTTTCTCCCGCAATTACCCGCATCATGACATTAGATTCCCTGCGGAAAAATTCGTGCAACTGGGTTTCTTTTTCTGAGAATTCGAGCATAATAATCTCATCCTCTCGGGGTGGGAGATCGATGCGATCTTTCACTCGACGTATTGTGAACGAATCAACCAAGACCCGGAGGCTAGCCAGCACGCGAGGATCACCAGATTTGAATGGGCTGAGAATGTAATGTCCGAAGCGGCCGCGATCATCATAAGGAAACAATTTCAAGAATTTGGTGACTGAAAGAAGGTCATCCAATCGATTTTGAATAGGTGTTCCAGTTACCGACCAGCGACGTTGCGAATTGAGACTGAGAATTGCCTGCGTCTGTTGCGCATTCTGTTCTCGAATCGTGTGCGCTTCATCCAGCACAATTCGGAACATATTCATTCTTGTCAGAGGGCTGACACGTTTGGCATTCTGCTGTCCCTTGATCTCACTAAGGACGGTGCTGTAAGTAGTGATAATAAGATCATATGTGGACAGCTCATCAAGGTCGGTGGTACGAGATGGCCCATGAAAGACATAGTAACTCAATGCGTCCTCTTCAATATGTTCTTTGATCTGAGAAATCCAATTGTTGACGGCACTTAGTGGGACAACCAAAAGGGTGGTCTTTGTGTTGCGTATCCCGGGTATTTCGCGCACGAGTTTCCCCCCAGGAGGTTGATCGGTCCATGCTTGAGATTGATCCAGTGTCGATAATGCCAGCGACAATATGCTCAAGGTCTTTCCAAGTCCCATCATATCAGCAAGCAGACCACCGAGAGACTGCGGCGGTTCCTGATCAACGACCACTCCACTGATTATGTCCCGGTATTGAGTTTTGCCGTTGGCTAGATGGTCGATTCGCCAAAGTGAGTTGTTGTCTGCTTCCTTGGGACCGAACCTGCGACGCTTTTCTTTGTCTGTCATATACCAGAGACCCTGCTTTTGGTGGTGTAGAAGCGGTGTTTTGATCTGGGGCGGAGGTTCCATGCTGGGGATATTCGTTGTAACAAGTTGATCAAACATTTTCATCACGGCGTCATTGACTTCTTCTGCGGTTCGAACTTCATATCTGATACCTACACTGGAGCGATCACGCCCAGAGTTGTTTGCAGCAGCTGAGGCCATAGCCTGTCGTTTTTCTGCATGCGGATTGAAAACCGGTACACCTCGTTCGACAGTAATGGGCTGACCAAGCCAAAGATTCTTCTGGCCGAGGTAATTGCCAATCATCTGGGCACGCTGGCGTTCACCATAGAGGGTGATGGAGGCACGGTAAGCTTTTTGCGTTGGTTCCCAGGGCACTTCATCCGGCTGTTTCTTTCGCATGTCGAGACGCGCAGCCACATCTATCTTGAAATGCTGCGGGTCGATATCCAGAAGAGGACAAAGAGCTCTCGCAGTAACCGAATCGATCGTTCCAAATACTTTGCCACACGCATCGGAAACGTCGATACGGTAGTTCGTTTTGTCCTGGCCGCGATGAATTTCCATTTTCATAGACGGCCACTGGTAAGTTTCATCAACAAAACGATTGGATATCGGCTTGGGAACAAGAAAAGCGTTGACCATAGTGTTCTCGATTTTGCCGTAGCAAACCCTTTGTTTGCTCAAGTCATTTGATCCGGTAACCTGCAGATCATCGTCGTCCTTGGGTGTAGCTGCAGCATCCGCTGTCAAGTCCACGATATCCTGAGCCGAGGATGTCTTGGTCGGACTGCCTTCTTTCATCCACTGTCCCAAGTCACTATCTCCAGTCATAGCGATCGGCGTGGGTGAATTTTTGGTCTGTGCATCGTCTACTTTCACTTTCTTGGCCGGCTGATAAGTTCGCTGTTCCACGCCATATACGTTTTCAATCATATTTCGAGGCCTTGTGTCACTTTCATCCTCACTTAATTCGTAATGACTGCGCTTGGCATCGCTGTCGTTGGAATCATCCTGTAATGTTGTGAATTGAACATTGACGTCGGAATTTGGAATGGGGTTGCTAGTTTGCCCATTTGAGGGTGCCGGGCTCGAGGTAGCTGAGGTTGTCCTCGAGGAAGGCTTGCGAGGTTCAGGATCGAAAGTACGCGCCATGGCGGTTCCTGGGGGAGCAATGGAGGGGGCAAAGCCCTGAGACGGCTGGTTTTTGGTAGCGCCTGTAGAAAGCGAAGATAAGTTTGAATGTTCAGATAAATAATCCATTTTTCACTTGAGAAAGCCATGTACAACAGGCGAATGGATGTTGGGTAGGAATGAGTGAGAGTGTGAGAGTGTAAGTGAGAGAAGATACCATTTCTTTGGAAGCGTTTTTTATACCCTTTCGGGTCCAGCAGCATCGCTGCATGTGACGCCATGGTGAAAGGGGGACGAGCTCAGAAGGTCCAAGACTCGAGAGCAAAACGAGATGTATCGTTCCAACGAATATAAGGACGCGGGGTACGCGTTGAAGATTTGCAAGATATCAGCTGCGAGATAGTCTAGACCAAGTTGAGGCTCATGAAAAGAAAAGGCGCATGTGACCCCGCTGCCGAATGAACGAAGGACGCAGTCCCCACACAGAAGCCGTGGGGACTTCGCGACATCAGCAGAGACAAAAAAGGAGAGGGGAGGGGATCAGTCGCGACAAGAGTTGAAGAAAGTTGCGAAAGCGAGGGCGCGGCTCATGACCTCACAGCCGCTGACGCATCGGAAGATCCCGCCGATAAGGCCGCTTATCGACAATTAGCCGCCAACTACTACAATGTGTATGGAGTAACGGACAAAGCATTTGATGAACAAGTAGGCCGTGTAGAGTAGATAGTGCGGTGCTGATTGATGGAAGAGATTCGAGCATAGCATCTGTATATTTGAGTTCTCCCAGGCTAAGAGTCTTGTTAAAAGGACCACTCTTCTTACTGACTAGTGGTGGGACCATTTATTCAATTCACAATCCACAATCTACGTAGAAAGACAAAAGATGGTATCATAGAATTAAGTCTCGTCATATATGCTACATGAGGCGCTCAATCAATGCGCCACCCAAGGCAACCCGAACAACCAGAAGGTCTATATACAACACAAATTCCCCAATCATGAACGTGGCGTGCAAAATATCCGGGACGAGACATGCAACAAGCCCTTAAAAGAGTCGGTGACATGTCACAACAAGAAAAAAAAAGGGAGTTAGAACAGGATACTTGAAGAGACCCGAGAAGGGTCCAATCAGTTCCAGGAAGGGTCGCTAAAAGAAACATCTGCGGGAATTAAATAGATGAAATGGAAATGCAATGACATGAAATGGGAATGAATAGAGAAAAGAAAAGGAAATAAGAAGAAAAAGGGGTACCCTAGCTTGAAGAGAGCGGAAGAGAACTCTCAGCACCAGGTGAAAACGGGATTTTTGCTCTTCACGGCTTCAAGGCGTTCCACAATGACCTTGCGCTGGTTGCCTTCCATATCTTCAGCGGCAGCGTATCCGAGATCACCTTCAAGATCATCGCTACCGAAGGTGTTGACATGGGGCATGCGGAAGGAGATGGAGCCGCCTTGTCTGTGGTGTTTCGGTCGAGGGGGAAGAGACGGCCACCCACCATCCAAGGACCTTGCGTAGGTGCCATTGGCGGCTTTGCGGGGTGGGCTGTCATCGTTGAAGGTTTCGGTGCCACTGCCAATCGAGTCAGTGGCTCGACGTCCATCTCCATCAGAACGGCCGCGGGAGAGCTCGAACCGGTTTGGATTTGGCAGATCGCCTGGAGCTGACCCAAGGCCCAAAAGATCGTGATCGTTGTCTTGGGAGGAATTGGCCGCGCCGATATCCATTTCTTCTTCGTCATCATCATAATTCATGGCTTGGTTTCTTTGGTCTGTCGATGGGGCTTTCATGGGGATGGCGACGGGCACGTCTACTAAATCGTCCCAAACGCAGACGCGAGTCCGGCGGGTTAGTTCAAGCGGACCATGGTCGGATTGTTTCAATGTTTCTACAACATTCCAAGCTTGACCTTTCATAACGGCGATCTGTCGAGCAAACATGCTTTCTTTGAAATCTTCATCTTGTGAAAAGACCTGTCGTAGTGCCATTTGTGTACCGCTCCACCATGCAGTTGATGTCAATAAGGGGAGAAAATGATCACGAGTTTTTTGAGAGAATGGCTGGCCGATTAGAGAAACAGGCAAAAAGAGCCATCCGAAGGGGAAACTTCGCCACTGTGATGATGGGTTAGTTGATCAGTTGTTAAACAAAAAATTATGACTTACGGCATCTGGGTGCTTCCATGGCCATGACAAACTGTTGTCAATGGCACCAATCTGGACCGAAGCAGACTGCTCAGATGTGGCCAAGGGAGTACCTGTGCGGCTCACTGCCATCATAGTCTCGTGACGTCTATAAGGATGGGAGGAATTGGTACCGTTCGAGTTGACGGAGACCGGGCGAGGAGGAGGCATGAGTTCATCCTCGTCATGTTGGGGCTTGTCGTTGGGCTTGGGAGGATCCGCAACAAGTGATACTTGCTCATTACCCCAGTCAATTTTGACCATCCAATTATCAAGCCCACGATCCGTATTGCGCATAATGTAGTCCAAGATCACTAGCTTCTCCAGCTCTTCTCGGAACGACTGCTTCAGGTTTTCGGTCCAGTGGAATCGTCGTTCGGCACTTTCGTCGCGTGGATTAGGCGAGGGCATCTGTCCATGGTCCTCATCGTCTTCGTCATCCGACTGCACGCCAGAGGGGCGACACGCCTCATTCCATGGTCGTTTCTTACGTTTCGGGGCATCCTCGGGGCGCAGGCCAGGGTTTGCCTGGTCCGGCCATGGGTGTTCCCGGAGAAAGATATTGGCGTCTTTGTATCCCTTCAGGAACACTTGGAAGCTACCAGCCTTCGGAGGCAACGTTTTCTTCCCCTTCCACGCCTTACGGCGATCCCAGAAATCGTAGAAGAATGATTTCGACGACAGCCTGACAATATCGGTATAAGGGACCATGTTGGTGCGGAGACGGGCGTCGAGAACGTATGCGGCGGCCTCGGAGACGTAGGAAAGATTGGGAATAAGGCATGCTCGGCCAAAGAAACAAGGGAACAAGTTCCGATGAATCCACTTGGTCCATTTGGGGTTTCGAGAAGCGTAGGGTTCCTCATCCTTAGGCTTGAACACACCGACTACCTTGCCATCAGGGTTGCGGGCAAAATAACTTCCTGAACTTCCCTGGGAGATCATGCGCGGGTGCACATCCAATTCGATAGCTAGGCGAACACTTTCGATGATCTCTTCATATTCGGCGCGTGCTCTCCGTTGCTGGCCCTCGAACTCGTCCGATTCAAGCTGCTCCGTTGTCACTGGCCGAACACCATCAGGCGCTTGAAAGACTGAATGATAGATTTCCAATTTTTCTTCCTCGTATGTTTTGCCCTTGACACGATTTAGCTTGAACTTGTTGGCAATCTCCTCGGCCCAGCGTTCAAGACGCGCATTGATGGCCTTGATGTCCACTCCAGAATTTCGGCGTCCGCGTCGCGAGAATCCACTATGTCTGCGTCGATGGCTGGGTGGTGTGGCGAGACCGGACGCCTGCATCTGGGCTCGAGAGGAAATTGGGGCATAGCGAGGAGCGGAGGTAGACACCGTCGAAGAAACCGCGGCAAGTTCGTCATCGTCCGAGTCATCATGAAGGTAGCCTCTTTCTTCCTCCTCCTGGGCGAGACGTGCGTAGCCTGAAGTGGCCGGGCGATTTTTCGGCATGATGAAAGGAAGGATTGACGATTCTATGGAAGGGGGGATTCAAAAAAGCGAAGGCAGACCTGTTCCACAGCAGAGTGGTAGTGAGGATGAGTGAAGGGGAAGACAAGGTCTGCAGGATGTATAAACGAAAGACACGAATGAAAATATTAATCCATCCCGCGTAGGAGAGGATGGTTGAAGGTAGACGAAGGCGCTTCAAGGATGGAGTTGAGTTGAGTTGAACATGAAATTGGCAATCCGTCATGGCTGGATATTATTATGGCCAGACACGACCAGGGCAAGGGGAAACGGCCCCGGTGGTCTTTACACGTCATTTACCAGGGCGGTGACTGGTATTACGGCAGAATTGGATGTTAATTATGATTATCCGGGGTTAATCATTTCCCGTGATTGGTATTACTATTACGCACCGCCACAAGACTGGCGGGTCCCCACTGGATCCCCCTTAAACTCGCCGTAAAAGGGGGTTGTTTGGTTGATGTTCACCGGCATTAAAGATTGTCGTTTATGTACATACTGTAGTAGTTGCAGCAAGATGTGGAAAGTGGACAATGACTTCAATGTTTCGTGAAGGAGACCCACCGAGGACAATTGCCTATCAACGTTCCAATTGGCAGCTTGGAGCAGGTAGTGCAGTGCAATCTGACCTATGTACGGAGTAGTATGCATACAACCTTGGAAATGGGGACCACCTAGGCGGCAGGAGATCATGATCATCCTGTTTATATGTACATGTACCAGCGTCAGCAGTAACATACATATGCCAATCTCTTGATTTGCAATAACTTTATATATATATACATGTACAAGTTGTTGCCAATTGAAGCTCGAGACTGGCTTGGCTACTGACGGATGCGGCTATACTAGCGTAGCTACACTGGCACTAACAGTACTACTGTTAGATAGTGAACCTCAGTAGTATAGGCTCTATATTTTATGTAGTAGTGAGATATACTTCAAATAAGTATAAATTATCTTTAGCTTTGAAAAACATTCCTCACAGCCAGAGAATTGGCTAGACATGCCAGGGTCGCCTATAATTCCAACCAAATCGAGGCACACTGTGGCATGCGCGATAAGTGATTGATTTTTCGATACGCGCGATAATAACATTACCCGCCCAGGATAAGATCCGCTATGGGACTGTTTCTCCATCTTCACCTTTTCCCCCCATCCCATCTTCGAACGTTTCGGTGTTGAATACGTGATTCGCGCCGACTCTTTCTTTCTTTTTCTTTCCCTTCCTTTCTTCCACTTTTATGAATTCTTCTTCCGTGAATTAGTCCTCGCAGAGACGACCTCGCGGCAGCTTGCACTCCTTCTATCGCGAGCGCTAGGATCTGCTCTGATCTTCCTCACATTTCTTGGATCGATTACTTATAACTACAACTGCTTCTTTTCTGGTTGACTTGCTAGCAGCGAGATCTGTCGGTGAACTTCCTATCAATCGGTTATACCTACCACGGTCATCACGCGATCGCTTCCACTCTTCTCCTCCCCCTTTGCCTCGAACCTCTCCAATTCGGTCCCCGGCCGGATTTCGATCAATTCCTCACATTCACCTTCCATTGTGGCTTCCATCCTCTATCCGGCGTCGCCCATCGACCCGGCTCTCAAATCTGCCTCGTCCGCGCACCAGACCTCTGATCTCCCGCGTTACGATTGTCCCTCCGACACCGCCCAACCACCGTCCACGTCCGAAACAGAACCCAAGCGTTTCTCGCCAGCGCTTCCTGAAGTTGGTAGCATTGGGAAATCCCAGGGTTCCGACTACAAGGACGAATTCCCCGGTTCGGTCTCCGTCAGCACTTCACTTCCTGGGTTAGCCGCACTCGCATCTGTCGCGTCGGCTCCCACCTCCAATCTTCGGTATGTGACCGCCATGAAAGCAAGATATCGCACCCAACGGTCCCTTATGATCGCCCTCTCCTCCCTATATATGAATCATACGGGATAGCACACCTTCCACTGCATGCCCCTCTTCTTCTGCAGGAAGAGGACTGAATGGGCGAATGAACGGGCATGGATTGGCTGACCGGAACACCACAGAGAGTCCAGTGATGCACATGGGAACATGGCCAACATGAGCTACGCAACCTCCTCCCCCGCAGCCACTACTGGTGGACAAGGCAATAATCCGGTAAGTCTCTACACTACATATAATTGATTCGTGGCTATTCCCATCACCCATGAAATATCTCCAAAGCGGGCAGATTTTCATTTCCCCTTATCATCCGCTTATCTCGAGTTTATCGGAACTGCCAGTTGGACCGGGCTGGGGCTTGGCACCACCCGATCCGTGCGCTTCCAATCCTTATCGACTCAAATCTCTCTCCAATCTTATCATCACTCCCTCTCCCTCCTACTCCAACCTTCTTTTCTCCAAACCATGGCGACCACCTTGACTGATGATAAATCTCCTCAATTACAGCCTGTATGCCAGAATTGCGGCACATCTACCACCCCTCTCTGGCGCCGCGATGAACTCGGCTCCGTCCTCTGCAATGCCTGTGGCTTGTTCCTCAAGCTACACGGGCGACCTCGCCCGATAAGCCTGAAGACCGATGTGATCAAGAGTCGCAACCGTGTAAAGACTGGGCAGGGCCCTAAACGCAAGGTGAGTGTGCAACCTCTAAGTCCACAAAAATCTGGGACCACCTATGCCCCAGATAAGAAATTTCCCCGTTGCTGATCAGTCCTCCTCACTTTTTTTTAGTCTGGCGGTCCCGTCGATGCCAACGGCCTCGCAGGCCAAGCCGATCTTGGGGCGCATTCTCTCGGCTCGCATGGATACCGTCGTGCTTCGCGAAAAATGTCCCCCGGCCACTCGGACCGTTCAAATTCGCCTTTGTCGCGTACTGACACACCCGGGTTTGGGTCAATGCAATCGCACAACTCAAATATCGCACCGCAACACATGTTCGATAGTGTTACGAGAGGCGACAATGCCTTGAACTCATCTTCCGGTCTTTCTTCTCTTCCATTGCGCCAGCCCTCCCCCTCGGCTGTCGATCGCCAACTCGACACATCCCAGACTTACGAGAGTCTCTTGGCTCTCAATACATCCCTCAAGACCCGCGTCAGCGAACTCGATCTGATCAATGAATTGTTTCGCGGTCGAGTTGCCGAACTGGAACAGAGTGACGCTAGTGCGCGTCGCTCGGAGATGATCGCTCGCGACTCGGAAGCTCGTCTGCGCCGGTCCCTTGAGGAGTCGCAACGTCGCGAAGAAGAACTCAAACGACACGTCAGCGAACTTGAACAACAGCTTGGTACTACCAGCTCCTTGGACTTGGATAGCTCAGAACCCCAAGCCAAGCGCATCCGGCTGTCAGACGTGGTAGAGCAATCGTCTGAAGAACCCCCCTCGCAAGCGAAATCTCCAACTAGCGCATAGCGCATAGGTACCTGTCTCCAGTGTTCTCGCTTGGTTATAACTCCCAGTCGTATGGTGTAACCACCAATGACTTGTCCGATCCTTCCCTGGTCTTTTTGATACCCTTCCCGACTCTTTCATCGGCGGCCGGAACTCTTTTCAACAAAAAAAGCTCGATACTTGATCGATCCTAATTCCTTACTTTCTCACTTCGCCTTGTTCGTCGTCTTATTTTCCTGAATGGCTTGCCGTGGGTCCGTGTTTGTGTAATCTCAGTATGCTTCTAATATCCTTTCACTCGCCTTTTTTTCATCTTTCTTTTCTCATGCGCTGTTCAAATTGTGAACACAAGGGCGTGGAAGATCGGACAAGATACTCATGGTGGATTATTTCGCAATAAAAAAACGAACGTGTTTTCATTGATAGCTATATGATTAGCCTTCCACGATATCCGTTTCTATTTTTTATTTTTTTTCTATATACTAGTTCTTTTTATAGAAAGGCAGTCTTTGTACTTGTCTATTTCAGCCAGTTTGACAGGTCAATAGGCCAGGGTGTTACAATTGAATTCTTGTTTGCTCCTAGTATCTGTATCTCACTACATCACACGAACATAAAGTCTTCCAGTCCCTATCATTTTCGGCCTTCTGTAGCTTGTTTGTCACGGAACCTTTAACGCACAGCAGACCCGAGTGAGAACGTGATACTGGGAAGGTTTCATTATCATGTCTCACTCGGGTATACTCCCTTGGAAAGGAGTATACTATACGACACTATTGTACAGGAAATATGAGGAAGAAACATTGCAAAATCAAGGGACCGACGTATCTGCTTTGTCCTTTTCTAAGATAATTGCCGTTCACCTCGCCTTTTTCCATTATTTTGATATATGCATCGTCTTTTAGAATTGTGGAATCGTGGATTTTTGTTTTCTTCATGCAGAGTAGTATTCTGGTAGGTATCAGCTTGAATGATTGTCAGTCAAAGGCTCACTTTCACTGAGATAACGCTACACTGTTTTGGCAGCTAAACTGCAGAGTAACATGACTATTAATAATCATCAAATTCTGTATTTTACCTAAATAATATCCCTTCCTGGCCTTCAGATAACAAAGACATGCCAAAGCCGACCTCGGGAAATTCTGATAATTCTCGGGTGTGTAAAGAAAGAAAAGAAACTATATACAGGTTCGTAGTGAAAGCTGGACAGACAGCCATTGCTGGACCTTGGTCATTGGAGGACGAGAAGATGTGGAGTATCAAGTCTATGATATTGGAAAAAGCAACGAATGCGTAGATGGGATGGAGCTAACGTCATACACCAGTGGCCACCGATAAGAAAATTGGCCAGCAAATGCCCTGGTTGGACGTCGATCATGAGATAGCGCGATATGACAAACAAGATAACAGCCTAGTGACGTGCTGAGGGGTAAAAACGACTATATTCGACAGCTGTCAACTAAGCATGAACATGGAGCGTGCTCATTATGATAAGATCAAGCAAGGCGATGATCAGACTTTTTCATAGTAGAGCCGTGGATCTGCTTTTCGCGATAAATACTCCATAGACAGACCAGAATACCCGCAAGGCCAGAGAGGAAAGTCAGATAATATGCGGATTGGTAGCAGGCCAACCCATCGGGGCAATCACGGTCTCCTTCTGGGTTCACCACAGAGTGACGATCGTAAACGGTGCCATATATAAGGTTGAAGATGTTTCCACTGAAAACAGGGGCCAGAGTCATGACACCCCAGTTCTGCGAAAGTCCACCAATTCCGAAGGTGTGGGCGGTTAATGAAGGGAAAACGCCGAAGAGGAAGCCATAAGCAATGCCTGTAAATGCAGAGACAATAGCGAGAGTATTCGGGTTTGAGATGGAGGAACCAGCAAGCTGGGTAAGGGTGAAAACAACGGAGGATATTAACAGACACCAAAAGCGCGACATGTCAAGCTTTTTCACCAAAATGTCAGAGCCGATGCCACTGAGAAGACGACCGAGGAAATTTCCAAAGGAAAGAATTGAGACATGCATAACCTGTCGCTGTTGAATGAATTTGGATGAGGCGCTGTCATCGTAGTAGATCCATAAGGCCTTGGCGCTGTTGCCAATGTTGTTGATAGTCATCAAGCCAATTCCTGATAGCAAAGCCATGGTGAGGAAGAGTTGCCAGAACTCAACTGTACGGAGCATAGCCAAACCCCTAATGTCTGTGTGGTGAGTTTCCATTGCTACTTCATCAAGGAAATCATCATCCAGAGTATCAAAGGACGGGCGGACGCCATTCTTAGACACAAGGGACGAGCTTTCATCATGATCACCGGAGTATCCATTTCCGTGATGATGGGACGTCGATTGAGTACGAGCATGTGCTGATTGCTCATGGTCAAAAGCAGTGGAATTGTGCAACTCGTCAGAATTCTCAGGCAGAGATGAGGCACTAGTACGGCGCAGTCTTCGGGACTCGGACGGCTCCTCGTGTCCGTGGTGGGGAACAGATGAATAGGAATCCGTAGGCAGGATTCGAAGGAACGGGATTGACACAAAGGAAAGTACGGATGTACCGACAGCCAGAAGAAGCAAGAAGCGTCCAGTATCACCCTTGAAGACAATAGTTGAGATATTAGACCAGAACAAAGCACTCAGCCCGAACGCCGCTAATGGCAATGCAGTCGCAGTACCACGGTTATCGGGGAAATTGGAGGCAGCTAGATGCGATTTGGTTAGTATCGTTACCATTTATGTCTCTGGGGATTTGACTGGTACATGCCCGTTTTGATAGCTCCAGAAAAGGCCGAGCAGCCACCAGTACCTGTCATGAAAGCAAAAAAGCAAAGGAAAATGATCGGCACAGAGCCCTCTCCATGTTCATAAGCTGTTGTCTGTTAGAGTATTATTTTTGACCAGGATGCAGTTGAAAGGTCTTACATAGATAGATCGGGTAATAACCAATCGCAAGACAAATCGAACCGATCAACGTGATGAGTCTTGGACCACGAGCATCGGTCAACAAGCCCATAGGGAATCCCATAGCGTACATGCCCAGATTACCGGCAGCACCCTACGTCCTAGTCAATATGAAGATTCCATTCCCAACTTCTCCCCAACACAGGGTCACAAACTCACAATGAGGTTACTCTGTGTCGACGTGAGCTTCATCTTGTGTGCGAATTGAGGTGCCCACGCGGAATATGCATACTATCGGGGAATTTTTCCCATCAGCGATCATGTACTACATCAATCCATCAACCAATTGTAAGAAGAAATACGTACATTCGTTCCACAAGATAACGCAACTAACGTTCCCGCAAAAACGGATATATACCGTGCGGTTTGTGGCGATAGCCCCGGCATAGTGGTTTTATTTTGCGGGGTGTATTTGGAGTGTTCTCAATATCGAAGCGGGCTCTTCTCTTCAATTGGGAGGTCCCAGCGCACGCAATCAAGTCCGAACTGGACAATCCAAGCTACGCGTGTCAAGTCACGCGTAATAAAGAAAATTCGGACGGAAAGAGGGACATCGGACTCTCGTGGTGTAAGGATGGACTAGAGGTGAGAACGAAAAAAGTGTCAAGGTGTCGAGAAGGAGGAGTTTCAGGAGGATAGCGTCGTAATCGAAAGATAACGGAGACGGCGCGGTGCTCCACCGGACTCTGCCGAGTGCCAAGCCTGAATGTCCCACGCCTGTCACGCGAGGCTCGATCTAAAGTTGTTTAATCCCAGAGACTAAAATGTGGAGGAGATCGGTAATCCTGTGTCTGATACTGGACATTCTACATTTATATTCTGTTGGGCTTATTGTATAAAGTATATCATAATATGCATCTTATAGTTATTGGTAGCTGAAGAGCCCCGAGCGAGGACTCGTGGCAGGCTAGGCGTAGGATCGCGTCATGGGTCCAAAAGGGCCAAGGACAAATCACAGCCCTATGGATGCAATTATGACTAATTTGTGAGACGGGATTTCGGTGTTCTCAAGTATGTACAAAATACTACAAAGAATGTACAAAAGTCCTACAAGTTTATGCTGTTCTTTGTATGTTTAGTTAAACTAACTAATCGAATACGAGTATACTTCGTACCGCCCGCCCGCTCTTTCTGGTTAAAAGCACGTGTGGTCATGTGACTGTAGATGACGAAGGAGGAACCGCGGATCGTCACTTGACCTCCACTCTGCTTCCCTCCCCGGGGCCATCATCAATCGCCAATCTCCAAACAACTGGCTGAGAAACCAGCTCATCTCTGAGGACCTGGTCTGAATACATTATCTGCCACTTACACACCATGGGTGCTCTTCTGTCACTGCCGCTTTTAGCGGTACCTAGTATGGGCACGGTAAGTTCTCACCTCACTGTACCATGCCATGGCGCATCATCCTCGATTGGCCAAGGAACAACAGCATGCTAACACTATGCGCGGATAGCTTCTGACTCTTGGAGGCTCATGCTGCGGAGCTGCAACTTGCTCTGCTGTTTGCAGCGCATGTGGAAAGTTTCAGAACAGGTATGTTGCGCATATCCCGGATGCCTGGACCGAAGGGCAGTTCCAAACTAATCACGATACAGCATGGCCACTCGAATCGCCTACGCTTTTATCCTTCTAATCAACTCGATTGTATCCTGGATAATGCTTACCCCATGGGCAATGAAAAAGTTGCAACACCTCACTCTCGACTATATGGAAATTCAATGCGATGGGAAGGAATGCTACGGTTGGGTCGCGGTTCATCGCATCAACTTCGGTCTTGCTCTCTTCCACTTAATCCTCGCCCTCTTACTTCTCGGAGTTAAAACATCCCGCGATAGCCGTGCGGCACTTCAAAATGGGTTCTGGGGTCCCAAGATCATTGTTTGGATTGCCTTCGTGGTCATGTCTTTCTTCATCCCAGAACCATTCTTCTTCGTCTACGGGAATTATATCGCTTTTTTCTGTGCTATGCTCTTCTTATTTCTGGGTCTGATCCTGTTGGTGGATCTGGCACATTCATGGGCAGAGCTGTGTCTTCAGAAGATTGAGGATAGTGACTCGCGCCTATGGCGGAGTCTGCTTATCGGATCGACCCTCGGCATGTATGTGGCTTCTATCGTCATGACTGTCCTGATGTACATATTCTTCGCTCGCAGTGGCTGTTCCATGAATCAGGCGGCTATCTCGATCAATTTGATCGTTTTCCTGATCATCTCATTTATTTCGGTCCAGCCCGCCGTGCAAGAGTCCAACCCACGAGCGGGATTGGCGCAGGCTGCCATGGTTACCGTTTATTGCACCTATCTCACTCTTTCTGCTGTCTCTATGGAACCGGATGACAACGGCTGCAATCCCTTGATCCGCTCGAGTGGTACCCGCACTGTGACAATTATTCTGGGTGCCATCGTCACTATGGCCACCATTGCCTACACCACAACCCGCGCTGCTACACAGGGTATCGCCCTGGGATCTAAGGGTGGTCACAACTACAGTCAACTCGGAACCGAGGATAATGAGCATGGTCTCGTGACTCAACAGCCTAATAGCCGTCGGGAGATGCGCGCAGAAGCTCTGCGAGCCGCCGTTGAGAGCGGCAGTTTGCCAGCCAGTGCACTCGACGAGAGTGATGATGAGGATGATGACTTTGAGACGAGTAGCAAGGATGATGAGCGTGGCTCTACTCAGTACAACTACTCCTTGTTCCATGTGATTTTCTTCTTAGCCACAACTTGGGTTGCTACCTTGCTATCCCAAGGACTACAGGTCGACACCACAATGGACTTTGCACCTGTGGGCCGCACTTATTGGGCCAGCTGGGTCAAGATTGTCAGTTCTTGGGTATGCTATGCGATCTACTTATGGACCTTGATTGCTCCTGTTGTACTGCCCGATCGCTTCTCTGCATGAGGTTGCTTGTCGGCTGATGAATTTGGGATTTCGGCGTTTTCAGCGATTTTTAGGATCTGAACATATTGTAGTAGTATTAGATTCAATCATATTTATCATTAAATCTATAATTCAATCTTTGTAGTATATATCATATAACTATTCATAAATACTTGAAGTTGATCCCTCTATGAATTTGCCCTGGTCGAGTCGGGCCGATCACGCAGCTTGGCACTTCCCACGCGTAAAGTGCGACGCGCTTACTTCACTTCGCACCGTCATGGAACAATGGCGACTATTAAGGCCATCGAGGATCGCTCAGTATGTCACATCCCCGTTGCTGAAGATGTTGAGAGCTTTTTCTAATCTCACACTTCTCAGGTCCATCAAATCCAGTCGGGTCAAGTCATTGTTGACCTATGTTCTGTCGCGAAAGAGCTGGTCGAGAACAGCCTCGATGCTGGCGCAACCACAATCGGTAGGGATTCTCACCAGATATACGATCTAAAGCTCGTCTTCGAGAATTCAAACTGATGGTTTTATTTTCACAGAAATACGTTTCAAAAATAATGGGCTGGATTTGATCGAGGTTCAGGACAATGGCAGTGGAATATCACCGGATAATTACGAGAATATCGGTTCGTTCTCCCAGAGTCACCAAGCTTCTATCTGACGGCTGCTAATCGGAGGCCATCATTTTCAGCATTAAAACACTATACCTCAAAGCTGTCTTCGTACGACGACCTCTCCCGCCTACATACCTTCGGCTTCCGCGGTGAAGCGTTGTCCTCTCTCTGTGCCCTCGCAAACTTCCACATTACTACGGCCCAAGCGAACCAGGCTCCCCGTGCAAACAGACTTGAGTTCGAAGTCTCCGGCAAGCTTCACAAAACTCAGATAGTAGCCGGGCAAAAGGGAACTACTGCTTCAGTGGAAGGAATCTTCAAGCGACTTCCAGTCCGTCGGCGCGAATTGGAGAAGAATATCAAGCGGGAGTATGGCAAGGTTTTGAATTTGCTGCACGCATACGCATGTATAAGCGTGGGTGTTCGATTCAGTGTTAAGAACACTGTAGGAAAAACGAAGAATGTGGTCGTTTTTTCTACGAACAGTAACCGCACCACGAGGGAAAATATTGCTAATGTATATGGGGCAAAAACGCTTTCTGCGTTGATTCCCTTAGACTTGGAATTGGAGTTCGAACCCTCTGCTTCGATGAAGCGAGTAGGGGCAGACAAAAAGTCCAACCAGATGGTTGTTCGCGGTCATATCTCTCGTCCTGTGTTTGGGGAAGGGCGTCAAACGCCAGATCGACAAATGTTTTTTGTTAACTCCAGACCCTGTGGACTGCCCCAGATTGCGAAAGCTTTTAATGAGGCTTATAGATCGTTTAATGTCTCACAGTCACCTTTTATATTTGCGGATTTCCAGATGGACACGGACGCCTATGATGTTAATGTATCGCCAGATAAGCGACAGATTCTGATACATGACGCTGCCGCCTTGATTGAGTCTCTCAAAACCTCCCTTGTCCAGCTTTTTGAAGCCGCGGACCAGACTGTACCTCAGTCTCAGGTACTTGGTTCAAAGCTATCTACCCCCAAGCAGCAGGCACTCGGCGCTCTCCCTGGATTCGTGTCGGCTCGTAAGTTGAATCAGCGACTTTCTGCATCGCCCGCTACCTCAAGCCAGGAACCAAGCCGAGATGAATCAACTGAAGACCATGAGGAGCGGTTTGCTCCTCAGCAAGAGCTGAAAACTCCGACACATCCCAAGGAGACCCCAAATCAGGCCGAAGCTTCATCTCCAATCAAGTCTACTCCTATTCCCAGACAACCGTCAGCACCACCACAGGAAAATTTCTCTCCACAAATCCCGGACAGTACGCCTGTCAAACCTCAAGGGAAAGACACTACTGATTCCCCACGGCAGAACTTGGATGATAGAGAATCTGAGGCGCCTCCGGACCTTTCGTCGCAACTTTCAGATACAAAGGAACAGTCAACTATGCCCGAGGGCGACGACCCTGGAGAAATGCCCAATGTGGTACAGAATGCGTTCGATAGGATGCGTCCACGACGCATGCCAGCAGAGATGGCCACTATTACCATCGGTGGCCATACTGTGAAATCAGTTGTGGGAAGTGGTCCCCCGCGTAAACGGACGTCCGATTGGGGATCATCGAACAAAGAGCGTCCAGCGCGGAAGCGACGAATTCACACGCCATCTCGGCCTAATATATTTGGAGACCATATGAAGGAGTTTGCTGCTCCGGGGACGCAGGTGGCCTCGGATAAAAACAGAGATGAGAATGACGATGATGGGGATGAGGAAATGGAGGAGGAGGAGGAAGAAGAAGAAGAGGGAGAGGAAGAGGAAGACGTCGAATACTCGGAGAGTGAGAAAGGTCAGGACGACTATATAGAGCAAGAAGCTGAAGAAGCTGAAGAAGAACGCGCTTGCTCACCAGCTGCTGAAAAACCTGAGGATATCTCCAGGCCAAGTCGAGGTCACAGTCAGCAAAGGAATCAAGAATCGCCAGGAGAATCTCAAAGCGAGACTGGCCCGGGTACGCAAGAGGATGACATGAACGAAGCGGAGAAGAAAGCCTCAGAGGAAGCCAGAGTACAAGACCTTATACACCAAGCGGAAGAGAAAGCCGTTCTTCCCAGCGAAAACAACATCCACCGAGCGAACAAAATGAACAAGGGCGCTATACACCGCGACGCAACTGTACACCTGGTCAGCACGATTGATGCATCCCTCTCGCAACTAGAATCCCACATGACGAACTTACGAGCCAGCCTGGAAAAGCAACAAACAAACACCACAACGGAAAATGCGAACGATGTCCCTGAAGGACAAACAGCGGAAGATAAACTCTCGTTAACAGTCAGCAAGACTGATTTCGCACAGATGCGAATAATCGGCCAGTTTAACCTAGGATTCATAATCGCCGTACGACCAGGCCTACAGCGCGATGAGCTTTTCATCATCGACCAGCATGCTTCGGATGAAAAGTTCAATTTCGAAAGACTCCAGAACGAAACCGTTGTTCAATACCAACGTCTTGTGAGACCACAGAGATTAGACCTTACTGCCGTGGAAGAAGAGATTGTTCTAGAGAACCAAGCCGCACTCGAAAAGAATGGGTTCGTCGTTAATATTGATGAAAGTGGTCAAGAACCCATTGGTCGAAGATGTAGCCTTGTCTCTTTACCATTGAGTAAAGAAGTTGTCTTTGGCTCACGAGATCTGGAAGAATTGATCGTTCTATTATCCGAGAGTCCGGTCATGAATACGACCTCGAGTGTATCTGTGCCTCGACCTAGTAAGGTGCGCAAGATGTTTGCTATGCGTGCTTGTCGGTCTAGTATCATGATTGGGAAGACTTTGACGACAAAGCAGATGCAGAGGGTTGTTTATAATATGGGGACTATTGATAAACCGTGGAATTGTCCTCATGGTAGACCTACCATGCGACATTTGACGAGTTTAGGGGATTGGGATGCTTGGGATGAATATGATGATAATAGTCATGATGATGAAGATAATACTGTGGAGGGTGATAGTCTTGACATTTATCGACGATATGTGGAGGAACAATTTGCAGAGGAAGAGGAAGAGGAAGAGGAAGAAGCAGAAGATGAATAAATAGAAGCCAGCCAGTGATATCCTGAACAATAGCAAATAATGATATCCCATACCTATGAGATAGTAAGAGTAGAATCACCACCATCCAAACCAACTCTTCCTCCCTTCTTTCTTCCCATTCACAATATTCCCATTAACATCCCCATTAACAACTCCATTCCCATTTCTATTTCTATTCTCATCTCCAAATCCATCATCACCATCACCATGTCCATCCCCCTCCCTCCTCTCAACATTATCCATCATATCCTCCAAAACCAGCAAATCCCTCTCAATCACCTCCGCCCAATTCTGCACATCCCCAATCTCCTTCAACCCATCACGCGTCTCATCCGCTAATCCCATCCACTGCGCATTCTGCTTCGCAAGTCGCGCCGTATGCTCCGCTAACTCGGTTTCCTGTCGCTGTAGCGCGGCGGCGTTGGATGTTATTGTTGTTGCGCGGTCGATGAGAGGCGCTTCGAGGTTTGTTCCGACTGAGTGGAGGGTTGCGGTGAAGGCGGCTAGTGCCTCTTTTTTTTGTTGGTCTTCTGTTGGACTTGTGTTTGTGTTTGTGTTTGTTGTATTTGGGTTGGGTTCGTTTTCGGATGATGTGGGGTCTGTCATGGTGGATTTGAGCTGATGTTGTTTGTAATAGGGATGTTGGTATTGAGGAGAGTGAATTCTGGCGTATCTTGGCTAGCTTTGGAATAAGCTGACTAGTATCACAGATCGAAGATTGGAATATGAAGTTGTTGTGTTACATGACCTTGTGATATCAACATGAATATATATATCCACATCACTGGAAGATCTGCAACCCCACTCGGCGTGGCGTGCTGTCAGCCTGTCGCTTGATTGACGTGCATTTGACAAGGTTCACTGGTGGCAGATGCTTCGAGCATGCTGCCTGTATTGTGACGCTATCATAGGTTATCTGGGTGTACCACCATAAGAAAAGTAGTACTTTACTGATGGGGGAGGAAATTCAAATGACACCAACTAGTAAGTACTAAGTACTTCTACCTAGATAGGACCATCGAAGAGAACTGGAAGTGCGAGATAGCATATTCCCCATTTGAACACCAGAATGATATATCCTGGTCATTATTATTGAGAGATATTTCCCTATGTAAATAACGATAAAAACATTTTTGATACAGAACGACATATCCAAGAATATAAAAAATAAACATAAACAATAAATCAAAAATAAATCCCAAGCCGGAAGACAATCAAGAACACGCTTTCGAAATTATCTCATTCATGCAAGTTCGCTCGAAAAAAGAAAAAGAAATGTAGAAAATGAAGAACGATGAATGGCAAATCCCCGATAAACAAAAAGGAAGACAAAAAGGGAAGAAAGTGAAGCTTGAAAATCACAAATGTTGAAGTATTCGTTATTAACACATGCTCGTGTCGAGACGAGTGGAATGTCACGATAAAGATTCAAGACTGGATTAGAGAAGTCCCGAAAGAACAGCCTCGGTAGCTAGAAAGAAGTTAGCGGATATTCCCCAAAAGCGATTTAGTAAAAGTGAAACATACCAGAATTGATATAAGGCCGCTTGAGGTCCAGATTGACGCCGAATCGTCTCTCAAGTTCCTGCTTGATACTCTTCTTCGTAACAGCCATGAGATCAGCTGTACGAAGAATCTCGCGGATCTCGGTGAGAATGGCATCGTCAGAGGGCAGGTGGCTCATATCCTTCATGCTAACGTCTGATTCCATATGACGACCCATCATTTCGGATGGGGCCACAGACAGACGAGAACTGGAGTTATGCATGTGTAGATCCATTTGTGAAAGGGGTCTCGAACCGGGGAAGCCGTACTCGGATTGCGGGAAGGCGTGCGATCGAGTGCCGTAGGAAATGCCCGATACTTCGGAGCGGTCGTCGCGAGAGGTCTGAGCTTCCCACAACTCCATCTGGTACTCTTCCCAGCGTTTCTTCGGGATAGACGATGGGTCGAATTTGCCTTCGTCCGAAATGACCAGCTTCCGTCCCTTTTCTCCAGTGATGACCCGAGTGTTACCCCAGGAGAAATCGTCCATGTGCCAGAAGGAGTAGAGAGGTAAGGCGAGAGTGAAAACGGGAATGGCGAAGATGTAAATTAGCATCCAGCCAATCATCTCCCATTTCCGACGGACGATAAAGATGAAGGCTTGTAAACCGTAAATGACACCAAGTAAAATGAACGCAGTCCATGGAATCACTGAGCTGTCACGAGCCAGCCAGACGATCAGGTAAATGATGTAGGCGACGGTTACGGGCTGAATGATAGTACTGAGAAGATCGACAAAGACGATGAATCGCATACTGAAGCAGCAGAAACCGCACAGCTGTTGGAGAGGAACCAGTTCGACTAAGTTGTGAACGGTAGAGTTGATCCAGCGACGACGTTGTGACAGGAAAACAGCAAAGCTCTCTGGGGCCACAGTCCAAGCATGGGCCCGGAAGATGTACTTGGTCTTGAACTTGGGGTGGTGTTTCAAGAGCAGCGTCGTGAGGTATCGATCTTCACCCAGATGAAGCAGGTTCTTCATGTGCAGAGTATCAACGCGGATTTCTGAATACGAATCAACGACTTCTTTGCTGACGAACAGAGGTTTCCCGGTTTCCGAAGATCGTATACGGAACATCGTGAAACAACCTGGCAAACAAGTAACGGAACCGAAAAGACTTTCGAACGCCTTGATCAAGTTGTGAGAAATGTAGTATTCGTAAACCTGAATCATTGTGACCATAGATGTTTTCGCGTTGGACAGAGACGTCTCTCCGCACACACCGATGAGACGAGTATCAGACAAGAAAGACGAAACAAACCGGGTAGCAGAGTCGGGAGCAACCATTGTATCGGCATCAACTTGGAGGATGTATTCGTAGAAAGTTGGATTGACTCCAATAATGTTGCGGATTTGATGATGCATCTCAAGTTCCATAGGGCTCATAGGCAGATTGTAGTGAATGCGGTTGAGGAAGCGCATCAGAATCATCTGAGAATCACGCTTACCACGGTTACCAGGGCGAGACACCTCGGAGGGCTTGCCGACCTTGACAACGACCAGGAAGGGAACGATGTGACCTTGAACCTCGTAAAGACCAGAGTAGATCTTGCCCATATTGTGCTGTTTCATACCTTCGCCCAAACTCTCGAAGCTCAGTGGCTCTGGATCAACAGATTCAGGAACACCCAATATGTCCAAAACGATACGTGGCGTAGGGCGATCGTTACCCTGACCAATAATCATACCATCACAGATAACCAGCAGAAGCTTACGCTTGTCATCGTAGCGCATGCGTGCCATTGAGTCCATAGCACGACGGAGTGAATCCTCGTCTTCAGTGTACGCTGGAACTTGGCAGATGATGAACTTGTCGAGATTTTCAGGCAAGTTCTTCTTTCCGAATTGCAGGGCAGCTACGAATTTGAAGACCAGCACAGCACAAATCAAGATGGAGATGGCAAGGATGAAGTAGCGAGCAAACTGACACTTAACCGAGTTACGGGTATCGACATGGCCAACGAAAAACAGGTTGTCGAGGCAAAGTTCCATGCGAGAGCGTGTTGTAGGATCCAGGTCCAGGTCAGTCCAATATTTAGTGACATCGGTGCCAGATTTTTGTTGAAACAAACTGACGAGCAGAGGGCTCATGTAGTCAGTCTTGATGCCGCTGGTGGAACGGTTCTTGCCCTCCGGAAATCGTGGGCTTCGAGGTCCTGCGATATAGTATGTCATGTCGTAAACCTTTCCGTTGATGCTCACAATATTTTTGTTATTGTCATCTGCCAGACTCTTCATGTACTTGGAGGTATAGCCAACATAGCCCTTTTTGTAATTTGCTCGCATCATGACCATTTGTTCATAGAACCAATCGGGTTGGTAGAGGTCGGTCCAGTAACGGAAGTCATGATATTTGGCGTTGATATCATAGGAGTCAGAGGAGGTCTTGGCGTCAGAGTCATTCAGGTTCGATCTATAGTCGAGAGGCACACTGGGATCGATAGACCCATCCACACCTTGGCACAGAGCAGAGACCTGGACCGGAAACAGGTTGGTGGCATCCTTGCCCGCGTAGTTCTTGAGCTGCTTCTGGGGAACAATATCTGGGTAATGGGAGGGCATGAAATCACCCAGGTTGAATACAACACCACGGACAGCAATGAACGAGTTTTGCCCATCCTTGCCATTATGATTGCTGAGTTCTCCCTTGGAGTAGACATGTTGAGTCGGACAAATCAAACCAGGGAAAGCAACAATCATAAAGATGGCAACACCGCAAGCGAACCAAATGATCATGTTGATAGCAAGCTTTTCACGCCAAGCAGTGCGGATATCCTTACGTTTCATGCGTCCGACCCATCGAATGAGAATATCAGGAATCCACCAAGTCAAGATCCAGACCAATGCCATCCAGCGGCGACGGGATGCCGAGACCGGCAGCTCATCCACCTCCTGCATGTCCTTTTCCTGTCCCTTTTCAAGCATCTGCTGCTTCGTGTCAAGGTCACGGAACATGTCGCCCGAGTTAAAGGCCGAGCCACCAGCATCAGAGCGACCATCCAGCTCACGACTTCCAAAATATCCTTGTTTGGTTTCATCGCCGTAGATGAATGCACCTGGAGATTGATCGGCCGGGTTCAGCAACCGAACTTTGGCATCCGGATTACCAGCAGACTGCAGAGCCCCTCCATCATCAATAGCACCATAGCTTGGAACGACACGCTCGCCGATTTTGGCTAAATCGGCCCAGCACCTCTCGCTTAAGAAGACACCAGTGCTACCAACGCGAGCCTCGTTTCCAGGCCAGCGTCTTTCATCCAGAACAACTTCAGACTTCTCCTTATCACTGCCCACAACAACATTCCCAATATCGGCCAGGCCAAGGAATTCGGCAAAAGGAAGGAAAACAGTGAAGTCCGCATTTCTCAGCCGCTGACTGATCTCGGCAATACCGAATGTTTGGACTTGCATGCGGACACATTTGCTGTCGAATTGATTGGCAATACGTCGGTCATTGGGTTTGAGACAGATCACAAAATAGGGGTTCAAATTCGGTTGGCTCAGGCACTTGTTGATAACTTCAAGACCAGACAGGAATTGACCCGCAGATCCCTGCGAGGGGGTTCCCATCACACCACTTTTACGGCCGGCCACGCTGCGCCGGGTGCTGCCTCCTACTTGGCTATCGACTTCCTCAATATCGTCGCTCTCAGTGCGAGACATGGCCATCGAGGTGAGCCGAGACTGAGCATCGTGCTTACGCCTAGCCATACTGGGCATGCGCATTGGCTTTGAAGAGACCTGTGCTTGCATGATAGCTGTCTTCTCCTTGGGGTGAGTAATAGTCTCGAGCGCATCCTGATCAAAAAGCTCCCGGACCAAGTCGCTACGGGTGGACTTCATGAGGTTCATCAGATCACCAGAGATGACTTCTCCATTCTCCTCGATAAGACCCGCCACAGAGTAGTCGACCTCACCGGCGAAATGCTTGACAGTGAACGCAGTACGAGGGCCTTGAGTGATATAGCCACTGCTAGCGCTCGAGTCACCAACGGAGATCGCTGGGTTCTTTCCCTCGAACCTCTTGCGAATGCTGTCGAGGAATTGAGTATCGGAACGTCCACGTTTAGTTTGGTCGTCTAGGATACTCAGCAATCCATTGCCGTGCTTCAGCAGACCGCGTACAGTATCTGTGTTATCGAAATAGCTGGTAGCTGGCACGGTAATTTCCTCGCGGTCCAGGATATCAGCTTTGCGATCGAAGAAAGACTGCAGACAATAGTTATAGAGAGATTCAGTTGCCGCATTGCTCAGAAGTTGATCGAGTGTTGAGCCGGTGGCAGGGGACTGAGCGAAACCAGGGAAGTCCACAATGGAGATCGTGTTGGCAACGCTGTCTTCGGCTGCGCAGAGCCTCTGATTCACTCTTTCAATCACGTAAGTCACCAACAGCGAGTAGATAGTGCGCGCAAACGCATCGGCATTCTGACGAGCACCCCGCGGATCGAGCATGACCGTGACCCGCTCACGATGAAGGGTTTTAGTCTTGTACCCCAAGCTAATCTCCAAGGACTCGATGCTCAGACCGAGGAATGCGGCAATGTTGGCGAGAACATCTTTATTCTTGACGACCGTAACTTGCTCGCCACCCTCATGAGAGTAACCACCGCTCTCCTCAGCAGCGGTAGTGGTAGACTGCCCGGAGACAAAGTCCAATTGACCAATATGTAGAATACTTGCCAGGATCTGACAGATCTCCGCGATTTCCCCTCGGGAGAATTCGAGCTTTCGTAGAGCCGTCTTGAAATGCTGGAATCCCTCGCTGTCATTGACACCGACCTTCAATTGCGTTGGGTGACCAAGGTAGCGCCATCGCTTGTGGCTCACAGAGCCTGCACCACCGGTTTGAACATGTATAGTGTTGTCAAAGCCTAAGTGTGCCTTTTCAGCTGCGCTGGTGCCAGCCAACAAGTAGTAGAGTGAGTGGAAACTACGCTCTCCCGTGGGGACTGATGAAATACGGCTTCTTTCTAATCGATAGTCGATAATCTTTCCACCGATCAGAGTCGGGTTGACTGATGAGGATCCATCATACTGGAGTTCGAGAAATAGACCAGCCTTGGAGGCCGTCGGGGTGGTCACAGATTTGGTCGTGGTGAGGGTGTCGAAAACAAAGGCGGCATAGGAGAGTTTCGAAGAGAGAGGAGTTGAGGAGTAGGAAAGAAAGGACGAGAGTAGGTGTGAGCGAATTGTGGTTTTACCAGATCCGCTTTCTCCACTGCAAACAGGTCAGTAGCTATTTCTTTGAAGAAACCTCAATGGATGCAACACTTACAGGAACACCACAGCTTGATTCTCACCCCGGGCCCCGAGCCGAGTGAAGGCTCGACGAGCGAGATCTTCGGCCTCGCCAGCCGCACTACCTTCTTTGGCACCATCTGGACCTTTGGTCGCGGAAGAATATGTGTTCAGAGATATAAGGGCTTGGGAGGAAAGGCGAGCTGTGGGCAAACCGACATGGAAACTAGAGCAGGTTAAAATTAGATTCGTTGGAATATGGATGAAGAGGGGTTTGTGTAGTTGCGTACCGACTGGCTAGGTGAGCCGTGAGATGGGTATCGGATTGGAGATGTGCGGGGAGCGAAGGGAGAGAGGACTGAGCATGCGCGGGAGCGCTAGGATGAGTGCCCGCCATGATGGTGAGGTCTCTTCAAGAAGAGAGAAAAAACGAGTGTGATGAAGACCTGTTAGTAGGTCTTCGTCCCTAGACGGGCGAAGCAAATAAAATTCCCGAATCGGCGGTGCAAAAGTCTCGACAAGCCTCGGAATGAACGTGGTTAGGAGATCTGGGTGGAATGCTGGGTGGAATGAAGTGACCCAGGCAATGGGCGTAGGCCAGCAGACCCCGTGGTGGAGAGAAAGAATATTAACCAAAAAGAACAAAAAAGAACCACGAAAGTAAACAAGGACAGCAAAAGACAGCAAGGTAAGAGGATTGAGGCAAAAGTGAAGAAAGAGAAGAGTCGAAAGGAAGCAAAAGATAAGAGGAGAGCAGTATGGTCACGGGGTGTATTGAATAGTACGCAGTGTACTGACCATGTAGTTACTGTACGGGGAAAGTACTAACTAGTGTACTGTGTACGGAGTGGTACATACTACACAAGTCGGGAGGGAAGTCCGCTTGTCAACAAATTGCAATGGATTGATTGGAAGTGGACAAGTCGGGTAAACCCACCGACCCACCGAAGCTGATCGAACCACTCTGTATGGTCTGGTTGAGCAGTTGTAGTGTAGCTGTAGGAGAAGATTTATCGTAGATATGATTAGAGAAAATTCTAGATGGAATGCTATTGTGTCTTGTCTGAGTATAGATGATAGCTGTCAGCTGTATTGTATTTCCAAATATACAGTAGTATATATAGTACAGAATAGTATAATGATCTATTTCGGTCGCGAAAATATCAACACGCTAGACTGGATCAGGGTCTCAGGTAAACAAGCCCCACTTGGAGGGTCCAGACGGTCCCTGTATGTTCAGAATCTGTCCTGTACACACATCTAACACTGCCGAATATCCTCCTGTCCCTGACTCTATGCATGTACGATGTATATATCCCCCAGATATCCTCCCCCTTACAGCTCATATGGATAGCTGCAGAAATAGTAACATGTCAGAAAACTCCCCCTAATTTGAGGCGATTGAACTGGGTGAGGTGTATGTAGACCTGTGGAACTCCACTCTCTAAACATCCCGTGCCCCTGAGTGGATCGATCACAGGATTAACCGGGGGACCGAGTGAAACTAGGGGGAGGGTTGAAAGTGTAAGAAGACGGGAATGGAGTGGCGAGAAAGAGTGGCACACCCTTTTTGTGAGACATCCCAAATATAGCCGGCAGAACAAGTTAGTTCCAGAGTGGCCGTGGGTGGCCTGATTGGCTGGAAGAGACAGCAGAGTCAATCCATAAGGTGTGCATTGTACTTGTACACAGCACGTACATTATCTACAGTACAGAGTTGGATAATTGTAAACATCAGAAAGTAGCTATAATTTATTGTCGCGATGAGTTCTTTAATCAATACTGTATTATATTCTGAACTATACTAAAATATCCTATACCTCTGGTAGTAGCATCTGTAGATACTTCTGTCTACTGTACTCTTGTACAGTATGTACAGTACAGTCCCCCACAGTTCGGGTCGATCACAGTTGATCATCGTAATTTTCACTTGTCACCCAAAATTACACAATACACTCCCCGTACGCCTTTTGCTTTCCTTTCTTCTCCCCACGCTTATCTCAGTCCTACTCTACTCTCCTCTCCCTCTTTCTCTCTCTTCCTCAATTTTTCTCTCTGCTTCAGTTTGCTTGCTTCGTTTATCCCCCTTTCACCACTTACCTCTACTCCTTCACTCATCCCCAGGAGTCCTACCCCAGTCACTCGCTCACCACCCTAACTCATAAGGTTTCTTGTGCTTGTTTGTGTCGATTTGCCCCGGAAACCACCTCACTTCCAAGAACTACTATTACTACTACACTCGCCGATCACTTCACACCCCCCTCGATGCGTTGATCATCGATTCGACTGGAAGTCTCATTTGATTCGTCTTTGTCTTCCACCACAGCCTTGGCCATGTCAAACCGCTTCTCAGTCTTTTCAAATCAGTCGGCCGGCTTCTCGGCTGGGCCTCGACCGACCTCACAACATGCCACTCAGGTCTCCACCACCACCTTGCTGAATGCTCTTCATTCGTTCTATACGGCCGGTCAACCATACCAACTCGATTCCAGCACAAGCTTGGTGGTCAATACCTGGGTCACCGCAGCTACAACTCTCCCCGATGGCCGTAACGGGGCTACCATCGATCGTGACTTGGCCATTCGAGCTTGGGAACATGCCCGAAGGCGTGCTGAGGATGGCTGTATTGCCCTCTGGTACGTTTTTTTTTTTTTTTTTTGCTATAATAACATCCTTCTGAGTATGCTTGTGCTAATTCAAAATATAGCTCCCTCCACCAGTCAACACCGTCTCTACTGGAACCCTTCATCACAGCATTGCCCATCTCTACTCCGGAAGTCGCCTTCGCTGCACTGGCAACATTGCGTCCATTCCTCTCCGCCGTCACCTCCTTCAATCCGTCTTATTCACTTCACTCCGCTCTATCAGCATCATACACTTTGACCCTCCAAGGCCAAGTGGTTGGTCTCTCGTTGGCCCTTTCAACAGCTGGAATCAATGTTCGTAAGGGTCTGCTCGAGATCCCAAGCGAGTCCGGTTTCCGTGCCTTTGATGCGTTCTATTATTTGCTCACGTCTGCCTCTACTCCCGCGGAACGAGAGTTTTTGGACTTGAAAGACCCCTCAGCCTACAGCTTACTTAGCCGCTCTAATACTTACAGTCCTCCCTCTTATCTTCCCACCGCTGATGACGCTGCATCCGCTGAAGATCTTCGTGCCAATTTGCGAAGCATTGGCATTAAGGGTGCTGCCCAGCGAGGCCTTCTCTCGGTCCTCGCAGGTCTGCTCAAGCTGGGAAATGCAGCTGGCCTCGAAGTTGACCAGGAAGAGCTCGAAGAAGTTTGCGAGGATGCCGGTGGTCTTCTCGGTGTAGACCCTGAAGTTTTGTTGCATAAATGCTCCACGGATGAAAGGGAAGCTTTGATTGCCGGAATTTACGAAGCTCTGGTGGACTGGATTATTAGCAAGGCCAACGAAGCGATCGCTGCGGATATCCAAACTATTCTCGATAATGACTCCAGTAACGGTGGTCCTCAGTGGTCGAACGATGATACCGTTGGGCTGACCATTATTGATATCCCACGTCCTGCACTAGGCAAGGCTGTCGCCATGAGAGGGGTGTTTGATGATGACCTTGGAATAAATGCCGAGATGAAAGAGGATGGCATTACTTTTCCCGCAATTGGCCAGTCCGTCACCACCGAAATGAATACCGCGGTGGGCCAAGTCGAGCCAGATCTAGGAATCATGACCGGCTCAGCTGGACGTGAGCGTGAATTCGAGAATGATCGACGACAGGGTGTTTTGGAAAAGGTTGGAGTCGAAGCTGAGAGCGATTCTTTCTTGCGTCAGCTTCTTTTCCCCAGCGAATCCGAGGGCATCTCCGTCGGCAAGCGTGGACGATTCGATCTCCCCACAACTTTGGGCAGCAGTCGTGTCTGGTACCACCTGTCAATTCATCCAACCGATGAACTTCCCGAGCAACTACAGGCCTCTGCGACTGCTTGGTCCGCAGGTGCAGTATCGCGCCAATTGCGGGATTGGCGCCTCCCTGAATGGGCCAACCGTCGCATCAAGCAACTTGACTTCACAGCTGACTTTGACGTTGAAGAATTTGTCGATCGATATGCTCGGCTCGGATGTGGCGAAGGCCAGGATGGTGTCGAGAACTGGATTCTCGAACGTGGCTGGAGCAATGGCGACGCAGTTGTTGGCCACCAGCGGATTTGGATGCGGGAAGGTGCTTGGTGGGAGGCTGAGAGCATGCTCGATCTCAAGCCAGATGAGTCCCCCGCTAATCCCTTCGGATACGGTGCTAGAATGTACGAACCTGGCATGACCCCAGACGGTACTCCCATCGGCGAGTCCACAAATTTGCTCGGGGGGCCCGACAACCTTATGATGCAGCATCCGGTCGCGATGAGCACCATAGCTCCTAGTGTCATGGGTGGTGCTGCAAAGTCGATTGCTCCTAGTGTTCCTATGACCCATATGGCTGGAGATTACGGTCTTGGTCGCAAAGGAGATGACAATAAGGGTGACATCTCTTATTATGACCAGTATGGTCGCTATATTGGGGATGACGACCTCGAAGGCGGCGAGCCAAAGCACATTGAAAAGCAGCCCATCACATTTGGTCGTCGCTTGTGGGCCGGCTTTGTTTGGGCAATGACTTTCTGGATTCCTTCTTTTATGCTTCGTTACATTGGCCGTATGAAGCGTCCGGATGTGCGAATGGCCTGGCGAGAGAAGTTTGTTCTAGTGATTCTTATCTTGCTTTTCAACGCTATTGTCTGTTTCTACATTATGGCATTCGGTAACCTCCTCTGTCCGAATAAGGACAAAGCTTGGAACTCGAAGGAGGTTGGCTGGCACACGACTGATGACAACTTCTTTGTCAGCATTCATGGACGGGTTTATGATATTTCGAAATTCTGGAAACTTCAACACAGTGATATCAAGGGCCAAGACACGACTTCATCTCTTATGAAAGAGTTTGCTGGTCTCAATCTTGATGCCTACTTTCCTCCGCCTTTGTCTGAGTACTGTGGTACCGATGCCGATCTTAACGTCCAGTTGCAGCCTAACGACACCAACGCCGTTCTTTATGGTCAAGCGAAACACAACTGCGGTCCTAAGAACTACCCCCAACCCGGCACCAAGCTCCACAAACTCAGCTGGTACTCCGAAGTCTTCCTTCCGAAGATTGCAGATTACTATAAAGGAGAGCTGGTCTGGAAGAGATCTGCCATCAAAACTCAAGCGAATAATGATCAGCGGTATTGGGCCGTTGTGAACGAAAAAGTCTACGATCTCACAGATTATTTCCACACCAATGATGTCTATGATGGCTCTTCTACATATTCGTTCTTGCCAGACTCTGTGACCACGCTTTTCAAGGACAATCCCGGAACCGATATCACTGATAAGTGGCAAGATACGTCTGAGTTCCAGAAGGCCCAACGTTGTCTGGACTACGTATTCTACAAGGGTAAAGTCGACTTCCGAGATAGTCCTCGGTGTACCGTCAACAACTGGATTCTGCTTTCGTTCACCATTCTTATCTGTGCCGTGATTCTCGTTAAGTTCTTGGCAGCTTTGCAGCTTGGCTCCAAACGTCGGCCCTCCCCCCAGGACAAGTTTGTGATCTGTTTGGTCCCTGCGTACACTGAGGGTGAAGACTCTCTTCGCAAGGGCCTGGACTCTCTCACTGCCTTGCAATATGACAACAAACGGAAATTGATCTTTGTCATTTGCGACGGCATGATTGTTGGTGGTGGTAACGACCGACCAACCCCAAAAATCGTCCTTGACATTTTGGGTGTCGACCCTAAGATTGACCCGCCAGCACTGCCCTTCTACTCCGTTGGTCAGGGCATGGAGCAGCTTAACTATGCCAAGGTCTATTCCGGTCTCTACGAATACGAGGGCAACGTCGTTCCCTATATCGTTGTTGTGAAGGTCGGAAAGGAGTCCGAACAGCGCAAGTCAAAGCCTGGAAACCGTGGCAAGCGTGACTCTCAAGTTCTTCTCATGCATTTTTTGAATCGCGTGCACCACCGTGCCCCCATGTCACCCATGGAATTGGAAATCTTCCACCAGATCAACAACGTCATTGGTGTAGACCCTGAGTTATACGAGTACTGTTTCATGGTCGACGCAGATACCAGTGTCAAGGAGGATTCCCTGAATCGACTAGTTGCTGCCTGTGCGGCAGATGCTAAGATTGCTGGCATTTGTGGTGAAACTAGTCTCCAGAACGAAGAGCGCAGTTGGTGGACCATGATTCAGGTATATGAGTACTATATCTCGCATCATCTTTCTAAGGCCTTCGAGTCTCTCTTTGGCAGTGTCACTTGTTTGCCCGGATGGTAAGTCTTCTTTGGTCCTGTCTTTGAGTGCCCTATAATGCTAACCTTTACCAGTTTCTGCATGTATCGTCTCCGCACTGCGGACAAGGGTCGCCCGCTCATCATCTCCGATAAGGTCATCAAAGAATACGCTGACAACGATGTTGACACCCTCCACAAGAAGAACCTGCTCTCTTTGGGTGAGGATCGTTTCCTGACTACCCTCATGACCAAGCATTTCCCGACAATGCGATACAAATTCGTTCCTGATGCGTACGCAAGCACAGCTGCCCCCGAGAGCTGGAGTGTGCTTCTTTCGCAGAGACGTCGTTGGATCAATTCCACCGTCCACAATTTGGTCGAATTGGCAGCTCTGAAGGACCTTTGCGGATTCTGCTGCTTTAGTATGCGCTTCGTCGTTCTCGTCGATCTTCTGGGAACTATTATTCTTCCTGCTACCTGCGTTTATCTGGGTTACATCTTCTACCTGATTGGTAGCCACACTGGTCCATTCCCGATGATTTCAATCATCATGTTAGCAGCTGTATATGGTCTTCAAGCCATTATCTTCATTATCAAGCGACAGTGGCAGCACGTCGGTTGGATGATCATCTATTTGATGGCGTATCCCATCTACAGTTTTATCCTGCCGCTTTACTCGTTCTGGAAGCAAGACGATTTCTCATGGGGTAACACCCGTGTCGTCATTGGCGAGAAGGGGGATCGTCGTATTGTTGCTGTGGGCGGGGAGCCAGAGGGCGAATTTGATCCTCGCAGTATTCCCCTTCAGCGATGGGATGACTACGCTTTGGCCAACAACCTGCCCGGCCGACGGGGTGACATGGGTGCCAGCCAAGAGAAGGTCTACTCGACTGGTCGTTATGTGGATGACATGGGCATGGAGATGGACGACATGCACTCTCAGTATTCGTCTGTCAAGCCAGCCTCCACCATCTTAACCGGCTTCCCAGGCCAAGGCCGACACGGAACCCCATACATGCCTCCTCCTCCCCAATCCCCGGCTCCATTCGTGGGTGGCAACGTCCCTGGAAACCGTAACTCGCATATGTCAAACTTCTCCCGCTATACAGACTTCCCGCAAATGGGCGGCGGTCATCCCTCCGCGGCCTCCCGACACATGTCTATGGGCGGGCTGAGCGCTTACCAAGATGCTCCTGGCCACCAGAGCCGACACAGTCTCGGCTTCATGCAGAGCAGTGACAATCTCCTCGGTCAACGCTCCCGTAGCCCGCTAGCCCAGTCTCAATACCCACCTTCCAGGCCTGCCAGTACAGCATTTGACTTCCGTGGTGCTGCTGGTGCTGGGCCAGACGAATCAGCCATTATCGATGCAACCCGAGTGTGTTTGGCGGAGGTTGATCTAGACACGGTGACAAAGAAACAAGGTATGTCATGACCCTATCTATACCAACTTTCTACATCCCACCAACAAGAGCTAACATTTATCCCCAGTTCGTGTCCTGGTCGAACAACGTCTTCAAACCACTCTCACCGGCGAAAAACGTGCGTTCCTCGACCGCCAGATTGACCACGAACTGGCTAATATGTGATTTACTTCAATTCCACCGAAACAAGCGCATCATTATTCTTGTATCATGCATCCATGCCAGCGCTACTAGGCTTTTCTTTTCTCTTGATTGACAAAATCTCCGGTTCTTTTGACATTTATTGTGCGGTTGCTGGCCTTTGTTCATTTTTTCGGCATATCTGGAGTTTCATTGGATGCATTTTTTACTCGTTCGTGATTCTCATTTGCGAAAAGGAAAATTTTTATCTTTGCGCTTATATTTTGCTTTCTTTTTTATCTTATTGGGAAACGTACATTGAGCGATTTGGGATTGTGTTGCGATTGTTTGACTCAACTAGTAGTTTTAATGAAGAGGGGTGTCTTATACAATGCGAAGCTGGTATTCCTTTTCCTGCTATTGGCATTTCTTTTTTTTAGATTGGCTTTCAATATACCAAGCCTTGTAGTTGATGGTGTAAAGTAGACTTTCTATCGTGTCTTTATATGGATGATGGTTGCTCTGCAGTGTACGAGTACTACGACAATGGCTTGATACCTATCAATAGGTATCTATCTACACCAATTAAATTGAAGTAAAATTATCAATCCTTCTACTAACAGGAGGAGTTCAACGTACTTGCAATGTCTTTCGGCTATTTGGAGTAACTACTGCTTAATCATCAAAATCAACCACCCTAGATCTATAGAGGTTCAAGCAGTTTGGCTATCCCTGGCAGAAGCCAACAGCCCTCCTCCAGCTGGACGAATTACTAAAAATTAAGACCGGTGCAGAGAATGCAAAAGCTTCTTGATACCCCTCGGCCCCTGAGCTTTGACATGAGCATAGTAATAATCTTTCGCAGCATCCATGATAGCTTTGATTCTCGCGACGGGAACTTTCTCCTTTCGATCGTAGGTGTAGAGACCGTTGACCTCTTGTTCGATATCGCATCTAGAAAATCGTAAGCGTTCTGCATCTATTTTGAATCGTGGAATCTAACTCTTAACTCCAGGGGGTCAACTTACAACTGCGTATAAACGAGACCGCATGAATGTCCGCCCTTAACGATAGCCATCACGAGGTTCTCGTAGCGAACTAGGAAATCTTCAATATCAGTTGCGGTGGTGTATCCCCAATCACGCTCGCCGGCTTGAACGTCCTTTGCTGGCGCGATATTCACGCCTCCGAATTCGGAGCATATCACCGGTGCACCGGCTTTGTGCTGAGCTCCTGGGTCGAGTAATGTATGTCCGGAGAAACCGGAGTAGATGGGTTTCGTGAACATATCGTGTTCACCTTTTGGTCCGAGAATGCCACCTTCCATCTTGGAGCAGGTCGCTGATAACTCGGGTGAGTCGGTGTAATCGTGGTATGTTGTGAGATCGGTTAGAACATGTTCCCAACCGCAGTTATCGTTGATGGGTCGACTCGGATCTAGGGATCTGTTGCAGTAATTAGTTTCAGTCCTCTGATATTCAATTGTATCTGACTTTGGAAGAAAACGCACTTAGTCAAGTAATATAGAGCACGAATGTGATTTCGTTGCTCGATATTATCTTTCAACGAGGTATATGCCCAACTCTCATTGACAGGCGTCCAGGTAATAACGCAGGGATGGTTAATATCCCTCTTGACAGCCTCCGTCCACTCACTATTCATCCTGTCAATATAATCCAGGCCGAATTCATACGCATTAGCCATTTCCCCCCAAACAATGAATCCAAGTCGATCAGCCCAGTAGTGAAATCGAGGATCCTCAACCTTCTGATGTTTCCGACACCCATTGAATCCCAAATCCTTAGACATCTGGATATCAAGCCTCAACGCCTCGGAAGAAGGAGGCGTCAATCCTGTTTCTGGCCAATATCCCTGATCCAAAAACATCATCTGGAAATAAGGCTTTCCATTCAATCTGAATGTCCCATCACCGTTCTGCCACGAAAGACTTCTCATTCCAGTCGTCGTCTCGACTTCATCAACAACGACCCCATCCGCGTCAACCAACCTCAAAACAAGATCATACAAAATCGGATGCTCAGGAGACCACAACGCAACCCCGTCATACCAGCACCCCTCAACATTAAATTTCCCTTCCTTGCTCAAATCACCAATAACATTCTCAGAAACTCTCATCCCCAAATCAATACCAGCCCAATCCCTCTCTCCCTTAAAATCAACCTTCTTCTTCCCAACTTCATACCCTCCAAGTCTAGCCTCAACCTCAACACTACACCCAGCCCTAGCCCTTCGTCCAAGAACAGAAATCCGAGCATGTAACTCCCCGCCCTCAATATCATCACTTCGTAAAACAGTCCCACCACTGCCACACCCAATCCTCATAGAAGGCACGCTTTCCAACCATACAGAAAGCCAAATTCCACCTGTAGGCGTGTAGAAAATACTTTCCGGCACAGGTCCCCAGAACTGTTTACCACGCGGCTGGGCAAGATCATACGGACTATCTCGAACACGAATAGTCAATTTTGCAGAACCTTTCTTCGAACCCTTATCATCTCCATTTCCAGAGCCGAATGCAGATGAAACGTCCAGGTCGAAGGGAACATGTCCACCTCGATGGGATCCAATATATTGACCATCCAACCAGACAGAACATTCATAATCGACAGCACCGAAGCGGAGTAGGAGAGTATTTCCGGAGACGAGATCTGATTCAGTTCGAATGTCATGAATTGTTCGCTCGTACCACATTACCTCGTGTGCTTCGTAGAGATTTATTCCTGAGGCTGGAGTTTGGAAAGCGTAGGGAACTTTGATGGGTCTTTTTGAGGATGTTTCGATTGTTTCAGGGAGGCCTTTTTGCCAGTTTGCCTGGAGACCTTGGTCGTTGTCGTCAAAGATGAAGTCCCATGTTCCGTCTAGAGAGGCCCAGTTGAGAGCTTTACGTTGGAAGTCTGGACGGGGATAGGATGTTGCCATCTTTCTTGAGTTGAGTAGGTTTTGTTCGGAAGATTGTCAGGATTGAAATAGTTGAATTGAATCGAGTGAACGAGTAAGTGAGATGAAATGAAGTAAAGGTGTTTTGAGTGACCCCACGTTGCTACGTCAGCGGGGGAGCTGCGGGGGAGAAGTTAGTCAGAGAGTCGATCAGATAATGAACATCGTGTAAAAAGAGTATAAATGAATTGGAAGAGAATGGATGGAAATCGTCTAGATCAAATCTCATTGATGGGGATATCAAAAGAGTAAAATAAACATGGAGACTCAAAACCAAAACAAGAACTCCCCGCCAGCCTGAGGTATCAAAGTCAACTGACCAGACATGGCGTTCATCGATGCCCTTCCATTCCTCCAATGCAACACCGTAATCGTTGCAATCCGGTTTCAAATAAACACATCAAAAGGTAAAAGAGAAGAAGAAAAAAAAAATAAGAAACATAAACGAGGCAAATTGTAAAAAGGAATAATCGAAAAAAAGCAAAAAAAAAAACATTCCTGCTCTATCTCACGCAGATCTTGGATATCTCTCGTTTTCTTTTCTGACGCCTTCATTGCTTGCGTTCCGTGGTATCAATCAAAAAACAGATAAAAAAGTTCAAAATAAGGCAAAGAAGCAAAAAGAAAAAGACAAGACAAATAAGAGGGAAAAGGGAATCCACTCAAATCAGAGAATAAACGGAGACACTCGCTGGAAACAAATCAACCAAAAGGGTATACTGCTGTAAATGGATATTTTGGGGTTTAACGCGGTGGCCCAATGGGGGCCGGGTATCCAGAAGTAGAATTCGAAGTGCTAGGGCGACCACTGTCAAAAGAGGCGCGTGGGTCATGCTTAGGAGTCATGTCACCCGGTGCCGTACCGAAAGGAAACTTGGTGTCAAAGCGTGTGGGCCAGCCATTGCTGTTGCTGCTCTTGTGGCTATGCGAACTACCCAAGATGGGGATATCGTCTTCGGGAAGGTTGACCCCGGAATCATTCCAGGGGTTGCGGTAGCCACTATCCCGCGATTCCATCGAGACGAGCGAGGCCTTCGAGGCGTTGCTTGATGCGTGTTTGAAGAACGAGCCTGGGGAGGCTGAGTGGTTCTTGCGTCCGATGAAGGAAGAGAAGGAGGAGATACTTCCGGGCTTGCGGAGGCGTTCGAAGATTGAACCACGCTCGCTTGTTTCATCGGCGAAACTGGGTCGAGTTGGGGAGTCGGTGAGGAGCGGTGCAGGGGCGTGCTGCAAGAGCTTCGAGTCAAAAAATGGTAGAGACTCTTCGAAAGAATCCGACTTGGGGCGTGGAATAGCTCCCTTGACCGTGTTGGCATCCAGACCGTGGGCGACGAGGCGAGAAATGAGAAAGTCGATCGCATCTTTGAGTCCACCTGCGTTGTTACGAGTGTAGCCGAGAACGACTCGGTCTTCAGGAGCCGGGTCTGGCGAAGCTGAGCCATCCTCACGAGTCGGAGGCAGATCAGCACTAACGTCAACATTGATGTCAACCTCGTACTGTTCCTTCAGCTTCGTACGAACATCCGCTAGGAAGTCCGGTTCCTTGAAGTATTCTCGCAACTCAGCCGAGCTCTGGAAGTGAAGCTCGTGACTTTCCGGAACCATGCCCAACAAAGCGTCGACAGCCTGGGGAACTTGGTACTCAGGGCCAGAAATAGTCACCACATCACTGGCAAGCTCAGTGCTGGGGAACTCAATCTTGCAATTCCACTTCTTCTCAAGCTCATCAATCTCTGTCATACGAGCCAGCAGTTCGCGGTGGTAGAGTCGGTTAATCACGACTCTTTCCGAGACATACTCGGCGTCCTGTGATACATTAGCTCTGCTCAAAATTCTCTGCGAAGGTAACACGGCACGCACAACTTTCTCGACCATGTCCATGATCTCCTGCTTAACCAGGTCCAAACTCTGGGCATTGCGAGCGGGCGTTCGGCAGATGACATTGTCAACCTTAATGTCATCGTCCTCCTTGCCCATTCCTCCACGGTCCATGGCGTTGGAAAACTTGACAAACACGGAGTACTTCTTCATGATGCGTTGAATATGCTGGCCGCCGATTCCAATAATACGTTTGTGATATTGATCTGGAACGTGGAATGAGATTGAAGCCGGCATTTCCTGCTCAACTAAATCCAAGCCATTCTTGGTCGAGTCGTATTGGTTTCCGCAGACATCGATGTAAAAATTGTATTCGTTGAAGCCGTCGAAGATAATTTGGACATTGCCTTCAGTTGCCTGGATTAGCAATCTTGTCTTTCTTAGCATATACAAATAAAACTCACTCTGGCCCATGATCTTGTTGATCTTGCCGTTCTTTTTGCCACTAACAAACTCCTTGTGCTCATTGGCCAGCTCGATCTTGACACGCATCTGGTACTGGCTACGGGTGACAAAGGGAATCTGGTTCACAACAGTCATGGCGGCCTTGACAGCATCATCCGATCCGTTAATCGTAAACGTCAGGTTATCGAAGCTGACCTCAGCCTCGGAGTTAGTACAAATATCAGTAAGCATCGAACGGATTTCGGGCGTCGACGGTGCACGTAGGCCACCCTGCGCGGGGTCGGGCATGATGATCCACCAAGAGGCACTATAGAATTGGCCGGCCTGCAAGAGGAAAAGGAAAATCAAAGATTAGCACAATGAAAAGCATGACAGATGATTTCGTAGTCCTACCAAGGCCATGATTTCCCTCACGGTCCGCTCAACGTGCAGAACCTCGGTGCCTTGGATCCGAACCAGACCACGTTGGCTGCCCAGCTGAGGGAAGAGAACGTAAGATCCATTCATCTCCATCACCTTGCGAACTTTGTCCAACCGATCCAGCAGAATGTTGTCAATCTTGCTCGAGTTGACAACAACATCCTTGACGTAGATTTTTACACCCATAACCAATTCGCGCAATTTTTGCTTCGCACGTGCAATTTGCTCTGGGGTATCACCAGTAATATACACCTCATCCTCGCTTCGACGGTTCGCACCCGGCGGGGTATATCCGAAAATTCGAGGGAACGGCGGGGGGAAATAGATGGCGGTGCCGGTGGCAGCTTCGATGAGCTTGATGTTTTTGCGGGTGCGCCCACAAACCAATGTGTGCATTGTCAGCTCCAACTTGATAGCATCGACGTGGCGTTTCAGCTGTCCTAGTGTTAGTCGATACTTCGTTTCCCATAAGACTGTCTGCCCTTTGTCTGAAAGAAACATACAATTTGGTCGATCATGATCAGCACCCGAGTTTTAGCGTGCTCGCAGCTTTCCATGTCACCGTAAATGGCAACTCGAAAGCGTTGGTCGAGGCCATTATCGGAAGCGTAGCCATAGGAGGAAACCACCGCACTATCAGCGTCGTGGAGCTTTGGCGTTAACAGAAAAATATCGGTCCCGGTGTAGGCGGCCAAGGTATCCATGTGCTCCAAAACACTAGCTCGGATACCCTTTGGAGATCCATCCATAATCAAATGCATATCAACATCAACCGTTGCGCAGCGCTATTCATTGAGCAGAAACCGTTAGCAAGGGGTGCTCTTGGCTAGGAGCGGGAACATCAACTCGGTCCACCGACGGATGAAAGAAGACAAAAAAAAATTCGGCCACATACCAGCATGATGGGAGTTTCGTTCAAAATCTTTGCTCTCATCTTGCGTACTGTTTCTCCATCGCCTGTGACGCAAACATTGGTGACCAAACCGTTCGGCCGTCGTTGTAGGGAAGGCAGAGCTTTTGGCTCTGAGGAAGCGACTGTTGCTTCAATCCGCCCACCACTTGTCTCAGTGATTTGTCTGCATAACCTTCGCAAGCCATCTACATTACTAGTATGAACAGGTAGTTGATGGACCTGAATTCCTTCGGGGGAACCTTCGGGGAAAGTCCAGCGTTGAAGGGCATTGGGACTGGCGTGGAGTACATCTTCGACATCGGGACCGGCCAAAGTGGACGAGAACGGGACGTTAAAGGAAAGGTTGACAGTTGGGTCAATACTCGTCGGAGGAGTCATGGGCGGAGCACCGTGTGGTCGGCGAAAGGCCATATCAGTGTGAGGTCTGGACATCCCAAAAGTCGGCGTCATTCGTTCCCAACCATGACGGGCCTGGCCCGTAAAGTTGGAGATCTTGTGCATGACCGGGAAGGTCGGAATGGTGAGTCTCTCACCCCTACGAAGAACTCGAAGGGGAAAGAGGGGAGGGGAGAGAGAGAGATGGGGGGAGGGAGGAGGGGAGGGGGAGATGGTCGTGTTTGGGGAGGGGAGAGAAGAGGAGGAAGAAGTGTGGAGGAGAGGAAAGGTCAAGGCTGCCGGATCACTTCTTGTTGGACAGGGATAAGGAATGGCTGCTGTGTGGGCGTTTCGGGAATGGTGGGAACGAAGATCGATCACCGAGTGGATCGATCGGGTTCAGTCAATGCGTACGGTGATTTTATTGTTCGAAAGGATTAAAAAGAAAAGAGTATAATAAATATACAAAAGGCAAAAAAAGAACAAAAATTAGATTGGTGTTGGGGTGAGTAGATTTTAAAGTACAACAAGAACCGAAGAAGTGTTGGTCGTCAGATGCGCGTGGTCATGTCATTACGGGATCCCGAAGATTCTCATCAGTCTGGATGGTATGTACTTTATACTCAAGGATCGTAGTTAATCTATAGTGTGGTTCTTGTATTAAGTACATTGTTTAGTAGTATAAGATAGACCGATAAACAGTCCATGATATATACTATGTACATTAATCCCAAATCATATTTTACTAAACCTCAACTCGAGGAGAATGCGGATCGAATGTAGGGTTTCCTCTTGGCGATCCAAGCCCAAAACCCATTCGAAATGTCGGCTTTTGGTGGAGTCCAACTGCAAAAAAGAGAAATTCGCTTTTTTGACACCCAAGCGAGACAGTCACGTGTTATCCAGACAAACAGAAAATCAAAAAAGCGGAGAAGAACAACTTCAAGTTTATCAGGTGAGATTCTGCAGTAAAAAAAAAAAGGAAAACCAACAGACGGGATACCTCTTGGCTTCACGATCATCCAACAACCAGCTCACTCTGCTGCAGCTGCGGATCCAGATGTGAGCATGAGATTCGTGGGATCCGACTCCTTCCGCGTCTCGCTCGTCCACTCAGTACGACGATCCGGTCTCTCATAGGTCGCGGAATCTTAAAGCCCTGTACGACGACTGTACTGTATCTGATCCCCTCTCTCTTCCCCTCTGTCTCTACATATGTACCTCCCGATCCACATGGTAATGGGGGTTCTGTGAAGACCCAAATCTGGTCCGGCTGGCCCGGACACGGCCACCGACTTGCGCGGAGAGGCTGAGCTGGTCTGGTCATGACCATGACCATGGCCATGACCATGGCCATGACCATGGCCGTGGTCAGCGCGGCATGTGGATCGCGGGCTGCTCATGTACACTGATGCCTGGGGAGCTGAACAAGACAGAAAACTGGTTTGCTATGAGCCCTGTGTGTACTGTACAAAGTAGCGTAGTGTCTACCTTCTTCCCTGTGATATTCCTCTCCCTCCAACGTGTAACTTGCAGCTGAATACTGTACTGCATCCCCGTTCCATATAATCACTTCTCCGCATCCTCAATGAAAGTGTGTAGGACAAGGTTTCAAAGTGGTCGACGTCATTCTCTCGTATACCTGCACTTCGGTACAGTGGGTCAATGGCTTTATTACACCCAGGAATCATGGAGACTCGACCCCCCAAACCAATTCCGACTGAATGGCCTGCAGGAAGACCGCTTCAAAAGTCGCCTGCAGCCATCATTATGGACCGCTTTTTAGATGTTGGGGCCCGGGCCCGGGGCCCCAGACGTGAACGGGGCGTGGAGAGGGTTGTTAGTGACCGGGTCTGAATCTTGGCTCATTGCTCTATACAATCGTGTCCATTAAGCAGACTACCAGGGGTCAGAAGCCAGGGTCCTTTTGCAGCCTCCATTTTCTGTTCCTGTTCCTTTGTTCTTGATTCTGGTGGCCGCACAATCAGCAACGAGTCACCGGAAGTTGATCCGGCCAGATGGATCCAGTGGGCAGTGCAACCGCCCAATGGCAGGGCTGTCATCCTAAATGACAGCGTTGTCTCTCCACCAGCAGATCCCTTGTGATATTGTACGTACATCAAAGTCGATCCTAAGCACAACGAAGCTCCTGTCGGCCCCCAGCGGGAACTATGCATGCACTACGTACTCTGTAGTATTTCGTTGACGCTTGGAGTCATGAAAGTCCTCTGCGGGATCTCGATTCTTTCAAGGACCATCTCTCCGGTAATCTAATCAATCAATGTAGGACGACCAGCCGTACGATTTTGGAGATCATCATCGCTGCCAGGGACCAGTAAGGGGGCGTTCAGGTCTTCCCCTGGGGAGGACAGCCTCGGCGTCAAATTGTGGGATAAACGACGTGACTTTCAGCTTCATTTGAGACCTTGCAAACAATGAACCCCCCTTTTGTGATTCTGAGGTCACTTTTGCCCGTTCGAATCATTTACATTATGGAACGATTACCATAGAAGTCAATCATATAGTATTGTCGAGTTACAATCTCACTGGACCTAGTTGAGCTGACCTTGCCTCTCCCTTGCGAACAGTCAATAGCATCTTTTTAGTCTATCACTATATCCTCATTTAAGTACTATGGCCAAGCTGTCAACCTCGTCACTAATCACCTGCCCCCCTGCGCAGCATAGTACACAGTAGACGAACTGAACACCTCAAGATTGTCAAGAGAACAATATGGGGCCCCACTCTCAGGCATCCACCAAGTCATCACTACTTCTTTTCAGACATTTTGCCACCGGATACATTAAGCAGACCCGTTTCGCGGAGCATTCTCGTCCGTGGGATGGAGGTGAGACGGAGTACTGCATGGGGATATTCTTACAGTAATTGTATCTTGATCAAAAACAGACGATTAATATGTTTGGTCCCTAAAGCTCGGGGAAGATCAGAATGACACCTGATGATGCAGGCATTCATTCTCATTCACTACCTACATGAATCTCATCACGGATTGCCTCTCTAGCTATGTCACCTCTTAGCTACCAGTAAAGATACTGGTAAATTCCAAGTAGAAACGTGTAGTATAACTCCAAGTCTTATGAAATGGGATAAGTACCACGGTTAACCTCAAGTTTGCGAGCATCATGATTCCGCTAGAACTTTAGCACCACAATTCAGGCAAGAGTATGATCATCAAATGGCTAGTATGATCACGACGACAGCTACGCTTTAGTCAAATTTTAACTCTTCACCTGGACTTCTTCTACGACAAGAGCCGTAATAAATGTGTATGAGCATCATATTTGAAGTTGAGATCCGTAACAGAATAAACTGATTGAGGGTGGACCTAGCGAACTCCTCTCACGGAGATTATCAATATTACAAACTGACACAAGACATAAACTCCTTTTCTTCCCTCTTTAAGGCTACGTGTCTGGTGATGTATACGTCTGAACTCAATGCTGAGAATCAAATTCGGAAGGGTTAGCTGAAGAAGACGAAACGATATTACATTTCCTATTAACAGTAAAACTGGGTATCCGCATACTACCAGTTGAATCTTCGAGTACAAATAGTATATATTTCAGAAACAGTCGGAAAAAAAAGTAAGTAACACCAATAGAGTCTGTTGTCTTGATAGTACTGGTAGATATAACCGATTATCTAGGTATCTACTTCGAGCTACAAATGTCTGAAGACACTGCCCCTTTTACATACGACACTAGCATTTTGAGCAATAATTTACTATCGCAAAAGGCCTATGATATTTTTCTCAATTTTAAGGTTCAAAGACAAAATATTATGTCCATAAAGTTGGATTTCCCGGAATTTTGTAATTTTCTTGAGTAACGTATATGTAACGGGTTAGGACACTGCCCAGGTGTTTGGGTTTGCGGTGTTTACCACTCAGCCAAAATAGACCACAATCTCAGAGCAGTAGCTCTGAAATTTCCAAACTACATATATAGAAGATGTAAATAACGCATGAGTATCTTGCCGCGGGACTGTTAATAGCATCCCGTGACAGTATAACTGATAGTTTACCTAAACTATCAGTTCATCTATGGAAGAATGGATTCTAACATCCGGCTTCAAAACAGTCCCAATTCTTTGATACTTTTTTTTTCTTTTTGAAAATAAAAATTATATATATAGTGAAGATGTCTTGAATTGAAATTGCTTTGTTGTTGTCAGGTATCAAGAGTTGCCGTGAGGGCGAATTCATATATATCACAAAATTCCGTCTTTTGCAAATTAGCTTGTGAAGATATGGACCTTGACATTGGATATCTACGGACTTCTAATTTGCGAAGTAGGATACCGTTCAATATCCATATTGAACGAGAATGGATTCTCGCTCAACACGCAAATCTCAACTTTGTACGTTTAGGTTCCAAGCTGAAGATTTCAAATTTTGGCGTAAGTAATTCTGAATAGACTACAATATCGCCTATCAACAACACTAATATAAATCTTGACTACAGTATTTCACGGCATTTCTTCAATCACCTAATTATGTTTGCTTTAAATCGTAATAGCTTGCTCCTAACTTGAGGTCCAATTTCAGGGTGTGGCCATAATTTTCCACCTTCGTAAAAAGTACAAATGAGTATTTTGCCCGAGTTGAAATCTACATTTGTATTTAATCTTGAAAATCGGCTTGAAGATTAATCCTCTAGTATAATGGACAATTTGTTAATCTTATTTTACTTCAAAATCGAGAACCACTACCAGTATGTATTACTTGAATAAGGGTGATCAAAAACTTTCAGCTGCAGTTTACGGGGTACAGTAGCTAGACGGTGGATAATTTTGAACATCCAGCGTATGCAAGTATACGTGTCCCTAGCCACTAAATAGTAGAGAATTATAGTCACGCACGCCAGACTCATCATATATGCAGGATGTCTATCGATGTAGCACGATGTAGTGGTGCTAGTAAGCGGTGTGACAAGCCATATATTTGTACTGATATCCAGACACTTTATCCCGATACAACCAAGGTTCCTCACTGCATTTGGAAATTAGAAGCTCAACAATCTTTATTTTGCACCTAGTCTTAGGACACCAAACAAAGAAGATGACTGGTCAAGCAGGAAGGTATACAGGCCGCTTGAAGGACAAAGTCGTCCTCATTGTCGGAGGAACTTCTGGAATTGGCTACGCAATCGCAGAGGCAGCATTGGAGCACGATGCAATTGTGGTTATTGCCGGCTCGAGCTCGATTAAATTGGAGAAGGCAATCAACAAACTTAAAACGTCATATCCATCGCAAAGCTCTGGATCGCGGCTAAAGGGAACCACTATAGACCTAGCCGATATCGAGAATCTCGAAAAGAATGTTCAATCCGTGTTGCAGCTTGCGGCCGAAGGAGTGAAAATCAACCATTTCGTCGTGACGGCCGCGGATATGATGCCACCACCTCCACCGCTGGCCGAAATGACCGTTCACAGCCTTGAACGAACAAGTTGCATTCGGTACATAGCTCCTTTGATCTTCGCCAAACATCTACCCAAATACATGGACCAAGTGCCTGAGAACTCCGTTACCCTGACGAGTGGTGCTCACGGACACAAGCCCGATCCTGGCTGGTCCGCCATGAATGGATACCTTGGGGCAGTTGAAACAATGATGAAGGGTTTGGCTGTTGATCTCAAGCCCCTACGTGTCAACGTCGTCTCTCCGGGAGCTGTTATCACAGAGATTGTGCGGGACATTTTGGGTGAGCACTACGATATGGCTATTCAGATGGCGAAAGAAAAGTCTCTGGTAGGCGGTGCTGGAACACCAGAGAGTGTAGCACAAGCATACCTGTATCTTATGAAGGATTCATTTGTTACTGGAACTGTGTTGGAGACCAATGGGGGCCTGTATCTGGCTTGATAAAGCCATTGAAAGAAGAATACTCTCAGTAGCATACATAAAGGATACTATTCGTATAAATGCGGGTGAATATAATCCTATACCGTGAGACAGTTGTCCAAAATGATTAAACCATAATTATATCGGGAAAAAGCTAGATTATTACTTTGACTCTTGATTTTTTGGACAGTTTTCATGTATACTCGACAGTGTGGATATAATGTCAGCATTGGAGACCGTGTGTCCCTACGTATTGTGAATATACGACGACTTGGAGGCAATCGCTCGGAGCTGAGGGAAAGGACAATACCCTGAAAATCGACAAAGAGAAAAACAAAACATCTTTCCAAGGTCAACGTAGCCCGATTGAGTTCCATGGCGATGTTGCTATGTGACTATGTACTAGGAATATTCAGTAGTTACTAGTACACTGCAAGGAGCATGAGGGCCAGGGTTTTCATACAAAGTATAGGTCTAAATCCGGGCCTGAATGCACGCCAGTGGCACTGCATCAAATGGCGAGCTGAATGGACATTTCTTACACTATCATAGTTGGCAATATTTCTTTCTTGTGGCATTCATGTAACAATCAAAGATACGAGGAAAGTTCTCTCTTTCATGTTTAGCATGCGCGTACATACAGCGGTCGTTCTTGGCACTCAATTATGATTTTGCTTTTTCTTCCTCTTGGCAAAGGAGGTATATGTGTACATAGTAGAAGTAGTAACTACAGTTTGCTGGTACAATATTTTACCATACTCGTAGGTTTTGTCCTTGGGTAATGCTGCATAAGACGGCTAGATCTTCGAATTGAGTTGTGGATAACCATGAAATGCATAGTCCCTTGCTGAAGATGGACCCAAAGTCTTATGCTGTACAACCTCGTGCCACTCGAGTCATCAAGCATGGCAACCGTAGGGAAGAATGCAAATAATAGAGAAAAGGTAAAAAAAAAAAAATAGCGGTCAAGTGTCGTCGTCTGGATGTGGCTCTGCTGAGTTACGAGGAATTATGCATGACGGTCCACATCAAAAAAAGGTCACATTCTTGGGCTGCTGAAATATTATATAGGCCCTGAATCGACTTTCAAGCCGGTAGAAGATAATATTGAAAGACCCAAATCATCTCTGTTTGTACTAGTATTTCACGGTTGATACGTTCGAGTCATCATGACAATCGAAGCCACCAAGAGTCAAGCACCCCAAATCGTGCCGGCGACCAAAGGAACTTTTCCCACATCCACGACCTTCGACGTGCTGAGTCGATACTATCTCTTCCCAAATAGTCACCAAAGAGTCTGGTGGGAAAAGACCGGTCGACTTCTTGACAAAGTCTTAGCCTCAGCAGGGTATAACACTGCTCGTCGCTTAGAAGCCCTCACTTTCTACCTTCAAAGCCTCATCCCTCTTCTCGGTCCTCATCCGCACGCCTTCCGCAGTGCAATCACTCGAAGTGGATTACCACTCGAATTCAGCGTCAACTACCAACAGAAAGCAAATGTTGAGCCAGTGGTTCGTATTGGGTTCGAGCCAGTTGCTGAAGCATCCGGCACAGAACTTGACCAATATAACCAAAAGCCAATCATTGATCTCTTAGATCAGCTCGAAAAGCTCAAGATTCCTGGATTCGACACATCCCTATTCCGATACTTTTTGGATGCTCATACCATCAATGACGAAGAAAAGGAGAAGCTCAAGGAAAATAAAATCGAAGGCAGCGACTTAACCTCTCAAGCTGCTTTCGGATTTGACCTGAAGGAGGATGCTGTTTCAGTCAAGGGCTACACATTCCCCGCAATGAAATGCACCCTCAATAAGAGAGATTTCGGGGAGTTCATTGCTGAATCTATCAACCCACTTTCGGAAAAAATGGGTTCCATGCCCTCTTTTGACATGGTCAATTCCTACCTACGAGAATCGAATGGCTATAGCCAATTTGCTTTCTGGTCATTCGATTGTGTCGACCCTAACAAATCGCGCCTCAAGCTGTATAGCTCTCACAACAGTGTCGTCTGGTCCAAGGTAGAGGAAATATGGACTCTCGGTGGGCGTGCCAAATCGCCTGTTGTTCAGGAGGGCCTAAAGTATCTGAAGGAGTTGTGGGGATTGACCAAGTTGTCGGAAGGCCGTCGTGATTTCACTGGTGGCTTTGACGACGGGAATGATGCCACTGCCTCTCCAATGGTATGGAACTACGAGATGAAGAAGGGAGAAGAGATTCCACTCACAAAGTTCTACTTCCCAATTCATGGGGAAAATGATCAAAAAATCATTACTGGTTTGGCCGAATTCATGTGCCGAATTGGATTGTCTAAGTATGGCGAGAATTACGAAGCCACAGTACAACACTACTTGTATGATACCCGTTTCCTTTGAACCATATATTTTATTCCTGTTTGATCGAAATACTGACTGCAATAGTCCGGAGAGAGATCTCAACAAGACTGCTCGTCTGACATCTTGGATCTCATTCGCGTATACGGAAAAAACTGGAGTCTACCTCAGTGTATACTACCATTCCTCTGAAGAGTATCCCTGGCTCAAGCTCGAGGAGAACAATTAAGGGAACTGAGAAGCCCTGATTCCTAATAATAACACAATCATGCTATTATGTACCCAGGGGGTCTCTTATCTATATAAGTTGGGTTTCAGTATTTAATTACCAGAAATCAAGAAATTGAAGTATACTATTCAGAATTTCCACAACATTTGATCGAGGTACGTGCGATAGATACCTGACTACCTCAAGAATTTTGGAAATTGAGCAGAAAGTTCAACTTCCAAATTTTACCGCTGGCACCTAGGAAGTAGTCTATTAATTCGTCGTAACCCTGCAAATCAGATTCAACGACCAATGATAGTACCAGTATTGATGCAGTTGATTTAAGCATATGACTCAGACCAAATATCTTGTCTTAGCGCACTATAATCTTACATGGGAACAAAAAAGTCTGGACTTAATAGTTTCGAAGGACGAAGGTCCGTCCTTTGACATTGATGATTACTGTTGATAGTGATGTAGAATTCGAGTAAAACCTGAGACTTGGCTTGGATAAAGTCGGAAATCAAAGCTTCCAAGAGATCCCCCCAGCTCTGACTATCTAAGCAATTCTCAGGATCTATCTATACAATTTGACCTAGTTGCCTCTAATAGGCGTTCTAGAGGGAACACGGCCTTGTACAATATTGGCACTCATGGTGCAGCGTCTCGACACATTAGCCATCGTGTTATTTCCTCGGCTCTGCAGATACTTCATTCCCGATCATGCAGCCAAGTCCGAGAGAAGGCTGGAGTACAACCGAGATCACTCTTTCGTTCTGAAGTTGCTTATTCGGGGTTACCAACTAGACATTCAGCTGGATAGAACTTTGACATACATGGTAGTCGTAGAATATGATGCATCGCCAGGTGTCTATCCTTATCTTCATGCATATTTCTATTTTCTTGTTTTGTTTCTTCATTGATAGTATCAAAAGTCGGTGAGATCCGATTTACTTTTCCAAATGCAAATACGATCTATAAATTCTATGCATGTTACACATGGATACATGAGTTACACCTGACCTGCACCAGTTACATATGGAAGAATGCGTCGTTCAAATGTCTGCTGTAAGGGCGATGGCATGTTTCTGTGGGTCGGCCCGATGTGTTACAGATGTACCTACTCAGTTAGTACTATCGCACTACAGCGTACTAAGGAAGCTATCATAATTTGGAACCTGAATACTGTGTTTCGTTAATGGATCATGGGCAGAGCTAAGGGAATGGGTATGTAAGTTTCATACATTATGGAATTGCTGGCCGTCTCCTTGCGCGAGACACGAGCTGAGCGGCCTTACGGATCAAACTTTACATTTCCATCGGTATTGCATAAGTCGTGCGTGGTATTTAATCATGACAATATTCTGTTACTGATTCGCAGTCTTTTCAACCCACAACAAATCATCCCCGACAATTCCATCTGCCCTTGAATCCAACATGACAGTCACCGCTAAGGCTCCAATATCTGGGACCATCAATGGAAATGGCGACCTCGAGAAATCGACTGTGTCATTGAAGTCCTTCGCCATCCAAGATGCTACCAGTCAAGCATGGTGGGATAGAACAGCCAGCCTTCTGGCCAAAGTCCTTCAGACTGCCCAGTACAGCGTTGAAAATCAGTATCTTTACATGACGCTATACAGAACTGTCTTGCTTCCTCGTCTTGGCCCGCACCCTCATACCTGGGATGCTTTCATCACTTATTCCGGTATTCCAGTGGAATTCAGCATGAACCTCCAGGAGAATGGTCCTCCTACGGCGCGAATTGGGTGGGAGCCTATAAGCCACAAATCGGGCTCCGCTGAAGACCCAATTAACCAGGAGACTGTCAGCGAGGCAATTGCCACCATGTCCGAGCTGAAGCTCAAGGGATTCAACCCGGATTACCTCAACCATATGATCAAAGCTCTTACTTCTAGTACTGAAGAAGCTGCAGAGGTGTCTCGTGATCACTTGTATCTCCTCAGAATGAAGAATCAAGTATCTTTCGGACTTGACCTGAAAGATGGAGAGGTCTCCGTTAAATGTTACTTGTTTCCAGCTCTAAAATCACACCTGACTGGAAGGTCGTTCAACGATTTGGTCAATGAGGCAGTCAATTCCCTCGGAAATGTCAGCTATCCCGCATTGAGTGCAGTTCACGAATATCTAGAGGGCGCAGGACTGTACAATCAGTACTCTTTCATTGGAATTGACTGTATTGCGGTTGAGAAATCTCGCTTGAAGGTGTACAACACCATGCAGAATGTGACATGGTCTAAGTTGAAAGATTTATGGACACTGGGTGGCCGATTCGAGTCCAATTCCACAATACAGCGCGGACTAGAATACGCTCACAAGTTCTGGGACCTCGTTACCAATGGCCAGGTAAGAGATACCTGAATCTAAACTCTGTCGATCTACGAGCATATTCACTAACTAGTGTCTTCTAGGACAAAATGGATGTTGGCATTTGGAGCTATGAGCTCGCTAATTCCTCCAACAGTGCCCCCAACCCAAAATATTATTACATTATGCATGGGATCAATGATATGGAGAATGCGCAAGCGATTGTCAAATTCTATGAACACGTCGGATGGAATGACTTGGCCGCAGGATTCATTGATTCGGTAAAGGGATACTTGTGAGTTGACCCTCCAAACACTGTTGTTGCTTAATGTGTCTGTATGGACCATCCAACTAACTTATTACTAGCCCGGATTCCGATCTTCGAGAAACTTCAAACTTGATCCAATATGTCTCGCTCGCCTACTCTGAGAAGACTGGCGCGTATCTCAGTGTTTATTACCACAGTTCGCTGTAGTTACTTTTGAGTAATTTTCTGGCAATAAATAGGAAATGAATATCTTGACCGTGTCTCATGTCTATATTTCTGGCTCAGTAATAAATGGATGATGTATCAATTCTTTCCATTTCTCAATTATACATGCCCCTTGGCCCATCTCGGCCTTGAGCCAGCCTCATCTAACTTGAAGTTATTCCCTCGACAAACAAAAAGAGATCATTTGAGGAAATCAAATATTCGAAGGGCGGCTTCTCGTTAGTAAAGTGGCTAATCATATACTGGAAGATATTGAGCGAGTTACTCAAGTCCCATCAATTTTTAGAAACATAGACCAATTTATTACACCAAAATAAGAAGATCTCTCTAAATTAAGAAATCCCGCGATTTCGACTAACTGACTACTGTTTGAACCTGCTCTAACAAAGATTGAGCGCGATCTACAAATGACTGATACGGGATTCGAGAAATCCATCCCCTCTCAACTCGACACATGCCCTCCTCGTCCCATCGCTCAGAACCCACTCCCAACCGCGTTATGAACAAATCACTGGGGTCCCAGTGATCTTTGATCGCCATAAGTCGATCGTAATTGGATCCCCAGAATACTTGTGATGACTGACTTTCGTATGGGAATGGTATCCCAAGGTAGCCGCCCATGTTACCCTTTTCGAGGGCTTCTAATGCCGGCAGCTGGGTCATCGCCAATTCATGCTGCGCGAAGTCGTAAGCGTCCCAGTCTGGATCAGACGGTAGTGCATGTCCCAGAGTCAGAGACATTGCAGCAGATCCCCAGGATGGGTGAATTGCGCGACTCTCAGTGCTTTTCTGTCGGACACCAGGCCCACCAACCATTCCCTCCAGACTCAGTACATTTCCCGGCCGGAAGTTCAGCTTGGAAAGTGCTTTTGTAACTTGTGAAGGTCCTTTGGAAGACTTCAATAAATCTTGGGAAATCAATCGCGACGCGGTCATCATCCCCATACCGGCCTGGTCGAGACCTTTGGGGATCGCCAGATACGCAGACAAGTGATCAAATGACTCTTCAGACGAATCCACTGATAAACCGCGCTTTTCAATACCCGTTCGCAATTTGTCTAAAATAGCGTGACCTTCATTCTTAGTTTTGTTGATGAGATAGGACTCAATGCTCAGGAACGACGCATTTCCAGGCATCATTGGAACCATAAAGGCTTGAACAGCATCGCCGCGATCCACAACTGTGGGAATTGTATGAAGCAAATCGGCCACGGTGTCCCAGAAAATACTATCCAGTCCCCGAGGACTCATAATATTCATTTTGGATATGGAGACCGGGTTATCAGGATACGTGCGAAACGAAACGTGCACAACGACCCCGAATGTGCCTCCCCCGCCCCCACGGATGGCCCAAAAGAGGTCACGATTCTGATATTGGTTCGATACGACATATTCTCCCTAAGATGAGCAGCTAATTAGCCCCAGGGGCGAAACGAAAGGAATCGACGTGCTCATGCTGTCGGATTGGCCCTGGTGCCGTGGTTTCGGGGTCTATATGGTAACTCACCTGAGCTGTTACCACCCCGATCTCCAATACGTTATCAACTCCCAAACCTCGTGAAGGAGTCAAAATTCCATAGCCACCACCTTGCATCCAACCACCTGCGATTCCAACGGTGCTACAGCTCCCACCAACCACAGTATATCCTGATTTTGCGGCGGCAGAATAAAGCTCCCCTGAAAGAACACCTGCTCCTACAGTAACTGCCGGGCCTTCGGAAGGCACTGATTGACCGGTTGGAGCTTGTGGGGTGAAGGATTCAACTTGAGTGATGCCCTTAAGGCCTGCTGTGTGAAGTTGTAACGAGTCCGGGGCTGATGAGCGTCCTGCCAGATCGTGTCCGGTGTTGCGAATAGCAAGTCGAAGGTTATGGGAGGCTGCAAATTTGACAACCCGTTGCACGGCTGGGATGGACTGCACATATGCTGAATATTGCGCTACACGACCCTGATCACATTTTCCATTTACTGGAGGATCTCCATGATGGCAACTCTCTTTTTGGGGACGTGAATACTCCCAGGTATCTACCTGGAGCGCGGCTGTGAGGAAGTAGACAGTCAGAATGGAGAGGAAACTTTATACTCGAGGTCCCAAATAGCGATGCCTTACCAGGATTGTCCACACGCCATGTGGTATTGCGGTAGTTGCCGATTAGCTCACTACAGGCGTGATTGGAATAATGCTCCTCGTGGCACACGGCCCCAACTGGACGTAATCGCACTAGATTTCCATCAATGGTCTCATTGAGGTGATTCCAAGCATCAAGTGAGGGCCAGCAATTATCATTCGGAGCACAACGACAACGGGACCCTTCGTTATTGGAGAGATAGTGCCCTAAGCCGAAGGCGAGAATCAAGACAAGTCCAGCTAGCCGGAATACCATCATGGAATGATGTAGCTCAAAGGCTCGAGCTGGTCTACGGTGGATTCCCAGAAGAAAAGCTGAATATGAAAGATGATGTATGCAAAATAATCAAATGATGTAAGCGAAGCTTGAGGCTATGGGGTTTTCAGGTATCTGCCATTTACATTGCGCTCACACCGATTTCTCGCGTTGTACAGATTGGTGGGGATTGTTTTCTTATTTTGCGTGGAGGATCTTCGAAGCTAACTTGACGGTAGACGCAAGGGGTAAATTCATGCAAAATGCTGCATCGATGCGGTGGTACATACTAGCTGAAATTTTCCGCCACCTATGCTTGCATTGATGATAGTTACCTTAAGCTCTGTTGTGTCGCGGAGCACAGCTTCCTATGTACCATCACATTGTGGACTGAATATCGATATCTACAGCAGCCATTGGATATCATCATATTGTGTCATTTTATTGAGGAAGCGCAAGGTGAAAAAAAGAAGAGATGAAGAGAGGAACAGGAGAGATAGGTCGATTCATTAATTGGGACAAGAAAAAGTAGCATAGCATCCTCAAGAAAGGACTTCACGGAGAATAAGCTATTCGACTTGAAATGGCGGCTCTACGGATCGGGCCAGACCGTTAGACGAGATAATCCCCCTAGCTGCACATTCCCGTGGCTGTCTCCCTCAAAATTTTTACAGTCAAGGGGACCAATGATATTATATTTTGACTCGAAGTAAAATTGAATTTTGTCGAGACAAATGACAGTTTGCCCTTTGGAGTGATCGATCCTATTTATGCCGTGGAAAGACATCTGCAAACCACTCTTCACATGTCATGAGAGTTTCTCGGCCTTTGGTCCCTTTTTTGGCCTGATAGGCTGCTTTCTTCAATTCAGCTGCAGTTTGTGATTCGGTGATGCCACATCCGAATATTTCACCATCTCGCAGTTGGTAGAATTCAAAAACATCCTTAGACTCCTTCAACTCAGGTTTGCCGAAAGCTGGGAAAGTTGACGGGTCACTATATCCGATGAAGCGTGCTGGCTGCTTATGAACTAGATTAAAAACATCGGTGATTAATGGAACGCAAAGAATTCAGGTTATCATGAGGGTCATTTGCATACCTCGCACAAAGGTATCGACTATTTCCGCCCAGGACTGGATGTCACCAACGGCTTGGACAGTTCGCCGGTTCCAACGAAGAGGGTTTAAGAAGATACCATGGACCAGGTCTCCAAAGTCCTCCTCCATACAAATCCAAGGTACATTCTCTGCACCGCCGATAAGAGGACTCCGTAGTGTAAGCTGCCCTTCAGAGTCCTTGTTGAACGGAAACCCGCCAAATCCCTGATAGAAAGAGGGCATAAGAAAGTCTTCCATATACCACGAGGACATAATCGGAGTAAAAGTCAGGAAAGCCGGGTTCTGTCGCCCCCAAGCCTCACCCCACGCTTTGACTGTCATGGAAAGTCAGAAATCAAACCCATAACGTCTAATCGTGGTTTGAGAGTGAGATAGGGTACCTACTGTCCAAAATGGGAGTGCGAATGCGGCCATTTGTGAGGACCTCGGCAGATGGCTGAGAGCTGAATACAACATGGGGAATCGCAGTGGTGGCAGCACTCTTCAGAATGCGATTGCCAAAGTCCAAATTATACTGGCCCTCTCTTATAGCGTCCTATTTGCAGTCAGTCATCCCGCTCCGAGTGATATCCGCGAGTCTGGTTCAAGTTCGATTACCGTATTCGTGTAGCCATTGTTAATAAATATACCCCAGCTACCAGCAATAGCTTGACAGATAGAATCATCGTCAAAGCCATCACATTGCACCACTTCTGCCCCAAGCTCACGAAGAGCACTGGCCTTTGCGGAAGACTGATCTCGGGTGAGGCATCGCACTTGAAATTCGGGATTCTGTAGAAGAGATCTGGCAACTGATCCCCCCTGTTGACCTATTTTCTCGGGAGACCATATCAGACATATTCACAACGACAATCTCTATTGTTTACAACTTGGACTTTCACATTACAAAAGAAAGATTTAGCGTGCTTACCGGTAGCTCCAACCACAGATACAATTTTGCGCTCCGTAGAAATAGTCATGGCTGAATCCTCGATTCTTCGAACTAGATTAGAAGGAAGTTTTTGTTTGGCAATTATTTTTCTAGGCATATACGAGTGCTATCAGTCGTGGTCCTGTCGGATAAATGGATCGGTGTAGTGCATACGCATACGTATATCTTGTGCTCCATTTTAAGGATGAATTTCAAGGAAAAAAAGAAAACACCCATCCAAGACCAGGGAGAATCTCGGTGAGGTTCTCCGAATATTGGCTGCATACATAGTAGGATTCACTTGCAAGGAGTATACATACAGTGGACGTGCAGAACTGCGTTTCACAGCATGTTGGTACACAATCCAGTATAATTCACAGCTGAAACTGTGCATAATGTGATATATCGGCTTCGATCCACAATCAGTGCATGTGGAGAGGAACAACCGATTTAGCTCTAGCGTAGCGTATGTAGGACAATATCACTCGTGATGACTGCAATACATGATGTTTCACTGTTTCTCAAGGTCGCCCATCCCGCCAAAGAGTGCCAATCTGCTGTTGCCCAGTTGATGACCTGCGGTGACATTCTGAAGTCGAATGTCTACCTTGCATCCAATCAATTGATTTATAATTCGATTTCTGACACGCCTTACTGCTTTCAGTACGAAAGTTTTTTTTTTTGGTTTGTCTCCGGCGTGCCGGCTTCAGTCAGTCTTTTAACTCTTCATGGCTGGATCTACATCCAAGCATGAGGTGCTTATGGAATTGTTCACTGAAACTGAGATATGAAACATGAAATTTCACAGTTGTTGAGGCTCCAATGATTTTGGTTAAGGGAAAAGGAATGATGTTCCAGTAGAAAATGAATGAACTGAGACAGAAAGAGTTTAAGATACCAAAAGGTGATATTGCTATTATTTCCATCAGAGAAGAATTTAAGGAGAGACAAATTGTTAGTAAATCATAGAAATTAAAAAATTATAACGGGACAATAATATGTATCATCATGTTTATAAATGTCGACATTTCACTTTGAATGACAGTTGGCAGTCCGAGTCCTCGGTAATGAGGCCTTTGAATGAAACGCAACAACTGAATTGGTTAATATAATTCTCGAATACAATTCGCTGGTACCTCATTGAGTGTTTCTGCTGGAAGATGTGAAAGCCCGAGACCCTAGGAGGAATAACATTTCTAAACACTGTGAATCTTCTGACTGACTATGGAAGACGCTCCTTGGGGCTATCGCTAATTTTCACATCAACTACCCTGCATCTGACAGTATTCTACCAATGCCGTGCTCGGAACGGCACCTCCCTCCCAGCACGTAATCAAGTCTCAACTGGACATATTAAAGCCCGGTGCTGGATCACTCAACAATATAGCGTATGGGGTATAGCAGAGTATACATGCTATGCATACTTCAAGTTTGTACAGGTGACGCGCCAATGGGTCGATTATGAAACGATTTACCCAACAACCGCATCTGGTGATTCGCGCCTCCTGATACACATTCGTACTTCTTCCAATGAAGAATAGCGACCACTTCCATTGTCGGAGTCACACTTCTTAATATCATACTTGATCAAAAAGTGTGCTAAAGTAATGCGTAGCAAGTCGGCGGCGAGTTGCTTTCCCGGGCTAGAGATCGTAAGCGATGTCTGGGACTACATTGATGGTAGTGCAATAGAAAGGTTAACTTACCAGGCGTGTCTACCGTCACCAAATTGGCGGGTCTTAGGAGTTGACCCAGAAAGCTTATAGTTGTTTGGTTTGTCGGACTCTTTGCCGAGCTTGTGGTATCGGAATGCATCAAACTCCTTTGGGTTATCGTAATATCGCTCATCTAGATTGATTGGCAAGTTTGGTGCGTAGACCAGTGTCCCTTTTGGTAGTTTCAACCCATTCTTGAAGGTGTAGTCATTTTTAAGCATGCGATGCACAGTGACTGTGATGGTGGTCAGTATTCACTTTAAAGAAATTGGTAACTTGTGATGGTCATATGGGACCAATACATATGGGTGATAAGGCCAAGTTTGACTTACCTGGAGACACAGGATCCAGGCGCATGGTTTCTTTGATGAAACTGTCAAGCTTGGTCATGGCTTCGATAGATTCTCTGCCAACTCCGTCATGCTCCCGGATGGCTTGTTGAACTTCATTGCGAAGATCTTCGATCAGTTCCGGCCGCTGCGTGAGGTTAAAGAAACACTTTGTCATCGTCTACTTGGATATCAGTATATCGCACATTCAATGACAACAATGGCAGGTATTCTCACGGTGCCCGTTGTGAAATTGGCGCCAAAGATGGAGGATATCAGTAACCCAGCCACATCAGCAGCGGAGAATTCGCCGGGTGTTTCACGTTTCGTCCAATCCCACACCCATTGGGCAAGCGTCTGAAAATATCGTCAGGCCCCGTTCGGCTATGATGACTTAAAGCTTGGGAGAAAGAAAAACGTACCATTTGGTCTTCTTTCAGGTCTGTACCTTTGTACATGTCTTCCACGATGAGTTTGTTTAACTCGGTATGCAGGCGAGGAGCGGTGAAAAACGGTCCCAACAGACTGCAAGAAGAATGAGTTGCACTGATTTTGTCTTGGTCTGGAAATAATTTGGGGCCTTACGGTCTCAGGAATCGCGGCAGCGCACGAATTTGAGCTCCACTGACTGGGACAGACATGCCATATCTCACGAACAGCGAGATAGCATCTGGATCCCTGCAGAGCGGGTGCCCTACTAGTACACGCCCAATCATACGGAGCATTAATGCAAGTCCAACAGGAAAAGCATCGATATCAGTCCAGACTATATCAGTTTTAGTGGGCTTTTATCCTTATTCAGGAGCGAATGGCAATACATACCACCGGGAGGAATGTCAAGCTCAGCGTTCAAACCAAATTCTTGTTCTTTTACAAGCTCTTGGAAGTACGTGGAAGTCTTTCCTGAACCTCGATTCCTTGACCAAACCACCGCCTTTGAGAGAGCTGCCACCGGAACAGTGGGAAGCTCATCTGCAACACCCGGGCATGTATATGTGGTCTGGAATACCTGTATGGTACAGTTTATCAGTGTGTTGGCTTCGAGCTATGATCAAAAAGTGCCACTCACATCCGTACTCACGGCATCCAGAGATGCGAACTCAGGGCCGAGAGTCTGATACTCGCGGACCATTTCATCGTCACATATACAGACTTCCCAGTTGTCGCCTGTACGGATTTGGAATGCGTAATCTCCGTGCTTGGGTTGATTATTAGACTAGTTCGTCGGAAAATTTCACTGTCACTCTCGATAACGGACCTTGTTGTATCCTTCTTGGACCAGCTCCTGACTATTCGCTGGCCACGCTTCCCCGGACCATTTCGCCGACAGAAAACCTTTTGGGCCAACCGTAGGTAGATCGATCTATTTCGAATCATGAGTCCATGGCTATTTGTCGACAAAACATTTCAAAGTGCTTACCCATGAGCGATAGTAATTTAGCCAGCGATGCAAGAAGTATAGTATCGAGATTATTCCAAATGCCTTTGCTTCTGGATACGCACCCAGGCGATGATAGACAAGAGACAGGATTCCCGAGCTATCCATAGCGATTCCGGGTCTAGGATCACAGAAAGACAGCTATCATGCGGCTGAAACCTTAAGGTCGTCCTATATATTTGAAAAGGGTCGATATGTCTTTTGTTCTAAATTAATGCGTCATTGGGGGCCTCGGCCCTTACTGAGACCGCGTCGGTCAAATATCCCTTAATTCCAGAGGACATCTCCACTCACCAGCATGCCGTGCTAATTGGAGCTCTACCGGCCTGAGGGATGATCATGATACGGCACTGAAGGCCAAGAAGAATGTTACACTACATTGTATCGAATGTGGCTTCGTCTTGGCCCTCATTGTCTTCTCTCAGGTCGAGCAAGGGTCAAAATCTATCTGTCTCCTAATTTGGGCCAATCGTTGGATAGAGGTAAATTTTTACTTTTTGTTCCATCATATTATGAGACCTTTGTGTAATATATAGACCGATAAGGAGTGTTGTGCAGAAATTCCTTTTCTTTATTTATTCCTCTTTGCTTTTTATAGCTTGAGCAAGGGTGGAATTCTTGGCGTACATCTGTAGAGAGTCAGGCAAGTGATGCAGTTACAATTAGACTTATTTTGCTTTGGCAATGAAAACAAAAAAAAAGAAAAGAAAGGAAAGGAAAAGAAAAGAAAAGAAAGGAAAAGAAAAGAAAAATTCAATTATGTATGTATATATCGTACTCAGGAACTGAAAGGATTCCGTATGTTACACCAAATTGCAAAATTTTGCTTTGGATACTTCTTCGTACCAACAGGCGTAGAAATCGGAATAATGCATTTACATTATTCATGTTATGTCTTGAAAACGTAGTTTGTTGTGGATTGGGATGCAATATATACATGGGTCAGTTGAGCTGTCAAAACGTGGATCAGTTGATTAGGAACAGGATCAATATCCAGATCGGTATATAAGCTATCTTCACCAATTGAGATTCAATTTCTAGGCGGGATGAAGGAAAAACGAGTACTAAGACTTTGTAATTATTTCTAAGAGTATCTTCTTCTACATAGTATGCGCGTGGATTTTTATCACTCTGGAGATTGGATTTTCCACCCGAGAGAGTAGCACTAGAGCCCTGACATGTGGCCACTTGGCAACCTGCTCGACTATGAAATAAGACTTGATTAGTAAGTTTCACCCTTTGGGTTGTAACTATAACATCAAGTAAAGTAAATTAAAAAAAACCCCCATGACCGAGTGGCACGGCCCGGGAGATTTGTCGCCAAGATTAGCTTGGGAGTATTATGCAGTTTGTGCGATTAGCTGGGTATGATATTGTGATGTCTCGTCAAATAGACAGATTTACATCGTCTTCGTGCTCGTATGGATAAGCTTTGCTGGTTAATTGCTTTTAACTCATAATTTTAGCAGCTCTTCCTTCTACGCACAATGTATGTATTCGTTGTTGGATCAATCTCAGAGGTGATATAGGTAGCACCTACAACTTAGAGTATGATAATAGTCGAGAATGTTATTATGCAGGACCATTTCAGCCAAGCATGTGCCTATGAGATGTACCCGTACTATCATTAAATCCGACTGTACTAGTATAAAATCCGACACTCATCTCTGGATTATGCATTGCGGTGCTGGATCTTTCATCAGACCAAACCAGCCCTGGTTTGGTCTGATGAAAGATCCAGATCCTACTATATCCTGGAGGATATACTAGGATCAGCTGATGAGTTGTAATAGGCGCTCCCATTACACCTCAGATCAATCAAAGGCCTTTGGCTTTGATGGCTTGTGCTTTTTTGAACCAAGTTTTGAAAGTAGATAGGCCACCCTGCTCGCCCCGAGCTGACATTGCTGCTTCTTTCAATACAACAGCCGTAGACATGTCACTCTCATGCTCTGCAAACCATTTTCCGCCGCAGGCATTCATGTACCAGAACATTTGACGAGTTTCAACCCGGCACCTTGTACCATTAAGTTTGATGCTCGACCAGGAAGGCATTTCTTCATATCGCGCAGGGATGCCCGTCGCTGCAGATTGACAGACTCAGTATCATTGGAAGAAGGAAGGAAGAGAAAAAAAATATTTAAGTTGTCCGTACCTTCAGCATATGAAGCTGCTATATCAGGCATAGTGATCTGTTGACCTGTTGCTTGGACCAACGTCTGGTCGTATTTGGTCGGGTCCAGAAAAATACCATGCACGATGTCCCCAAGATCATCCTCACAACTGACCCATGGCATATCGCCTTTTCCTCCATAGGGCGGGGTACGAAAGATGGTTTCTCCTGTTTCGGCGTCTGGAATCCATGGAAAACCACCGAAGGCATCCACGAACGGATCATAGAAGAAACACTCCATGAACGAGGCACACAGAATGGGGGTAAAGCTCTCGAATCCTTTCTTGCGGCCATATTGTTCAACGTGGTATTTGGCTTGAAGGTGCAAATTAGCAGTTGTATCATTCTCGACCACAGCGTGGACCTACTTTCGAAGCCTTCGATATGCAATCTTCCCTTCGTGGCATTTGTGATGGATGGTCCCGAGCTATATACCACGTGTAGAACACCTGCATTCTTTGCAGAATCAATTACTGAAGCCCCGAGGTCGTAATCGCTCGGGCCATCAAGTGACTTCAGATCCTAATCACACATCTCGAGTCAGCATTGTCGACGGTTGGTGATCTCATAGCCACCATACCTCATCATCCGAATTAGTGTTGACGAATAACCCCCAGCTTCCGACAAGGGCATTTGTCATTTCATCCAACTTAAGTCCATCGGCTTTGACCAACTCAGCTCCTAATGAAGCAATGGCCTTCGCTTTCTCTGTTCCAGGATCTCTCGTGATCACGCGAATGTGAAAGATCTTATTCTTGTGCGCCAATAGGGAACGCACCACACTACTTCCTTGGTTTCCTGATTGATTTGATATTTAAGACAATGCTTTTCAAGACATGCCTCATGGCTCTTCAACACCGTTTGGACTTACCAGTGCCTCCAAATACTGTCACGATCTTCTTTTCCTGGATAGTCATGATCGCCACATCCAATACAAAGTAATCAAGTGTTGAAGATAAGCCTAGGATTGGATTGCTAGTCCAAAAGTAAATACAGTTGGCTTGAGTACGAATCCAGCAGAGTCTGAAGATGGGACAATGATGAGATATTTATATGTCAGTATCATATTGTGGATCTACATAGACAGTAGTGCTGTGATTTAGTACATTACAGCACGACTGTCTATGGGGTATGAGGCAAGAGAGCTGAATAACTAACATAATGTACCACCTTCTGCTATTTCCTGCAAATGAGCTCAGTTGGCTGTACGTATGTACAGTACATCATGTACATAGATCCGGGCATGTCCCATCTGCAAAATTGCCTGGCAGAGCGCGTGTTCAGACCAACCTTTCGTTCCCACGATCCTGCCATTAGTTGTGTAACATAGAATTATATGTATGTACATAAACTCCACCGCTGGGACTTGGGTGATCGATCTGCAAGAGCTATCTGAAACCTACATAACTGTAGGTCCTTCGCCGTGTGGAGGCAGAACGACATATATACTATATATGGATAGTATCTGTATAGTACTTTTTCAATGTGAGGTATAGTATACGCATACATGCTGTTGTGATACACAAATTCATTTCCCTTGCATGCTACCGCATTTGGTCTACTGTAATTTTACGCGAATGTGCCCCGTGAACATCAATTAATACAGCCTCGCTGTAGAGCTGTACCTCTAGTTCTAGACACGGCTTTCTTGGCTCAGAAATGCGATGCTAGAATTGAGTCATGTAGTATCTTAGTATGGCCTCGTAGATAATCTAGTTTCAAATAATTACCGAGTCTCCTCGTGCCGGACGTTCTTTGAAGACAGTCCATAGTGGCCCTATGCTCATGCTGAACCCATCCCCACGTCGACTCCAGTACTCCTTCAGCTGGTCTTTGTGTGAGGGGTATGCTTCGTATCGGCTGAAGAGAGAGTAGATAGTAGATCTCATCTGCATCATAGCAGCATTTTTGCCCACGCAGTTGTATGGTCCCATCAAGAAAGGAGCAAAAACCTCCGGTCGGTGAATTAGATCACGACGGCTTGACCAACGCTCTGGAATGAACTGATCGGGGTATTGGAAGTTCCTTTCATCTCTGAAAACCGTGTAGAACGGAACCTTGACGTTGACATTACCGGGAATAAATGTGTTCCCAACCTTGATCCCCTCGGGTGGTGTGATACGGGGAAATCCCGACGGCCCAGCGTAGTGAAGACGTAGTGATTCATTGATTATGCCATTCAGAAGCGGTAATTTCGTGAGGTCCTTGATTGGAGAGCCGCCATTGCTGTCCTCGGCATTGTCGAATTCCTCCTGTAGTTGCTTTTGATAATTCGGATGGGCCATCAGATAATACAAGATTCCGGTCATGGTGATGGCAACCGTGTCACTATAAGAGCCAAATTGTCAGACCTCGCCTCGCACACCGATTCCGAGTCTTAACATACCTTCCAGCGAATACAGACAAGGAGGCATCTGCGATCAGATTTCGCCTCGCCTCGATCGTCTGAGGCGATTTGGCTGAAAACTCGCCCCAAAGCCAAGCAAAGATATCTCGCGGCTCATCAGTTCTCTGGAAAAGTGCGTGATTAGTTTTAATTATATTTCAGTCAGTGCATGACACTTACCTTCAATCTCTTTTCCATCGCTGTCTCGGAGAAATCAAGAAATTGCTGCAGCCCTCTGTTCAAGATTGGGATACTCCGGAAAAACATAATTAGCCACGTTGTGCGAATCATGATTCCCGTTGACAAGTTTGAGTCGTGAAGATACTGCATCATATAATGTGGCTTTTCATCGGCCAGAGTACCGAATGATTCACCAAACGAGAGCTCGCCAATAATCTGTTGATTTCAATGGTGATTAGAAGTACTTCTTCAATCAGACGGGAGATCTAACATCAAACATGAGACACCCAAACCACCGAGTCATGTCGACAGGACTACCTGAAGCTGCGTGATCTTTAATTTTCTCGACCAGCTGATCTATACAGGCTTGCATAGAAGGCTCGTATTCCTTGAGAGCTAAAACAGGATCACAGTGGAGTTTTAGTAGACAGAGCAATATTGGACGTGTTGTATGACGATACAATAGACTCAAACAACTCACCTGCAGGTCGAAATGCATGGTCCCATACACGCCGGCGACGCTGATGTTCAGCTCTATCCCGCGTCCCAAAGACAGACCGGTGTGGTTGCAATATATCATACCAAGGGCTCTTGATACATGAAGATTTCGATGAGTGGATCGCGGAAATGGCATCGGGATGATTTATAGAAAGCTCAGAAGGGCCTAATTGATCATTCGCATTAGAGACTGCCGGAGAGCTGAAAGAAGTGGCGACTCACCGACTCGAACAAAATCACCAAATTCATGGTGATAGTCTGCCACCATTTCGAACGCATTACTGCTTTTGGCGGATTTCCACATGATAAACACATTAGAAAAGCGAAATTCAGATGGTCCCGGGAATCGCCGCAGAGCATGGAACTGCCATCGATAGATCAGAATGCTCATACAAAGACTTCCGGTGATTCTCAACCCATGTAAGTTGATTTCCGATAACTTATCCCAGAGATAGTGAAACTGAGTTTGCGACACAAGTGCTCCAAGTGTCAAAAGCGGTACCCAAAAAGCAATCAGATTAACTATCATAACCGGTAGGGTGAAATCCCATTCTCCATGTCGAAGGACTAGAATATGAAGAGCGATTCCAGCAGTAACATCTAGTAGAATAGGCGTCAATGATTCCACTGAGACAACCATGGTTACTGCCGACACTTGAGAAACGAAGTTCTCTCTGGCAAGATTAAAAAATGTTGGACTGGTGATGTGCCTCTATCTGTGTAGATGAGATTTTTAATCCCGACATGAAAATCCCCCTAGAATGATAAGAGCCAGCTAATGACGGTGTGGAGTATGACTTTGATTTGGACCAGAGACCTGGCCAGGTCATTTGTTTACCCAGTATTGCAACTTTATGCTGATCCTACCAGTCAATGCCTTCTACCTTTTTTCTAATATCTGGTAATTTTCCAAAGCATTTGGACCTGGGTCCTCATCGATGCCGATTACACGGCATGATGACCATTTCGTGAAGGCAAGGGGGCTTATGCTTGGCTACCATTGTGGAATGCTGGGTCGCTTCAGTCCAGCTCTGAAGTCATCAGGTTGTACAGAGCGCGCACGCATGTACATATGGGTACATAGATCAGTCCGAAAGGTGTAACTTAAAAATCTGTAAGGAACGGCAATTTAATTCATTAACAAGCATGTTGCATAGATTTTGTGTACAACCAGTATGTATGTACATGTCCATTAATCTTGCATAAGTGGATTCTGCCGGTAAATCCTGTATGTAGTACAGTATGTCAATGGTAGCGAGTATGGCGGACCGTACCGCTGGGTGCCAGCTGAAGAAGTGAATATGCACACCCCTTGCAGATATTGTCTTGCAGGGCTTCAATCAGCACACTCTGAGAGGTTGGGATTTTTCCACCGCTTTCATTGTCTATGTCGAGTTTATGACCCTCTCAAAAATCAATGTATAGTATATCGAATATCTGTCCAATTTTTTCTCGGTCTTCCATTTTACTATTGATGTGGCATAAGTCGCACTTTGAGCTAGGATGGTCGAAGAATACATCGCAAAGTTATCCCAGGGGGGAACAAAGTGGACATATCTGATGCTTTCCCATTGGAACGAGATTGTTTGTGCTATACTTGCCATTTATCTGGTCTCACAATCATGGAAAGTGTTCAGTCGTCTGTACCTTCATCCACTGTCCGGCGTGCCGGGCCCCAGACTCGCATCTATCAGCACTCTTTACGGATTTTATTACAATTATATTCAGGATGGTACATACAGTAAACAGTTTGCTGGCCTCCATAAGAAATATGGTGAATACTTTCCGTCACCACTATCAATTTAATGAATGGGAGAGGGATATCTGACATGAAGCAACAGACTCGCCCGTGATTCGCGTGGCACCTAACCGAGTTCACGTTAATGATGCCAAATTTTACGAGACGTACGATCTAATCATTTCCTCACAGATCGTTTGGCGGTAACGGCTGACATAGTCGGAACAGTGTATTTCGCACGGGAGCTCCTTATTACAAAGAACCCGAGTTTTATAGCAATCTGGGGGCGGATGGAGCATTGGCCTCTCTGACCAACCCAGCAGAGCACCGGAAACATCGTTCCTATTTGAGCTCACTCTTCTCCGCTCAAACAACAGCTGCTTTGAAACCTCGGCTACTTGAAACTTTGAACAAAACGGCCAACTATCTCCAGACCGCAGCCGTTCAAGAGAAAACAGTCGACATCCAAAAAATTTACAGTGAGCTCATTGTAAGAGACTAGCAACTAATCAAAATCTGGCTTGAAGCTGACTGGTCTCAAGGGAGATGTTGTGTGTGAATTGATGTTTGCCCATAGCTACAACTTCATCGACTCGGGCGACGATGGCCACCCTCTGTTGAACGAGGTCGATGATCTAGGATCTATTACTTGGCTCAGTAAGTCGGCACGAGATTTGGCTCCTTTTTACCCGTTTCTATCTCGTTTCCGGTTTTGAATCTAATAGAAGAAGTGATGGAATTTCCCAGCTTAAAAACAATCATGAAAGCGCTCCCTTCTTCCATCAGTCACAAACTAAGCCCCGAAATCATTCGATTCAAAAAGGTCAGCACGAATTTGAAGCTTTAAAACAAAAATATGGTAGATGTGTCTGACATCAATGACGCAGTTCTGTGACGATCGGCTAGTAGAGGCCCAGCACAGAAAGCGATCTGGCAATACCCCGGCCAGGAAGTGTTATTTCGATTTATATTTGGAAATGGACAGCCGCAAAGATAGTATTCCGAATGTTGCGCAGGTTTTTGATGGTGCCTTCAATTTCATGACTGCTGGAATACATACTACAGCCTATACTCTGTCTTGGGCTACCGTTAATATTCTAAGCTCTCCATCTGTATTGGCTAGAGTCCAATCAGAACTAGACGAGGCGAAAGAGTTTATCCGTGATAACTTTGACCCAAAAGCAATCGAGAAATTGCCATATCTGGTAAGAAATTCCTCGGGAGTATATTCAACTATTCCAAGCAGGAGATACTTACTATTTCACTAATTCAGGGAGGTGTGATCCGAGAAACGATGAGGTTGGCTGACCCGGTCCCCGGATACCTGCCACGTGTAGTGCCAAAAGAGGGAGTTCAAGTTGGATCATACTTTCTGCCAGGAGGAGTAAGTTTATAGAAACTATTCAGTCCCGAGAAAGTGATCTCGAGAATCTTTCAATTTGGCTAACAAAATTTGCTCAGACCAGCGTTTCCGTTTCCCATCCAGTCGTTCATATGGACCCTACTATCTTCCCGGAGCCTCACAAATTTGACCCGGATCGTTGGATTCGTGGTGGAGAGCAGCTAGAAAAGTATAGTGTGCCCTTTGGAAAAGGTTCGCGACGGTGTATTGGAATAAGGTATGCTCAAGGGCGGTTTAGCTTGAACACACTTTTATGAACTAAGCAACTGCTAATAAAACTCTCTAGTATTGCTTATATGGAGCTCTACTCTGTTTTGGCCTTCATGTTCAGTCATTTTGAACTTGAACTAGCCGACAAAGACCAGTCCCAAAATGGAATCAAATGGGCTGACCGCATTGTGGCTCGGGCTACAGCTAGTCCCCAAATCCGGGTTGTAAAGAATCGCTGGGAGTGAAAGTGATGTACAGGTATTTTCAAGGCTCATTTACCGTTAGAAGACACGAGAAGTTGGAGCAATTTTTCCCTCGGGAGGGTGTTTGGTGCAGTCACCGAGAAATGTATCATGAGAACCAGAATCAGTGCAGGTTGTTCTAGTACATTAATATTCTAGTCTCAATCAATCAAGGCTTTTGGCCTATATAGGTTAGGCCTTTCATAGTTCCCATCAATATGAGATACTGACAGGCCATGGATTTATACTAGTCATGCATTTTGGGCCAGTGAGATATCCTTTGCAATTATTATCCTTCTATGATCTTCATGATCTACTATTACACAAATAATCGAAAAGTTGTCCGGGCCCTTATCAAAATAATCCGCTCGTCATGTAATATGCCCGAGAAATCTCCTATACATCAAGTGCCACAGGACAACACTACGTATTCAATTTTGCTTGATTCCGCTATAGATTGCACCCTTACTTGAGGTCTTTTTGTATTGGTCCTTTACTGTAGCACAAATCCTCTCTGCAGTATGAACAATTTGTCGGCTACTCTCAGATAGTACGTGCATGTTTGTGTTACCAGAAATAGCGGTGAAGGAAGGTGAATAACATGGGTGAGAGCGTTAGCAAAAAGAGACATGCTAAAGAGGCTGCACGCAAGTGGACTGGCTAGGCGTGTACAGTAGCCAAGAGTCTGGCGCCACCGAGTAACGATGGGTACTTGAACCGAGCCCATGCCTCCATAGAAGGAAATAACCACTGGTAGCAGCTGAGCCCGAGGAACTCATTACCTTCAAAGCCAGGGCAAGGTCCATCATACCCTGCCGCATTTCAAATCTCATTTTGGTTCAAAGGCATATTCAGTCTCTGAAAGTTCATCATGACTGTGACTCATTCTGGCCCAAATGGCACAGCAATTCCTCATTCGTCCAACATCAAGGTAATAATCGTGGGACTGGGAGTTGCCGGATTGACGGCGGCAATTGAGTGTCATCGCAAAGGCCACACTGTTATTGGATTGGAGAAAACACCCAAGCCAACACACCTGGGTAAGTCAATCTACCGTACAGCAAGTGGCACCATTGTAGTGATTCTCACACAACTGCAGGTGATATCTTTAGCATTTCAAGCAACGGGGCCCATGTAATCCAGAAATGGGATAACGGATCTGTTGCCAAGCATCTTGACTCGGTGCGTTGCGATGTTGATAGCATTACAGTCTATGACGATGCAGGCAACGTCAAGGTCCGAAAGAACATGGATGGCTATAAAGAAACCGAAGGTCTGGTACTCAACCGTTCGACAACAGTCTGCACGATGTACGAATACGGGAAAAGCCTCGGAATCGACCTTCGATTCGGAGTATCTGTGTCAAACTACTGGGAAGATGATAAAGAGGCCGGTGTTGTTGCAGATGGCGAGCGGCTATCGGCGGATTGTGTAATTGCTAGTGATGGTCTACACAGCAAAGCACGCCCAATAATCACTGGAGATACCAGACCACTAACCAGCAGTGGCTCTGCTGCGTATCGTGCAGGTTTCCCGGCTGAAATCCTGAAGGATGACCCTGACGCCAAGTGGCTACTTGAAGGCACTGAAAAGGCTGATCAGCTGAACCATTTCATTGGTAAGGATGTTGCCCTCATTATCGGTACTGGAGAGCATGGTAAAGACGTATATTGGGGCTGCATTCACCGTGTGAGTCATCATTCCCCCTCGCGCGTCTTGCCAGCAAGTATTCAGGAAACTGACCCAGGAATGTCTCTAAAACTTTAAGAGCACGGATGGTATTTCGAAGTCATGGCTTCAGTCATCTGACGTGAATAAGGCGCTAGAGTATATCAAAGATTGGCCTGGAAGAGACAAGGTTGCCGCAGTGATGAAAAAGACACCGGACATGAAATGCTATGATCATTTGATCATGGCCGTTGATCCTCTTCCTCGATGGGTCTCTGAAAAGGGTCGAATGATTGTCATCGGAGACGCCGCTCATGCTTTCATTCCCACCTCGGGCCAGGGTGCAAGCCAGAGTATTGAGGATGGTGCAGCAATTGCTATATGCTTGGAATTGGCTGGAAAAAATCGAATTCCGCTCGCTCTTTCAGTGCTGGAAAAGCTCAGGTAAGTGGACTATTCCTGTCGCTTCGGCAGAACAAACGCTTTATTAATGAGCCACTTTTATTAGATACGAACGGAACTGCATCATCAGAGAAGGAAGCGAGAGAATGCTGGCATCTCTCCATGGAGCGGACTGGGACGCCAAGCAGCAGGATAAATTACCCACTCTGATAGCTCGCGCAACGTGGATCATTGACCATGACTGTCAGAAATCTACATATGAGGAGTTTAACAAGGCCGCCGAGTGCATAACCACAAACACGAAGTATGTGCCGGCGAACATCCCGGCTGATGGTGCATTTGGAATTGTGGACTCAGCAGAAGCGAAGTCCACTACGAAAGTTCCCCCTGCAGCTCATGGTGCTCTGCCGGTACAGTAGAAATTATTTGGCTGTGCTTGTATTTTTGGTTTGGTGGAAAGGCCAGGGTCCCGTTTTTTGTTCTCTTAATGATATACTGTCTATGAAACTTGAATTCTTCGAGTCCTGTACTTCAATCTACGGTAGGAGAGAACAAAGATGGATGGACTCAGATCCATTCTGGGGGGACCATGCTACTTACAAACAGATAACAGTGATATTATCTGATAATATTTCAAGATCCTGGAACTTTGTTCAAAGATTCTTTGGCTTTGTAGATCGCGTCTTTCTCAGTAGGCAACCTCAAGATCGGTTCTTGAAATATACCACTAAGCAGTGCCAGGGTTCCTAATTATTGCACTCAATCCCTATCAAATCTACAGCTCTAACGAGACATCAGAGTTTGGCACCTATAGCCTAGGCACAATGCCCTAACAAGAAGAAGGTCTAATCATTAGTACTGGTCTTAGGTCTACCTTAGTAGTTCGTGGAAATGGCATCGATATTTCGCTTCCATACAATTTGCTAGTAGAATGCACTAAAGTTTCACGATTTGACCACCCATGGAAACTATAGATGGGCTCTAGGGAAACTGAAACAAATCGGCTGGATGAAGAATACTCGAATAATAGGAGGCTGTGATACCAATGACAGTGGGTGCTAAGCTAGGAGCCTACTGTACTAGGCTAAAAGTGTGCAACGAGGTGAAGGTAATTCGCAGTTATGCCACACGAGCATCTGATCCTGACAGTTTATCTGATAGCTATATTGGTGCGTGGAACTGGAACGATCGAAGGACTTTTAGAACAGCCCTGAACTAGGTGGGATGCTGAGACATTCGTAATCATTCCAAATAGAGAATCCCCTTTCGCTGTACTTCATCGAATGGAAGATCTGTCATATTATGTTTGCAGCCCTTTGGGCGAGGCCTCACGCGCATATCATATTCCTTATCTCAAGCTGCAATCAATTCATATCCCCAATCCTACATAATTAAGTCTGTAACATGCATTTATGACTTGGTAAGCTCACTTTGACGCATTTCAGTCCACGCTCTGTGGTCATATTTGACACCTAATGTAGTGCAGGCTTATCAACGTGCCCTTATTACAGCATTGTGCTTTTTTGAGATGGTAGTTACATACTAGGTCCCACCGTTGGGACGAACTATCTAATTCTGAGTAGCCCATACTAGTATGCATATGCTGTTCTTGTAGATCAAAAGCTATTAGGAAGATCATGCATCCTTTGCTGTGAATACATGAGCTCCAGATACTCACCGATATCACAAGGATCCAATTTACGAGATCGATGAGCTTCAACCTTTCAATTCCCGATTTGTAGTACAGAGTACAATGTATTGTCGATCTAGCTGTCGATCGGTCTTAAGCCACAATCGAAATACCGTCTACTGTACATACATGCCACCACAGTCGTCCCACATTCAGTTTGATCGTAATACAGGGAGCTATGTGACAGTACAGACACTGTACTGATCATGAAACCCCATGGATAAACTCTATATGACAGGTGATGCAGAAGAATCGGGTCGTATCGTGCAATACAATATGACTTGTACTAATTTCAGAGAAAGCAAATCTTGATCGATACGTGCAGTCATGCATTGTACCTACAGATAACCAGGTGCATGCATTTAACCTTATCTACCCCTTTCCCTGGCATTGTTCTACACAGAGAAATTATCCACTCATGCATCGTGCTCCACACTAGCTCCGTAAGTACAATACGTACCATTGTACTACATTAAAGCTCAAGGGAGAGCTCCTGCGCAGGTGCTAATCAAATATGACACACAAATCTCAGGATCACCATGGCTATGTATTACTATGGAGATGGGAATGGGTGCTCGAAACAGCGCGGCCGGGATGTGTAGGTTGAATTGGACAAAGGGTTAAGGCAAAAAACTACCACACCAAAGTCCTCACTGCTCAACCTTCAAATAGTCAGGACCACGTAGCACGCAATAGAATTGATAATGCTGATGATCCTATCCAAATGATGGGATGAAAGCCTTACTCGCTGCGAAACTAGGGCTTGCCATTCCAGACTAGGCTAGACCAATTACGTACTGTAGTAGCACTACACAGTGTACCTAAACTTTATTAGGTAGTAAAGCGATTGCTCCCCTCTACCCTAGTATTATATATATATCTCTTGGCATTTCTTGTCTTTCCGCCGGAATTGACAAAAAACCAGTAGTGAGTTACATACGGTAGAGTTCCTTATACTATCATCGTGAGCAAGGTTTCACTGGTAGCTAGTACTATTCTGGTCGTCAGTAGTATGAGAGCTTCAAAGTTTCAACTTTCACAGTACTGTTGAAGAATAGGCGAATAGTTAGTGAAGGAGACCATTGAACCACATATACTGGTACTCCCAACCTCTTGCCTTCCATCTCTTAGAAGTACTTTGTAGCGCTGATTGTCACCGATTCTCTATATGACGCTTTCTTCATCTGCCTAGGTATTAGTAGTTCTGATAGAAAATGGTCCAAAAACTACTGCAAAGGAATAAGACACTAGTAGAGCTACCTGACATGAATATCTCGTTGCTAAGTCAGTCTACGCAGTGCTAGGTATTGATGAAGTGTTGTCTCCGTGCTAGTAGTTTGTTGCTACATATTGAGTATCTAAGCCTGCTCGTGGAGAGCGTTTGCAAGACACAAGAGCTAGCGACCAAAGGGCTGGATCGTGACCTCCCAAGAATGGAACTCAGCAATATTCTCGCTCAATGAATTCACGCAATGTCAAAAGATTCTCTCGACCCTTGCCTCCTTTGGCTTTGAAAGCAGCTTTCTTTAGTTCGCTTGCTGTTCGTGTCTCAGTTGGACCATTTCCAAAATACTCCCCACCACGAGATTGCGCGTATCTGAACAAAACACCGTCCTCCTTGTTCTTGAGGTTGTCATATGTCACACCGAAACTGACCTCGGAAATTTCACACTGAATATATCGCGTCTTTTGGCCCGTGGCTGAAGAGTGGTGATGTTAGTTCAGTTCTATCAGGCATTGTCTCATATTTGACCACTTACCAAGTGAGAAAATTCGAGTCATCTCTCCAAAGGACATGGGGTCGGCCACTGTCTGAACTGGTCGATGATTCCATCGAATTGGATCAAGGAATATACCATGAACCAAGTCCCCAAAGTCATCTGTTATGCTGACCCAGGGCACATCTTCAATTCCGCCCCACAGGGGCGACTTGCATGTCAGGAAACCCTCCTCATCCTTCTTAGCAGGAAAACCTCCCAGAAGGGTCTGCATCAGGGGATCCTGTAAGTTCTCCATGAACCAACCGGGCATGATCGGCGTAACACTGTCAAACTTTTGAGTCTGATAAACCCATTCATAAACCCGTGCCTTGACTGGAATGAAAGGAAGAATAGTGTCAGCCAGGTACTTTGTAGATGTTTCTATCAAGCACTACTAAAGGTTCATGTTTACTTACCATCCAGGTAGTCGAGAGGAATTTTTCCGCTCGTAAGACGATCTGGGTGGGGCTCTGAACTGTATACAACCTGCTTAATTCCCACCGCGGCGGCTGCAAGGAAGATGTCTTTGCCCAAACGTTCTGCTTCATCCAGATCGGAACCCTGAAGAGTCAAACAAAGGCAAATTAATCTATCGGAACATTGCAAATGTTACTTCGCAAGGGTTCAATTTTGGACACTGGTAGAGGTTCAAGAATTCCGATTTTGAACTTACATAGACACTGTAGTTAATAAAAAGACCCCAGCATCCTGAGAGGGCATTTTCCAACTCTGAGCGTTGCGTAGTTTCTGCCTGAACAACTTGAGCACCGAGCGATGCGAGTTCTTTCGCCTTTGGTGCAGAGGAGTTTCTCGTAATACATCGAACTTCGAAAGAGGCGTTATCCAAGAGTGAACGGACGACAGAACCCCCCTGGGTGCCTATTGTTGTGTAAGAATCAAATCCACTAGTCAACTGAAGCCAGTCAACTGAAGCCAGTCAACTTACCGGTCGCGCCAATTACTGCGATTGCTTTGGTTTCCTTCATTTTCATGGGTATTGAATGCAGGGAGTAAACAGAAAATCTACAGCCAAAATCTTTACAGTCAGATCAAGTCTTTCTTGGTCGATGTCTACAGATTCGCAGAGCAGTAGTGAACTTTTTATACTTGCAGTAGTCTTAGCAGGCTTGGAGTTACTTGTTCCTCCCATGCGAGTCGGGACTAGCTTCGACTATCTGAGAAGTAAAGCACTAACTAATTAGTTTGACATTTATGATCCATCGAGACCGAGAAAAATTGTTACCATGACAGCTGACGAGAGACATACATAGAGTATCGAGCCTTGCAGCTACTTTATGCAACGAGCTTTAGGGGTTACACGGCTGGAGTATGCAAACCACGCCAAGGTATGTCCTCTGTTGCACAGCATTGGGATACCGCAATTTGGTATTTTGTAGTTATGTTACACTTCTGTGAAGCAATGCATGAATTCACGACTCCATACATAAGGCCTCCCATTGTTTGATACCATATTTTAGAGATAAATGGAAAGGTGATACTGCAGATACTATATTTACATACAGGTAGCGCGACGGGCCGCATCGGGTCGAGGATTTGCATAGTATCCACATACCAGACGGACTAGGCTCTACAAGCTCAGGAGCTTGTCGAACTGGCTTCAAGTTGTAGTGCATTGTTACTAGTACATCCTCTAGTCCATGCTTCTTTTTGTACCATTTGAAGAAGCGAATAGCGGTCTATCTGCTAGGGCTGAATCCATCCATGCATCATGCTGCCCGTGGCAGGCGGCTCTGACAGTGGAATGCCAGGTACACTGCCCGTCACGATCGATCCTAGTAAAAGGCCAATCGTCAGCATCACCATGTCCCTTACCTGCGGCAGGTCTTCTCATCATCCTGTCGCAGAGTTCCCGCCCTATACCAATACTTCGTGGCGTAGCTGAATTGTTTGAAAAAGAGGTCATCCTGAATTCGTCAACTGTCACGCTGCACTTTCGATGCCAGAAAAAGTACAGCGTACACTAGCAGGACGGGTAACTAAAGGCGATTGACTCAAAACGAAAATCAATCATGTTCTTGATTTTATTGGTGTTTGCTTTGTACAAGAAGAACCAATCACAGACTCTCAAAGCACATTAAATAATTACCGGTTTACACTAGTCACAGCTCATGCTACATCTGATTGAAGAATGGTGGTAATGAGAGCTGAATGGTGGAGTGAGTATTTTTGATGGTAGAAGATTATATTCTTCTGCACTTCTTACTTGCTTAAAGCGCTTTGTTGTCTTCAATCATGATCCTACTTAATACCATGCCATTCATGTCTATGCCGAGAGATAGATCTCGGTAAAATAACCAACGCAGTCATGAATGTAGACAATTTCTGGGAGTAATACACAGCATAGAGAGACTAGAACTAAAGCCGAATCTAAACATTGAGTTTGAACCCACGTTTTCCGTTACTGTGGACCGGTAAATCGCCATCGTGTTGTACGTAGGTCGATAGTCGGCCCATAATGATGATTGGCAGAACACCACTGTACTCCGTGAGCAGTTGATCTACAGCAAGGGCCAATTGATAAAAATGTAAGGGGCAACTCTCATTCCGAACTCGAATGCGCATTACAGTAGTATATTGCAAATGTACTCCGCAAATGCTTGGCATGATGACGATGGCGACGAATATGTTATTTGCTTTAGCACAGTTCAGCCCGAGTAAGAAATCTGAAAACAATTAAATTCTTGAAACTCCGTGACCTACAATAAGCCAGTTTTACCTCATACCATTCTCACCCTCCAGAGCTCAGGATGGTTCTCATACATCAACACCCGGAGGGTGTCGTCGACTCATCTCTGGAGCCGATTTCAAAGAACCGAGCAGGATTCCAAGTGCAGGTCTCGGGGAATTGTTCATTTCCACAATCAAGAGACTTGATTGAACAGGAACGACAGGATAGTGGTGAGGTTCACCTCTTAAGATCTTTACTAGATCCGAGTGCCCTCGAGGAAGATCGCACAAAGCAGACAGCTTCATTCCTGATTCTGGCATGGGCTACTCTCCTCAACGAATACAATGTATCCGACACGTTACCTCTCTCAATTCAAGGGAACAAAGGTTCCGCGTGGGATATTCAATTCGAGCCAACGCGATCGTCTTCTATCGATTCAGCTATGAAGGAAACAGAAGGATTGATTGTGCCCAACGAGTCCGTCAGATCGGACGTTCCGACTGTGGAAGAAAACAAAGCAGCTTCTTGTGCAACACTCAGAATTATGAACTCGCATGCTCCTCAGTCAAAGGATCCCGCCGATTTTCAACTCCGTCCACATGAAACACTCAAGCTGGTATGCTGGAAGAGACCAGACAAACTCATGGACGCCCATATATACTATGACATAATGAAATGCGAGGACGAGCAAGCGCAACGTTTTTTATATCAGTACCAAAGCATCTTAAGGCAGCTCACGCAACGAGATGGATCGTGTCTGCTTCAGGATATTGACATGCTTAGCGATCATGACAAGGCCACACTGACGAAATGGAACTCCGGACATATTATGAAGTTGCCATGCCGACTGCATGAGTCTTTTCAAGCACGAGCTCGTGAGGATCCGACTCATAAAGCAACTGTCAGCAGTGAAGGTTTCCTAACTTATGCAAGTTTGGATGAGTTATCTTCTCTTCTCGCAGTCAATCTGGCCCAGCGCGGCATTGGCAGAGGATCCATTGTCCCTATTCTATTCGAAAAGTCTATCTGGGCCATTGTCTGCATGTTGGCAATTTTGAAAACAGGCGCAGCAAGCACATCTATATGTGTGAGCCATCCAACTCTTTACATCACGAAAGTCATAAAACAGACCGGATCACCAGTTGTGCTTACCTCAAACGCCGAGTATGATCGATTGAATGAGTTGCAAGACGTTGAACGACTTATTATAACAGAGGAAATGTTGGAATCACTACCCCCTGTACCACCAAACTGGCAGCCCCCTAAGGGAAGTGAAGAGGATGTTGCCTGCGTTCTTTTCACCTCCGGAAGTACTGGTCAACCCAAGGGCGTTCTTCTGAGCCATCGAGCGATCAGTTCGACAATGCACCACCACGGACAGGCTACTGGTATCGACAGCCGACCAAAGACCCTTCAGTTCTCGTCATATGCATTTGATATGGCCATTTATGAAGTGTTCCATGCGCTGGTGCGAGGAGGAACAGTATATACCCCATCAGAGGAGGAACGGCTTCACGACCTTCCATCTTTCGTTTCAAGATATCGGACGAATTGGGCGTTTCTTACTCCAACAATGCTGCGAAATTTCACTCCTGCAGATTTTCCGACAATGGAGCACATTGTTGTCGGAGGAGAAGCAGTAGGTAATGATTTGGTTCAAACGTGGGGTGATCGTTTGTATAATGGCTTCGGACCTGCTGAAGCGAGTATTTGCGTGACGACTCAAATGAACCCACGGTCCTGGGTCGAGGGAACCATTGGTCGACCTGTTGGGTGCATCGGATGGGTTGTGAACCCTTGTGACATGAACGCCCTGACCCCAATTGGAGGAATAGGCGAGCTTTTGGTTGAAGGGCCTGTTATTGCACACGGTTACTTGAACGAGCCAGAAAAAACCAAGGAGGTTTTTGTCTCGGTACCGGCCTGGAGGTCCGACTTTGCTATTCCTCTTCGGGGTCAGTTCTACAGGACAAGTGACTTGGTTCAATTCAATGCAGACGGTTCTATGAGATACCTGGGCCGTGGAGACAACGTGCGGAAAATCAATGGCCAACGAATCGACATTGAAAATATCGAATTCACTCTGCGGCAGCTGGAGAAGGACCTAGATATTTCAGTCGACGTTCAAAGACTATCTGTTTCCACCAAGCAAGATATGGTCATAGCGTTTGTGGCGGAGCGAACAAAGCCCAATGACTTGAAATCGACATCCTTATGCAACGAGAACTGCCATAGCAGACTTAAGTGTTACAGTCGTGGAGAAGCAATTCGGAATGAGATGAGACAACTTCTTCCTCGTTACATGATCCCTTCCATACTCCTGGAGCTACCAGAGCTACCAAAGACAGCCAGCGGAAAAGTCAACAAGAAGTTACTGGCCGGTATGCTGTCAGAACTTACGGAGTCTGAGATCACAGAGCTCTTCAAAGCTAGGGTAAAAGTGAACTACGACCAAAGTACACTGTCCGGGCCTGAGCATGAAATGGTATCTCTGATCAAAAAGACACTGGGATTAGATCCAGCGGATGTCAATATAAATTCCTCATTTGTTGACCTTGGAGGCGAGTCGCTGGCTGCAGTCAAACTAGTTTCCCACGCCCGCAAAGGCGGCAAGTCTCTAAATGTATTGGATCTTTTGCGACATGATCTTAGTCTGAGAGACATAGCAACAAGAATTCAAGACTTGGGTACCAATCCTACTCTTTTCGACGCCACAGCGACTTCTTCTTTCTCTATGCTTCCTAAAGATGAGGGTGATCGAGCGAAGATTTTCAAAGCAGCTCAGGAGCAATGCAACATTGGAGAAAAGTCTATTCAGGACATATACCCATGCACACCCATCCAGGAGGGCCTTTTCTCTGCTACCTCTGGTGGCTCGGAAGCTTATGTTGATCAATTTATTCTGACCTTACCTCCTGCGGTTGATTTAGATAGGCTGCTGAAAGCATGGAACAGCGTGGCTCAATCCAGCGATATCCTCCGAACACGCTTGATCATGACATCTGTCGGCGTCTACCAGGTGGTAACGACTCATTCAGAGCTCTCATTTGGACACTATAGCTCTCAGGACCAATACTTGGCGGCCAATGTCTCAATGAAAATGGGACCAGGGACTCCTTTATTTTTTGTCGCTCTCCTCGATTCAGCGATGGTGTCTCCGGACATGCAAGAATCCACGCCCAAGCAACAGTTGATTGTTACTGTTCATCATGCCGTATACGATGCATGGTCATTGGAAATGATGTTACAAGATGTCGAAGCCGCTTATCAGGGTGAATCACTGCCTCTCCGTCCATTCTCAGGCTTCGTCTCTTTCCTTCAGAATCGTGATGTTGGTCGTGAGAACGAGTTCTGGAGCACTTACTTCCAGGATCTCAACTCGGCTGTTTTCCCTGAGAATCTCTCAAACAATCGAAACCCTCAAATCTGTACAAAATTAACCTACCATCATTCCGCTCCGCAATCCCCTCTTCCAAGTAACGATGACAGTGCTCTATCAACAGTTGCTAGCTCTCATGTCACACCAGCAACCAAGATCCAGCTAGCATGGGCCATCCTCATCTCCTTCTACACCCAGTCCCCAGACGTGGTTTACGGAACAATCAGCAACGGCCGACTATCCTCCTTGTCAGGCATAGATAGCATCATGGGTCCGACGATGGCTACCATTCCGTTTCGCTGCACGATTGATAGATTTATGCACGTTGACAAGGCACTACAAATGACAAGCATGAACATGAGCTCCACGCTTGATTGGCAACATGCGGGGTTGCCCGCCATTTCTCGCAGTAGTCATGAGGCATCAACAGCATGCATGTTCCAGAACCTAGTCGTGATCCAGTCATCAAAGAATTCGCTCAAATCATCAGTTTTTGAGTCAGTCAAAGAGCAGATTGGAGCGGACGGGTACATACCAGGATATTCCCTGATTCTACTTTGCACCCCAGGCGTTGCGGATGGAAGTTGGGGCTTTGAGCTTCTCATTGACGATGTGATTGTCCCGCGACCACAGGGGCAGCGAATCTTGCATCAATTTAGCCACATTCTATCCCAGTTGCATGAAGATCAATCTCTTCCTATACAGGACTTGGATCGTTTGTGCATTGCCGATCAGGTACAGCTATGCGAGTGGGAACTACCTGGGCCTAGCCGCGTCGACTACACGATTCATGGGCTTGTTAAACTTCAATGCCAGATTCGCCCGTCAGACCAAGCTGTCTGTGCCTGGGATGGATCTTTTACATACGAAATGATACAAAAACTATCCGAGACCGGTGCAATTGCCCTACGTGAGAAGGGCATTGGAGGCGGTGCTATCATTCCCATCTGCTTAGAACGCTCTAAATGGCTTGTGATCGCTATTCTCGCCGTCTTAAAGACTGGAGCTGCGTTCGTTCTGCTAGATCATAATTCAGCATATGATCGCAACAGGATAATATGCGAGACAGTGAAAGCGGAATGGATATTGACGTCTCCTGCGTGTAGACAATACTGTGAAAAGTTTGCTCCCCAACTTCTGCTGGTATCCGACCAATTACTGCGAAAGGGAGATACGCACCCCATCTCCGTGGACAACCAGTCTGAGGCTGCACACCAGGGAGACCTACTATATGTCGTCTTCACTTCTGGATCAACTGGGAACCCCAAAGGCGTTGAAATTGAGCATGGATCCTACTGCTCCGCGCTTGTTGCACAACGTGAAAAGCTTCACATTCAAACGGGCACCCGTGTCTTGCAACTATCTTCCTACGCATTTGACTCCTTTGCCGTCGAAATATTCACCACACTTTGCAGCGGTGGATGTGTCTGCATCCCCTCCGCCGAAGAGGTCTCTAGCGGAATTGGTCCAGCCATTCGAAAATATTCAGCAGAATGGCTGTGTCTCACTCCGTCAATGTTGCGCCTTCTTTCTCCCTCCGAAGTTCCCAGCTTGAAGACTGCAGTGGCAGTAGGAGAGACATTGCAACCGTCACAGGTCGCAGTATGGGCCAATGCTGTCACTTTATTGTGTGGTTATGGTCCGTCTGAGTGTTGTACTGGGGCAACCATGCATACTATCCGCAATGTTTCTACTGATCCTCGCAACATTGGAACCGGTATGGGATGTTCGCTTTGGGTTGTCGATCAACATGACCATAATAGATTGATGCCCATCGGGGCCATTGGAGAATTAGTGCTTCAAGGACGCATCGTTGGACGTGGTTATCTGAATGAGCCTGAAAAGACTCGTGCTGTGTTCTTGGAGGATACTGACTGGTCCCGGACGTTAGAGGGATCTTCAGGCGAGAGATTATACAAAACAGGTGACTTGGTTCGACTCAATGCCGACGGAACAGTTCTATTCCTCGGTCGAAAAGATCACCAAGTCAAACTTCGCGGCCAACGCCTGAATCTGATGGATGTTGAGCATAACTTGACTGAGACCCTCGGTTCTCAATTTACCGTGGTGGCAGATATTATCAAACCGAGTGCGGGAGTCAATGATGGAGAGGGGCATTCTATGCTCGTGGCTATGGTTGAGACCTCAAACAGTGAAATGTTCGACACCCCCATCTCCCAGGCTGAGCCTAAGGGTGATGGATCTTTGTTCGTTCCTCCGGGCCAACGGTTCTCACAACTTGTCTCTCAAGTTGAGCAACAGCTCTCTACCTCGCTACCCGCAGTCATGATTCCTTCTCTATGGCTTCTCACACCCAAAATGCCTCTCACGATCTCTGGTAAAGCTGATCGACGAAAGGTCCGAGACGCTGCCATGTCACTGACACCTGAGAGGCTGTTGAGCCTTGGAAGTACTGGGGCGCAAGAAGACGATGTCCCGTTGAGCTCTACAGAAACCACAGCTTGGGCAGTATCCGAAATCGTCGCTGACGTTCTCCAGTCGAGAATGAAGGTGGACAGAAATCGTGTGGCAGGAAAGAATGCCACACTATCTCGTATCGGTCTGGATTCTATCGATATGATGGCAATCTCAGTGGCAATCTCCAGCCGATTCGATGTGCGTTTGCCGGTATCATCACTATTCCGAGCAGGTCTAACCATCCGTGATGTTTCCGTCATGGTTTCAACACCCCCAGCCATGCAGGATCTTGAGCCAAGACCGACAATGACGATGGACCTTTGGGCGGAGTATCAATCTCTACAAAAGAGGATCCGATGCATTTGCCTACAATCCCAGGAGACACGGAAGGCCAATGGCCACATTGGCAGTCTAGATGAGAGCAATGCTCGGACCGGACGTGTTCTGTTGACCGGTGGGACTGGATTCCTTGGAACCCATATCCTGAAATCCCTGCTCGAAGATCCTCGAGTACAGTCAGTCACAGCTCTTGTTCGTGCCGATTCAGATGCAGCGGCAATGCGACGCATTGTTCAAACTGCTCATGGAGCAGGCTGGTGGAGGGAATCTTACCGAAATCAGATCCGGGCATGGAAAGGGTCGCTGTCTGATCCTTGCTTGGGGCTCTCTGAAAGTCGTTGGCAGACGATGTGTGGTTTTGGAAAACCTGAGGAAGGGTTCGACAGCGTGATTCATAATGGCGCTTGGGTTCATTGGGGTCAAGACTACCGCAAACTTCAGTCTGTCAACACAGAGAGCACGATTAACCTGCTACGTGCCCTCACTCAGCTGTCGTATCCCGTCTCATTCACCTATGTCTCAGCTCTGCTTCCTAGCGGACCTGATACGCATGACGATCGCAGCATGGCTAGGGTGTTATCGACCTTTGACGGGTATAGTCAAAGCAAATTCATGTCAGAACTAGCTATCAAAGAGTTCCAACGACAATCGACTCGAGGAGACCTCCATGTGAACATCATTCGACCAGGCTGGATCATTGGATCTACTGATGTTGGCATGGCCAATCTTGGCGATTATCTTTGGCGTGTGGTGGGCTCCTCCATCGCTTGCGGAATCTATAACAATGAAGAAGATCCCAACTCGTGGATCTTCATCTCTCCGGTGGATCTCGTTGCAGGCTTGGTCACTAGTCAAACGTTGGATGGCCCCCAAGCCTCAACGAAAGCACATTCCGAAGATTCCCAATCAGTCCAGATCACATCTATCAATGATGGCCTCGCTGCACCTGATTTCTGGCGTGCTGTCTCAGCAGCTTGTAGTCAGATCCTCGGCAACCCTCTTCAGCCTTGTCCAGGAAGCAGTTGGTTGCACCGAATGAAAGGAAGTATGATGGCTACGGGAAGTGAGCATCTCCTTTGGCCTGTGTTTGATCTTTTAGAATCCGACAATGGCCAGTTAGGATCTTCTTGTACCGACCTACCTGAGATTCCTGCCACTTTGCGGAGTCTTCTTTTCAGATCTGTGATTCAGAACGTGAGGTATATCTGCTCGTCCGGGTCATTTGATATGGAGAGTGGATCAATGCATACCTCATCTGACTTGTTTCGTCGGAAACCGAACTAAAGGGAATATTGGATTCGTCTTGCCCTCGATTTTTTGATCATGTTAGTCTTGCGTGGTGTTCAAGTTCAAGTTGGTTGTTCAAGTTTGTATATTTTGATATTTTCGGAACTAGTAACTTACTATGGTTTTTTTCTTGGGAGGTTCAAAGACATCATTCGAAACTAATTATCAAAAATAGACCATATTCCAGATTTTGGGACATCTCAAGCATTTTTCTCAATTAGTCGCTCATTGACTTGCGTCTCATAACTCTTCCTTTTATTTTAGCATAAATATTCCTAGATCTTAGGGACCGGATTCTATACCACGCGGAGTAAATTTCATAGTAATTAGCCATTCAATTTCGAGCCATTTTAAAAGGGAAAGAGCATCCCCGACTCAAGAATATTAACTCTTTCCTGACTCAGACAAAGCAGATTCGTTCTTTCCCAAAATCCAATGGATTCTATAGACCATGCACCTTCCTAATATTGATTGACGGATTTGTATGTTCACTTTTATCTCCGCAAGCCTCGCAGTTTTTCCTCGTCTCTTCTTTCCAACCACAGAGACTCCGACAAGATGAATGATGAAATCTTCCCTCAACGCGAGGCACACAGACAGGTACGAGACTTGAAGATATGTTCTCGGATTCTCCTCAGTCGCAAATGATGTAAAGAATATCCCTGTAATAGGGTTCTGAAGCACAAACATGATGGGAATTTATTGTCACTCTGATGCAGTTAAGGAAAGCCCCGAGACAAGCTCGCGTACATTTCTCCGGATCAGCGATATGTTAATCAATCATGGATGATATACTGTCTTCGATCAGGGCTTTCCTTCAACTTTGCTATTCTACTAGAATATATAATATATCAAAATTCGTTCACAACTATTGCTCTCATCCCAACACTTCATTACCTTCCGCTGCCAGTTCCAGTGAGATATATCTCGTAATGCGCGTCTTGATACAGAGTGGAATTTTTTGAGTCTGTCGTTGGTAAGATAAAGCACTACAAGAGAAACAGCTAGAATACTAATTGACAGAATAATCATTCAGGACCATACAGATCATTCAGGGTATACATTGTTCTTGAATTTCTTTGATGAAACTAGGATTTATCAAACGCTACCTCCGTACGCTACCGATATGCGTGAAAAACAAAGGAAGATTTTTAGTAGTGCCGAGGCACTCGCGGAACAGAATCTGCAGTGCCATCCAATGCAACCCGAGATCCATCCTCGCCATCATAAAATCGTCGCTCTCGAACATAATAAGGCCGCTCAATGTAATCGCCCATTAGACGCTCGTCCATAATCACACTAACATCATGGCTAGGACCAGGTCGAATGCTACCAACACGTTGCTGGGGTATCTCATGTGGTTCTTCATATCGAGCCAGTTGCGGCCGAGCACTTGCTGTGCGCATAACTCTCTCAGGAGGGGCCGCATGCTCGTCTACGTAGGTTGAGTGGCGAGGAACATATTCGGCCACTTGAACGCTACCACTGCGAGGATAGGGTTCGTGAGCTTCCAAAGGTGCCTCATATGCTCGACGTTCATTGGAAACGGGGCGGCCATAATCTGCGGGGATACGGCGGTAGTATTGCGGCGGTGGCATATCTTGTACGTATCTGCGTTCAACATATTGATCCTGAGCGACAGATGGGGCACGGACACTTGGAGCGCGGACAGAGGGTCGATCATCGAAAGCTTCGACTCTGGGCACTCTGGAAACAGGCCTAGGAGGTGGCGCCATTGGTTGCAGCCTATGCGCTGGAATAACCTCCTCATATTCGATGCCATTCTCGTCAACGATACGCCTTCGCGGAGCAGCAATGACTCGCTGAGGAGGTAATTCTTCGTAGTATGGCTCGCGGTAAATCGACTGGGGCATGTCATCCACAGCAACATACCTGGGCCCATAAGACCGGGGAGCTTCTTCATAGTATTGGGGATGCTCGGGTTGCCGGTCCATGACTGAGTATGATACAGCACGATGACTGCTTGGGTCGACTGGCAGATACTCTCTCGGATACTCTGACCGGCTAGCGTATTGCATGCTGGCGACTCGTCGCAGATCCCCATCGTCCCGGATAGGACGTCGTGTACTCATTCGAGAAGAAACTGTTCGCGGCGGCCCCTGGTCAACAGGCACTTCATGATAGTGACGGGATTCGTAAATTGGCCGCGGGGCGGGACGTTCTTGTCTCTCAGGAACTGGTGTATATTGCGGCGAGGCGATGTCGATATACACGGGTCGCTCTTGGGCCGGCTGATTTCGGATGATGGCAGGGTCGTCTTCAAATGGGGGAGGGGAGACTGGTTCTTCTTTGATGTACGTTTCAGAAAGATCGGCATTCCGCCTTCCTGAGGGCGGCTGAGAGTCTTCTTCCCGTCTTTCTTGTAAGCGTCTTCGTTTTCGGGAAACGATATGAGAAGCTGGACCATTAGGGCTTCCACGTGCAGAGTCGGGATCGGAGTAGATTCGGTCTGATTCATGCTCTGCGCGCTCCTCTCGAAGCTGCTGAACCGAGGGCACTTTGGCGGTCGCTAACGGCGAAACCCGAGATGGTCTTGGGGCCGCAGGAGACGTAATATGGTTGCGAACTACCTTCACATTCTGGGATGGGGAATCCGTTTCTTGCGCGAGCCGGGTCTGTTCAGAGTATCTGGGTCGTGGCACACCACTTGCCACATTGGCTTGGTAGGCGCTATGATTTAGAGGTGGTGCAATTGGGGCAGGAGGGGAATACTCAGGCTCTTCCAAAGCATCTGTTTGCTGGGTCTCTTGGGGCAGGTGTACGGTCTCGTGACGACCGGGGATGGGTTGCTTCTGAGAGTAAGAGGCATGCTGGTCAGCAACAGGGTAAGCATCTTGCATTTCCTGATCAGAGCCAGTTCTGTTCAGAGCTTCGAGTCGCTGCAACTCATCTGCGTATGGCTCTCTTGGAACCTGTGTGACCGTGCCCGCACCCGCACCCGTACCCGCACCCGGCGCTTGAGCCAGTACCACCGAAGATGGCCTTTGCTGCTCTTCAGGGGGCGGAGTCGAGTCAGGAGCTCTACTTGAGTAGAAAGAGTTATCATCGAAAGAATCACTTGGCCCATTTGCCTCAGAAGGTTCAGTCATCGAAATCGGTCTCGCAATTTGAAGCGCGCATGTCAACACTTGCGAGACATTGAAATCGGGCTTGGTGTCCTGGGCCGCGAGCTTGTGTTTCAACTCGTGCTTCTGTTGCTCCGCTTGGTCACGCAAATTCCTCTCCAATCTTTGCCTTTGTAACTGAAGCTCTGCTCGGACCAAATCATCTGACTTGGTCAAGAATATAGGATCGATTTCGGAGGTAGGTTTGGGAGCTATGCGGGTGGCCGCGTAGGACTGATCTCCAGCCGCTGGGCCTTGACTGCGATGCGGGGATTGAACAGGTGTCTCATTAGGAGTATTATTCTCAGTGAGAGTGCTCGAGGGCTTATTTTTCAATGCTGGGATAGATGCAGAACCATTTTGGCCATTTCGTGCCGTAGGTTTGCGAACAAATTGCTGGGGGACTCTAAGGCGTGGATGTGACCCTGCGAAGATCTGATCACTGATTTTCAAGATACGCTCGAATTCGTGGACCTCATCTGCAGTTATTGTTGCGGTAGCAGCTGTTGAACCTGTTGGGAGGTGAGTAGTGGAACCATGTGCTGTGGCCATGATCTCAAGGGGGAAAGATGCCTCAAGTGAGGCAGATTTGAGTTTAAATCCGAGCAGTAGCTAATTTTGTGAGATAGACAAACGAGATAATTTCTCTAGACTCTGCCTCATATATCAGCTTGAAATCGCGGTGCGCGATTGTCAGGAAGCTCAAGATTCAAAACGGAGCGGTTAAAAAAAAGTCACTCGCGAATCGCGTTTTTCTGCGGCAGGCGCTAAGGGGAGATCCCGTGATTGCCTTCCGATTGTCCAGTCCATTTGGCTTTCCCCCGGTTTTCCTTGATAAACGACAGTCTCTCTTTTTTCTCCATGCATCGCGCATTCAATCGGTTTTGTACTCGACGATTTTCTATTCCTGTTCCACTTACAACAAGGACTTCAGTTGGTTTTCCTTTCGCACTTCGCTGGAATTCCACAATGGCGACTACCAACGGCGCAAATGGAGGTGACTCACGGCCAGTGTTCTTTTTCGATATTGACAATTGTGTACGTTCAAACGGGCTGAGTTGAATATGCACCATGGCTTTGACTGACATGATTCATTGATCTAGCTTTACTCTAAAGGTTGAATTATCCTCTGGAATGTTTTGGGCGCTGGCGACATACTGACAACTCCTTATAGCATGCAACATTCATGATGAAATGCAAACCCTCATCAGTGGGTTATCCCAGAAACCTGCACTAAGGGGATGAGTGGCTTAGAATATAGGCTACTAACCTACCATTCTCTTCATTTTAGATAAATTCTTCGTCAAGCATCTAGAACTTAACCCTGATGACGCTCATATGCTCCATCAGAAATACTACAAGGAGTACGGCTTGGCTATTGAAGGCTTGACACGCCACCACCAAATTGATCCTCTAGAATTCAACTATGAGGTAGATGATGCACTCCCCCTCGACAGGATCTTAAAGCCTGATCCCAAGCTGCGCAAGCTACTGGAGAGCTTGGACACCAGCAAGGTGAAGCCGTGGTTACTAACCAACGCCTATGTCAACCATGGCAAACGGGTGGTTAATTTGCTGGGCGTGGAAGATCTCTTCGAAGGTATCACGTTCTGTGACTATGGACAATTGCCGTTGGTTTGCAAACCCAGCCAGGAGATGTATGCCAAAGCAGAGAAGGAGGCAGGCGCCCCTAGTACGGAATCGTGTTATTTTGTTGGTAAGTCAACCTGAGTCAGGCCTCGATGTCTAATCCCTAGATACTTGGGAGAAAATATCTAATACGCGATGAGGGTAATGTTTCTTTCGCTAATCATATCTATTATATAGATGACTCGCACCTGAACTGTACACATGCGCAGGCCCGGGGCTGGAAAACCGTTCACTTGGTTGAGCCAGGGTTCCCCATTCCGCGCGTCCCTGCTTCAAGATATCTGATATCGAGTTTGGAGGAACTCCAGACCCACTTCCCTGAAGTCTTCAAAGCGCAGGGAAATTAGACTGTTTAGAATTATGATGTAATGCACCTAGCGACTTTTTTTGATAGAATTTCGACTTCTTTCGGAATAGTGCTCTTGGTTCCGTTTGATGATGAGCATGGTACACACAGAGGAACCTTTTAGATGTTTGACTAGTCGATGAAACCACTACTACTTTGGAAGATTGTCCAAAAATGGGTTTAGGGTCATTATAGAACAAGATCATCAATTTTCAGCTTATACTTGTACTTCTAATATATGCCTAGCTAGTAGGAGGTATAGTGTAGAACGACTACTTAATACCAAGTAATTCAATCTCAAATGGTCTATCATATCGATAGAAGTATCCGTTGAATCGGAGAATCGTCAAGCCATTTTGACTACTGCTACCTATTATAAGTAGCATTTACTGATAATAGGTATGGTATGACCGACCAGCCCGCCCTTGCTTTGAATAGAGTGCTGCTAAATGGACCATCCCTTTCCTAATGGGACCGTCTTTTGCTACTTGGACCATGGACTTACCTAGCACGGGATACATTAGTTCATGTGGTATTAGCTATACAAATTCGTATAGACTATAAGATATAGTATATCTTAAATGCAGCGATATAATCTGAATTTGAGGCAATCTGCTGACCTTTTGATTTACGGACCAATTTTATAGACGTATCGTCTTCAGTCTCTAGTGTCATTCCGAAAATCTGGAAATATTAGGACGAAAGGTAGTTTCAAACTAGTGCTAGAGCATTGTATATATGATACAGATCATTATAGCCAATATAATCTACTCTTTCTTGGAAAAATTCATGGTCTAAGTAACAAATCCATTAGCCGGGCTCTTCAAATATAGTAGTTTCCCAGAATGATCTACTTCTCAACTACTCTTCCATTCGACCTTTCTACCTTTCTCTTGAATCATCTATTCTTAAATATCGAACCATGGTTCTTGGGTCCCCTATCCCAGGTATCAAGTTTTTCCCCGGTGCGGCTATTATTTTTACTATTACATATTCTGCGATACTGCACCTACCGGATAGGTATCCGTCAAAGGATATCGCCGATTTTTGTCTGCCATATTCTATAGAGAGAGCTATCCATGGCTTTTTTGGGGGGTTAATTCTATATTTTGTTTCTTATTGTCAGGTCTACCTTTTACTCCAATTCAGAACTTGCTTTTAGAACTGGTTCCTACTAGTAATCATATTTGTGGTACTAAAAGCAGTTACGCTAATTGCTTTTAGTACCAGTAACTGCTTCCAGTCTGACACTACTAGTCGGAAACATCACCCATGCACCGAGTTATCATGTTAAATTGCTCTCTAAAAGGTTTTCTTTTACTTTTACTTTTTCATGCTGTTTTATCTCGCTTTCTCACGATATTTCTAAGTTAGCGGCGCAATAGTAATCACTGAATACCTATTCAAGTTGAAATTTTTACCCAGTAAGCACGTAGTGTGACCCTAGTAAAATACCTCTAGGTAGAGACAGATGGTTCATAATGTAAAGACATGATTGCTGATGGTGACATGATGTTCAGTCCGGGGCTATTGACGTCCGTAGCAAATAAATAGTGCATAAGTTTTGCTCTTGGGCAACTACTTCAATACTCCTGCCGAGTTTTCTCTTGTAGTTCAGAGATACCACTTTTAAGCTGTTGAAAGATAGCGTCATTGGAAGTTCGAGTAGATAACACGATCTCGAGTTGCCAAGAAGTTACTACTACGTTTGTTTATTCGAGACTTTAGGGGGACGCATGGCAATGCAAGTCTTGTACAAAATTCGAGAAGTCCAATCGATCTTTCAAGGTCATATTTTTAGTCAGAGAATTCCACTCCGTATAGAGCATATTGATTGTGCGGCACGCTCATCGTTCAAAGAGCCGAATGCTTTCCTTTCTGATCAAATAGAGGCGAAGAATAATCCGGGTCGTCCAGGTCTAGCATTTGTATTCGTTCACTTGTCATATGCTCATCAGTCTGGGTCTCGACCTGTTTTTGCATCCGCTCCTCTTCTCCAAACCCGTCCTGACTATTTAGAGTATCGCGGGCAGTGGATGAATCACGGTCTTCCACGCCAGCTTCTTTTTCATTGTGAAGTCTTTCCTGTTCTTGTCGCTGATCCTCCTTTTCGAGGGCAGCTTCCTCACGTTCAACCTCACGAACATCGAGATCCTGCAACCCGATAGATGAAAGAATTCTTCCAAGCAAATATTGATAGCGAAGATGACCGCTGATAAAATCGCTCACGTCGAGATTCTCAACGCCTGGCACGTTTTCAACGGGCTGTAAGCCAGCGACACCAAGCTGAAGACTGCTTGTTCGGTAGAGGAAGGCCAGGACACTGTCATTTTCCGAGTAAACGTTGACAACTCGTCCACTCACGACGCTACGCACACGTCGCCAATGCTCATCATTTGATGGTGTTGGTGAGCCCATCAAGATTACATTCTCAACCAAGCCATATGCGCCTCTCTTTGATAAACTCTGTAGACACTGGAAGATCAAACGAGATCCCAGAGAGTATCCGTACAAAGTGACGGGTCGTTCACCCTGCACTTTATCAATCAAGGCATCTGCGAGAACTTCACCCGCTTTATCAGCTCGGGCCTTGGCGACGCTGAACGGATTGTCGACAACGCCAGCAACTTTCATCAAGCCCATAGGAAGCATGACGGCACTCATGAGGGCTGAAAACACTGTACGTGTCAGAACTTCCCGTCCGGCGACAGACCAAGCTGCACTAGTGACGAGCGTGGATATCGCATTCCCCAATTTCATCAAGGATTTTGTTTCCCAGCGCAGTGCAAATACCTCCGCCTCGTCACCGATAACTCTCCAAGGAACAACAAAGTTTGATTCCTCTTTCAGCCATCCTGTGACTCCAATAGTCACTCTGAGTCGATGGTCTTGCTTGGCGGCTTCGGTGTCCTTCTCTGTTCGTTTCTGCGATGATCCTCGAATGGGAATGAACGCAAAATCATCTACTTCCCGTGCGTAATTGTCCATCATACGGCCAGTCATGCGACCTCCATAGGCACCGAACAGTCCACCCACAACAACACCACTTCCAGCTAGGGCACCCAAGTATCCGGCAGCTGCAGTAGCACCGAGTCCCAGGCCACCCATGACTGTTCCGAGTCCGGCGGCTACCAATGGCGCGGCAAGACCGCCTGTGAGTCCTATGAGAGCGGCACCAGCAACCGAAGCAATTCCAACTTTCCATTTCCGAGAATTATCCTTTTTATTCGCTTGTGGTTTACCTTCGGGCTCTGATGAAAGTGCCAATGCAGTATCAAGAAGGCCACGGGCAACCTTGACTTCATCCTGATTAAGAATTTCAAGATCGATCCCGAAGCTAGCTGAGACATGAAGGAGTAAAATTCGAGAGTAGGCGCTGTAATGCTTCAGACTGAGTAATAATAGGAGAAGCGAATGTAGAATGAGTAGTCTAGTTGCCTTTGGAAGATGGACCAGTGGGGTTTCCAATGGATGGAAGATCTCACACAGCTTCTCTATCCTCTTGTGATCTTCATCCAATTTGAGGTCCTCAGACTCAGCCGGTGATGGTTTGCCTTTTTCCTTCTGTTCATTCTCAGCGTCTTTATTGACAACTTCACCAATTCGCAACAATACAGCATCTCTCCAATCTTCGAAATGAGACAATGCAATTTCCCTAGCACGAGGTGGGAAAATGGTCTTTGCAGGAGCAGGTTTTCTTTTCACTGCCTTGTCTGGGGATGAAGTAGTTTGCTGTTCCTGGGGTCTCGGGGGCATGGATGGCGCAGACTCATCATTTTCTCCACGATCCGGTGTTTGATCTGGAGATGATTCATTTTCGGATACCTGTTTGGGAGTATCGAATACCTCCAAAAGGCGAGTACGCATTGACTCTGCTATTTCAGCCACCAATACTGTGAGGTCCGCTCGTTGCGAACGGTCGAGAATTGACGTCAGATCTTGGCCATCACTTGCGTCGGATTCCTCGGGTTGTTTCGAATCGAACAAGGCCGCACGTTTTTCTTTGAGGTTTTTAAACATAGTTTCTGGCCATTTAGAGCTTGGTATATGACCAATTGGATTCGCGTTTCTTTTTCCAGTTCCTTGTTAGAAATTGGGGAGTTGACAAGAGAAGAGAGAAGAAGGGAGGAGGGGCGATGCTTGGATGGGGCCGAGGAGGCTCTTGGCACACGCACGTTTAGATCTGCAAACAGTCACGAAAGCCTTGAAATTGGATTATTTCAATGATTATAATTATGTAAACAGTAGGCTCCAACTTGATGAATACTGCGATGTATTGGGAAAGTATTCTACACCTACTCGATCACATCTCTGACGGTGATATTTCCAAGCTCAAATGATCCACTCGGCTCTATAGTATAAGGAGCTATGGCCCCGGCTTAATTCTTGTGATGTCAAGGTTCAATTGGCTTTTCAATGGGTATTCTATCTTACATTATTATACATATTAGTACTTTTGCCTGCTAGTGTTGATATTCCAGCAAACATGCAGAAAAGATCATCATGATACAGCGAATACAGCTAGGAGGCCGATTCGCCGCCAACACTTGACCCAGTCTCAACGACAAAATACGGCCCCTTCGTCCTGGAAGCAGATTTTAGTGCATCTCCATCCCATATCGACTCTTCCGCTCGTTGCGTCTTTTCCTCTTCAATTCGCTTAATACGTTTCCTCCTTCCAGTAACACGTTCTTTCGCCAAAGCATCTTTAAGACGGTCCAATCCAATGCTCGTCTCTTTGTAGGCAGCCAGGGTTTCGTCACGAATGCTGCGTAGCGGCTCGACATCTGTTGTATCGACGCTTTGCATTTCCTTCACGAAATGGATCTGTGATTCAAGTGTCTCTAGCATAGATCTTTCTTCCTCCTCGGTAGCTGGTGAGGGGAGGGCCGCGAGTCGAAGTAGATGATGAAGTTGTTTCGAAGTTATTGATGATATAGTCGATCGAGAGGCTGTATCAGGGAGAAGAGAGCGAACAGACCAGCTGGGCTCTGAAAGGATTGACGTGACATCGCTGCCTTGAGGTTTGGAGGAATAGCGGCGCAGCATGCATGGACAGCGGGCCACAGACCGCGTGGCTACGCGGACTGGCAACATGATGACAGGCAGCTATGCAGCTGATAGTATCCCAACTATAAAGCAGCACAGCGCAACCGAAAGAATCCCAAGTGGTTTCAATTTCCAACTCAAAGGGAGAATTTGATTTGGAGGAATTGGGACGCCGCAAAAGCAAGTTGACCGCCCGCCGCGCGGGACCGCAGATCAGTCAAGTTTCCCCGTCGAACGATAAACCCCAACTCCAACCTTAGGAAACCCTCTTCCTTTCAACACCTTCTTGTTGTTTTTTCCCTCTCGGCCGTGAAACATCATCATAATGTCTCACGATCCTCGTGTTCTCCTGCAAAAAGTGAGCCTATTTCTATACCTTACCCAATCTGGCCAGCTTTGAAGCCAGGCAATGACGAAATCGCGAAGAACTAATCATATATCCCACTTTGCGCATGTCTAGGCCGATAAAGCTCTCTCTGGCGCATCGAGCGGCTGGAGTCTTTTCGGTGGACGGCAGGAAAAATACGAAAATGCCATCGATCTTTACAAGGAAGCTGGAAATGCCTTCCGGGCCCAGGATATGGGTAAGGCCTCCCCCGCGTTTGCCACGTCTATCCAAACTGTCCATCAGTTGAGGGCTAATATGCGATGCGTTGTGATATAAATAGACAAGGAAGCCGGTATGGCCTACGAAAAGGCAGCCTCCATAGAAGAAACCAAGGTCGAAGAACCCCTCGACGCCGCCAACACACTCCAAGATGCGTTCAAGGCCTACGGCAAGACTAGCCCCGAGGATGCTGCTCGAGTTCTACAGAAGGCGATCGGCTTCTACCTTCTAAAGAACCCTCGTCGGGCTGCGACACAGCTCCAGTCTCTTGCGAAGCATTATGAAGAGCTCATGGGAGATGAACAGCAGGCGATGGACGCATATCAGAGAGCCGCAAAGTTGTTTGAGAAGGATAATGCTCAAGCGTATGGATCACCCCAAGTTCTACTATTTTCCACTTTCAAATTTCCCATGAATACTAATCTGGATCAAATTTGTAGGCTTGCGAATAAGAATTGGCAAAAGGTGGGAGAATTGGGTGCTCTATCAGCGGATTATCCAAGCGCCATCGATGCCTTCATCAGAGTTGCTTCCGATCCAAATGGACCTTATCCGGGTCATTATACGCAGATGTTCTTCAACGCTATTCTTTGCATGTTTGCTGAAATGGTAAATTCATAATTGGACATCTGCTTTGCCTTGAATGACATCCGCTAACCGATTTAATTTTAGGATCTGCCGGGTGTTCGTAATGCCCTAGAGAAATATCAGGATCCGGGCAGATACCCTCATTTCGCCGGTTCAAACGAGTGCAGATTCCTTTCCCACATGTATGATATTCTCTCCACCCCCACAGAAGACCAGGCGAAACTGTTCCACGGGCTGGTAGATGGAGCACAGGGTCGTGGCTCCAAGGAAACTCGTTCCCAGTTCCCAGTTATGTTGGCCCCTTTCAACGATTGGCGACAGATTATGATTACTCGGGTCTATAGAAAGATTCCTGACTCCCCCGCTGCCCCTGCCCCTGGCGTTAGCGCTACGACTACAGCTGAGGACGTGGAGGAAGATTTCTCCTAGATGGAAATTTTGTTTATTTTTGTCTTTTGATTCCCTGCCTGTGTTGAGTGAGATTCTCTACCGGGATATTTGCGATTTTCCCCTCTCTTGTTCTTCCTTCAAACATATAGTTCTATTGTTTCATTCAGGATGGACACTGCGTTTTATCATGGGATTTGGTCATGATTAAGACGCTGTAATGGCCAACGCTTTTTGAAACTAGATGATGAAATTCAAAGACACCAAGTCTGTCAAGCGCATAACAATCGAAGCACCGATAACAATGGGATCTCAGGTTGTATGTGACGAGGAGTCATGGCCACCACGTCCGAAAACACGTACATCGAATGTATCTGCAGCTGTAAGAAAAGAACCTTCACGAATACTGACTGTTCCAGGTCGAATAGGCATGCCACCAAGTATAAGAGTCAAACTCTGAATACTAGTACTAGTAAGCGGGGGAGAAGAGTACATGTTGTTATACGAACACACCGTAAAAGCTATTCACTTCGTAAATCTGGACTAATTGAGTCGATCATCGATGGAGAAAAAAAGTACATATGAAAAATCAGGTACTTGATTAAGTTGGGGGGGTTATTTTATGTGTTCATGTAAAGCTGGAAAGGACATCAATAATTGCTTGAGACAACCGAGTCTCAAGCAATTTTTCCGCTGTAGAAGCCTTACACGTTCTTGCGGTCTGACACAACTACCAAAGCAGTTACCACAAGAATAATTACTACTAGGAACCAGTTTAGGAGCAAATTCTGACTTGTGCTGGTAGGGGAACTCACCCCCGACGGGGCTAACCTAGATGCAAGGATATTATCGTAATCCCACCATCTTTGTTGGCATCAGAATGGAACCCCCACCACCTAAGTAAGGTATGGAGTCGCTTCGGAGTCGTGATATTGATTGGGGAAAGTATGGTGTTATCTTGGTTTCACACATCTGAGCGACTTTGTTTTCTTTTTCTCTGTTCTTTTTGGCATTTACTCCATGCGAGCGACTTACTAGTACTACTTATGGCCACCAACAATAAACACTTACAAGGACTATATCGATCTGATCTTATACTATTACTTCCGGGCATACTGTAAATAGGAGTAACTATATGTACTTTCAATGAAGAACAGTCCTTCAATGTATTAATTGGATAATTTGGGCACTCTTTACATAGTACAATAGACTGCAGATCCAAACGAACATAGAAGTTGCACTAGTGCAGAATATTGCCTATACAGTACTAGTATTCATTGGCAGCACCTTTTAGAGATGCTTGATGGGGAGGAACCTTCCAAGAGTCTTTGTACTACCAAGAAAGCACCTATTGCACATTATTACAATCCTTCACACGGGAAAATATGCAGTGAAGATCCTTCATAAAGATGAGATCCCGGGCATTTGTACTAAGGTTAGCCAGCTCAACGTATGCCAAGAGAATTCCCTATATCACGGCGGAGCGAAAGTGCGAGCTTGGCTCGTTGCCAAGTTTGGCCCCATCCTGAATCGAAGACCACTTCCCTCGTCAGGGACTTAAAAGAATGGATTCATCCATAGCTTGGCGCCCAGGCTGCAGGGGGTTTAGCAGACCAAGTTTCTTTTTCTATAAGGCGAACTACATAGTATATCCATCGGAAGCTTGCGGGCCCCCACGTTACAGAACGTAGATCTCTGGATGGATATGAGGAACTAGGACAAACATCATACTAGCGAGCCTTGAAGGCCAAGATATCGCAGTCTTTAACGAAAATCAGTGGTCTCGACAGCCTGAGTGACATCATTTGAAGGGGCCGAATTTAGGACAATATCTCGAGATAAAGTGAGTAGTATAGTGAACATGTATATCTGAATGTGTTGCAAAAATGTATATAAAGGAGCACTGGAAGCCACCTTTTTTCATTGACCATCCAACGCTCAGAAAGAAACGTTGAAAATCACTTCTAAGCTCCAATTTTGTCTATCTAGCTATCAGTACTTCATGATGAAGGCCAGCTTTGTCCTCCTCGCAGCAGTCCTCAATGGGCTAGCAGTCGCCGACTACAGAGAGGGTAACACTTCCTTCATCTGTGAGAGAAGTGATGCCAGCCCTTATCTGCACAACGTCAATGAAATGATTGACAATCTCAATGATGCCCCAGTAGGCGAGAATCTCTGTAACCCCGGGCCTGAAAATGGCTGTGGAGAGACGAACACTGGTTATTCCGGCAGTGGAGGCGCCGCGTTCATGGTCTGTGGCCCTGGAATGCGAGTAAGTAATAAAAATCTCTCATTGACGACTTATACTGGTTGTACTAAATTATGAAAATAGTGCTCTGGTGACCCTGGTGGTGTCCCCTGTGCTGGAGGATCTTGCGGTGGAATAGCAGCTAAACAGGTTGGTCCCTATTTTGAATCACTTCGTGATGAATGCCAGGGACCGGACTCTGAGGGGGATATTCGAGTTGGAGGGAGAGTTCGCTTTGAAGTTCCTGATGATGCAGGCGTTGATCCCGATGAGCTCAAGCTCTTCTCGAAGCCTGGTTAAAGTCAAGACTTGGTTTTACTAGGCTTGAATTCTGGCAAGTGGTAGGAAAGTAAAATGGGCATAACTATATAAATGATTACCGACTGGCCACGCAGAGGGAATCTCATACGCTACCTTGTGATATGGCTAAGTTTACTGTATTTACTCCCACTACTTCACTCCGAAACCAAGCAACTTCTCTTAGAAGAGGTCTTCTACAATCAGAGATTGTTGTTTCTGTCCTCCGATACTGTATTTATTGCAAAAAACTAAAGCCAGTGTACGACTTTGAAGGGCCCCAGGAAAACGGTGTTGCCACTAGTACCGTTTGTTGAGTGTTTTGTATGAATGCAAGGGTACTTTCCAAGGTACCTACTAGGTAGTACCCTTAGTGCTAAGGTTTAGCAGAGAAAATCGTGATTCATTATCGAAACGTCTCAAGTCTATTTACTTTTGTAGATATATCATGACGCCAAAATTTCCTATCCTACGAACAAATAGCAGGATCGGTCCTCGGTAGTCCCGAGTCATATTTCCAGATCCCAGTTGATCCATCTCATACACAAAATCAATCAATCAATCATAAAGCCTCAAAAAACCTAGGCATCAATCTCCTCCAAAGCCCGAGCAGGACGAGGGAAAACGCGCTTGTAGAGACTAATACCCACAGAATCTTGTGGGTTGATCTTCGCATCGAAAGTAGCCTTGAAGTAACCATGTGTACCAAGACTTTCTTTGATATAACCACTACGGCCACGACGAGTCCACAATTGAAGGGCCTTGAACCACTGGATATCCTCGGCATTGAAGAACATATACCGAACGGTAACGACCTTCTTGTGAATCTTGTAAGGGTGACCAGTGAGAATGGCACGCTTGGCAACAACACGGTTTTGATCCGGTGCAATGACGGTACCGGTACCGACGAGCTCAAGTCGATCGAGGCTGAATGGGTCGACATCAGCGGTGTCAAGGACCTCCGGATCCGCCTCGGCTTGCTTGTTCTTGAAAACAAGGATCGGAACAGCACCCCAGGTCATGGGTCCAATCCAAGTCGCAATGGCGCTGCGGCCGGGGTGCAGGAATCGGTCGAATTTGTGAACGTTGTTGGGAGTGTTGTCACCAGCGGAGAAGATGGGCTTTACAGCCATTCGGCGAGCACCGACTTGTACAATGAGTTCCTCCTTGGACTTGATAGGTTTCTCGACACTGGAGTTCAGGGTCAGGTTGACATTGACGACAGTGTTCTTGTGCTCGTGTCGTAGTAGGGAGAACAATGCGAAGGGCTGGGCTTTCTGGCGCAGAGCGGCGGGCACTGCACGCAGGTGAATATCGACTCGGATACCAGGGTTCACGCCACCAGCCAGGGCCTCACGAAGAACACGGTTCTTTGTGCCCTTGTAATCGCCGAACTGCAGCAGGCGTCGCCAGTCTTCCGGCTCGAATGGACGATCCTCAGACTTTTCCCAAGGACTGATCTTCAAGTTCTTCAGACCTCGGAAACGAGCGAGGCGCTCTCTAGCCAATACGTTGGGGTGCAATTCGATCTCGTCGGGGAATTCAAGATCCTCTTCAGCCTCTGTTTTGCGGCTGGCGCGGTATTCGGCCAGCTCTTGCGCCTCATCCTCGGGGGATGGGTCAAGGAACATCTCGGATTGCGGGTATTCAGTGCCACCGCCCTCGGTCATGGCGTCTTGGTTGTCGGGGAAGATACCATCTTCAGGTGCACCGCTTGTGTCCATCTCCATCTCCTCATCTTCGTCCTCCATATCAGATCCGGAGTCGGAAACATCCGCAACATACCAAGCAGATTGGTATTCGGAGGTACCCTTTGGCAGTCGCTTGGGCTTAGCGGGAATGTGTGAATCATCGTCAGAGAAGTAGTGGTGGTCATCAAGTAAGACACCCTTGCGCTCAGTGTCAGCCATGGAAACAACGTCGTCATCCTCCATCTCAATTTCTTCCGGTGCAACAGTGGCCATATCATCCTGGTCTGCGGTAGGAGCGTCCAAAACCTGTGTGGTCTCGTTGGTATCAACGGCCATGGCATCATCTCGCTTACCCTTCGTAGTAGGCAGAGGAGCGGCAGTGATTGAGTCAATTTGGAAATCTCCCCATCCAGGAATATGAGCAATACGGTCAGCCTTCAGACCGTGACCGCGAACAACACCGGTAACAACAACATCATCCACCACCTCTGAGCTTTCCTCTGGCCACTGGACATTCTCAATGAACATCCAGCTACGCTCATCACGCCACCGGATACCCTTGGGGGTCGCAGTACAGAGGGACCGAATAGCATTGGAGCACTCCTGTCGCGAATCCAGAGACATGACTTTCTCGACAGTTGGAAAGAAATGGTTGACGAAAGACTTAAGTGAGGAGGCAACCTGAGGACGCTTTTTGGCAGGGTTGATTTTATCAAGACCCTGAACCACACTGACAACATTGGAGATACCCTGACTCTCGATAGAGCGCAGCAAAAGTTCACCCTCTTCCTCCACTTCAACCTCAGAAGAGACAACCAAAACCACGAAATCAGCCATACGGCACACATCCAAGGCACTGATCAGGTCATATTTGGCGGGAATGTAAAGCAGACTCTGCTTAAATCGATCAATTCGTACTCGAGTAGCACTTTCGGCGGCAATCTCAGCAGAGATATCGACACTTTCGTTCAGGGCGCGAATGGCAGCAGTAACATCGATATCGACGGAGAGAGGGACGATAGCAACATGTCGTGGAGCACCATTCTGACCGGAGAAGATACTCGTCGCTTGAGCCTTCTCCTGGTGCTTCAGCTGTTGTCTTTGGCGGGCTTGGTTGCGACGGTCTAGCTTGGACTTGAGCTGTTGGTGGGGGGTTTTGCGAGTGCCCCGCTCCTCGATTTTTCCTAGAAAAAGTGTCAGTAGACGCATTACTGAATTGCAGTAAAAAGATTATATCCCGAATAGTACTATACCTTTTTGCTGGTCCTTCAGAGCACTCTTAGAGGCATGCTTGCTCTTGTAAGGCTTGTGGGAGACCTTGGTGGTCGAACGGTGATGATGCACCTGGGTGGGCGCCATATTGGCACTAGACCCTTTAAAACGAAAAGGAAGAGAGTCCAGCTTGGAAGAATCAAGACAGACTCCTTGAATGGACTAATCCACAAATATTTAAAAGAAAAAAGACACCAAACTGGAAAGAAAATCCCACCACCAAAAAAGAAATTTGGGCGATAAGAAAAAACAAAAATTCGAAGTGGAGGATAAGCGAGCGGTGAGCGCCATTTCTTGGCACAATTTTTCAGCCTCGAAAAAAAGTGAGCGTCTCCGCTTTCCAACGTCCAAGTTTTTTTTTTTGGTTTGGCTTGGAGGTTGTTCAACAAATTTCGACAAGATGGCTGGTTCTGCTTCCGATAAGGCAGTCATGTCGGCTGAGGATCGTGAGGCTAAGCTACGTCTGGCTGAGGCCCAGAAAAAATATGGACGTGGCAAAGCTCCTTCAATGAAGAACATTCGCGACAAGAAGCTCCGCAGCAACCTGAAACTCCAGGAAGAGAAGCATAAAAATGCAATGATACAGGCTAAGGATGCAGAGATTCTGTTGGAGCATGAGGCCGGATTCCTCGAGCCCGAGGGCGAATTGGAGAAAACCTATAAGGTTCGACAAGACGAGATTAAAGAAAGTGTTGGACTGGAGACGGCGAAAAAAGGCTTCGAGCTACGACTCAACGACTTTGGACCTTATCGCATGGATTACACTCGAAATGGACGCAATCTTCTACTCGCAGGACGAAAGGGACATGTTGCGACGATGGATTGGCGCGATGGCAAATTGGGCTGCGAACTTCAATTGAACGAGACTGTTCGCGATGCACGCTGGCTACACAACAACCAATTCTTTGCTGTTGCGCAAAAGAAATACGTCTACATCTATGATCATAATGGTGTTGAGATTCACTGTTTGAACAAGCATTTGGAACCGCTTTTCCTTGAGTTTCTTCCATACCACTTCCTCCTTGCCAGTGCTGTATGTTATCCTTTTCTCTTTGCCGCAAACACACACTTTCTCTGGGCCCTGCGAACTAACATATGCAATAGGGGATCAGCGGTTTCCTGAAATACACTGATACATCCACTGGCCAAACGGTTGCCGAATTACCTACACGTTTAGGACGCCCTACCTCTCTCTGCCAGAACCCACACAACGCTATTCTGCACACTGGACACCAAAATGGAACCGTCACATTATGGTCACCCAACTCACAGACTGCACTCGTTAAGGCGCAAGTCCACCGCGGACCCGTGCGATCTCTTGCAATCGATCGTCAGGGCCGCTACATGGTCTCAACAGGTCAGGACCAGAAGATGAATGTCTGGGATATTCGTATGTTCCGAGAGGTACACTCATATTCTTGCTACCAGCCCGGTGCTTCTGTTTCTATCAGTGACCGCGGTCTGACCGCCGTGGGCTGGGGTACTCAGGTCAGCGTGTGGCGCGGTTTGTTCGATGCCGCCGTCGCTGATCAAGGCAAGGTGAACAGTCCATACATGGCCTGGGGTGGAGATGGACAACGCATTGAGAATCTGCGCTGGTGCCCATACGAAGATGTGTTGGGTGTAGGCCACGATCAAGGATTCGCAAGTCTTATCGTCCCTGGTGCTGGTGAGCCCAACTTCGACTCGCTGGAGGCCAACCCATACGAAAACACCAAGCAGCGCCAGGAGGCTGAGGTTCACTCTTTGCTCACCAAGCTGCAACCTGATATGATCTCGCTTGACCCGAACGTCATTGGTAAGCTTGATACCATCAGTGACAAGAAGGTCCAAGAGGCTCGTAATCTTGACCACCGTCCGGCGGATCATATGGAGAAGCTTAAGAACCGTGGCCGAGGCCGCAACAGTGCTCTCCGGAAATACCTTCGTAAGAAGGGTCGTGGCAATGTTATTGATGAGAAGAGACTCAAGGCCGAGGCTCTGCGCAAGGAACATCATGCGCGTACCAAGGAGAAGCTCCGCAAAGAGCGCGAAGACCTGGGACCTGCTCTGGGTCGATTCGCCGCGAAGAAGGATTCTTGATTGTATTTCTTCATTTTTCTTTCTACGGACACTATCCAGATACCCAGCCATGGCTTTCATTGTTTAACTTTCTTAATGTCCTTTGTTTCAAAAGTGAGATACATTTGAAGCCCTCGGTGATCACAGCATTTCAGGCGTTGAAAACGGGAGGGAAAAATGCGTTGGTCATGTTTCTATACAACCATCTATTTCTTCATTTCTTGTATAGAATTCTTTGTCTTTAGCAACCGGCACTCAAAAGCAAAAGATTATCACTTGTACTATTTAACTCGTCTCAAATTGAGGGTTCCTTCCAACGATAGAATAGAATTCCAGCCTTAGCTCCATTCCTATGCCCTAGTACTCTAGTACATCATCTTGAAGCTATAAACCACGATCTACTCATCCACACTTCCCGAACCACGCTGAGCACCATCCTTCCACCGCTGCAAACTAAGCTCATAAGCACCACTTCCCTTCCAGGCACTAATAATCAAATTAACAATATGATCCAATCCCTTCCCATCCTTAACAACCGCAAAAACAGTCGGACCATCCTCCCTCATCTTCGCCGCATCCCGTTCCATAACCTTAAGATCCGCCCCAACAGCCTCAGCAAGATCAATCTTATTCACAACCAATAGATCAGACCCCGTAATACCCGGTCCACCCTTCCGAGGAACCTTATCACCACCCGCAACGTCAATAACGTAGATGATGAAGTCCGCCAGTTCACGCGAGTAGTTGGCGGCAAGATTATCGCCTCCGGACTCGATTAGGAGTAAGTCTGTTTGGAATTGGCGTTGGAGATTTTGTAGAGCGAGGAGGTTGGCGCTGATATCTTCGCGGACGGCGGCGTGAGGACATCCGCCTGTTTCGATGGCGCGGATTCGAGATGGAGCGAGGGCTTTGTGGCGGGTTAGGAATTCGGCGTCCTCACTGTTTTATCGTGTTAGTTTAGGAGATATTGCTAGTATTGATACTCTGCGTCTCAGTATAATACTGTATGTTTCATGGTAATACAGTAACAGCACATATACTAAGGTATCAATGTAGAAGTATCATACCGGGTAAAGATATCGTTGGTAACAGCTGCAATGTTATATTCATCACGAAGAGCCTGGCAGAGAGCCTTCATAAGAGCAGTCTTGCCAGATCCCACGGGTCTAAATAAATTGACTTGTTAATATGATATTCTGCCAGGTAGCAAAGAGTAACAACGCCATAGATTAGATCAAATATAATCCATCCTCAATCATTTGGATGCTACCTCTTTCTAGGATCTCAACTCAAAAATAATGATTAAAAAAACATACCCTCCAATACCAATGGTAAAAGCACGATCCTTCCAATCACGACCTTCAATCAACGGCATTTCACGATTGAGGTATGAACCCGGACCATCGAGAATATCATGAGAGTGGCCGTGACCATTGAAAGGGTCATCGTGCGAGTGACTAATGCCAGTATCGTGAGAATGAGAGTGCGACATGATGGGCGTAACAACAAACTAAAAAATATAAAAGAATCAAACTCGAATGAGTGGGAAGATTTTCAAAGAAAAAAAAGGTCGGGGAAGAGAAGAGGGGCAAGTTCAAGCAAGGGCGATTTTATGTGGGGAATCAATCACCTCGCGATAACGCGGCAATGCCGAGACTTTATCAAAAGTTGGCCGATGCCGAGCGGAGGTCGCCGGCTCGGCCAAGTGTAAAGGTTCAGAACTTGGGTTGGAAGTAATTGTTGGATTTTTCAGTGATATCTACCAATTACTGCATCTAACTTGTTGTCGTCGTTGTGGATATTGTTTTGTTTACAGAATTGCACATGTTGCTGGTATGTATGGATTCGTCAAAAAAATAATTGCGGCAAAAGAATGAGCCCCCGATAGGGAAATCTTCAAAGAATCAAAACTCATGACCCAAAAGGGGGGGGAGTCCAAGGAAAACCCTTTCCAAAAAATGCACGCAGACGGAGCTCCAGAGAAACAAATAAGCCTGACGCCATTGCAATCGCCAACACGGATATCAAGGATTCGGCCAAATCATCTAGGCCCTCAACAAGAGAAGGAGGGAAAGAGGATAGTAATAGGGAAGTGAAAAAGAAAATCACAGTAAATGGGGAGGCAAAAACGCCCCCGAACAAGGTCAATATCAATCCAGAAATCGTCAAACCCTAGTTGCATAGGAAAGAGAGGGTTTGGAGAGTAGAGCTGGTAACAAACATGCAGATTCAAGGCAATGATTCCGAGCCAACCAAAGAAACGCTGAAAAGGGAGGAGCAGGTAGAGTACATTAGAATGGGAGTTGAATGGGGGAAACCACTGTGGATAGTTGTCCACAAGTCTACTCCCAGAGACACGGGTTCCAAAAGATGGTGTCAAGGAAGAAGACATCTTGGACAATAATTATACCCCGTCATAGGTATGGTTTAACGTCAGAGCCGAAAAGAGGAGAGAAGGGAAGAAGAAGTTCCCTTCGAGGGGTGCAAGCCAAGAAGAATCCTCAAAAAGAAGTCAATATAAAGGGACGCACGAGCTGTCGTCCTGGTATCCAATTGTACGCCAGTTGCCGTATCTTGAAACGTGAAACAAGAAACCAAAAGCCAGTAGAAAGTAATGGGTATGTCCGGCGGAATGAATCCATTAAGCCGCAGCTCCTTTCTGTCTCTTGGGTACTCGGGGACTGGCCTTTACTTTGGCGCCCCCTTGTGGGCCGGTGCCATTGACCTCGGCACCACCGTCCTCATTCTCCATCTTCACGGTACTGGCACGACGGCGTTTATTGCCACCCACGTTGGGGCTGTTATTTACACCAACCGGTGACGGCTGGACAGGCATTCCGGGGACACCAGCGATTTGACTTTGGGCAGGGCTCGCATGTGCTGAACCAGTCAGGTGAGGCGAACCCTGGGCACCAGGGAGACCAAGGTGAGCCATGGCAGGGGAGGCGAACTGTGAGGGACCATTCATGTTAGGTCCGCGGGGGTTAGGTACAGGCTGCATGCCTGGGTTCATTGGGTTTGCGAATTGAGCAGCTGAACCCGGCGTGTGAAGAGTATTGACAAGGTTGTGGAGCGCTTCTGGAGGCGAGAAATTGGGGTTTTGTTGCGAGTAATTGAAGAGCATTTGCATATGAGAAATGGTTTCGGCCATCTCGAGGAAATCCAACACCAACCCTGGAACGCCGTTAGGAGTCACCATTGATTCTGGGAGCGAGATAGAAGGCGTTTGCTTTTGTCCCCTCTTGCCCGAATTTTTGGTTGCCTTCGGGCTTTGTTTCTGTTCCGAGGCCTCGAGAGACTGGACAAGGGTTCGGGGAACAAATTCATTGTGGCTGGTGACAGTAAAGTCTAACATATCAATCTTATTGTTCATATCAAAATGGGCGCGAAGTTGTCCATTGGTGAAGAGTTGGCAGTCGTTCGTGAACCAATAGATGAAATATGCCTTGGGGGCATCCACGCCGTGCGTGCCGTTTGGCAAAGGGAATTCACGAGCACCCTCAACAACCATTTGAATGCGTTTTATGCCGCTGTTGAACTGGGTGAGGTAATACCTCGCGAGCGCCGGAGTGGAGATTTCAAATTGTTTGGATCCGCCTTGAGGGCTCCAAACACCCTGACGCAACACTCCACTAGGGGAATAAAAACTATCCACAAAGTTATGCCAATATGCGAGGTCCATTGCCTCTCCTTGACTTGAGAAATTGCCGAGGTTCTCCGCATAAGAAATGAGGCGTAAGATAGCTTGACCCTGACGATTGTTCATCCTTTGCTGCATCATCAAGGCGGTTTGATTCTGGTGTTGCTGGGCTTTTAACTGAGCCTCCTGAGCAGCAAGAGCCTGCTGGTTTGGCGGGCCAGACACTGGACCTTGCGGGCCTTGTGCACCCTGCTGGGGCTGTGATTGGGGGCCCTGCTGAGGAGGTTGCTGCCCAGGCTGCTGGGACTGGGGAAGCGATTGCGGTTGAGGGTTTGGAGTCGCTTGAGCTTGCTGAGGGCCTTGTGATTGCGGTGGCTGGGTTGAGGGAGGTTGCGAGGGCTGGTTCGGCTGCGGAGTTGCGCTCTGAGGGGGCCCACCATGTTGGGATTGTGGTGTGCCAGTCTGGCCTTCGTGGATACTCGGAGGTTGCGCAGAGGCACGTTGGGGAGTATGCTGGCCCGGTTGCCCGTTATTTGCCTGTGCAGCCTGTTGTTGTGCATGTTGTTGCGCTTGTTGTTGCGCCTGCTGAATAGCGAACATCTGTTGCTGCGAAAGGCCTTGCTGGCCATGAGGAATCTGCTGCTGAAGGTGCATCATATTCACCTGGCCCATTCTAGGATTCCCTTGCATGGCAGCCATTTGAGCAGCATTCAGTCCCTGTGCGCCATTTGGTAATGACACAGGAAGACCATGTTGTTGCTGCTGCGCCGCCTGTGCCTGTTGTTGCATCATCAACCGTTGGCGAAACAACTGTTGTTGCTGCTGCTGTTGCTGCAAGAGCTGAGGGTTATTTTGGACATTGGGGACTAAAGCAGATAAGATGAATAATTAGCATATGCCGGTGCTTCAAATGATCGATCGAGTAATCATCGAATGGGGAATATATAGGGACTGTTATGTCCGTGGCCGGCGTGAATCGCGTGTTCTGATTGCAGAAAGCGACCAGTGGCATATCAAAGGATATCAAAACATCCCCCATCAGATAAGAGATCAAACTCACAATTTTGAAATCCTTGCCCTTGGAACATATGCGCGTTTGTCGTGGCGGGGTTCAAATGTGAGAGAGCATGGGCGTTTGGTACGGGACCAGGGCCGGCGGCGCCAGCGCCCGGAGGCATCCCACCCATCATCGGGCCTGCCTGACTTCCTTGAGGTCCGCCCGGTCCAGAAACACCAGGATGCATCTGTTGTACCATTCCTGGTCCGGGATGTCCAGCATTTGGGTGTTGAGCGGCCATTGGATGGTGACCGGGGGCCATGCCATGTTGCGGCATGCCTTGATGAGCGGGAAACGTTTGCGCCATCATCATTGCGGAGAGGATTCAGCAACGACCAGAAAACAGATGCCACGGCCGTCACCCACAAAAGCGACAAGAAAAAGGCGACCAAGAGGGAGGAGAGGGAGAGAGGTCAGTGGGCGATAGAAGTCGCGCGCCTGAGATGGGCCGACGATCGGGTTTTAGCGTTTCGGGGCGGGAGGCCAAGACCAGGCGAATTGATACAGCGCGCGACAAGGCCGAAGCATCGATCGGGGGGAGATCTCAGCCTATTCAACTCACCCGGGTTCGCCTCAAGGCCTCTTTCACCTGAGATAGACCCTTGTCAGTCAAGATTGGGAGGCAGAGGGAGGTGAGGTG